>Ga0265780_10001832_pt1 | contig 29454 bp, 32 predicted proteins | sample P1T30metagenome_FD_192432 | JGI IMG/M metagenome (GOLD analysis project Ga0265780, IMG submission 192432) | Plant litter microbial communities from East Loma Ridge, Irvine, California - P1 T30 | ecosystem: Environmental > Terrestrial > Plant litter > Unclassified | place: USA: California... | reverse complement strand
GTACTCCAATTATGGCCTCCGAACTCGTCCGGAGTGCTAAGGCAAACACCAAAGGAAGGCTTGAAGACCGACGATATGTTCATACCCGGCGACATTACCGTATGCACGCCATTCTGGGCGCTCCACAGATGTAAGACGCCCTGACGCACTCTGTCCTTATCGTGTCATACTGACACATCTGCAACAAGCCCGGAAGTGCTTCGCGCAGCCACTTGACTTTGTTCCCGAGAGATGGAGTTCCCGCCCCGAACTTGTGTTGCGAAAGGATGCGTACATACCCTTCGGCAGCGGCGCTTACGCGTGTATCGGGAAGCAGCTCGCGCTCATGGAGATGAGATTGACAATCGCCCAATTAATGTTAAAGTTCAACGTATCATTCGCACCGGGTTTTGATGGTCGGGTTTTGATGAAAGAGTCGAAAGACTGGTTCACGTGGGGTGTCGCTGACCTGAATCTCGTTTTCCGGAGGCGCGACTGATCATCACAAGCGTAGCCAATCATGAAAGCCCCGATCCTCCGTCTCTGTGGCACAGCCCGGAGCCGAAGGATGGATTACATGATAAAGCGCATCGTGCTGCAACATCGCAATGTTTCCATTCTTCTCTTTCCCTCGACATCCTACGCCATCGCCACCATGTCTTCACAACCAACCCATCAAATCCTGATCGTCGGCGGTAACTTTGGTGGCATCAATATCGCGCACTACCTCCTCCGCAAGACATTCAAGACACTCAAAGCGCTACATCCTCATACCGCATTTCAAATCAAGTTAATCAGCCCCAACACACACTTCTACTTCAAGATTGCTGCGCCTCGAGCTCTCATCAACCCCAGTCTGATCCCTGAAGAGCAATATTTCAAGTCTATTGCTGAGGCTTTCAAGCAATATGACGCGTCAGTGTTCGAGCACGTGCAAGGCAAGGCCACCAGCGTCGATTCGGAGAACCGAACTGTCTCTGTGGAATCGAGCTTGGGCTCATCACAGCAAATCAAGTACGACTCACTTGTCATTGCGAGCGGCACCACCTCAAGCTCGCCTCTCTGGACGCTCAACGGCGCCCATGAGAACACTCGCGTAGCTCTCCAGGCATTACACCAAGATCTCCCAAAAGCCTCTACTATCCTGATCGCCGGCGGCGGTGCAGTTGGTGTTGAGACTGCAGGCGAGATCGCGACAGCATTCCCCAATACCAAAGTAACACTCGCGACTTCTTCTAATCGCGTACTTCCAAGAGAATCGGCCACTATGAGTGCAAAGGCAAAGTCTATCCTAGGCGGCCTCGGCGTGATCGTAAAGACAGACACATCGCTCTCGGATCCCATGGTAGACGACAAGACGCGGCCTGTCAAGTTCGCAGATGGCTCATCTGACTCTCCAGACGTCTTCATCAATGCGACCGGTGCCCGAAAAATGAACACGGATTGGCTGCCGCCTAATTGGGTCGCTGAAGACGGCAAAGTCGCAACCCGCGACTCTTATTTCCGCGTCAGAGACTCCCAGGGCGTTTATGTGATCGGGGATGCCGCATCGGGAAGCAACGGATCCGCAATTGCGCTTGATGCAATGGTCCCTGTTGTTGCTTCAAGTATTGCGGTGGACGTGAGTGGTTCATCGGGTGGTAACGATGGACTTGTCGGCTGGTTGACTTCATTCATCAAGACGCCCACACCTCGACAGACAGAGTACAAGCCTAACAACATGATCGTTGTGCCAATAGGTCCGAATGGTGGGGTTGGTCAAGCTTTCGGTTGGAGTTTACCCTCGTTCATAGTGAAGAAAGGAAAGGCAGAGAAGTATCTTATGGAACTCGTGGAGCCGTTGATGAGTGGAAAGAAGTGGGCGTGATGAAGGTTTCCATTAGAAGTATTAATATGCTTTATCGAGTGATTGAGACAAGAAAGATTCATTGGATGGCGGAAATATCTACTGTATAACAATCACGACTGCTTATAACATGCTCGTGAATGCTGGTGAATCAGGTCCGTCTTGTCGAGCCTGCAATTAGTGTTCAGACCATCTGCCAAGTGCGTGGACCCTGCGAGATTGACCAGGTCCAGAAAATTCACATGTAGAAACATAGCTATGCCCGTGTTTAGACAAGTCTATTTATCTCTATCATCTTCTGAAAATATAGAAGACTCTCGGGAGGTTCTCACTGCATTTTCTGGTAATGTTTGTATTTGTCTTGGACTGTTGTTGCAGTCTGGCTGCATCAGCTGACAACTAGAGTATGAAGGCGGTGACACTGTCTTTAACCTATTCCGACTAACACTGTATTCATACAATGTGTCAATTGATTGAAGACTTAAGTCCACTTTCATGGCGACATTAATGCTGAGATAACGCTGTTACAGCCGCCTGTCACCATCGCATCACACAATCGAGCAACCTCCCAAACGCGGTACGGAAAGCAGAGGCCCCAGTGCCCGTTCCTCGTGAAAGAGGACTTGATGTCCGTAGCGTACTGTAACGGTAGCAAGTATGATCCGAAGATAATCTTCGCCCACTGGTCCAGCCTGAACGGCCCTGAAGTCGGCCGCATTCAGCTATCTATGGAAGGCGACCGGACAGTCAAGCCAACGATGCAGGACATCGAATACTATTCTCCTCCATACATGGCAGCACTATGACATTTTCTATCAGTTGACGGCGATGTGTCGATCTTAGATAAGAAGAGAACAAGAAATCAGAGACCTCGTTGGCTGTTGGTTGTCGGTTGCTTGTTTTTAGAGTCCGACACAAATGTACGCAGAACCCTGAAAGCTTGCCCGGTCGAACACTGTAGCTCGCTCTACCCCGAATCCTTGGAGTAACCGACATGATCATGTGTGAATCCGTATAAGCGGCTCCTATAGAACAACAAACTCTGTATGCGCGTCGACACAGCAGGTGGAGCTATGAGGCGATGGACCTACATGTATACGAAGACGCGGACCAACACCGCCATTAATTGGCTTATCAATACGGCTGCCGCATATAGCAACATACCATACACGCGCCCGCGTCTCGCCCACACCTTTTCAACAGAGTGGATGTTGGCACCAAATGAGTTGTGAAGAACCTACATACCTAGGTATGTATGTGCTGAAGGATCGAGGAAGACGCTTAGATGGCGATGTCGCGGTAAAACCAGATATCAGCGCAAGATTGTCTTAGATCATATCCAGGTTCAATCAACGTGTCATTGAGACCACAGATAGTGCAAGCTTAAACGTCCTTTGGGTTTCATGCACGCCATGCAGCGGCATTGTATACGAACAAACAAACATCTTCGTGTCCTTGTTTGAACCAACATGAGTCCAAGTATGCATTACTGTTTTTGATAGACTTATGAGGCAGTGCAGCGCATCAAATGCAATCTGCAGTCATGCGGGCTCTACACAGGTACCTAGGCAGCCTCACTTCAGCTAGAGCAAACGCGCTAGCGCGATCTGTAGTGAGCCACAGACTCTTTCACGCACGACTCGACACCCGCAACGCTAACTCACTTGCTAAGTACCGATTCGACCCCGCTTTGCATCTGGAACTCCACGATCTCCACTACCATATCATCACCCCGGTCACTTCGCACTACGCATCCATCCATGGCGCCAATCCCTATGGCACCTAATATGCTATCAACAAAAGGACCCACCCCGGCCCAAGTCGACCCACTCGAACAGCGCATCCTGGACCTCCTCTTTCCCTACCGCGATGAATGCTTCGCCGATGAAGACTCCACCACTGAACTCAAAGAGCGCGCCGCATTGATTCTCTGCGGTATGTTTCATACCGACTTCACTGTCGCCCGCCCAACTAACCTGGACGCAGAAAACATTTCCTTCCTCATCCGTCACAATCAGACGACCTATGGCAAACACGTCGAGGCCAACGACGTCAATCTTGCGTCGCGCAACTGGTCGATCATGAAGCAGGGAGGTGGCAGGACGGCGGGAGTTAGCATTTTCGTCAACGGTGGTACAGGGTTCACGCACACGGTCATTAGGGTGAACGTCAAGTGTGGTGAGAGCGTGGTGGAGTGCTTTGATGCGCAGATTAATGTGTGCTTGGAGGAGTTCTTTCCTGGCATTTGAAGCCCTTGGGGGTGCATTGATGTGACCATCAGCCTGCAGGAAGGTCTGGGGGTCGATTACTTGACTAGACTTTAGAAAGAAAGGACGAGCAGACACTTTCTAATAGTTGGTTAAGTTCGAAGAGGGCGCGCACAGTATTTGCAGTACCTGGTGGCCAAGAGCAGCAATGAGTGGAGCGGAGCGGAGTCGGCATTGTCCGTTTGCTCATGGCGCACATTACATTGATAAGAAAATTTAGGCGCAAGACCTCGATTTCTAGCACACAAATCCAAGATTCTACCCCCAAATTCGAATATCGACCCCCATCATGTCGGATCAAACCATTCCTAGGCCACTCGAAGAGCGCCTCTTTGCACTCCTACTCGTCTTCCAAGAGCCTTCCGCTGACGGTCACGATCACGACGAATGCGAGGAAGATAGCTGTGGCGGGCTCGCATCTCAGGCTCTCGATATTCTAGCTCGTACGTTTGTCCTTATGCCAATCCTTCCTGACTTTCACTCTGATCCATCTTTTCAGAAAACCTAGCCTTCCTCATCCGCAACAAAGACGACGCTTACGGCCGGGCTATCCATCCAGAGGACATCTTCGTTACCATGTTGAGCTGGGATAGCTATCTCAAGGGTATGGACGACGGCACGTTGGCGGTTCTGGTGTGCACGGACAAGACGACGAAGGTACTTCAACTGCGCGTGAAGCCAAAGGAGAAGGTGTTGGACAAGTTGGCGAGGAAGGTGGACAAGATGCTTCTCAAGGCTATGCTACTTGTTTGATGGGACTAAGTGGGCACGCAACGCATGCTGTAGTCTCAACATATGCTATAGCCTGGAACTGTACAGGATGTCGCGCTACATAACTTCAAGCTAAAGAAAGCCTGGAACATAATGTACAACTTCAGGATACCAAATGAGACCAAGATTGTAGTGCTGTAGTATGAGCCGAAATTTACAGGCTCTGCACCTTGTTATTCCGCCTTTCATCTTCATCAGCGCAATCCGAGTGAAAGACAAACGTTAGCGCCCTTGGCGCATGATTTCTTCTACATGATTATACCATACCTCACATCTACAACACCCCAAGACACTCTTCCAGCTATATCCCCGAACTCGCTACGGCAATGTCAGAACCACTCCTGCAAACTCTGGAGAGCCGCATCTCCGACTTGCTCGCCGCCTACCGATCTCACAACCACGACCAAACATACGACAAGAGCTTCGTCAGAATGACCCGTACGAAACTGCGCGAAAAAGGCCTCGCAATCGCCACTAATATCTAGGCAGAGAACATCGCCTACCTCATCCGCGAGCGCGAAGCAAATGCCAGCCCAGATAACGTCTCGATCGTCAGCGCGACCCGCATCGACACTAGGCGAGGCCACGCGCCGAGGGATATGCTGGCGGTACTATACCGTGGGCGCGAGAAGATGCACAAAATTGCTGTGGTCCTGAAGCAGGGTGATGATGACTGGGTCGGGTTGCTGACCGACGTGGTCAACGTGAAAGTGAAGATGGCACTGGAGAGCATGATGTGAGAGAGGGTTACTAAGGAGGTTATCTTTGCTGGGGCCGTGCCATCGTTGAGCTTTTGGAAAATGGGCGCGCACTACGATGTGGGGTGTCTTTGTCTGGCTTCTAAAACAGGCTTACCTTGTGCACCAGTAGCAGTACGATATCTGAGGTAGGTATGCAATGCTTCAGAATGGTGTTGTCGAATTAAGGTTCAGCTCATACATGGTTCATGAGACGTTGGCGGCTGGCTGCAGCCGTCATGCGGAGAGCGAAACGGCTGACTCGTGGCCAACCGATCAAAAGCAAGCACTGGCGGGAAAAGAACGGTTGAGAGCTGGACTCTTGATGCACAGAACCAGAGACAGAGAGGGCGATATTAGTGAAAAGGGTGAGAAGATATTCGCGCATTTGAAGGCAGTAAATAGATAGATGAATGGGACCAGTTATCATATTAAGGTAGCTGTCAACGGGGATATCTGATGCTGGAGAGGGCTATGCTGTCCCATATATGGTTGCGTCAACAGCTCGGCGTAGACTTTCAAGAGCTTGCGTCTGCTCTTCTACCCAGTTGCCAGTCATTGAGACTGTTGCGTCGGTCTTGTCCGCATTTTCATCACCCACAATCGGAACGATAGTCAAGAGAGCACGATGGCGTTCTTCCAACGTGTTGTGTTGGTATATCAAGTCGATATTTTCGATTGGAATCCGCTTGGTAGCCACAGCATCGTACATTTCCTTCATTACGAGAAAGTGTATGTTGCTGGCAAGTGCGCGGCGCGTACTGTTAGGCATGTCCGTAAAAGGGTCGTTCCAAACTAGGTCATAGACACGAGCGTGTATTCGGTCATTTTTCCCCGTGAAAGAGGAAACGCGCAATGGGTCCCGCCTGAAGACGAGCTGATCAATGTGCGCAAGCTTTACCGGCTCTGTGAAAAAGTTTCTATTGCCTGGCGGTAAGGACGGATATACAGGTATTGTCATTGGCGGTTTGGAAGTGTCTTCGAAGTTGGTCATCGCGATGGAAGGAGTAAGTCAGAGTCTCCGGTTAGGCGAAGTTGGGAGCGCGGAGGAGTTTCGTCGATGCAATTATTATGAAGTTCTTGATTCTTAACATTCGTGTATGCTTGTAGCAAACACTGAATCAACAATGGCTTGTAGAAGGTGAATCATTTGCGCCCTGTGAACAAACTTTTTGCTGGTCTTCACAATGCAAATGCACACATGCGGTTAATGTTACGACAGGCCTTCACTATATCGCTCAGTGAGTTCTCGACCATTCGCGATACCAGTCCAAACATTCCGCATTCGCAACGCTAGCGGACGTTTTGACATTCAAGCCGCACAAAATTTGTTTCACAGCGCCTTCGACCCTAGTTCGGTTAGCGGGATTTGCACCATTCATCCGCCTTCATTGACTTACTTCTTTCCATTAGTGGTGACAGGAATCTCGGGGCACTCGTCAATCACAACCGGAACATGTCTGGCGCTAAGACCCTGCTTGATAGCTGATTTGATATTGTTGATGAGTTCCGTGGTCAGCTCTTGACCATCATTCATCTTCAGAAACAGCACAACAGTCTCATCGGTATCGCTCTCCCTCCGTCGACCAATGCACAAAGCGTCTGCAACCTCCCTTGCGAAGTGTTCGAGAACGACGTTATAAATCTCCGCGGAGCCAAATCGCACGCCTGCAGGCTTCAGGATGCCATCGCTGCGACCGAGCATCCACAGGCCGCCAGTTTCTTTGCTGAATCTGATGAAGTCTCCGTGATGCCAGATCGCCTGCTTCTTCTCGTTCTTGAACTTATCGAAGTAGGAATGCTGGTATTTGGTCTCTCCCTCAGCACCCCAGAACGCCACAGGTTGGCAGATGAACGGCTTTGTGCAGACGAGGTCACCCGGCTCGCCGGTAGCTGAAACATCGACACCAGTGTCGTCGTAGGCCGCGATGGCCATGCCAAGCCCAGGACCCTGAATCTCGCCTTCATATACTGGCAGCAAAGGGTTCGGTGCGCCAAAAAGGGAAATTATATCAGTACCTCCTGTGATGCTTCCTAGGTTGATGGTCGATGGGAATGCGGAGTAGACGTATGAGAACGTTGAGGGTGCAAGGGGTGAACCTGTCGAGTATATTGCTTCCAAAGTCTGGAGATCAAGGCCAGCAGCGACCGGATCGACCGACTTCTGCTCTAGCACGGACAAGTACTTGGCAGACGTGCCGAAGTGCGTAATTCCATACTCTTTGATTACGCGGTGCATCGCAAGGTCATCAGGCACGGAAGTGCTAGAATCGTTTGGATCTAGATAGCGGAACGGCGAGCCATCATACAAGACAAGCGTCGCACCGGATGCCAGCCCCGAGACAAGCCAGTGCCACATCATCCAGGTACATGTCGTGAAGTAGAAGAGACGGGACCGAGGAGTTATCGAACAGTGTATGATATGTTCCTTTTTGTGCTGCAGAAGCGTACCGATTGCGCCATGGACTATGCACTTTGGCGCGCCAGTTGTGCCGCTTGAGTAGAGGATGTAGACTGGATGATCGGCAGGCAGCCGCTTGAATGTCAGCTCTGGCGCGGTGGGTGGGGACGTGAATGTCTTGTAGTCGTACGCCCTGCCGTTTGGTACATGTATCGACTTTACATCGACGTCAACAAAAGCCACTGTGGAGAAAATTACGACCGCTTGAAGAGACGGTAGATCACAGGCGATCTCATCAACCTTCGGAAGAACGGGATGACTTCTACCGTTGTAAAAAGCTGCATTGTCTGCAAAGAGTAGGGTAGGCTCGATTTGGCGCAGCCTCTCTAGCACGGCATGCACGCCGGTATCGGGGCTGACTGCTGTCCAAACGCAGCCCAACGATGTTGCTGCCAGCATAGCGACCAAGGCATTTGTGTGGTTGGCCACATAGCCTGCAACTCGATCGCCCTCTTCTAGGCCAAGAGCAATCATGCCCGCCTGACAAAGCCGAACTCTTTCTCGGAGCTCTTCCCATGTCACTGTCTCGCGTGTGGTTTCGGTCACGGCAATGATGGCGGAAGCCTGAGGGTCGACGTCTTGGGTGGGGAATAGGAGGTTCTCGGCAAAGTTCAAGCGCGTATTCTTGAAGAAGGCAGGCCGAGGGAACATGGGAGCGTCAGGATCCACTGCCTGTTGTCATCAATATCTCGATAAAATCACATATTCGCCATAACTAACTTGTGACGCGTCTCCCTCAGCCCTTACACCGACAAAATTCCACACACTCTGCCAGAATGCGTCGATATTGGCTATACTCCAATCATATAGCCCCTGGTAGGAAGCGAGCTGTAAATTATGTGCTCGGTTCACTTCTTGCAAATATTTGTGCATGGGAGTGGACTGCGGATCAGAATGCTTCCAGAGAAGCTTCGAGCCTGTATGTGCGCCATTGGGCTCATCAGAACCATTGGATGTATGCGCCATATCTTCTACGAGAACCTGTGAGGGTTATGGTCTGCGCGAAAGAAGTATGCTGCTGTTGTGGTTGTGGTGGACGGCTATTCCAGGCTCAGACCTCGGGAGCTTTTCCCAACAACTTACAAATTCGCGTGCCTCGGATCTGCGACCCCCACGTTGCGCTAAAGTCAACCCCACGGTTTTTGTGGATGACGCCAACGGCTCCCCGGACACCATCGGATCAACATCACCCACAGCCGCATCATGCGAAGATCCACTCACAAGCCGCTATCCAGCCATCTGCTATTACAGTTCATCATCTTTTGTGTGTGGTTTCTTCATCTCTTCGACATTAACCTTCGAAGCCGAGTTCTAGGTCGGCCTGGAAGACCTAGGGATGATCGCCTAACGCCGCCCGCACTGCAGAAGCCGCACTTCTCGAATGAATGACCATCCCGGTTCCAGGCATGCAACTCATCAGATGGTCAAACTTACCGGACACTCGATGCCATGGCCTTCTGTGAGTGCTCGGAATGAGCACAATCCCTCGTTTCTTCTTTCAGTGCCCGTAGCGACCCTCCGGCGACCCTCCTTGAGCCGGACCTAAGACCAGTCTGCGCAATTGTGGCCGATCGACAGTGATGCATTGATTGGAGAAGACAACAATTAGGCAGTGGTAGGACCAGACGCCATTTGAGAGATCTGCAAGCCCCAAACGCGGTCGAGCCGAAGTTCAAAGCAGGCCTCAGGCAGTATGCGGTCAATGTGAGACACTTTGCCGTGTTTACTTTACTTCGTAAGAATGCAATTGATGGAGCCTCGCAGATCTAACTCGGCGACTCAGTGAAATCGCCCCCACCCATTGAAGCGCAGGATGGGAGCAGGGATCAGTTTACCCCTGCATCATCAACCACGTGGCAGCACGGGTACGGTTTGCGTCATCAATAGGCTACACTTGGCAAGAAGCGCTGTGGACAAGGTTGACCTTGTATTCTACTTCGTAGCATGATTTCTCTCAAGCCTTGTAGACTTCCAAGAACTTCGGACAGCTCGGACGATGCCCCGGCGACGCTCGCTCTGAGTCGCTCATCTAAAATGCGCTCAACACACCACCTTCACGGACTAGTCCCAAGCACGTTCGATGCAAGAAACCCGTTTACGCATTCTTCCCTACATGACTTCGATCAGGCGAGGGTTGCTTGTACCACCACTACGACATCAGGTCAAGATCATCGAGGACAAGGCTGACATTGGCCTGAGCATACAGCCAAGTTCCAAGACTACCGAGGCCGTTGCAAGACCGAGCTTCTCTCATTTAATTCTTTCGCTATAAGGAAGAAGCGCACGTCCTCACACTGCCCCTAAAAGCTATGTCACGGACAAACCCATGCGTATATGGTGGTCTGCTTTGGTATGCGGTCATTCATGGACTGGCAATGCTTCTCAGAATCTTCCAAGGCAAGTATACGCTTGATAGGGATCTTCGCTGGCTGATGCGGAACCAACAGAGCAGTGCGCATATGCACATTAAAGGGACTTCGCCTTCATCAGTACGCTAACGACTCGTGTGGGCAATCGCCATCAGCTTCGAATGTTCGCCATCTTAATTGCCTATTTGATCTGATTACCTCGATCGCGTAACCTCTCCCTTTGATCTTCACGCCCCACTTATAAGGCTGTCCCATCACCAAATACACTAGCAAGGTAGCGGAAATACGTCAGCATGATCCCACAAGTTGTCTGAAGAGTTGAAAGTCTGGGGCTGCAATGTTTTGGCGTCCAAAACAGCGGTGTAGCCTGTCAGCATCGTAAGCGCTGGCCACATGGCCACGAGAAGGCTGAGCCTGTATTGCTCGGCATCCGCAACCAATAATTCTTTAAGACTATACACCACCAGTACCAAACTTCCGGGGTCAAAAACGGCGAGTTTGAGACATTGTTAGGCACGTTGTAGGATCCCTGTCTGCTTCATCCACACACCACACGCGCGAACTCTTCACCGACTTTTTCACTGTTTCAGTTCCGTCAAATCAAACCAAAGCAAAATTATCACCGGGAACATTTCAAAATCGCGTCGCCGAGGCGGCGTCACAATTACACCAAGATTGCCGGGCGAGACCGAGCGTAAGGTTTGACAGGAGTGCTGACTTGCAGGACTTCCAGCAAGGGTGCATTCAGTCAGATCGCGGCCCATGCAAATTCACGATAACCGCTCCTTTGGAATGGACTGCATAATCAGCCATGCAAACCCTACATCCCCCTGTTCGCTGCGTGTTGGTGCAACGATGCGGTACGCACTGATCAAGATTGTCAAAACCGCACCGCCTTTCGTTCGGACTTCAACGAAGCGCCCCAGGATGCCGCGGAAAATTGGGTTCATCAACTCCTCGCTACACTGAGCCCCATCTCCCAGATCCCTGATGTTTTGACGCACGTTTCATGCAGTCTAATTGTCATTTTCCCACCGGCGTTCCTACATGGTTAGTTGCGTACAGCTGTAGCCTTGTAGCATCAACCGCACATTTGACCGATATTTCTGATGGCTTGTGTGGCCGTGCCTCTCACCGGTCTTCTGTCATGGATTGACATGACGAATGTAGTGCAGAGTCCAAGCGAGATGAGTTTTTCGAGCTCGTTCCTACACCGAACCTTGTACACTCCATCTGACCTTTCTAAAATCAATATTTTTGGTAGTTGAACATGTGGCAGGTTCAAATTCTCGGTCTCGGCATGGCTGGGGGATGCTCACTGATACTGTCGACAGATTGGACTAAGAGAAACTCCTTACCTATAATTCCCATAACCCATGTTTCGTGGGCCTTGGTTGCACAGCCAGAGCGATAAGCAATTTAAAGTTTAGTCGTGTGAGAGGTTACCGAACGAGCGCTCCTCGGTTGCAAACGTGTTGCACCGCAGACCCGCCCAGTCCGAGGCCGCTTCGGTTGGGGAAGCGGTCCAAATCCCTTTTCTTTCCGTTTCTGGTTTCCTTTGCATGGAATCTCTACGGACCCCTGGCCCTTCCTTATTCCGTCTTTCCGGTGCTAGCAGGAGAATCCTACTCGTGACCTGACGCCACGACTGCTGTCATCCTGCCGATCCTCTCGTTCCCCGTGCCTCTGCGCCATGTGCACGCGCACTGAAGACTGCCTTTAATTTCCAGAGATTCCTACCGCCAAGTAGCCAACGTTTGATGATGGGCCACGGCACGGTAACCAGACCCGCATGTGGTACTTCCGGCTGGTCATTCATCCCTAAACCCATAGTCACTCATGTATTTCAAGACAGCCTTAACATCTCTATTGCACTATCTCGGTAGTTGCCGTCTCATCCCTCCACACACCGACTTCACGCTGATGTTGTGATTGATTCCGGGCATTCAAGCGAGACGCATCTGGCAAGCATCGCAAAATAGTTTTCGACACAAACACCCATCACTAGCGGTCGCGCAATACTTGGGGTCATCTTACATTAGTCATCTTACATTATTCCTGAACGTGGATATGAACTCCTCACTGCTATTGGTGCCCTGATGCATGCCAGGTGGACCTCGAAATGGAGTGCTCAGCTCTGCGTCACTGACAGGCCTCAGCAGATCGGTTGGGTAACGTCCAACTTGAACTGTCATCCCACAACATTTGGGTTAACCGCAGTCCTGGGGCCTCACCTGCATCCCCTAATACCGAGTATCACCCCAGTCCCCACAAAGTCCCAGCGACGTGCGACCTATAGAGACTCGCCGTCGATTATTAGCCTTGCTGAAACCTTGCCGCTCACTAAACTGAATGAGCCCTAGCAATCCCAAGACTCCTAAATGCGCGCCTTGCGTGTATGTCCTGCTTTCCTTTCCGCTTCGGCCCTTTCCTCGATGATCATAGTGCATCATGGTGGACCACTCAACCCGGACACAACATTGAGAAAAGCATACATGGTGCCACTGACTCGACATATCTCAATATGGAACCATTGGATACGGCTATTGCGCAAAGGATAGGTCGTTGTTCAACACAGAGAATGGTGCGGAAGTATAAATGCAGTCCGCTTTGCTGTCTCAATTCGCTGTCTTAGTCTGACATCTCATTCATTCCAAATCCAAATCTTGTTTACCCCAACATGACTGACTCGAACTATCCTTCCGGGCCGAGCAGTCTGCGTGTGCAGCAGTCTGACACTGCCGAGCAATGCGGCTCTGTGCCGTGTCCGGCCGTTCCTCAACCCGATCAGCCTTCCGGCTCGGGTACTCCCAACCACCCACAGTCAAAACAACAAAACTCCGGCTCTTCCAAAGCTCAGGATCAGAATATAGACCTCCTTTCCGTCGGGAGTTGGGCTTCAGGTACTGATAGCGTAGATCGTTCAAAAGAATTGGAGAATTGTATGGTACTGCGCTGCGTTCATTGACTTTCTTGCTAATATATGGTAGGATTACAGCCAGTCACGAGAATCCTCTTTAGAATGTGAAATATCTCCAAGGAGAGCCGCGGTCACTTTATCTCCACGTTATTCGATCGGCTGTGTTGCTGGAAGTCGACAGTGCGCGAAAACATCAGGTTGCTGTGTCTCAATTCATGCGAGGGCGGTTATAGGTGTCAGATTAGTCATTGTGTTTCCTTAAGCCTGTATTCGCTGCCAACTACTTGTAATTCTTTCTGCATCGAAGGTCATTGCTAGGCCATATTGCTTTGCAGCAAAATAATCATTTCTACTTGCGTCTCCATGTCACACCAAACAAACTGCACGATATCATTGCATCATCAGGTTTCAGAGGACGCTGCTGCCTGGTGCCTAGCTGATGTGTGTGGACAAGGCTGGCATTCGCGAGGCTGAGCCAGCCCCATGCAGCCTTGCGGCGTGGCTTCTCCTCGTCCTCCATCATTTCCTGACTGCGTGATAATCAGCCCCTTTTTTCCCCAACCACAACACAATTATTCAAAAGCCGCAGGATACATATCCTAAGACCTAAGTATCGCATCCAGAGCCAGTGTTGGGTCAATCTCGTTCACTATTTCAGTACACCCACATGTTCTACGCGGCGCGTCCATTGCCCCAAAATCGCGATCAAACATCGGCGCTTCGACCTATTGGGATACACCCTCAACAAACAACAACTGTTTGTTTCTGTCGCAACGATGGCGCCCAGTACGCCATGTCACTGCTGGACCACTGTTCACGTTTCATGGCTTTGTAGCTCGCACGAACTACCTGCTTTTTGTCGCAGAAGAGGTGACCTTAACAAGATACAACAGAGGCTCCGCCGTGCGATACAGTTGCGAGAATATACACGCGGTACAGATAAACTTCGATTGTGGTAAGAGCATTAGTGGGTGTTACTATACATTGACAGCCTGCAGTGAATAGCTTTGACAGCATGGTCGTCCCGCAATCCTTTTTACTCGTCTTCAACTTATCGACCCATACCATAAAGACAGCCTACTGCCGCTTTTCATGACCGATCACACAATATGGCCTCCCTGCTTCATCCACTCCTCGCACATACTTGTCCACTTGCTCACGGGCATCCCAACCGTGTCCAACGCGAAGCCATGCGGCGCATCTGCAAACACATGCAGCTCCGCCGACGCTCCAGTCTTCGTAATTCCCTCCGCAAGCCGATACGCGTTCACAGCCGGGACCACCGGGTCATTCCCCGAATACACGATAAATGTAGGTGGCGCAGGCGATCTAAGTTGCACATCAGGCTGTACAATATCGTATAGTTGTTGCTTCTCAGGCGGCTCCAGCGGCTTTTTATCGGCGACGATCTGGCGTCCTTTCGCATTCGTTGAGATTGGGCCGTACCCGATGATGGCAAAGTCGAGCTTAGGCAAAGACAAGTCTGAGTTCTCCTCGACTGAAGCGCGTCGCTCTGTCCATACCGACGGGTACTCGCAGAGAAGGGAGGCTGCGAGGTGCCCACCTGAGCTCAAACCGCAAATTGCCATGCCTTCGCTGGCAAAACCTGAGTCTTGGATCATACGCAGGGCGCGCCGTGCGTCGTCTAGCGGTGCTTGTGCTCCCGTTCGCTCATTCGGAAAGCGATGAATCAGTACAAAGGCATGGAAGCCGAGCGATCTGAGCCATTGCGCAACTTGGTAGCCTTCTCTTCCCGCCATCAACTCCACATACCCTCCTCCACCTAAGATCAAGATTGCTTTGTTCGGCTTCTTCTGAGAATGTGTGGAGTCATATCTGAACAGCCACGGACGATTGACACTGGAGACAACGGCTTGTGCGACGTCGTCATCGTTCTTAGGTGTAGTGAGGTCGAAAGCATCGTCGATGGGGCTATCATCCCACAGAGGAAACGCCGCTTCGGCTCCGAGATACTTGTCGATAGGCATGTGTTGATAACAGCTTTAAGAGCATAGCACCCAGATGGGAGGGTGTGCTTTATAGGTGCGTCATGCTCGGGCTATGTTCTCCCGAAGGGCCGACGAGATTTGGAGATTGGAAGCCCTCCGGCCAGCTGTGTACAAGAGAAGACATCAGAGGCATGAGCATGTTTAAAATGCTTCGCGATAAACTTGTGAGCTTGAGTCAATCCAGGCTCTGGTAATTTTTATGCTGCCCTATATCACAACAATTCAGCTGCACTTGAGCGACGCCTTCCGACAGCACGCATTCTAAATACCGTCTGGCTTAAGGGATTCTTGACCATATCAAAATACACGACTTGTCGCAATTCGTTGGAAGTGACTTTGCAGCAACTCAGGCTGTCACGGTGACAGTTCATTCAGACTGCCAGGTGTTATGCGTTGTGAAATGTACGGAGTATTAGGGTCTCCCACACGTCACTGAATAAAATAAATACACAAAGGAAAACAACTGAACGTGTGATCGCGATGGAGATGGCGTTGCGAGCTTTCAATGTTGCCCTCGGAACATCCCGCTGATCACGTGTCCGCTTTAGCCGGACAAGCTTCGCCACAGCCGGGATGCATGCACATCACCATTCATCCGAGAACGCTTTCCCATCTCGAATTACCCTCTTGGGCTATCGACACATGCGACAGCATTAATTAATCAGTGGAGCCATACTACGAAAAGCATGTTTCAGCCATGGCTCCCCATATTTCGGCATGGTGAAACGTGGCTCCCGAGCGCACGCGAAACTTCTCTCAACGTCGAGTCTTAAGAACACGTCTTCTCCGAATTCTTTCTTCGGTGCGCATCGCTCGACATATTCAACAACACTCAATGGCGAACAAGTGGACACGGCGAGGGCTGCTGCCCTTTGACATCATCCTATCGGCCCTGCTTTTCTCATCAACCACCGCCGAGTCATACCCAATGGCAGTCAGCCCTGTCATACAAGACGGACTTGTGAACAGAGCACCAACAATATGTCCCGTTGCACAAGATGGCTACACATACAACACCTTTCCCTGGACGCATGAGCCCATATGCGTAGATGCAGTCATTTCTAGTAGCGAAGGTCCCAGCTCGCAACAAACGTTTTGCGCGTACACAAACGTGAACTACAACAATGGGCGCGGTGTCAGCTTTGTTGTAACACCAGAAACTGCTGCAAGTGTTACTTTCGATACCTATGGAATGGCGATCGGCGGTCTTGAAGGTCAAATCGGTGAAGAGATGGGAATGTGGGAGGTCAATGAGACGAAAAACATGGGCAAAGGGGTGTTCGCCAAGAAAGACATTGGCGCGATCTTCGCCGGCGAAAGCATCATTGTAGAAACCCCGGTTCTTTTTGTCGCGCGGCAATTGCTAGAAACGGACTTCTCGGAGCAAAGTGAGATTGTCTGGAGTGGCGCAATGGTACAACTCCCTGGGCCGACTAAGCAGATGATTCAAAATTTGGCGAAAAGCTGGGGCGGCCCGGAAGCTTTCGACATCACCAAGACCAACGCCATTGAAGTGAAATGGCCATGGGTTAATGACATGCCAGTGCTACTTTCACTCACGCCCGAAGTTGCTGTAAGTTTTTGCGTAGAGGAAAATTGGTCATGAGCAATTGTTAACGACACGCATAGCACATCAACCACGCATGCAGGCCAAATGCAGTATGGCGCTTCAACGACTACACACTTGCTTTCGATCTCTTCGCCCTCAAAGAGATCAAACCAGGTGAGGAGATCACGATAAGCTGTAAGTTACTGTTTCCGCGAATCTACGAGTTCCGCTAAATCTAGCAGATGGTTACGAGACGCGCGCACACCGACGCCGCATGAAGTCTCTCGAGGCAAACCACAACTTCCAATGCCTGTGCTCGCTCTGTACCGCCAGTGACGCGGAGATCGAAGCATCCAACGACCGCCTCTCTGAGATTAAGGCGTTGAAGTCCGTACTACCCAGCGACACAGCGGACTCCCCGCAACTTCTCGGCTTACTTCCTAACCTCATCAAACTCTACGACGACGAAGACCTGCACACTGAAACACCTATGTACGAAGAAATCCTCGCGCTCACGTTTTCCAGCTTTGGTATTGCGCATCGCGCAAAATACTGGGCCGGACGGGCGAAGAAGCATTGGGCAGTGATGTTGGGCAAAGAGAGTTGGGAGGCGAAGAGATGCGGCGATCTTGAGGCTGACGTTAAGATGCATGCGACCTGGAAATCGTGGAAGGGCGAGCCGTATGAAGGGCATGAAGATGGCCACGATCACGATCATGCGAGTGGCGAGAGTGGACAGACGCATGGGGACGAGGAGGGAGAAGATTTGAGCGAGTATGACCAGCGTCCTGAGCAGGATCAGTTCCGCGGACACACCTGAGCGGACATGCGTTAGCTCGCGCAAAGTAATGCGACCATTGCACAGGAGAGCGATGGCTCCTTTCATGCCCCTAGAGTTCCGCATACCCGGCGGTTGTCAGTATATCGCTGTATATTTCTTGAAAATATTTGATCCTATATGGTTTTTGTCATTGCAACCAATGACGAAGAAAGTCTTTTTGCATCATCACCATCACCACATACAGCCTTGTACATCACTGACCACATAGCATTTTGGACTCACGAATCAAAGTTTAAAGAGACGCAATGCTCTTTGTCAATATTTTGCGGATCGATTGTGCCATCCAGAAGAGTGGCGGAGCGACACTCAGGCAAACGAAACTCAGACATGAGGAAGTGCTAGACACGCTTTGATCACGCATAAGCAGCCTAGCAAACGCCAGGCAGACATGGTTGTTCGACCTCGTCTTTTCGAGGAAGTGGAAAATCATAGATGCTTTTTGATGCGGATTTAGTCTCACTAATTTTGTACAGTGCATTGTCCTGTTGACGAACATGGGGCCGCGATGTTTATATATCTGCACAAGCGTAGAGTTCCACACAAACACATGAACACCAAATCAAGCATTCCTGCACGACATGACTTATGATATCTTCTGAAAAGCCGAATGCTCCCCATCGGATGCTTTGCATGACTTCTTAGGTGGGTTGTTTTGACTCGCCACCTCCAGAAAAGCATGACAGTCTCTTTGAGCAGTTTCTAGAAAGTGCTTTACCCATGATATAGCTCTCTCTGCATGCTGGTGTCGCTGGCATAGCTTAGAAGAGCGGAAGAAACAAGACTTCGATAAATACGTTATGTGTTCCCTTTTGTTCGAGCCCAGTCATGAACAGATTGGGGGTTTTTTTTGTCCAAGCAGGCGAAGTGATGTGATGCAGAAGTACATGCCGAGTGCCCAGAAGAAGTCTTTTATACCTCACTCTGATGAGGCCAGGTCATGCAAGTGCTTCACCTAGTATTCCGCTCAACATGGCGAGACGAAATACAAGTTTTTGACAATTTCGGCATTTTAGATCGTACTGGCTATGTGTCTGGGGTGCGGCCTCTCGAGATATACCATTGTCGTCGATAGAATTCTCGACCCAGACACAGGTGGTAAACACACGAGATTAGCGAATTTCTTTCATGGCAGCGAAGGCATAACCCCCTCATGTATTTTTGTCATGGAGATTTTGGTCGAAGAGAAGAAAAGGACATTTTCGACCATTGCGTTGTTTTTGAAGTCTTCTGAGAGAACAAGTGTGATGTTTCCCAAAAGCAGAACGCGAAGAATATTTATAGGCTAGAACCATCTCATCCTCTTGGCCATTATTCCAACCGAGCGGTTGTTTTGGACATAATGCCATGATATGATAAGTTTTCGATACGCGAGCAGACATAGCTTTGTTGCATGTCTCTTTTCTTTTTTGGGAGCAGCAGAGACCGAATCCTCACATCAAATTATGGAATCGCATTTTTGACCTCAGAGCAGAAAGACATAAACCCGGCTTTCGCAGACTTTGAAACCTCACAGAAGAGAGGAGTGATACTCCCCCAACAGCAGAAGGCGACAGGTTTTATATCCCCAGTCTGCACAGGACTCCAATCTTCAGAACAAAAGGCAGAGGTCATTCGAAATAGTGGTATGGTATTTTTGAAGTAGCAGAAGCGCGAATCATCATAAACGGTGCTTAGCCAGCTTTGGGTCGAGAAGAAGAGACAGACATGGTTGCGTCCCTTAAAGTTTTGGATATTTTGAAGGAGGAAATGTGTTACTTTCCTCATAAGGAAATCGTCGCTTTGTATTTTGTCCGTATTCGTGGCATTCTGATCTTTTGAGCAAAAGACTCCCATGAACATGGCATGCATGAGTTTGTATTAAAAAAAGCAAGAGGTACAGCTTTCCTTCGGCTGTTCGTATGCGACTTTTGGAGTGGAGCAGAAGAGAAGAACATGAGAGACGCGAATCCTCCTTTTTTGATCCTCCGAAGAGGAGAAGTGTGATACTCCCTCAAGAGCGAAGAGCGGGAGGCTTATATCCCTCTGCCCGATCTCAGAACGCGTATAACTACTGCGACTTTGGACTTTTGGAATTCATGTGTGCGTTTAATTTGGGGGTCAACGTGCGGGCTCGTAATCTTCAGCCAAAGAGCACATGTCATCTCACTCATGAGCCTGAAAACCTCCAACAGCTTTCCGAGCCGTGGCGAAGCGCTGGAAAGAACTCGGAGGCCAGCGACATGGTTCGAGGTGATTACAATTTGAAACAACTAGGCCAGACGCCATACTGACGTGAACTCGACATTTTTTAACCAGCGCCCGATGGAATAGTATTTTGGCAAATTTGACAATGCTGGCGTCATATAATTCGACCAGTCATGTTTTTGCATCACCGCCAGGCCAGAAAAGACATTGATCGGGAGCATCGTATTTTGAGAGTCGAGAGCTTTAGAGAGGAGGACTCCAATCCTCCATACATTCTCTCTGGCTGGGTTTTCATTTGTCGCGGTTTGGGGAAGGGTATGTGAGGGCTTGGGTCGAGGGGACTGGCGGCGTCGCAGAACACATATGGCTTTGAAAGTATTGCTTTTTGATTGGAGGTGCTGGCGTGGAGACAAAGACATTCATCTAAAATTTCATCATTTTGAAAAGAAGCGCAGAAAAGACATTTACAGGTAGGCTGGTGTTTTTTTGTGGCGGCGAGCAGCACAAGTCCACATCACGATCAGCTGTGGTGCTTCTTTTTGGACAGAAAGAGCACGCCATAACCAGTCGTTCTGCAGACTTTGGAGACAAAAGAATAGATGTGTGTGATATCGAAGTCCAAGTCCGCAACCAAGGCGGCTTTATATACACACCCGAAGCATGCCAAGCCACACTACCGCGATGCAAGCCCCCATCTCACGCCAACACGCCGTTCGTCTTGATGTTCTGCGTGATCAGACAGCCGGAGAAAAATGCGTGTATGCCTTCATGATCATCCAAGGTCGTGACTTTGGACACATCTGCGTATGTCAGCATGCGAAATTCACGTAAAGATGGGTTGAACTCGCATTGATCTGGCCGCACAATCACTACGGCGCCTACGTCTGGCTTAACACCGTATTTCTCATACGCGTGCCCGTGTCCGGAGTTGTAGTGCTCGTCGTCGATGTATTTTGTGCAGATCTGCAATACCAATCAGCCATCACTGCTTTTGAACAGATTGGGATAAACTGACCTCTAATCCCATACTTCCCTGTCTTTGGCCAGAAGTAATCTGGTATACTTTCTTGCTCTGTGTTGAGAAATTTGCTGCTGAGAACGAGGATGGGCTCGATGGCGCTGTCGATGTCGGCGGTGTGGGATGTGTAGCGCCGAGCGAGGGAGGAGAGGGATATTGAGAGCTGGGTATTGTCAGTATAGTATTGAAGGCAAGGAAGATGAAACGTACCTTTTCCAATCTCTCCTTGTGCCCCGGGTCGTTGATATCGCCCGCGAATACCACAACCCTCCACCTCCCATCACTCCTCAGCACACTCTGCAACTGCACCGCCTTGCAATCGCAAAACCTAATAACCTGTGCACTGGGGAATCTCATGCCGACTTCAATCCCACGCGCCACCTCTTTCCCCGCCTCACCATCAGTGATTTCCGAATCCGCATACCTTGCCGTGAACCCCGCCATGTACCTCCCACTCTTGGTGAAATACTCCGCGAACTCGCCCTCCCTCTCTTCCTTCCGATTAAACAGCGCCGTCATCTCGCGGTCAAACGCAATAAGATCCGCCGCCGTCTTGCCCCTCTGGGTCACGTACGTTTCCAGCAAGGACGCCGGGGAAAGCCCAGACAACACACTGCCAAGCTTCTACCCGATGTTGTACCCGTCCTGCAAACTGACGTTCATGCCCTGCCCGGCCTTGGGCGAGTGCGTGTGCGCCGCATCGCCAGTGAGGAAGACGCGGTGCTGCGCGTGAAAAGCCTGCGCGAGGCGCTAGCCGATGGAATACGCGCTCCACCAAAACACATGCGCGAAGTCCATGCGATACGGCGTGAAAATCAGGCGCGCCTGGTCTTGGATCGCGTCCAACTGGACCTCCTTGGGCTTGGTGCCCGGCGGGAGTTGGATGTAGAAGCGAACCATTTCGCCGCCTTCGCGCGGGATGATGACGATGTTGCCGTGCGGGGAGTGGATGGTGCATTTTCGGGGTATGTCCGGGAACGTGGTGAGCGGGAAGATGTCCATGACGCCCCAGACGGTGTCGGTGGTGTCGCCGAGCATGGGGATGGAGAGGGAGTGGCGGATAGTCGAGTGCGCGCCGTCGCAGCCGAGGACGTATTTGGCTTGCCATGTTTCCTGCTTGCCGTCTTTCTCTGCTGTCACGGTGCAGGGGTAGTCAGAATTCGAGGCGTCGATGGAGACGGATTTCGTGGTCCAGCCGTATTCGATCTTGCCGGTTTCGAGCGCGTTTTTGGACTTCAGGATGGTGGACATTTTGGCGAGCATCAGGCCGTTCATGCGGGCCTGGTTGAGGATGACATGCGGGAGGTGGCTTAAGCCTTTCTCTGTATCGAGGGTCCTGCTCTTTCGTTTGATCTCGTCGCTGCCTTCGTCGTTGCCCCAGAAGCAGACTTCGAGGACATGGTAGGCTTCTCTGAGGAGGTCTTCAGACAGGCCAAACGACTCGTAAATCTCTAAAGTGCGGACCTGCACACCATCTGCCTATCCCACATCCAGCGGTCCAGCGCGTTTCTCTAGAATAGTAAAGTGGATGTTATATATCGCCAGCCAAGTTGCAGCGAAAACACCCGCAGATCCCGAGCCCGCAATGAGAACATCAGTTTTTGGCATCTTGTGCTGAGGTGTGCAGACTAAATTTGCAAATCAGCAGCGAAACACCGAATCTGAGATGTCAATAAATCAAACCTTGGAAGAACTTATAAACTGCAAACACTTGTCAGATGCCCCGATATGCCGCCCACGAGCTCCGGAGCTACATCATTGGCAATGCGGGGGCCAGCGCTAGGGCCTAATGGATGGACGTAATCCGGAATTATCTGCACCTCGCGAAGCCAGTCAAGATCGGCCAAGCAGGATGAAAATATATCAGACATGTCAACAATCAAGCCGATTGGCGGCTTGGTTCGCGAACGTGCCACGCGAAGGGGCTTGCACGTCTTCATGTAGCATATTGTAGAACGTGCACGCTCAAACAGGAAATGAAACGGGCTAATCGGCTTGATTAGCTTGATTGTTAACATGTCTGAAATATATCCTTTGCAAATGATCGCAGCCATGTCGTCGGATACCGGTGTGTCTTTGAGCTCTGGGCATGGCGTCGGATGCGGGCGGCTTTATTCCACTACAACCTCGGGCTCTTGCATACCTGGGCTGAAAATCAATTGCGACCACCCAGTGCGGCGGAGTGTGAAAGAAATCTATTATTCATGATACATAATACAGTGCGTGCTACCTCGTCTCACCGTCATGATGGAATCGATCGTACGCCTCGAAAAAGCCCTTCATCTCCCACCGCCTGCTCTTTAACCAGTCTTTCGTGCGCTTGTTTTCGTAGAGATACGGCTGCGTCCACCACTTTTCGTGCAGACTGACAAGACCCTTGTCAATGTCGTTGTCGCTCGGACATCTTATATTCCATGTGTATGCAAGCTCTGTCCACGGCATTGGGCCGTCCCATTTGTGTATCTGGTTGAGGAGATTTTGCTCGGGGTACTGGGGGTCGAAGGAATCTGGGATCTCGAGGAAACTGCTGTAGTGTTCGAAGGCGGCGATGGATGGGGCGAGCATGAAGAAGCCGGCGTTCATGTACCCGGGTTTCTTCAAACCGGTGCCGTGTGTGGGTGGGAAATCGTGGGTTGAGTCCCACACCTCTGACAAGCTGCCGAGCAGGTACGAGGGAGGCAGCGGCTTTTCACCTTTCATGGGCTTGTAGTCGTCCATCTGCTTGGTGGATCGGATCTGTGCACCCGGATCGTCGAATACGCCGTCGAGAGGTTTCAAAAGCATGCTGTCGCCGTCCATGACGAGAATGCGGCTGTACTGTGTCATTTCCCAGACTCGCATCTTGGTCATGACATCGTCCCAGCGCGCGTCCCCGGCCTTGGCCCAGCGCGACGAGGAGCGCAGAAACTCGACGGGGTAGACAATGGCGCCGTCCTTTTCGAGGCGGTCGCGGCGTGATTGAGACACAGAGGGTGTCACCATAACAACCACATCTATGTCTTTTGTGCGGGTTTCGAGGTTGTGCAGCAGCTGCCACATGAGGATGCGGACGGCGACGAAGTAGTTGTCGGCCTCGAGGTCATCGTCCTGGTCGAGGGTGCCGGACAGGAAGGTCACGTATGCAAGCTTCTCGCTGCCGTCGGGCTTCAGGCCGGTGTTGTTGGGGTTTCCGTGGTGTTCGCTGACGACGTGGCCAGCAACTGCGCTGGGCACATCAGGGCGCGGCTCGCCCTTGTTGACACCGTCGGGCGTGTGCTCAAGCAGATTCTCGTCGGCGGGCTTGTGCTTGGGGAGGGGGTCGGTATAGTGTGGTGGCTTCACAACGACGTCGTGCTTGTGCTCAAAGGCAGGCTCAGGCGTGGCGTGGAGCCTAGATCCGCGGTAATAGTAGTGTCCCGACGACGCTAGCAGCAGACATATGGCGAAAAAGGCGGCGGCGATGGCGACGACGCGCTTCTGAGCGAAGACGGCCAGCATGATCACGAATCACCAGCGCAGTCACAGCGGAGAAGAGAAGTGCAGCAAGCCTGGACGGAGACTAAGCCGTCGGCAGGGCCTCATGTCAAGTCAATTTGCAGGCTAGCGAAGGATTGGCATGGCGTCTCATGGCGTAGCGGCGTAGCGGGTCCCAATTACGGATACATATGTAGGGGCGCGGGTGGCGGTGGTGGACGATGGGTTTGTCTCGAATGATTGGCAGCAATCTGTTGCACAAGGCTCACTATGAGGCCCCTGCTGACTGCCATAGGAGCTTATAACTGGGAGACGCTGGCATCTCAGTGCTTGGGATACTCTAATCTCTACACACTAATTTCCGGCGGAGTCCAATCTCGCCAAGTTCTCTGCAAGCAGCGAGCGACCGTGGCATTCATTTTAGACAAATGCGGAAGACGAGAACGTTGGACGTTGGACTTTGGGCTTTGGACGCTATACGGTGGACAGCTCGGGCGACACACGTTGAGAATGGGTGCGGACCTGAGTCGCGTCGAGAATCCTGCAGTTGCTTAACGAACCGTATTTTGACACACGGTATTGGCGCCTATGAGCCAGACTCCCAACAGGCTTGGATGGAGGGCCTTAGGGAGACGAAGCATATCTTGACCTACTACCCGACGCCGCCGATTTATTGGAAGACATGCATGTCGTCGTACGCGAGTGCGACGCCTTACGCTCTGAGGGCAGGAACCCATGCATGTGTAAGCCGAGTCTCTAAAATGACGGTAATCCTAACGGCCAGCCTCGGACAGTCTGCCGAGAAAATGAGTTCGCACAATTTAGCAAGGAAATGAGTACCTAGGTATGATGAATTTTGCACGTGACGACTATATAGCGACCGCGACGAAGATGATGAGGACGCGAGGGAAGATGTGAGTGACAAAAGACATGGTCGCGGAGCACGATGGATTTTCGCCGTTGTTTGCGCGCCAGCGAAGAATTTCCTCACCTGCCCAGAGCCTGCATCACCATTACATCCCTCTCAACACTTTCGAACAACATCCAAGATGACAGGCGTCAATCCAGCCATCTTCCAGGACCTGCAGGCTCGAGTCGACGAGGATACCGCGGTGCGCGATGTGAGTAGTGGTTTGTGGTGATGGGGCACGTGAGCACGCACTCACCACGCGACAGGAATTGAAAGACATCATTCAAGCGCTTGAGAAGCAGAGTACGAAGTTGACTGTGACGGAATTGAATATGACTGACATTTTCCAGACCGCAATGTCTCGTTCGTGCTGTCGAGAGCGCATTCTACGCCTGTTGGAAGCCGTCAGTACTACCTACACCATGTGCACGACTTGCGTTGACGCGCAACAGTCTCCGAAGTCCTCGGCGCGGCCAAGGAGCCCATAAAAAATGTCGTAGAGACGGTCAGCAAGCTCTCGCAAGCTGCGTCTAAGATGCCGTACTATAAGTTCAACAACATGTGGAGCCGTCAGATGCAGGGCGCCGTAAGTTGCGACACTGTCACCACAAGTAACGTCGTACTGACAGTATCATAGGTCGAAGGTCTGCTATTTTGGGGCTGGCTTGGGGGCTACAAGTACGACGGCGGCGAGGTCAAGTGCGGACAGCTTCTCACCATTGAGGACTTGGGCGACATCTTGCACAGTATGCCGCACATGCTTCTCGGATTAATCGATGCTAACATTGGAAAGTTCCTGTCAACCTCAAAGACCGCGACGAGTTCCACCTTACCATCGAAGAGTATCTGCAATCTCTCATCTCGCTCGTGGAAGAGCTGGTACGTCTGCATCACTCCATCATCAAGCACAGATACTAATGAGATCTATAGACCCGCCTCGCTCGCAACGCCGTCACGCTTGGCGACTACGAGCGCCCGCTTCTGATCAACCAGTTCGTCAAGGACCTGCATGCGGGCTTCCAGATTCTCAACCTCAAGAACGACAGTCTGCGCCGCAGGAGCGATGGGCTCAAGTACAGGGTCAAGGACGTGGAGGATGTCGTGTACGATCTCTCGCTGAGGAACCTGCTGCCGAAGAAGGAGTGGATGCGGTATGGATAGTGGTCCTCGGGTGTGGGATACAGCCTTGTCTCGACTTCAATGAGAGCGAGTCTCCCAGATCTACATCGAGTACGATCCTGGATTACAAAAAATCAATCCATTAAGCCTTTCTCATGATCCAAATAAAAAATGTCGGGTACTTCCGTCTCGTGTCATGCTCATGCTCATGCTCATGATGGTGCTCGCGCACGGACGTCCATCTTCAAACTTGTCGACCGCGACTTCCACCACGCACCACCTCCCAAGCCATCACCAAACTCTTCCCCACGGCCCGGTGCCATCCGACACTCTTTAAACCCCACAAAACCCCCACCGCCTACCCAATTGCCCATCATGGCCTCCAAAACCATCATCGACGCCTCGACCCTCACGAAGCCCAAACCCAGCACCTCCGCGCCCATCTCCCCTCTGCCCACCGATATCGCGCGACTCTATACCTACGCGCACCCCGCCATCATCCTCTCCCTCTACGCTTTCCAATTCAAATCCATCGTCGCGGACCCCGTCCCCGCGCTACTGAACATCCTCGCGCCGCTTGCAGTCCTGCAGGTCGCGTATGTAGCCATCTGCCTGCCGCCAACAGGCGAGACGCCGAAGGTGAAGAAGGCCAAGCCGGGGGAGAAAAAGGGAGTTAAAGAGGGAAGTGCGGCGAGGGGAAGTGTTGTTGTACGTCTTCCCATTTTTATTTTCCCCCGCTCTGGACAAACTTGGATGTATGATTGAATTGTAGGGGTATATGCTAATATTTGTGATAGCCGGCTTTCCTCTCCCTCCTCCTCACGGCTCTCGCTGCAACGCCCCTCCTTACCGCCACACTCATCCTCTTCGGTGCACCACTTACTACGCATCATTTCCATACGCTCCTGTGCGGCGCACATGTCGCGCTGCTCAGCACGCTCCCGCTGGTCTACGTCCACGGTGTGAACGGGGAGACGTGGCGGCAAATCGTCGCGCTGCTGGTGCCAATGGACGAGGTATACGGCGGGTTGATTGGCACGGTTGTGGGCGCGTGGTTAGGCGCGGTGCCGATTCCGTTGGATTGGTGAGTTCGAATTCATGTGTGGGTGTTTTGGAAGGCTAACATGGCAACAGGGATCGCGAGTGGCAGAAGTGGCCGGTCACGATTGTTACGGGGGCGTATTTGGGATATGCGCTTGGGAAGGTGCTTGGCGGGACAGTCTTCAAGGGGAGGAAGATTATGTTTGCGTAGATGAGCTTTGGCGAGGAGCGAGGAGCGAGGAGCGAGGTCGTGGACGGTGGGTGGCTGCAGTTACATATGCCAGGTAACTATGCACATAATTCAGACTTTTTCAACTTGCATGCTCGTCCTCAACCCGGATTTTCGTTTCCATTGCTTCCAACTCTTCAAGACGGTGCCCTCCAAATCTCAGTCACCAACCCAATACCTCCAAATACACAGTGTCTCCCAGCGCCGTCAGTTGATGAACCAGCGCTGTGCCCTGGTCGCACAATTCCGCAGTGCTGGACTGTTCTCGTGCGAGTGTAATACCGTCATTGAGGTTACGATAGGGCAGGCGAGGGCGGTCTGTGCGGAAGTGTACCAGGTGGCATCGTGCGAGGGGGAGTCATTGACGCAAAGCTGTGTAAGAGGGTTAAGAGAACGTCGTACCGCTGGCTCGTGCCTGTTGAATGTGGCAGCGCGCGTTTTGTAGCACATTGGGGCGGGCAGTACCGCACGCCAAATGAGAAAAGCATTACTGGAATTGATTGATTGAATTGGTTAAACGTCCCCAAGAAAACCTCTCTGCGCCCTGGGATTACAGCGTAGCTGCCTGGTGCGCCTATTCGTGGGAGTGGTCATGGTGAAGGATCTCCGCCGTTTGAGAGCCAGCACTAGTCATGTACAGAGGGCGGCGCAAGCTGTCTGAAGTTGTAGCCAAAGCTTGATTATAAACATACCTCCGGGCAGTCCTTGATGGCTGCCCGAGTGTTACTGGGACTGTGCTGCGAAGACACAAATCGCTCGGTATGAACCGCAGAGCGCACACGAAAAACAAACAAACGTAGAGACAGCAGTAGCTCAAAGAAGTAGAGTCGTCTCAGCAGAATCACAACCAATGAAAGAGAAAACCTCGAGTCTACTAGCAGAATTAAATACAAGAAGAAAAGAAAAGCAGAAAGAAAAAAGAAAAAAGCTTCTTCCTCAAGCAACCAGCCTCAGCCAGCCAACTCAATGAAAAAGTCGCGTACATTCCAGGTAGTGTAAGAGGAACGACACAGTGCCAATGGCTATGAGCAAGCTCAGTGAGCCACCGACGAGGTGAACAAAAATAGGATTAATCGTAAAGTCCCCGTAGGGATATTCCAGCGATTAAACTAGAAAGAACAGATACTACACTTGATCTAAGCCAAAAGGCAAAGAAGAGCTAAGGAGGAGAAGAGGAGCGCGAGGGGCTGAGGGTTTATATATCCCTCGGAGAACGCTAGTGCTAGCGGCATGCAGGGCAATTGGGTGACCGCAGGCGAGGGGTGGGCGACCGGAGGCGAGAGGTGGGTGACCGGAGGCGAGAGATTGGTGACCGGAGGCGAGTGGCGGGGCTGTGGTTTGGGGCGGTGTGCGTTTCAAGGTGAAGGTGGAGTTTGGCGGAGATAGATCAGTGATCGACGAGTGGGCCACGAACATCAATGGGCAAAGACTGTTTGTGAAGTGTAAAGCATATTGAAGGTGAGAGTACTCGCTATCAGTTCTAGTGAGGTTGGTTCTGCTGGCTGGAAGTTGACTTGGAGGTTTCGAGGGCGCGGTCACGTGACGCTATCGACTTCGCTGCATATGATCATCTGAGAAATGCGAATAGGTTAGAAACACATCCAAGTACATTCGAGAGCATAATTTCAATCTGATATTGTACCTCTTCGCATAATTCATAAATCATGTATCATACCATGCACGAGGTATGCATAAAATCTCCCATATCTAAATTCTTCCAAACTACCCATCAACTCTCCCTCTAACACTAA
>Ga0265780_10001831_pt1 | contig 29481 bp, 25 predicted proteins | sample P1T30metagenome_FD_192432 | JGI IMG/M metagenome (GOLD analysis project Ga0265780, IMG submission 192432) | Plant litter microbial communities from East Loma Ridge, Irvine, California - P1 T30 | ecosystem: Environmental > Terrestrial > Plant litter > Unclassified | place: USA: California... | reverse complement strand
AGGCGTTGATTACATCACAAAACCTGTTGATTCTGACCTTCTTATTTTAAAGGTAAAAACGTTTTTAAAATTATTTGAACAAAAGCAAGAATTAAAAAATATAAGAGATATTCTATCTAAGGAAGTCGAAATCAGAAAAGCGGCCGAAGAAAATCTAGAAAGAAAAGTGGCCGAAAGAACGAGTGAACTTTTAGAAAAAAATAAAGAGCTAGAGTTTAGTAATCACGAACTGCAACAATTCACATGGGTCGTATCTCACGATTTAAAGGAACCGCTTAGAAAGATTGAAATCTTTACGAAAATCATCAAAGAAAAATACTTGATTGATGAAGAAAAAGCAACTGATTACGCAAACAGAACAATTGGTTCTGCGGGTCGAATGGCAAAATTAATCAATGATTTGATGGATTATTCAAGACTCTCGTCATCTGTTCTTCCAGAAAAAATTAACCTTTCAGACATTGTTCAAGAAGTACTTTCTGATCTAGAATACTTGATCGATGAAAAGAAAGCGACTATAAAAACAAATAATTTCCCCGAAATCGTTGGCGTTCCCACACAACTGCGACAAGTTTTTCAAAATTTAATCGGAAACGCTTTGAAATTTTCTAAAACCGATGAACTTCCAGTGATCGATATTACTTCAGAAATTATTGAAACCAAAGATTTTGAAAGCAAAGTAAATCCAAATGGAAATTTCTGCAGAATTGAAGTAAAAGACAATGGAATTGGTTTTGACGAAAGATACCTCGACAAAATTTTTGTTATTTTTCAAAGCTTAAATGATCGCGCAGCTTACGAAGGAACAGGAATTGGCCTTGCAATAGCCAAAAAAATCATCGAAAAACACAACGGACTAATTACAGCAGAAAGCCAAATCGGAGTTGGTTCAAGCTTTATAATGATCTTACCAATAAAAAAATAAAAACCATCGAATACCTTATGAACGGTAAATTTAAAAGAAATCTAATCGTCAGTTCTGGACTGTCAATGTTAATTTTGATCGTCAGTTCTACTGCTTCTTATTTGAGCATTAGTAGTTTAATAAGCAGCAATCGCTGGGTTAATCACACACAAGAAATTATTTACAACCTTAACCAGTCAAACAGCGTTATCGTTGAGGCGCAGACGAGCATGCGTGGTTTTTTAATTACCGGGAAAAAAGATTTTTTAAACAGGTATGATGACGCTGAAGAGCGAGTTGATGCGCATTTTGAACAAATTGAATTGTTAAGTCGCGACAATGTAAGACAACAGCAAAATTTAAAAGAACTGCAACAGATCAGCACAAGGTTTTTCCAGTATTTAGACCAAATTATAGCTGATAAGATGAACGGAAAAATCTTTTTAGCCGATGATCTTGAAGGTGGTAGAAAAATAATGGCCGAAATTCGTCAAGTCTTAAATAGGATGGAAGCGGAAGAACAAGCTTTGCTGAAAGAACGAATTTCAACTTCAGAAAGTTATGGACTTTACAGTTCTATTTTAATAATTATTGCAGCGTTATTGGCACTTTCAATTAGTGGTGTTTTCTTTGTTAGAATTCTCAAAGATTACAGCCAGCGCTTAAAACTACAGCAAGATCTTGAAAGAAGCGAGCTTGAAACCAAAGAAAGAATTAATGTAATTAGCAACGTCGCAGGTCAAATTTCGCAGGGAAATTATGAAGTGAGAGTTGACGATAGCCAAAGCGATGCGCTTGGTAGTGTTGCATTGTCGCTGAACAATATGGCGCTTTCCCTCGAGACCTCGTTCAAAACGCTTTCTGATAAAGAATGGCTTCAAACAGGAATCGCTGAACTAAATAATGTGATGCTCAGCGAAAAAACCTTGGAACATTTGACAAGAGATGTTATCGAATTCATCGCTATTTACACAAACTCAAATGCGGCAACATTATACATTGCTGAAGGTGGTGATTTACATTTTTCGGCTGGTTTTAGCTATATTCCATCGCCAGATAAAGCTGTCTTTAAAGTTGGTCAAGGCTTAATTGGACAAGCGGTTGCATCAGAAAAAATCATGCAGTTAAATTCATTAATTGATGATGATATAAAAATCACCTATGCTTTAGGCGAAGTAAAACCTTCAAATGTCATCGCGATTCCTTTAATTGATGGAAAAATTTCAGGAGTGGCTGAATTGGCTTCGACAAAAAAATATACAGCGCGTGACTTTGAATTTTTAAATGCAGCATCAAAAAATATTGGAATTGCTATTAAAACGGCCCAAAATAAAAAACGAATTCAAGAATTATTAGAAGAAACACAGTCGCAATCTGAAGAATTGAAAGCGCAACATAGTGAACTTGAAGGAATGAATGCGGAGCTTGAAACGCAAACCGAAAAACTTCAGGCTTCAGAAGAAGAATTGCGCGTGCAACAAGAAGAATTGCAACAAACCAATGAAGAATTGGCGGAAAGAAGCGTTTTATTGGAAGAAAAAAATACTGAAATCCAAAAGAAATCAGAAGATTTAGAACTTACAACCCGTTATAAATCAGAGTTTTTGGCAAATATGTCACACGAACTTCGTACACCGCTAAATTCAATTTTGCTTTTAAGCAGATTGCTTTCTGAAAATAACGATGAAAACATGACACACGAGCAAATTGAGTTCGCAAAAGTGATTCAAAGTTCAGGAAACGGATTACTCGGATTGATCGACGAAATTCTTGATTTGTCAAAAATCGAAGCTGGAAAAATGGAATTGGAGCTTATCGATGTTTCGACCAAAGAAATCACAGACGGACTTAAAGATTTGTTTAGCGAAGTCGCAAAAGAAAAAAATATCGACTTTATAATTGAATCTGAAAACGCGCCGTTTGTCATCAAAACCGATAAAATGCGCTTGGAACAAATTTTGAAAAACTTGATTTCAAACGCCATTAAATTTACCGCGGAAGGTGCTGTCACACTTCACCTTGATAAAGATCCGAAGGATGAAAAACATATCTTATTTGTAGTTAAAGATACTGGAATTGGTATTCCAAGGGAAAAACAGTACAACATTTTTGAGGCATTTCAACAAGCGGACGGTTCCACAAAAAGAAAATATGGTGGAACAGGCCTCGGACTTTCAATCAGTCGAGAATTAGCAAAATTACTTAAAGGAGAAATTACCCTTGAAAGTGTGGCCGGCGAAGGAAGTACATTTACATTAAGAATTCCAATTATTGGCTCATCAATCGGGTTAAATGCGGAGTATAATGAGCCTTTTGCTGAAAATTTGGATGAGGTTGTCAAACCAAAACCTTTTGAAGAAAAATACATCAGCAATTTGATTCCAGAAGATGTACCAGACGATCGCGAAAATATTTCTAATAAAGATCGAACGATATTAATTGTGGAAGATGACACTAATTTTGCAAAGTCACTTTTAGAATTTACGCGCCAGCGAGGTTACAAAGGAATCATTACGGTTCGTGGCGATCATGCATTAAATCTTGCATTGGCGTACAAACCTGTAGGAATTTTGCTGGATATACAGCTCCCGATAAAAAGTGGTTGGGAAGTAATCGAAGAATTAAAAGCAAATTCTCAAACAAAACACATTCCGGTTCACATGATGTCTTCGCATAAAATGAAACAGGAAAGTTTATTAAAAGGAGCAGTGAATTTTCTAGACAAACCGGTAGCTTTTGAACAGATGCCAGAAATTTTCAAAAGAATTGAGCACATTGTCAACCGAGAGTCGCAAAAAGTTTTGATCGTTGAAGACAATCCAAAACACGCAAAGGCACTAGCTTATTTCCTAGAAACGTATAATATCAATTCACAAATTAGAAGCCATGTCGACGACGGCGTGGACGCTTTGAAAAAATCTGAAGTGGATTGCGTAATTCTTGACATGGGAATTCCGGCAAAACAAGCGTATGAAATCTTAGAAAATGTAAAGAAAAATCCAGGATTGGAAAATCTTCCGATAATTGTTTTTACAGGAAAAAGTCTTTCGATGCAAGAGGAATTAAAGATAAAAAAATATGCAGATTCCATTGTAATAAAAACGGCTCACTCTTATCAAAGAATGTTAGATGAGGTGTCGCTTTTCCTTCATTTGGTAGAAGAAAATAAAAAAGACACCTCAGAAAGAAGCAGTTTCAAGAAGCAGAATATGATGAGCAATGTTTTAAAAGACAAAACGGTTTTGATTGTTGATGACGATGTGAGAAATATTTTTTCATTGACTAAAGCCTTGGAAGTCTTGAAGATGAATGTGCTTACAGCAATTGATGGGCAAGAAGCGCTAAAAGTTCTCGAAAAACACTCAGAAATTGACGTAGTTTTGCTTGATATGATGATGCCAAATATGGACGGATATGAAACGGCGACTCGAATTAGAGAAAATAAAGACTGGAAAAATCTTCCGGTAATTGCCGTGACAGCAAAAGCCATGACCGGCGATCGCGAAAAATGTATCAACGCTGGTGCATCTGATTATATCACAAAACCTGTTGACGTTGACCAGCTTCTTTCGCTATTGCGAGTTTGGCTGTATGACAAAGTTTAATCATCAAAATTTGCAACCATGAAAAAAAAGAAAATTCTCATTATTGATGATGATCCAAGAAATATTTTTGCGCTTTCGGCAACATTGCGAGCCAAGTCATTTGACTGTTTGTCTTGCACGAGCGCTGAGGAAGCAATACAACTCTTAAAAACAGACGAGCCAATTGACGCTGTTTTAATCGATATGATGATGCCAGAAATGGACGGTTATGAAGCAATTCCGTTGATTAAAAAGATTGAATCAAGAGTTGAGGTTCCAGTAATCTCGGTTACTGCGCAAGCGATGGTTGGCGATCGCGAAAAATGTATCTTAGCAGGAGCAGATGATTATATTTCGAAGCCCATTGACGTTGATAAATTGCTCCAAGTTTTAAGTAAAATTCAATAAGTTTTATGATAGATGATCGCCAACTGGAGATATTAATCAATGATGTTTTTGAATATCACGGATTCGATTTCAGCGGTTATTCACGAGCTTCGCTTAAAAGACGCGTGGACAGAATTTACCAATTAGACGGTTTTAAAAATTTTTATGATTTTTTGAACCAGGCAAAATCTGATGCGACTTATTTTAAAAGAATGGTGGAAGAAATTACTGTAAATGTAACTGAAATGTTTCGTGATCCGCATTTCTACCAAATTCTTAGAGATGAAATCATTCCGCAATTGGCAACAAAGCCGTTTATCAGAATCTGGCACGCCGGATGTTCGTCTGGCGAGGAAGTTTTTTCAATGGCAATTTTATTGAAGGAAGCCAATTTACTTCAAAAGTCACTAATTTATGCCACAGACATCAACCCGATTGTGCTTGATACTGCAAAAAAAGGAATTTTTCCACTTCGAATGATGAAACAATATTCTGAAAATTATATTGAATCTGGCGGAAAACTAGACTTCTCAGAATATTATATTGCAAATTATGGCTACGCAAAATTTGGTGATGAGCTGTTAGCAAAAATGGTTTATTCACAGCATAACTTGGTTTCAGACAGTTCCTTTAATGAATTTGACTTGATTCTTTGCCGAAATGTGATGATTTATTTCGACAAAGATTTGCAAGAACGTGCTTTAAAATTGTTCGATGATAGCTTGTCAAAACTTGGCTATTTAGCTTTAGGGACAAAAGAAACCATTAAATTTTCTGCTATTCAGCAACGATATGAGCAACTTAACAAAGATAAAATATGGAAGAAAATGCAATAGTTTCAAAATATAAAGTCGTTATCATTGGTGGTTCTGCCGGAAGTTTGGAAATTTTATTGCAGATTATCCCAAATCTGCAAGTTTTAAAAAACTATGCGCTGGTAATTGTTTTGCACCGAAAAAATGGTGATGACACAACACTTGAGGAATTATTTGCATTAAAAACTGAGATTCCGGTAAAAGAAGTGGAAGACAAAACCCCATTAGCTTCAGGAAACATTTATATCGCTCCGTCTGACTATCATCTGCTTTTTGAAAAATCAGGAGTACTATCATTAGACATCTCTGAAAAAATAAATTACAGCCGTCCAAGTATCGACGTTTCCCTTGAATCAGCGGCTGAAGCTTTCAATAAAAGCGTGCTAGCAATCTTATTAAGTGGCGCAAATGCTGACGGTACTGAAGGTTTGAAAATGGTCAAACAGTTTGGAGGAACGGTCGTAATTCAAAATCCAGAAAGTGCTTCGGTTCCGTTTATGCCACACCATGCCATTTCAAATCTAGAACCAGACGCCATCTTGAATGTCAGGGAAATAACAGCACTGCTTTCAAAACTTAACTCGTGATCAAGAATAAATTACGCAACTTTTAATGCGAAATATATAATTGATTTTTAGGATTTTGGCTTTAACTTAGACATAACTTAAAAGGTAAAGTCATGAAAAATCCAGATCAAATAAATCCAAAAGATATAAAAAAGACCGATAATCCAGAATCGATTCCTGGAGAAGATGTGGGATATGAAATGTCGAAATCTCAAAAAGACATTCCGCAACCCGGAAATCACGAAGGAAGCGATGAATTAATCAAAAAGTATAATATCAATGACCAGGCGCATTCAAATAGCAGCAAAGAAGATTTTATAAAAACCACATCCAATTTTCATCACAAAGATGAGAATGAAAAATAAACAAAAAACCATCCAATAACGGATGGTTTTTTTATGCGCTTGCGGGTGTTTTTATCTTGACAAATGCTTTTTGAATCAAAGTGTTTAATCGTGATTTGTAATCTTCAGTAAGCCAATCGCGATAGCTTTTTGTCGACTTTTCAATACATTTCACATATTCTTTCACGCGCCAATTTATTTCAGAATCAAGATTTTCTGCCAAATTTAAAGCCTCTGAAATTGTTTCAGCATTTTCAATACACATAAAAGCGTGTTGGCGAATGGACTGCTGAATCACAGTTTTTGGTTTTTCATCGTTTTCTAAAACTTCTTTAAATTTGGCTTCAATGTCAAACGAAAGTTCTAAAGTGTTTGGGAATTTATTTCTTAAATCTAAAGAAATAGCGTGAGTTTGTGACGATTCACCATTAGAGCCATAATGTAACTGTTGGGCAAATTCTTCGGGCTTTTCAAAAACATATTTCCAGTCAATCGGATTTTCCCATTCGCCAAAACGTTCGGTATTATTTCCTAAATCGATAATTGAAAAAGTCTTTTTATTGGGCAATTTTCGAGAACCTCGGCCAATCATTTGATGGTATAAAGTCAACGAAGTTGTCGCCCGATTTAAAATCACTGTTTGTACCGAAGGCTCGTCGAAACCAGTTGTCAAAATTGAAACTGACGTCAAAATTGCTCCTTTTGTTTTCTTAAACCATTGCAAAATTTCCTTTCTTTCAACCGAAGAATTTTTGTTGTCAAGATGTTTTACAGAATATCCGGATTCTTCAAAAAAATCCTTTACTTTTTTTGAAGTATCGATCCCGTTATTGAAAATCAGCGTCTTTTTTCCTTTGGAATTCGCTTCGTAAGTTTCCTTCAAAAGTTCCAACATTACAGGTGACGAATACAAAGCATTGGAAGAACTTACGGTATAATCGCCGTGAATTCCGGTTTGTAAACTATTCAATTCGACTTTTTTCGTAATCGTTTTTGGCTTTGCCAGAAATCCTTGGTCAATCAAAGAAATAATATTGTCACTGACCAATAGTTCATCATAATTTTTATACATCGGAAGCGAAATATCGGAACTAAACGGCGTCGCTGTCACTCCAATTACAAATGCATTTTTGAAATTTTCAAGAAGCTTTCGAAATGAGTTGTGATGCGCTTCGTCAATAATTACTAAGCCAATATCAGAGGTCGAAATTTTCTTTTCCTTTAGTCGGTTTTTTAAAGTCTCGACCATTGCCACGTAACAACCATATTGATTTTTAGTGGGAAGACGTTTTAAAGTGCTGTTAATGATTTTATTTGGAACTCCAGATTTCTTAAGCGTATTTGAAGTCTGTTTTGAAAGTTCAGATCGATGTGTCAGAACGATCACTTTCATGTTATATCGCTCAATAAATTGACGCGTAATTTCGGAGAAAACCACTGTTTTTCCGCCACCTGTTGGAAGCTGATATAGCAACCGATAACCGGGAGAATGTTTGGTGATCGTTTCCAAAACACGGCTAATATCTCTCTGTTGGTAAGGATATAATTTTTTGATTTCTTTCTCAATAGCGATTTCTTGAAGCATAATTTTGCTCGAAATAATTGTGTATTTCTAAAAGCTAAATTAAGTTCAAATCGACTAGCTCGTGTTATATAATTTGGTTAAAAAATTACAGTGAAAGTGTTTGTCTCGTCCATTTCTGTTTAATTCACGCTCTTAAAAAAAGCAGGCGCATTTCCATAAATTGCGGTTTTTCCGTCCCATTTTTCTATGAACTGTTGTTGGATCAAAAGCGCATTTAACGACATTTTTCTAAGTTCATTTGCCTTGGCTTCTGATTCTGCAAGAACAATTAATTTTCTGGCTTCCGCTTGAGCGATTTTCAACTCATTTTCCACGCGCATTGCTTGCTGAACTGCGGCATTTTTTGCGTTGATTGCCTGCGTAATCGTTTCCGGATATTGAATTCCGCTTGTCATTTGTTCCAAATTAAAGCCTTCTTTGTCAAGAAGCGTACCCATGTTTGATTGAATTGCAAACTCAAATTTCTCCCGATTACTGATGATGCTGTCGGTCGTGTATTTATTAAATTCAATTCGAAACGCATCTTTTATATAATTAAAAAGCGTAGTTTCTGTAATTTCCGTAATATCTTTTCTATATTTCTTAAAAATAACTGGACTAAATCCGTCTTTTACTTTGAAAGAAAGCGTTGGGTCAACAGTAAAAACGGAGCCATCTTTAGCGTTAACAGTGAATGCGGTGTAATTTATCGTTTGAACATAAGTTGGAAATTCATATACGTTTTCAGTAAACGGATTGTACCAAACGCGTCCCGTGACCAAACTCACGTCTTGAACTCCTTTTTCGCTTCCGTATAATTTGACCAAAATTCCTTCGTAACCCGCGTCAATTCTTTCATTGCAAGAAACAAAAGCGATTGAAGTGAAGATAAAAAATAAGACTGCGGTAACAATTAAAGTAATTCTGTTTTTCATTTATTTGGGTTTTAAGTGTTTAAATTAAAGTCGGTATTTTCGTTTTATCAAAGCAAAAAGAAGAGAAATTGTGGCAAAAGTAATTCCCATAATCAAGAATCCAAAGAAAACATAAGTGTCTGATGGAGCGCTGATTAAGTCGAATGCAAAGGTCAGAATCCAAGCTGTGGCCAAGATAAAAATGGGGATGCAGGCAATTAATAAAAACTTTTTCATATCAATTCCGTTTTGGGCAAGATACTAAAATTTTTGAGTTTTTAAAAAGTTATTTTATAGCTAAAATCTTATTATTCTAACGCTCTCGGATTTTCCAAATCAATAGTTTCGCCTTCCGTTTTTGCGATGACAATGGTAGCAACTCCGTTTCCAATAAAATTGGTGATTGCTCTGGCTTCGCTCATAAATTTGTCAACGCCAAGCAAGAAAGCCAAACCTTCTAACGGAATTTTGTGAATGGCTGTCAACGTCGAAGCCAAGACGATAAATCCACTTCCGGTAACACCCGCCGCACCTTTTGAAGTAATCATCAAAAGCCCGATAACCGTGACAATTTCCCCAAAAGAAAGATGAACGTTATACAATTGTGCCAAGAAAATTATCGCCATGGAAAGATAAATCGAAGTGCCATCAAGATTGAAAGAATATCCGGTTGGAACCACCAAACCAACAACTGATTTACTGCAACCAATTCGCTCTAATTTGTCCATCAAACTTGGCAACGCGGGTTCAGAAGAAGATGTTCCCAAGACAATCAAAAGTTCTGCTTTCATGTATTTGATAAAACTCCAAATCTTGATTTTGTAGTAACGCATGATGCTTCCGAGAATTACAAATACAAAAATAAACATCGTGATATAAACGGTAATCATTAGCTTTCCGAGCGGAATTAAAGTTTCTAAACCAAATTTCCCAACGGTGTACGCCATTCCTCCAAACGCTCCGAGTGGCGCCAAATACATCACGAATTTTAAAGCTTTGAAGACAATTTTAGAACATTTGTATAAAAATGAAACGACTATTTCTCGCTTGGAATAATAGTTCAAAAGAATCCCTACTATTATTGCACCGAGTAAAACCTGAAGCGTCAAATTTGCCATGAAAAATTCCAACCAATTAAATTCGGTCTTCGGGTCGTTTGTAAACTGGCTCGCATCTTGAATATTTAATCCCGATTTATCAATTTTTCCGGGTTGAATCACGTAAGCAACGATAACGCCGATGGCCAAAGCAAAAGTGGTTACGACCTCAAAATACAACAATGATTTGATTCCGATTCTCCCTACTTTTTTCAAATCGCCCATTCCGGCAATTCCCAAAACGATGGTCAAAAAGATAATGGGAGCAATGAAAACTTTGACAATGTCAATGAAAGTATCGCCCACGATTTTCATTTTTACGCCGGTTTCAGGATTGTAATGTCCCAAAAGAACGCCGACAATAATGGCAATCAAAACCCAAAAAGTAAGATTGGTTACAATTTTTAAGAAAAAACTATTGTTGATTGAATTTGGGGTTTCTGTTTTCATAGCAAATAATTTGTCCGCCAATGTAAAACCTTAAATTGATTTTCACCGCAGATTTGCAATTTTTTTACCGCAGATTCGCAGATTTATTTTTTTGTTTTATTAGCCACAGATTAAAAATATTAGAATGATTTTCCGTAAAAATTCAAGAAAAAAAATCTTTTGAATTCTTTTAATCTGTGGCAAAAATAAATCTGCAAATCTGCGGTGAGCTTTAAAACGAATAATTAAAAGATAGATTTCCATAATAATTGACCGGAAGCCCTGGATAATAAAATCTTGGTGTTGCATTTCCAAAAGCAGTTGCGTTGACCAAAACCATCGATGCATAATTTGCATTGGTGACATTATTAATTCCGGCGGAAATATGCGACGTGAAATTTTCAAAAATTTGAAAGCGATAACCGGTTTTTAAATTCAATAATTTATAAGCATCCGAATAAACCGAATTTGCATCGTTCAACGGAATTCCATCCACAAATTGGTAATCGGCAGAAAGATAAAATCCAAAATCAGTGTTCAGTGAAATTCCCGCATTCACTTTATTGGCGGGAACTCCAGTTAATTTATTTCCAGAAAAATCGTTTTCTCTGTCGATAAATTCCTTGAATTCATATTTTCCGATGGATGCTGTCGCGAACGGATTTAAGGAGAAAGTTTTGTTTAAAATCAAGTTGTAATTGGCGGAAAGTTCAATTCCTTGGTGCAAAGTTTCGCCTGCATTTATGCCTACATATTGGTCATCGCCAACTCTTTGGGCAACCAACAAGTCCTTAATTTGCATTCGATAAGCAGAAATTTCGGTGCAAAGATTTCGGTTGAAGAAATAAAATTTGCTTCCGATTTCAAAGTTGTATCCGCTTTCAGGTTTGATGTTTGGATTAATTGTTCCGTTTTCTGTCAATGTTTCTTCAATGCTCGGAAGCGAAAAACCTCGGCTTGCCGAAATATAAATCGTCTGAAAATTATTAGGCTTGAACAAAAAAGAAACTTGTGGCGACCAAATGGCGTCATAACTATAACTTTCGGAAGAAGCATTTTCGCTCGGAAAAATATTATCCAACTGAAATTTCGTTTTATTAAAATTCAAACCAGCTTGAAACTCAAATTTCTTTGAAAGTAGAATTCTCAGTTGGGCAAAAGCGTTGTAAAAATCACGGTCTTGGTTGGTTTCTGTGAGTTTGTTTCCCTCCAAACTTCCGTTGCCGTTATTTTCTTCGTATAAGTTTTCGAGAGTTCTTCCAACGAAATCATCTCTAAAATATTCCAAACCGGCATTCCATAACGTTTTAATTTTTCCAATGGAGAAGTTTCCCGAAAACTGCGTTCTTGCACCAGAAGCAAACGTGTATTGGCGCAAAATATCAAACGGACGCGGTTCATTATTGTCTTTATAATTTACAAAAACGGAAGTGGAATTCGAGATGTTTTCTGAGATTTTAAAGTCATAAGCCAAACCTCCCAAAACCGATTTGTATTCCTTAAAACCTTTTGAAGCCACCCAAGTCGGCGCGCCAGCTTGAGGATTATTGTCAAAAGTTTCCTTATTTATAGAACTCGGAATGAATGCTTTTAAATAAGTGTAATTGCTGAAATAAGTCAGTTTGCTGTTTTTCTTTCGAAATAATTCTCCCGCCAAAGTGATTCCTTCACGATTATAAGCAGAATTTTGACGCCAGCCGTCAGTTTCAAGTTTGTGATAACTTAAATTTAAGCTTCCGTTTTTGGTGTCTAAACCATACGAAATCGTGTTTTTCATCAATCCATACGAACCGTGAGTCGTACTGATAGATGCGGAATTTCCAGCAGTTTTTGGAGATATCAGAATCGCTCCGCCAAGTCCGGCACCGTAAATGCTGGAAAGCGGACCTTTAATAATTTCTACTTGGTCGATATTTTCTAAATCTACATCTTCAATTGTGGTTTCGCTATTGCCTGAAGTCAGCGGAATGCTTCCGTAAAAAGCACGGATTTTATTGGTTCCGTAAGGAGTTCTCGCACCAATTCCTCTGATGGAAATTCGGTTGGTTGTAATATTTGCCGATTGCATATAAACGCCAGCAATTCGGTTCATTGCGATGGAAATATCCGTCGAATTATTGGCTTGTAACTCTTTTTTGGATAAAATTCCAATGGAAGCCGGAGCGTTTTGCAAGCTGTCATTTATGTGAAACGAACTGATTACAACTTCGTCGAGATTTTTTGTTTTTTGGATGGAATCGGTTTGCGAAAATAATTTTGTGGCGGCTAGAAATATAAAAAGTAAGTAAAATTTTTTCATTTTGAAACTAATTGTACGCGAATTTAAACACAGATTTCACGGATTTTCACGGATTTTTATATGAACTTATATGCCTTATATTGTAATAGTCTAAACCATATAAGGCATTTAAGGACATCTAAGTTTTAAATTCAGATTTTACAAATCGTCAATGATTCAATCGAAATAAAATCTGTGAAAATCTGTGAAATCTGTGTTTTAAAATATTTATTTATTGGCGCTAACTTGCCAAATCGTATTTCCGCTGTCGTCATTCACCAAAAGCGAACCGTCGTTCATCACGGTAACAGCAACTGGTCTTCCATAAACTTCTGCTTTTTTTTCATCGCCTATAAATCCGGTTAAGAAATCTTGCGGTTTTCCAGAAGGTTTTCCGTTTTTAAAAGGCACAAAAAGCACTTTGTATCCGCTTAATTTCGAGCGATTCCAAGAGCCGTGTTGGCCCACAAACGCCCCATTTTTATATTCAGCAGGAAATGCATCTTTGTCATAAAAAGCCAATCCTAACGAGGCAGTGTGCGCTTCAACAGGAACATCCGGAACAATCGCTTTTGCAACCAAATCTTTTGCTTGTCCCTTCATTCTCGGGTCTTCAATTTGTCCGAAATAAGAATACGGCCAGCCATAAAATCCGCCTCTTTTTACGCTTGTAATGTAATCAGGAACCAATCCATCGCCTAATTCATCACGCTCGTTAACTGCAGTCCATAGTTCATTATTGGCTGGATTCCAATCCATCCCGACAGGATTTCTTAAACCGCTGGCGTAAATTTTTTCACCAGTTCCATCCGGATTAATTTCTAAGATATTTGCTCTTCTGACTTCCTTATCCATTCCGTTTTCGCCATTATTGCTTCCAGAACCCACAGAAATGTAGATTTTTGAGCCATCGGCATTCGCCAAAAGATTTCTTGTCCAGTGATTATTGTAACCTCCGGCAGGAAGTTCAAGAATTTTTTCACCGCTTCCAGATAGTTTCAAATCGCCTGCTTTGTACGGAAAACGGTATAATCCGTCGGTATTTGCGATGTAAAAATAATTTTTCAAAATCAACATCCCAAAAGGCATATTCAAGCCTTCCTTAAAAATTTCTCTGGTTTCAAATTTTCCATCTTTGTCTTTATCTCTGAAAACCGTGATTCTATTGGCGCTCATGAACGTGTTGCTTTCGACTACGAATATATCGTTATTTGGCGCTATGTAAGTCCAACGCGGATTTTTTAAATTTCCGGCAAATTTGGTTACGGTGAAACCTTCGGGCGCTTTTGGTGTCATTCCTTCGGGCCAATCTTTCATACCACTTCTTTTGGTAACTGATTTTGTAGAGTAAGGCTCAGGAAGTGTCAAATCGCCGATGGTTGTTTTTACCGATGTGCTTCCATTCTCAGAAGCAACTTTTTTTTCCTGTTTAGTTACCTGTCCGTTGCAAGAAAATAGGGAAAGCGTCGATAAGGCAATTAAGGATAAAATCTTTGTATTCATAAATATTTAAGTTTTAGTGGTAGAATATTTTGTAGCTTGAAATTACTGATTTTAAAAATTTTATCCTTTTAAACCGCTGAATATTAAATATTATTTAACATTAATAAATTTATAATAAAACTCATTTATTTTATAATATAGCTGAAATCTTATTTACTATATTTGCAACTTATACTTTAACAAAATTATTGTGATACAGCTTCACGACAAAAAATTTGTTCCTTTCATCACAGCAAAGGAAATTGACTCTGCAATTGCCAAAATGGCGCAAGAAGTTGCAGAAGACCTTGACGAAGAGATACCCTTATTTGTGGGCGTTTTGAACGGCGCCTTTATGGTGGTTTCAGATTTTATGAAACATTACCCAAAAAACTGCGAGGTCAGCTTCGTGAAAATGGCTTCCTACGAAGGAATGTCAACCACGCACGAAGTCAAAAAACTTATTGGAATTAATCAAGATTTAACGGGAAGAACGGTTGTCATCATTGAAGATATTGTTGATACAGGAAATACTTTGGTCGAACTGAAAGCAATGTTTGAGGCCCAAAATGTGAAACAATTAAAAATTGCCACGCTGTTTTTAAAGCCCGAAGCATATACAAAAGACATAAAAATTGATTATATTGGTATTGAAATCCCAAACAAATTCATCGTTGGATTTGGATTGGATTACGATGGTTTAGGAAGAAATATTCCTGAAATTTACCAATTGGCTGATTAAAACATACACACAACTATATCACAACACAATGATTAACATCGTATTATTTGGAAAGCCAGGAGCTGGAAAAGGAACACAAGCCGAGTTTTTAAAAGAAAAATACAATTTAACACATCTTTCAACAGGCGATATTTTTAGATTTAATATCAAAAATGAAACGGAATTAGGAAAATTAGCCAAAACCTATATGGACAAAGGCGACTTGGTTCCAGATGAAGTAACGATTAAAATGTTGCAAAGCGAAGTCGATAAAAATCCAGATTCTAAAGGTTTTCTTTTCGACGGATTTCCAAGAACGCTGTCTCAGGCGGAAGCTTTAGATGCTTTTTTAGAAAGCAAAGGTGATAAAATCACGGCTACAGTTGCGTTGGAAGCTGATGACGAAATCTTGGTGCAACGATTATTAGAAAGAGGAAAAACTTCTGGAAGACCAGACGACCAAGATGAAGAAAAAATCAGAAATCGTTACCAAGAATACAATGAGAAAACCGCACCTTTAATGGAATATTACAAAGCGCAAGATAAATTTCACGCAGTAGACGGAATCGGTTCTATTGCTGAAATTACAGTTCGATTAAGTTCAGTAATCGAGCCTTTAATTTAATTTATAAAAATTGGAAATAGCTATAATTTTCTTTTTAATCCTTTTGAATGGTGTTTTTTCAATGTCAGAAATCGCATTGATATCTGCGCGAAAAAACAGGTTGGAAACTTCAGCAAAAAAGGGGAATACCAGCGCTAAAACCGCTTTGGATTTGGCCAATTCACCAAACAAATTTTTGTCAACCGTTCAAATCGGAATCACATTAATCGGAATCTTAACAGGTATTTATTCAGGCGATAAAATAACCACAGACGTTAAACTTTTTATCGAAAGTTTTCCAGCTTTACAGCCTTATTCTGCCAATATTTCTGTCGGAATTGTGGTGGTTGTATTGACTTTTTTCTCTTTAGTTTTGGGCGAATTAGTTCCAAAAAGAATTGGTTTAAATTATCCCGAAGCCATTGCAAAAATGGTTGCCGTTCCAATGAAAGTGATTTCAATTGTAACCGCGCCTTTCATTTGGTTATTGACGATTTCAACAGAATCACTTTTGAAATTATTCAGAATTAGGCCAACAGCCGACGGAAAAGTAACCGAAGAAGAAATCAAGGCCATTATCAAAGAAGGAACAGAAGTTGGTGAAGTTCAAGAAATTGAGCAAGACATCGTGGAACGTGTTTTTCACATTGGCGATAGAAAGGTAAACTCACTGATGACGCACAGAAAATCAGTCGATTATCTTTCTTTGGAAGATGATTTTGCTACTTTAAAACAAAAAGTTTTAGACGAAATTCACTCGGTTTATCCGGTTTGTGAAGAGAGTTTAGACGAAGTTGTTGGAGTGGTTTTGCTGAAAGATTTGTTCGCAAAATTTGAAACCGGAAATTTCAATTTACGAGATATAATTAAGGAACCCGTTTACTTGATTGAACACACTTCCGCGTATAAAGCGTTGGATATTTTCAAGAAAACAAAGGTACATTACGCCATCGTTACTGACGAATACGGCATCACGCAAGGGATGATTACCTTGAATGACATCTTGGAAGCTCTAGTTGGAGACGCTTCTGATTTTTATCACGAAGAATTCCAATTGGTTGCCAGAGAAGACGGAACTTGGCTTGTTGACGGACATTATTCATTGCACGATTTCTTGACGTATTTCGACTTGGATGAACTGATTAATGACTATGAAGTTACAACCGTAAGTGGTCTGATTATGACAGAATTGTCTTACATTCCAAAGCAAGGCGAAAAGCTGATTTGGAACTTATTCGAACTAGAAGTTATCGATATGGACGGCGTCAAAATCGATAAGGTTATGGTGCGTTCTTTAAAAGAATAAAGCAGATTGCAGATTTCGGTCTGCAGTTTTTTTTGAAACGAATGATTTAGGCATTTTCAGCAATCCATTTTCCCGCTTTCCGCTACAATAAAAAAATTTCTAAAGAAGAATTTTTTTTGATTTCCGCTACAATCGGGGTTATGGAGTAAACCATTTAAATGCAGGTCGTGAATAGAGTGCGACAAAATTACAAAAAAGATATTTAGACATTTTTTATACAAATTCGAGTCTGAAATCTGAAATCTAAAATCTGAAATCTAAAAAATGACAGAAGATTTGAAATTAAAAAGGAGGACAGCCAGTGGCTGTTAGGTATTTTTTTTCGAATTGATGTTTAAAACTAAAAGAGAATGACTGAAGGTAACTTCGTAGATTACGTTAAGATTTATGTTTCTTCCGGAAAAGGAGGAAAAGGCTCAACGCATTTACATAGAGAGAAATTTATTGAAAAAGGTGGTCCAGACGGTGGAGATGGCGGACGTGGCGGACACGTTTATTTAGTTGGAAACAAAGGACTTTGGACATTATTCCACTTAAAATTCGCAAAGCACGTTAAAGCCGGTCACGGTGGCGACGGTGGAAGCGCAAGAAGTACGGGAGCTGACGGAGAAGACAAATACATAGAAGTTCCGTTGGGAACTGTGGTTCGCGATAAAGAAACGAACGAAATTTTATTCGAAATTACCGAAGAAGGCGAAAAAAGAATCGTGGCAAAAGGCGGAAAAGGCGGTTTAGGAAACTGGCACTTTAGAAGTTCTACGAACCAAACGCCAAGATATTCGCAACCCGGAATGCCGGCAAATGAAATTGACGTAATCTTAGAACTTAAAGTTTTGGCAGACGTTGGTTTGGTAGGTTTTCCAAATGCTGGAAAATCAACTTTACTTTCTGTTCTGACTTCGGCAAAGCCAAAAATTGCAGATTATCCGTTTACGACTTTAAAACCAAACCTTGGAATCGTGGCTTACAGAGATTTTCAATCGTTTGTAATGGCTGATATTCCTGGGATTATTGAAGGTGCAGCAGAAGGAAAAGGTCTTGGTCATTATTTCTTGAGACACATTGAAAGAAATTCGGTTTTATTGTTCTTGATTCCTGCGGACGCTGACGATATCAAAAAAGAATATGAGATTTTGCTTGATGAATTACGCCGTTACAACCCAGAAATTTTGGATAAAGAGCGCTTCATCGTAATTTCAAAATCAGATATGTTGGACGAAGAATTGCAAAAAGAAATGAAAGCGCAATTAGACTCAGAATTTAAAGGAATGAAATATCACTTTATCTCGTCTATCGCCAATCAAGGTTTGGTCGAATTAAAAGACAAACTTTGGGAAATGCTGAATTCAGAAGAAAACCAATTATAATTTAAGAGCTACTTTCGGGTAGCTTTTTTTATGGAATTTATCCAAAGTCATTATAATGATTGGTAAAAACTAAAATTTAAGTTAAAACTAAAGTAGCTTTTTGCGATTTTACGAATTTGGGATATTTAAAAAATTAAAAAGATTTATATTCGCAACGCTAAAATTTGCTCCCAAAAAGTGTAACATAAGTTTTCTTTTGGCGTCCAACTTAGCAAAACTATAAACTATCTAAATTTCACTACATGAAAAAAGTAATTTTATCCTTTATCGTGGCTATTATGCTTGTTCCGGCGAGCGTTAAAGCAGACGAAGGAATGTGGTTCTTGATGTTCATCGAGCGTTTAAACCACCGCGATATGCAAAAAATGGGTCTTCAGTTGACTTCTGAAGAAATTTACAGCATCAACCATTCAAGTATTAAAGACGCGATTGTTCAATTTAATGGAGGTTGTACTGCAGAAATTGTTTCAAACCAAGGTCTTGTTTTAACAAATCACCACTGTGGTTATGACGCAATTGCTGAAGTTTCTACGCCAGAAGCAAATTATTTAAGAGATGGTTTTTGGGCAAAAGACAAAAAAGCGGAGATTAAACCAAGTTCTCTTTATGTTCGTTTCTTCGTAAGAATGGATGACGTTTCAAAAAGAATTTTGGCGAAATTAACTCCGTCAATGACTGAAGCGGAAAGAAATAAAGCGATTCAGCAAGAAAGCGCGTTGATTGAAAAAGAAAATAACGAAGGTGGAAAATATACTGTTTCTGTTCGTTCTTTTTTCCAAAACAATGAGTTTTACTATTTTGTTTACCAAGATTTTAAAGACGTTCGTTTGGTGGGAACTCCGCCAGAAAGCGTTGGAAAATTTGGTGGAGACACTGACAACTGGGAGTGGCCACGTCACACAGGAGATTTCTCAATGTTTAGAGTTTATGCTGACAAAGACGGAAATCCTGCTGAATATTCTGAAAATAACGTTCCATTGAAACCAAAACACCACTTGCCAATCAGCTTGAAAGGTGTTCAGGAAAATGATTTTGCAATGATTTTGGGTTACCCAGGAAGAACAAACCGTTGGATGCCAGCTGGTGGAATTGAGCAAAACGTGAAGTTTGCTTATCCTGCTTGGGTTGAAGGTTCAAAAACAGGGATGGACGCGATGAAAGTTCACATGGACAAAAGCGACCAAGTGCGTTTAAATTATGCTTCAAAATATGCTTCTGTTGCAAATTATTGGAAAAACCGTCAAGGAATGATTGATGCTTTGACCAAATTTAAAACAGCTGATACAAAAGCAAAAGCGGAAGCAGAGTTCAATAAATGGGCTAACAAAGCAGAAAATAAAGCAAAATATGGCGATGTTGTTGCAACAATCAACAAATATTACGCAGCGACAAACGAAAAATCAAGACACGATAACTATTTGACTTCTGTGTTGAGAAATAGTACTTTTGGTGCTGGTCCGGCGACTATCGGTCAAGGAATCGAATATTACGTGGCTCAAAATGATGCTAAAAAAGCAGAAGTTTTGCCTAAATTACAAGAACAAATCAATGCTGGTTTTGAAGGAATGTATCTTCCGTTAGAAAGAGATGTATTAATTGCAGAATTGAATTTGTACAACAAAAAATCAGGATATCCAGTTGCGCCTTACGTAGCAGAATTGGCTAAAACAAACAATGGTGATTTTACTAAGTTTGTTGATGAAGCTTTGGCTACGAGTGTTTTTGCTTCAAAAGAAAAAGCAGAAGCTTTCCTTAAAAATCCAAATGCTGAGCAATTAAAAGAAGATAAATTGTACCAACTTTCTTCTAGCTTGTTGACAACTTACAGAGCGAAATCTGAGGAATTGACGAAATTGGATAATGATTATCAAAAGTCTTTCCGTCTTTTAGTAGAAGGTTTGAGAGAATCAAAATTGAACAAAATTCAGTATCCAGATGCAAATTCAACGTTGCGTTTGACTTACGGAAAAGTTCGCTCTTTGCCGTCTGACAAAAGAAACGATGCGAAAATCAATAACTACACGACACTTCAAGGTGCTGTGAAAAAATACAAGCCAAACGACCAAGAATTTGACATGCCAAAAAGGTTAATTGAATTGAACGAGAAAAAAGATTTCGGACAATATGCTGATAAAGCAGGTTATATGCCGGTAAACTTTTTGACTGACAATGATATCACAGGTGGAAATTCTGGTTCGCCAGTTTTAAACGGAAAAGGAGAATTAATCGGGGTTGCATTTGACGGAAACATCGAGGCAATGGCCGGTGACGTTATCTTTGACCCAAAATTGCAAAGAACCATCAACGTTGATATTCGTTATGTTTTGTTCATCATCGACAAATACGCTGGTGCAAAACACATCGTTGACGAAATGACAATCGTAAAATAATTTAGTATAAATTATTAGTTCAAATTTATATTTTAAAAATCCGTTTCGGGAAACTGAAACGGATTTTTTATTTCCGAAGCATCAAAAATTATTCATTTACATTTGAGGCATTATTTTTGACTGAATTTAGTACTTTTGACAAAACCAAAAGCAGAAAAAAAACCTTTCATGAGATTATTCCAAATAATGATTTTCTTTTTTACGATTTCCATTCCGGCACAAACTTCGTTTGAAAAAGCAGAAAAACTTTTTGAACAAGGCAGTTATGCAAAAGCGAAAATTATATTTGAGACTATTTTAATTAAAAGTCCAAAAGACCTAAAATCCTTAGAATATCTCGGCGACATCGAATCCCACGATGCGCACTGGGACACGGCCTTGGCTTACTATGACAGATTGAAAACGGTAAAACCAACCGAAGCCGATTATTTTTACAAATTTGGTGGCGCGCTTGGGATGAAAGCCAAGGAAAGCAATAAATTCAAGGCTTTAGGAATGATTGATGAAGTTGAAGAATCGTTCGTGAAAGCGATAAAATTAGATTCAAAACACATTGGCGCGCGATGGGCGTTAGTAGAGTTGTATTTGCAATTACCTGCAATTGTGGGCGGAAGCGAGAAAAAAGCACAAAAATATGCTTCAGAATTATCAAAAATTTCGGCAGTTGATGGGTATTTATCTAAAGGACATATTGCGGAATATTTTAATAGATACCCCGAAGCAGAAAAAAATTATAAAAAAGCAGTGGAAATTGGCGGTTCAAAAACAACTTACCAAAAATTAGCCGATTTGTATAAAAATAAAATGAAACAGCCGGAAAAAGCAAAAGCTACTCTGGAAGAATTTACAGAAAAAAGCAAAACATAATTAGAAGTCAAAGACGAAGTTCATCTCAATATTTGAATCTGAAATCTGAAATCTAAAATCTGAAATCTAAAAATGAGAACACATTTCATTGCCATTGGCGGGAGCGCGATGCACAATTTGGCGCTAGCATTACACAATAAAGGATATAAAGTCACAGGAAGCGACGACGCAATTTTTGAACCTTCAAAAACTCGTTTGGAAAAAAAAGGATTGTTGCCTGAGGAATTAGGCTGGTTTCCTGAGAAAATTACTTCAGATATCGAATCGGTAATCCTTGGAATGCATGCCAAAGCGGATAATCCAGAATTGTTGAAAGCACAGGAATTAGGCTTGAAAATTTATTCGTATCCTGAATTTTTATACGAGCAATCGAAAAATAAAACACGTGTTGTCATTGGTGGTTCCCACGGAAAAACTACCATCACTTCAATGATTTTGCACGTGATGCATTACCATAATATTAATGTTGATTATATGGTTGGCGCGCAATTGGAAGGTTTTGACACGATGGTTCACTTGACCGAAGAAAATGATTTTATTGTTTTGGAAGGAGATGAATATTTATCTTCGCCAATGGACAGACGTCCGAAATTTCATTTGTATCAGCCCAATATCGCCTTGATTTCAGGAATCGCTTGGGATCATATCAATGTGTTTCCAACCTATGAAAATTATGTGGAGCAATTTGAGGTTTTTATCCAAAAGATTACAAACGGAGGAATTTTGGTTTACAACGAAGATGATTCTGAAGTGAAAAGAGTGGCTGAAGCTTCCACAAATCCAATCAGAAGAATTCCATATTCAACTCCGAAATATTCAGTTGAAAACGGAACAACGTTGTTAGAAACTCCAGAAGGAGCAATGCCAATCGAAGTTTTTGGAGCGCACAATTTAAATAATTTGGCTGGAGCAAAATGGATTTGCCAAAATATGGGCGTTGACGAAGCTGATTTTTATGAAGCAATTGCAAGTTTCAAAGGTGCTTCAAAACGTTTGGAAAAAATTGCTGAAAACAAAAATAATGTAGCTTATAAAGATTTTGCGCATTCGCCGAGCAAAGTTGCTGCAACAACAAAAGCCGTGAAAGACCAATATCCAGACCGTCAACTAATTGCTTGTTTGGAATTACATACGTATAGCAGTTTGAACGCAGAATTTTTAAATGAATATGAAGGAGCGCTTGACTCGGCAGATGTTGCCGTAGTTTTTTATTCTCCGGATGCGGTTAAAATCAAGCAATTGGAAGAAGTAAGCTATGAGCAAATCGCAAAAGCTTTCAACCGCGAAGATCTCGTGATTTACACAAATCCTGCAGCTTTTAAAGAATATTTATACCACTTAAAATTCGATACTGAAAAAATCGCCTTGCTGTTAATGAGCTCTGGGAATTATGGAGGATTGAATTTTGATGAAGTAAAAACTCTTTTTAATTAGATAATTTGACATTAGAAAATTAGTCAATTCTATAGATAACGCACAAATTATCTAATTACCGAATTGACTAATTATCTAGTTGGAATCTATAATGTCCCGTCAAGTCATATTTAAAAAGACAATCTTCTAAAACTTGTCCGGCGCCAACGTTGTGAACGATCAGATTTCGTTTTTTGTCAGACGATTTTTTGTCGGTCACGATTCCGATGTGAGGTAATTTCCCGTTGATTTTCCACGTAACCAAATCACCTGTTTTGTAATCAGAAGCTTTTTCTGAAACACCTAAACTTTTTCCGAATCGGGTGAAATACACTTGCAAATTCGGAACTCTTCTGTGGTCAATATTGGTATCCGGCTTTTTCAATCCCCACGTTTTTGGATATTTTGAGAAGTTCGCTTTCATGTCTTCGTGCACTTCTTTTTGCAAATCAATTCCGAGTTTTCTGTAAGCTCGAATCACAACATCCGTGCAAACGCCTTTATCTTTTGGCACGTCACCATTTGGATATTTTATAGAAAAATATTTCGGATCATACTCGACTTTATCTTTTGTCAGCGAAATTGCCGCGTCAGAAAGTTTCTCATAAAAAGTTTTTTCAACTTTTACAGATGAAATTCCGATAAAAAATAACAAAATGTAAATTGATTTCATATCTTAGATTTGATATTCAAACGAATAGTATTGTAAGAAAATTATAAACCAATCAAAAATAATAGTTGCCAAATGGAAGAAAACACTCCTTTTTCGATAAAATATTGGGCAGAAGATGACAAACCCCGTGAGAAACTAATGCTCAAAGGAAAGTCCGTTTTAAGCGATGCCGAATTGATTGCCATCTTAATTGGTTCAGGAAATCGGGATGAAAGCGCTGTCGATTTAAGCAAAAGAATCCTTGCAAGCGTGGAGAATTTAAACGCTTTGGGAAAAATGTCACTCCAGCAATTAACGACTTTCAAAGGAATCGGCGAAGCCAAAGCGATCTCAATTATCGCTGCAATGGAATTAGGACGAAGACGTCGGTCGGAAGAAACCATTGAACTTACAAAAATTACTTCCAGCAGAATCGCTTTCGAAATTATGCAACCGATAATTGGAGAATTGCCTCACGAAGAATTTTGGATTTTATACCTAAATAATTCTAATAAAGTGATTTATAAATGGCAATTGAGCAAAGGCGGGATTACAGGAACTGTTGTAGATATTCGACTGGTCTTTAAAGTAGCTTTGGAACAAAACGCCACCGGAATAATTTTGAGCCACAACCATCCGTCTGGGATTTTAGTGGCAAGCGACGCCGACCGGCAGATAACTCGCCAGTTAAAATTGGCTGGAGATAACCTCGATATCAAAGTTTTAGACCACGTAATTGTTACCGAAAAGGGCTATTATAGCTTTGCTGACGAAGGAATTTTATGATTAATTTTTATGGCATAGTTTTTGGATTTTGTATCTAAACCCCTAAAATTCAGAAACTATGAAACCAACTATCTTTAAATCGTATTATTTTATTTTGTTTTTCGTTCTGACAAGTAGCTTTTCGTATTCACAAGTTTTTGATTTCTACGGAAATTACATCATACAGCCCGAAGAGCGGTTTTACCCAGGAAAAATTGTGGTCAAATCTAACGATACTTTGGTCGGTTCAATTAGTTTGAATTATAGGGTCAAGGAAGATTTTGTGGCGTTATTTGACGATGGAACTCAAAAGATAAGAATTACGAATGACGAAATTACGAAGGTTATTCTGGAAGACAAAAATGGTGCAACAACCGAATTTGAAAAGATAGAAGACAGTAAGTTATTGTACCGAATCCTATATTACGGAAATGCAAAAATTTACGATAGCTCTTCAAAACCAAACGACGGAAGTTTGGTGGCTGGCGTTTTTGTAGTAGAAAATAACGAAGTGCACAACCTTTTTGATTTTTGGAGTTCAGGCTCAAAGCAAGATTTGATTACTTACATCAATAAAAGAGATAACGAGAAATTTAAGAAACGAGATTTTAAAAACTTCGACGAAATCTTCGCATATATTGACAAATAATTATTCTAAATCGGTTCTATTTATAAGTTTTGGTTAACATTTTATCAGTCAGTAATTGCTATCTTGCAGGCTCTTGTAAAAAAGAAATTAGATATGATTTATACTCAAAATATCACTTTTTCATATGGTGGGAAAGTGAATTTTGCTTTTCCAGATATTCGAACTGAAAGTGGCGAAACGCTTTTAATCGCGGGCGGTTCCGGAAAAGGAAAAACAACTTTACTGCATTTGCTTGGCGGTTTGCTTCGCCCAAAATCTGGAACAATTTCTATTGGAGAAACTGAAATTTCGAAACTTTCTGAAAAGCAATTAGACCAGTTCAGAGGAAAAAATATCGGGCTCGTTTTACAACAGTCTCACTTCGTGGAAGCGTTTTCTGTTTTAGAAAATGTGGTGCTAGCTTCTTGGCTTGCCACAGGAAAAAAATCTGAAGAAAAGGCAAAATCACTTTTAAAACAATTGGATTTAGAAGACCAAATGCACAAATTGACTTCACAATTAAGTATTGGCCAACAGCAAAGGGTTTCCATTGCAAGAGCTTTGATCAATGAACCAAAATTACTTTTAGCAGACGAACCGACTTCAAGTTTAGACGATGAAAATGCGTTTAAAGTGTCGGATTTGTTAAGCAATTTGTCCAAAGAATATAAAGCTTCGTTGATAGTTGTGACGCATGACCAAAGATTAAAAGACCGATTTTCTAACCAAATTTCTTTATAATGATAGCAAAATTAGCTTGGAAAAACATTTGGTTTAAGCCTTTGAATACCGTTTTAAGCGTGATTTTATTGACTGCGAGTGTGGCGATTATTTCGCTTTTAATTTTATTGCAAGAACAATTTGAAAAACAATTTTCGAGCAATATTGATGGCGTTGACGTTGTTTTAGGAGCGCAAGGAAGCCCGTTGCAATTGATACTTTCTTCGGTGTATCAAGTCGATGCGCCAACCGGAAATATCAGTTATGACGATGCAAAAGTGTGGATGAAACATCCGTTTGTGAAGTCAGCGATTCCTTTGGCTTTTGGCGATAATTACCGCGGTTTTAAAATTGTAGGAACGACTCCGGAATATTTGGAGAAATTTGGAGCAAAAGTAACTTCTGGGAAAATCTTCAATAAAAATTTAGAAGTTGTCGTTGGAAGTGAAATTGCAAAAAAGCTTAATATAAAAGTAGGCGACAAATTTTTCGGTTCCCACGGCGATGCTGCTGAAGGTGAAGTTCATGAGGAATTCGAATACACCGTGTCTGGAATTGCCAGCCAAACCGGAAAAGTCGTTGATAATTTGATTCTGTCAAACGTTCAAAGTGTTTGGCAAATGCATGATCACGAACAAGAACATTCTGAAGCGGAAGAAAATCCTGACCACGGCGAAGAAGGTCATATTCACTTTGAAGGTGATGAACACGAACATCACGAACACGATTCCCATGATCACGAAGAAAAAGCAATTGTTTCTGAAAACGGAAACGAAATTACGGCAGTTTTAATAAAATTCAAGAATAAAATGGGCTTTGTGACTTGGCCAAGATTAGTAGCGCAAAACACAAAAATGCAAGCCGCTTCGCCAGCGGTTGAAATCAATCGACTTTTTTCGTTATTCGGAATTGGCCTTGAAGCCTTGCAATATCTGGCATACGGAATTATGCTGATTTCCGGAATCAGTATTTTTATTGCTTTGTATAATACTTTAAAGGAACGAAAATACGAATTTGCCTTGTTGCGAGTTTCTGGCGCAAGCCGTTCGCAATTGCTTAGTTTGGTGCTTTTTGAAAGTATTTTGCTTTGCGTTACAGGATTTATTCTTGGCACCATTGTTGGAAGAATTGCTTTGTTTTTAATTTCGTCCACAACTGATGAACAATATAAAATGACTTTCGATCCGTTTGCTTTTGTAATTGAGAAAGAGGGAATTTTATTTATAGTTACTATCTTTGTTGGAATTGTAGCAGCATTGATTCCTGCTATAAAAGCATATCGATTAAATATTTCAAAAACTTTAGCAAATGCGTAAAATATATTATTTATTAGGAGGGATTTTAGTTCTTTTCTTGACTTTAGAAATCAATAAATCTTCGGATGAAACAACTCCAAAGGAAATTCAAACTGCAGGATTTGCTCCAGATTTTAGCAAAAGTACATTGCTTGAAAAAAGATCTTTTGTTGCTGTTGACACTTTAAATTGGAAGCTTTTAGGAATGATTAAATTCGTAAAAAAGCAACATAAAGATTATCCGGAAGGCGTGATGTTTCCCATCATAAATTCTACTTTGAAAGCGAAGAATAAAAAGCGAATTGCGATGTCTGGGTTTATTGTTCCGATAGATAACACGACTTATGCGCTGAGCAAAAATGTTTTTGCATCTTGTTTTTTCTGCGGTCAAGCGGGTCCCGAAACTATTATGGGAATCAAATTTAAAGGCGCAACGCCAAAGTTGAAAACAGATCAATATGTAACTTTGGAAGGAAATTTCAGAGTCAATGAAAATGACATCGAAGACTGGATTTACCATGTGGATGATGCCGTAATCGTAAAAGGAAAGTAATGTTAAAAACAAAAATTTCAGACGTATTTTTTGATTTAGATCACACACTTTGGGACTTTGAAAAAAATTCGGCGTTGGCATTTGAAACCATTTTAAAAAAACACGGAATTCAAGTGGATGTTGCAGAATTTGTGGCAAAATATGTTCCAGTTAATTCAAGATATTGGAAGCTGTATCAAGATGATCAAGTGACGCAAGAACAGCTTCGTTATGGTAGATTAAAAGATGTTTTTGATGCGATTAATTATGAAGTTAGTGACGAGACAATTCATCTTTTAGCAGAAGAATACATTCATTATTTGCCTAAATACAACCATCTTTTTGAAGGAACGATTGAGCTCTTGAATTATTTAAAACCCAAATATAAGTTGCACATTATCACAAATGGTTTTAACCAAATTCAATTTAATAAGTTGAAAAATTCCAACATTGCACATTATTTTGAAACGGTTACCAATTCTGAAAATGCAGGTTTTAAAAAACCGAATCCGCAGATTTTTCATTATGCTCTAGAAATTTCGAAATCAAATAAAGAAACCAGCGTAATGATTGGTGATAATTTTGAAGCCGATATTGAAGGAGCTTTGAATGTAGGAATCGACGCAATTATGTTCAACGAACACAATATTGAAATTGCAGAAGACATAAAGCAAGTAAATAATTTACTAGCTTTGAAAAATTATTTATAGAAAAATGAAAAAAATTATAGCGCTCTTTTTATTGCTTTCAAGCGGATTAGTTTCTGCGCAACAAAGTTTAAACGATTTTGAATACGTGATTGTACCTGTAAAATTTGATTTTTTAAGTCAGGAAAATATGTACCGATTAAATACAATAACAAAATTTAATTTGTCTAAAATGGGTTTTAAAGTTTCTTATTCAAACGAAAAGTTAACGAAAGAACAGGCAAATGATCGATGTAATAAACTTTACGCAGACGTTGAAAAAGTGAAGTCACTTTTAAACACAAAATTGGTTGTCGTCTTTAAAGACTGCCAAAACAACGTGGTTTACCGCAGCGGAGAAGGAAAAAGTAGAGAAAAAGAATACAAAACTGCCTATCCCGAAGCGCTTGAAAATGCATTTCTAACTATGACGGAAATCACATATAGCTATAACGGAAAAAACGGAAATTCAGGAACAGCAAAGGTTTTGGCGGAAGAAACTCCAGTAAAGAAAGCAGAAAATGTAGTTCCAACATCTTCAAAAATTGAGGAATCTGCTGATTATCTTTTTGCGCAACCAATCGCAAACGGATATCAATTAGTTGACAAAACGCCAAAAATAGTTTTGAAAATCTACAAAACATCGCAGCCAGATTATTTCACAGCTCAAGGCGACGGAATCAACGGCGCATTACTTAAAAAGAATGGCGAATGGATTCTGGAATACTATAAAAATGACCAGCCAGTTTCAGAAAAACTTTTGATTAAATTTTAATAACCATATTTATCTTTCCAGCGATTTTTCAAGAACTCTCTAGTAGAAGCTTCTCTTGAATTATTTCCGGGAACATAAAAAGCAGTACTTTTAATTTCATCGGGTAAAAATTCCTGCTCGGCGAAATTATTCTGATAATCGTGCGAATATTTATAATCTTCGCCGTATCCCAATTCTTTCATCAATTTTGTCGGCGCATTTCTCAAATGTATTGGAACAGGCAAATCTCCGGTTTGTTTTACCACTTGTTGCGCTTTTCCAATGGCCAAATAACTCGCGTTGCTTTTTGGCGAAGTGGCCAAATAAACTGCACATTGACTCAAAATAATCCTACTCTCCGGATAACCAATTGTCGAAACCGCCTGAAAAGTATTGTTTGCCATAATAAAAGCTGTC
>Ga0265780_10001830_pt1 | contig 29482 bp, 26 predicted proteins | sample P1T30metagenome_FD_192432 | JGI IMG/M metagenome (GOLD analysis project Ga0265780, IMG submission 192432) | Plant litter microbial communities from East Loma Ridge, Irvine, California - P1 T30 | ecosystem: Environmental > Terrestrial > Plant litter > Unclassified | place: USA: California... | reverse complement strand
GCATTGGTCAGGCTGAAGCCGGTGCTGGCGGCCAGGCCGTCGCCGGAAATCACGGCCGGTTGGCCGCCGGCGTACGGCAGCGGCGCCAGCGTCGTCCCGGGCGACACGAAACCCGTCGACACGCGGTTGCCGTGCTTGCTGTCGAACGACGCAAACGACGCCCAGTTGATGCCGCTCTGGAAGCTGTCGTTGAGTTCGACTTCCAAAATCTTGGCTTCCAGGATCACCTGGCGGTCGACCGACAATTGCGTCGCCTTCAGGTACATATCGACATTCCTCAGCTCCTCGGGCATGGCGCGGATGACCAGCACGCCCGACTGCGGGCTGATGACGACGCTGCGCCCGTTCGCCTTCGAGCCGACGATGGCTTCGATCGACTCTTTCAGCTGCGGCCAGAAATCGGTCTCCGACGTCGTCACCAGGTCGGTACTGTTGCGCTGGCTGGCGCCCTGGCCGCCGGTCTGGTCGTTGTTATTGTTATTGTTATTGTTATTGTTATTGTTGTTCTGGTTGCTGTTCTGGCCGCCCTGCCCGTTCTGGCTGTTGTTATTGTTGTTGTTATTGTTGGCGTTCGACACCGACGTCGAGCTGACGCGCAGGCTCGACGCGCCGCGCCGCGCGCTGTTCAGGTAATTCACCTGGAACATGCGCGTCTGCATGGTCAAGGGACGGATCGACACGCGGGTGCCGCTGATCTGGTAATCGTAGCCATACATGTCGCGGATGGCGTCCAGCGCTTCGACCAGCGTCACGTCCTTCAGGTTCGCCGTGATGGTGCCCGTCACATCCGGATGGACCAGCATGTTGTAGCGCGTGCCGGCCACGATCGACTGGAAGAACTGCTGGGCCGGCACCTGGCGGAAGGACACATTGAAGCGCTCTTCCAGTGCCGGGCGCGCCTTGGGCAGGTTCGCGGCCAAGGTGCCGACCGGTGGCACCAGGGCGTTGGCGACGGCATCATCGAGCGCGGCGGGCGCCGGCGCGCGGCGCGCGGCGCTGGCCACCTCCTTGTTGATCTCGTCATAGGTGGCGCGGCTGGCCGGAGCCTGGCAACCGGCCAGCAAGGCCAGCACCAGGGAGCCAAGCAGCGGAGCAACTGCGAAAGGACGGAGCGGCATGGGATTCCTCATTCTGACGTGCCTGGTTGGGGTGCGGCGGCAGGCACAAGCGCGGAACCGGGGTCTGGCGCAGCCTTCCATGTCAATACTTCGCGTCTGGCGCCGCGCTGCAGGACGACTTCGCCTTGGGTGATGGCGACGACGCGCGCACCGCGCACGACATCCCCCACACGCACGGTGTCACCGTCGATGACGGCCACCCGGCGCCCACCCGCGGCGCGCCCGACGAGGATCGATTGCAGCGCGGGTGCGCCCCTGTCCTGCCCGCCTGCGGCAGGGTGCAGGAAAGCCGCTGGCGGACGTGTGGGATCCTGCACCGTCTGGGCCCCGGCGCCGGTGGCCAGCAGCACGCCCGTCAAGAAAAGGCTTTTCATAGCTTCAACCATTTGCTGTCCAGGCTGAGCGTGTACAGCGTCAGCGTCACGCGCGCGCGCGGGTATTCCTCGACGTCGAACTGCGCCTCGCCCCAGAACAGCTGGGTGGGCAGGCCTTCGAGCGACGCCATGTAATCGATCATGTCGAGATAACTCCCACGCACCGTCACCTGCACTCCGTGCCGGTAGAGCAGGCCGACCGTGGCCGGCGCCGCTGCGGGGGCATCCACAGGCGCGGCGACCGTTGCGGCAGCACCTGGCGGCGGCGCGGGCGGGCCACCCACCGATGTCACCGGCAGGGTCGTCAACGATACCAGTTGCAGGCGCCCGTTGGCGCGCAGGATGCTCTGCAGCAGCGGCGCCATCTGTTCCGGCGTGACCAGGCCCTTCTGCATCGCAGCCAGGCTTGCGCCCAGCGTCGTCGTCTCGGTGCGGGCGAGGGCCAGGCGCTGGCGGGTGCCCGCATCGGGATCGCGCGCATACGCCTCGACCAGGGCCGAGATCTGCGCATCGATACCGGCCATGGCGGCATGCTGCTGGGCGATCTGCCCGCGCAGGCGCTGCTGCTCGCGCAGCAGAGGCTCGAAGGCGAGCATGTAGAACAGGTACAGCAAAAAGAACGCGCAGGCGCCGAACATCCCGACGCGCTGGCGCAAGGTCAGGCGGTCGATGCGCGCCGCCAGGATGAGCCAGCGCGCTTTCATGGCTTCACCTCGGCAGCGTTGGCCTGCAGCGAAAATTCGACGAACGGCCGCGCAGCGGGCGCCGCGTTTGCCGGTGCGGCGGGTACCGCGGATCCCGTCGATACGGCTGGCTGCCCGATCTGCAGGTTGCCGAACGCCTTGCCCTGCAGGGCAGGCTCGCGCATCAGGCGGGCGATATACGCCGGCACCAGCGTGGCGTCGAGCGCCCTGCCCTGCAGCGACATGTCGGTCCCGGTGCCCACGGTCACGCCGGTCAGCCACAGGCCTTCCTGGTGCTGGCGCCCAAGGGCGCGAAAATGCTCGGCGTAACCGTGCGTATTGCCCAGCTCCCCGCCCTGGACGATCTGCGCCACGCGGCGCAAGGCGGCCAGCTGCGTCTCGGCGTCGCCGGCTTCCAGCGCCAGCCCGGCGCTGGCCTTGCGCGGCACAAATTCGGTGGTCGCGCTGAGCAGGCGCGCCTGCTGTCTGGCCGTCTGCAGGGTGAGGTCGACCGCCTCGCGGCGGACCTGGTTCACGCTGTACCACGCCGTGCCCGCGATCGCCAGCGCGCCACACGCCACCAGTCCCAGCGCCTGCGCCATGGTGCGCGCCGCAAAAATCTTCTTTTGCTGCAGGAAGATCGGGTTGAACAGGTTGATCTGCTGGCTCACGGCGCCTTCTCCTCGACGCGCAGCGCGGCGCCCAGGGCGATGAAAAGCTGCTGCTGCATGGCCGGTGCCGCCAGTTCGGGTACGCCGGACAGGTCGAACACATCGGCCAGGTCGAAGCGCGCCACCGGCGTGTACAGGTTGCTCGACAGGTACTCTTCCAGTCCGGTGATGGCGGACGGCGCCAGCAGCAGACGCGCGACGTTGATGAAGTGAAATTGCCGGTCGAAATGGTCGAGCGAACGCTGCAGTTCGAGCGTGATTTTCTCGAAGCGGCTGTGCTTGCGCGCGTGTTCGGAGTCGAGCAACTGCTCGAGCGTCACATCGATGCGGCGCGACAGGTACAGTTCGCCGCCGAAGGACACCGTCAGCAGGCCGCCGTCTTCATCGAACGACAGCATGGCCAGGCCGCGCCCCTCGGTTTCCAGCAGCGACGAGATATTCCGTTGCGCCATTTCGGGAATGTCGATGGCTGCCAGCGGCACCTTGGCCGCGGCGAACAGGCCCTGGCGCCCTTCGATGACGCTGTTTTTTGCCGCGATGGCGAACATGCTGTGCTGGCGCACGGTCGCGGCCTTGTCGACCGGAATGTCGAGGACGTCGATGGTGGCGTCGTCGACATGAAAATCGAGCATGTCTTTCAGGCGCCAGCGCACGGCGGTGCGCAGTTCGTCCAGCGGGACATTCGGCGCGTCCACCGTCAGCATCTGGTAATGCCCGCCGCCCAGTACCGTGCTGCACTGGTAGCTGCCGGCGCGCAGTTCGCGCCCCGCTTTCTCGAGGCCCTCGGGCGTCGCGCCGCCACCGAACTGGCTCGCCACCGTGACGCGCGGGCGCGCGCCAGGCGCGCGCACGACGCTGGCCGCTGCCAGGCGCCCGCCCTGCAGCACCAGCGCCAGCCAGCCATCGGTTTTCACGGTTTTCTTGAAGAAGCGCATGCGGCCCATGTAACAATGTTAATCATCAATCGAGAAATCGTCAGTACGCGGTTGATTATATTCAACAAACCGGAAAAATCGATACCGATTTTCCAGTATGCCAACGAAATGGCGTCACCATGTAGTGGAAGTGTCGTATTTCCACAAGGCATGGAGCTATTCCATTGGCAAGCTGCCATGGATGGGATCAATACACTTCGCGCAAGTAGAGGAAATGACTCTTGTAGACGCCGAATGTCGCCTGCGACAGCGTGCTCGGCAACCAGGCCGGCGCGCCGGTCATATTGAACATGGCGCTGCCGGTCTTGCCCGCCCCGGGCGCGTTGATGAAGAAGCGGGCTTTGCCGCCGGTGAATGTCGCGTCCTTCGGACTCATCTGGAGGCCACCGTAGCAGGCGCCCGCCACCAGCAGGTTGCGCTTGCAGCTGCTGAAGGCGATCGCCGTTGGCGTGGCGCCGTTGTCGGCCGGATTGGTGAACCACAGCGCGGCCGCGGTACCGGTCTTGTTCCAGAATTGCGCTTGCATCGTCACTGGCAGGCGCAGCAGTTCCGACCCCAGGACCGTACCGAGCTGGACGCGGCCATTGAGGATCATGATGCCATCCTCGAGCGAAGTGATGTTCTGTTTCGACGTGACCGTCAGCACATTCGGCGTATCGACCGCGCTGGCGCGCAGGAAGATCGGTGTCGGCAGCGTCCAGGCGGTTGCGGCGGGCAAGGTGCGCAAGAATGGTACGGGCAAGGCGTAGGACACGCCGGTACGCAGCGACGCATTCGTCCCGGTGGCTGCCAGCGCGGGAATTTGTGCCGAGGTCAGCTTCGCGCCGGTGGGCGCGGCAGGCGGATTGACCGTCGAACCACCGGCGCTGTCGACGGCGGACAGGTCGATCGGGTCGCCGAACACGCCGCGGAAATTGCGTACCTCGTTATTGTTCACGTCGAGCGGCGTGACCGCCACGTCGAATGCCTGGGTGGCATACGCCGCGCCAGGCACGCCGGACGCCGGACAGGCCGCGCCGGTGTCGGCGCACTTGGCGAACACCGGCGTGATGCTGGTCTTGAACGAAGACGGATAAAACCGCCCCACGTTCATCGTGACCGTACCCACGTCGTCGACGCCGAAATAAAAGCCGTTGATCGTCAAGTTGAATACCAGTACGCCGACTTCGCTGAAGGTTCCGGTGACGTTGAACACGCCGGCGGCGGGCTTGTCGAGGCCGTTCGCCACGAAAGGCGGGAACGCCCCCATGGCGGCGCTCATGGCCTGCTCGTCCGCGCTGCCGGTCGCCGGCGGCTTGCTCACCGCCAGTTTCAGGGTCGCATCGCCGTTGCCGAAATTGGGCGCCGTCGCGTTGTTGCTCATCAGCGCATCGATCGTGATGGGAAACGGCTGGCCAGCCGGCATGAACGGTGCCGTGGTCGACGAGACGGTGCTCGGGTTGCCCGGGATGGCCATCCGCAGCGTGACCGGACGCGACACGATCGTCGGGCTCGAGGTGATGCTGCCGGTCGCCTCCCGGACCGACAGCTGCAGCCGGCCGACGTCGGCATAGTAGAACGTGATTTTTGCCGACGGCGCATTGGCCGCGAACGACAGCGTGATGCCCGTGCTCCAGGCGGTGCTGGTGGCGGCCGGGGCGTTGGGGCCGTCGGCGCACAGCGGCAGCGCGACCGTATTGATGGTGGCACGGACCCCGGCATGTTTGACGGGCATCACGCATGTCAGGGCGAAATACACCTGGACCGTGGTCGCCGCCGTCGTGCTGCGCGCCACCGGCATGCCGCCGGAGAGGACGGTGAGGTAGCCATCGGCCGAGGTCGCTGCGGGGATGCGGCTGTCGGCGGTCAGATAATTGCACTGCCCGGCCGTACCGACGGCAATATTCGGTTTGCAGGCGATGTCCGTGAACGCGTAGGTGGTCACGCCCCTGGTGACGGTCGTCGTGTCGCTGGCGCTGTTATTGGCGGTGGCGGTGTCATAGCCCACGCCGGAAACCGACGCCGTGTTGGTCATGCTCCCCTCGCTGCCGGGCAGCACGGTCAGGGTGATGTCGGGCAGGTAGGTATTGATCGTGAACAGGCCATTGTATTTGCAGGTGACGACCTGGCCGGCGGCGGAGCAGCTCCAGCGCGTGCCCGTCGCCGAGACGAACGTCACGCCGGCCGGGAGCGTATCGACCAGCGTGATCGGCCCGACCTCCGTCGCCGGGCCGGCGTTGTAGACCGACAGCGTGTAGCTGCCCGCGGTGCCGGTCTGGAACGCACCGTTGCGCGTCATCGCCACGCTCAGGTCGACCAGGTTGTCGCTCGGCGCGGCAATGATCAGCGCGGAGAGCAGGACCATGTCGGTGCCGGTCGAGTACACCGAGGTGGCGCTGGTCTGGCCGCTGGCGATGACCGGCGCGGCGACGTCGTAATCATCGAAATCGACGCCGATCGACGACGTGCTGTTGTTGCTAATACCGCTTTTGGAGTTGAACTGGTTACCGGACGGATTGAGCGTATCCACCATCTTGGTCCCGTTGTAGGTGATATCTTCGCCCGTCGAGGATGCCGGGTCGCCTTCCCAGGTGATGTGGCCGATGCGCCCGGTGATGCTGCTGGTGAGCGACTGCGGAACCCGAAAGCCGGTCATCGTGGTGCTGACGCTGTTGCTGCGGTAGTACTGGAAACCTTCGTACAGGTTGAGCACGCGGTAAGGCTGGCTCGCATCGGAATACACTACCAGCAGGCTGAAGCCGGACAGCACGGCCGAGCTGCTGCACCAGGGATTGCCGGTATTCACCGCCAGGTTGAAGAACTGGTAGTTGCCATTTTTGCGCGCAATGACCTGGGCGGTGACGTCGACGGCGCCGCTGAAATAATCGAGGCCGCTGCCGACCGATGCCGAGGTATAGCTGCGCGCGGCGGTCGATGTGACGTTGCCGGACTCGAAGCCAACCGTGTAGTCACGCGTGCTGCCCGAACCGGCCCAGTACAGCTGGGCGCTGAGGATGGTTGCCGTGGTGGGGATGCCGGCCAGCGCCATGCTCAGCGTGGTGTTCGAACCGTACACCGAGCAGGTGTTCACCGTGCTGTTGCGCATGGACGCGACGGTGCCGGTGAAGTTCACGTTGCCGGCCCAGGTCTTGAACAGCGTCAGCGGCGTGTCCGCGCGCGCCATGCCGGACAACAGCGCCAGGAGAAGAAACAGCGCGCGCAGGATCACAGCTGCACCTCGATCACCCGCTGGACATAATCGAGGTTGTTGGCCGGGTTCGGCCCACAGGCGCCGGCGCTGGTGCGCTGGTTGCAGGCGGTGGCGCTGATCCGGCGCACCGTGGTCGGGACGTCGCCGCCCGGGCCAGGCGTGCTGGTGCACACGACGGATACGCTGAAACCGCGCAGCACGCTTGTGTCAGGCAAGGCAAAACTGGTCGCAACGCCCTCGGCCGGGCAGTTGTCGCCTGACTGGATGTACCGGAACAAGCCCCATTCGATGCCGGTCCTGGCGGCCTGGTAGGCGCGCGCACCCTGCTGGTCGAGCTGGCTTTCGGTTTGCTGGGCCGTGAAGATGGTCACCAGGGCCGCCGCCAGGCCGGCGATCACCACCAGCAGGAAGATGGCGGTAACGAGCCCCGCGCCGGCCTGGCGCCGCGGCGATGCTGGGCGCATCATGGCGTATTGTCCACGTGGACTTGGTGCGCCAGGCGGATCGACGTCGTCGCGGCGGTGCCGGACACCGTGCGCGCCGCCAGGTCGAGCGTGATGGCGACCAGCGCCGCGCGCTGCGCGCTGCTGGTGGCGCCGTCGCCGGTGTCGTACGCAAACAAGCCGGTGCAGCTGTTCACCCGGCGCGTCAGCGGTGCGACCGATGCCGCGCCGGCCGGCGGATTGACCTGGGTCGCGTTGATGCCGTAGCCGGCGAAACGCGTCAGCACGCGTGCGCCATCGCTGGCCTGCGCGCAGGAAAAGGTCACCGGGCCCGTCACGATCTGGAAGCGCCGGCCGGGCGACGGCATCGATGGCGATTGCGCAAAAAACGGATTGCTGGCGAGGGTCAGGACCGGCAGTTTCAGGTCGGCGGAAACAGCACTGATACGCGCCATATTGCCCAGGGTCCAGGCATCGGCGGGCGCCATGCCGTTGCCGAGGTTATAGACGGCGAAATAATCCCCGGCGCTGATGGTCTGCGGCGGCGTACCGAGCACAGTGACCTTCGTGGTGTTGTTCGCGAAATCGAGTACCGGGTAGGCGGCATCCAGATTGTCCTCGGCGGCCAGGTAGCGCCCGCCCGTCCTGGTGAGCAGGAATTCGATGGCGCTGCCGTCGCCGATGACGCGGATACTGTTTGGCAGCGCCATGCGCAGCTCGCGCGCCATGCGGCGCACGGCGAGGTCGGCTTCGTCGGTGACTTCGGCGCGCGCCAGGCTGTCGGCGTAATTTTGCACCGGCATGCGGATGAACACGGCCACCATGGCGCCGACGATGCCGATCAGCGCAATCACGATGATGGCTTCGACCAGTGTGAAACCCTGTTGCAAAGAGCGGCCGCGCATCAGATCCCCGGCGCGTAGCGTGCGCGGTAGCCGTCCAGCACCAATGACTGGTTGTCGAATGACACCGTGACGCGGATGCGCAGCATGTCGGTGTCGGCGGCGGTACCGGTGGCGCCCACCGGCGCGCTGGCCGGTCCGACCGCCTCCGGGGTGATGGCGACGGTTGCCGTATAACCGTTCACATTGAGGGCGCGGCCGTTGGCGTCGGCCAGCGCGCCGGCGCCATTGTTGAATGCCGCCGTGGCGGTACCCGGCTGCGCCACGTAATCATTGACGTTGTCGTAGGGGCGCGGGCCGGCCGGCTCGGGCGCAACCTGGCCCCACGCTTCGGGAATCGTGCAGTTGCCGCTGGCGTCGACGTCGCCGCTCGGGTCGCATTTGGTGAACCCGGCCAGTTCGACTTCCTCGAGCAGGCCCTCGGCAATCATCAGCGCCTGCTTGCTGCGCAGTGGATCGGCGCTGCTCCGGGTCGTGACGTTCATGACGCCCAGGATCGCGGACAGCGCGACGCCGACGATCATGATGAACAGGATCAGCTCGATCAACGTGACGCCCCGCTGGCGCTTAGAATACATAGCCGGTGTCCGCTGCAATATTGACTGCCGTGGTGTTGCCGTCGCCGGTGATGTTCACGGTGACGCCGCCGAAGCCCGCGCTGCTGCACCCGCCGCCCGCCGGAACGCCGGGCTGTCCCAGCGCATTGAAGCAGACGGTGCCGGCGGTGGCCGGGCTGACGGCATACCCGATCGTCCCCGGCGGCGCTTCGCAATACCAGCTCGATGGTGCGCACGCCGCGGCGCCGCTGTTGCCGCCGAGGGCGGGCACGCGGCTGTCGACCGGGCACGGCATGCCGGCGGCAAAGCACAGTGCAATCGTGCTGCCGTTCATCTGGGTGTAAATGGGGCGGTTCTGGGCGATCGCGAGTTTCTGGCTGAAACGCAGCATGGCGCGCGTCTGTTCGGCAAAGGCGTTGCTGTCGAAGCCGCGCCGGTCGACATAACGGGCGGCGCCGATGGCGCCGAGGATGCCGACGATGATCAGGACGACGATCAGTTCGACGAGGGTGAAGCCGCCTGCACGCCGGGCAGGCCAGACGTGACTGTGGCTGGACACGATATTCGGGGAACGAAGACCGCGGCCAGCCACAGGACTGCGGAACGGCTTAGCAGCCGGTCGTGACTGCCGCAGCCACGCCGGTTTGCGCGGTTGCGGTAGGCTGGGTATAAATCGCATAGCAGGTCACTGCCGCCGTGGTGCCGGCGATACTCGCTGGAACGACCGCGACCTGTCCGGTCGTGACCGTCGGCGTATTCGTCGCGCCCGACACAACGGTGACGTAATCCGAGCTGTTCAGGCCCGCCGCCAGCAGAAAACCTGCATCGGCCTGCGGGTAGCCATACGTCGGCGTGTAAGTGACGGTGGTGCCTTCGATCGCCGTCGTGGTGTTCTTTCCGCCCTCGACGACAAAACGCCCTTTCACCATGGACGCGGTCGCGGCCATGGCGCCCCGGGCGGCATTCATGCTGGCAGCACGTGCATCACTGCCAAAACTGACAAACTTCGGCAGCGCGGTCGCTGCCAGGATGCCGAGGATCACGATCACGACGATCAGCTCGATCAGGGTAAAACCGGCTTGCGCGGCGCTTTTCATGCTTTTCATCTAGGTATCTCCAAGGTTCCAGAATAAGGGGATGGGGCAACATGCCACGCATCGAAATGGTTCGCTCGTGGGGTCCGGGTTCGAAGGAAATTTTTCCTTTTGCCATCCCATCAGCATCTTTCATTGCCACACAGAAAGAGTATCACATTGACCGATTTCCACATGGAAACGAGCAACTTATTTGCTGCTGAGTTGCATGCGCACCACATAACCCGAGTCAAGACAACAACATCCGTCTGAAAGCCACGTTGCCATCCTGACTAGGTCTTGTGCATCGCGACTTTGCCCATGTCCCACATCGGCAGGAAGATCCCCAGCGCCAGCACCAGCACCATCGCGCCCAGGAACGTGATCAGGATCGGTTCGATCTGCGCCGACAAGGTTTTGAGTTCATAGTCGACCTCGCGCTCGTACATCTGCGCGATTTCATCCATCAATTCTTCCAGCGAGCCGGTCTCCTCGCCCACCGCGATCATCTGCAGCACGATCGGGGTGAAGACGCCGGCCGCCGACGACGTGCGCAGAATGGTTTCGCCACGCTCGACGCCGTCGCGCATCTGCTCGATGCGCGCGGCAAGGTAGGCGTTGTCGACTGTCTGCGACACCACGGTCAGCGCCTGCACGATCGGCACCCCGCTTTTCATCGACAGCGCAAAGCTGCGTGCGAAGCGGGCCATCGTCCCTTTCAGGATGATCTTGCCGGCAATCGGGATGCGCAGCTTGTGGCGGTCCCACGTGTAGAGCCCGGACGGCGTCGCCGTCCAGGCGCGGAATCCAAAGAATGCCGCCGCGGCCATGCCCAGCAGCAGCGGCCAATAATGCGTGGTGAAGCTGGACGTGCCCATCAGGATGCGTGTCATCAATGGCAGTTGGGCGCCAAACTTGGCGAACACCGTCACGAACTGGGGAATCACGAAGACATTGATGATCGCCATGGCAATGATCATCGCCAGCAGCACGAACATCGGATAGCGCAGCGCGCTTTTCACGCGCCCGCGCATGTCGCGGTCGAATTCCAGGTGGTCGTACAGGCGCAGGAACACTTCTTCCAGGCGCCCCGTCATTTCGCCCACGCGGATCATCGACAGGTAAAAATTGGAAAAGCACTCGGGATGGCGACGCATGGCCGCCGACAGTTCACGGCCGGCATCGAGCGATTCCCGCAAATCCTTGATGACGCGCCCGAAACTCTTGCTCACCGCCGACTCCTGCAGGCCGGCCAGGCCGCGCATCAGCGGCACGCCCGACTTGATCAGCGTGTACATCTGGCGGCTGAACAACTGCACGTCGATGGCCGTAACCTTCTTTTCGCTGAACTTCTCCCACGCGGTCTGGTCGCCGGTCCCAGCCGACAGCGCGCGGCTGGTGACGACAATCGACACCGGCGTCACACCCGTGCCGAACAATTGATCAGCAATGGCGCCGGCATCGAGCCCTTCGAGCACGCCTTCCATCAGTTCGCCGCGGCCGTTGCGGCCCTTGTACGCAAACAGGGGCACGTCACTCCTCCAGCTGGTTACTGATGCGCATCGCTTCCGACACCGTGGTGCGGCCCTGCACAGCGAGCTGCACGGCATGCCGGCGCAGCGTCTCGCCCGCCATCTGTTGCTGTGCGACTTTCAGGAAGTGGCCTGGATCGGGATGGTTGACCGCGTCGGTCACGGCGCGTGTCATTTCCAGCAATTCATACACGCCGGTGCGGCCGCGAAAACCCGTACCATTGCAATGCGAACATCCCTTGCCATGGAAGAACGGCGTCGATGCCGCCAGCTCACCCAGCTCGGCGCGCAGCCAGCCGCGCTCGGTAGGCTCGAGCGTCGCCGGGCCGTTGCAGCTTTCGCAGATCACGCGCACCAGGCGCTGGGCCAGCACGGCCTGCAGCGAGCCGCCCACCATGTAGCGCGGCACGCCCATGTCCATCAGGCGCAGCGGCGTGCTGGCCGCGTCGTTGGTGTGCAGCGTCGACAGCACCAGGTGACCGGTCATCGCGGCGCGCAGGCCAATTTGCGCGGTTTCCTGGTCGCGCATCTCGCCCACCAGCACGATATCCGGGTCCTGGCGCAGCGCCGAGCGCAGCACGCGGGCGAAGTTCAGTTCGATCTTGTCGTTGACCTGCACCTGGTTGATGCCGGTGAGGCGGTATTCGACCGGGTCTTCGACAGTGATCAGTTTCTTTTCCACCGAATTGAGTTCGGACAGCGCGCTGTAGAGCGTGGTGGTCTTGCCGCTACCGGTGGGACCGGTCACCAGCACCAGGCCATTTGGCCGCGCGACAATCGCCCGGAACTTGTCGACCAGCGCGCGAGGCATGCCGATGGCGTCCAGGCGCAGCGTGGTGCCGCCCTGGTTCAGCAAGCGCATCACCACCGATTCGCCGTATTGCGTCGGCATCGTCGAGATCCGCACGTCGATGCGCTGCTGGCGTACCTTGACGGCAAAGCGGCCATCCTGCGGCAGGCGTTTCTCCGAGATGTCCAGGTCGGCCATCAGTTTCAGGCGCAGCGCCAGCGGCGTGGCCACCTTGATGTCGGCTTCGGTTTGCAGGTGCAGCACGCCGTCGATGCGAAAGCGGATCTGCAGGCGCCCTTCCTGCGGCTCGATGTGAATATCGGACGCGCGCACCTGCGTGGCATCGTCGAACACCGACTGCAGCAGTTTGACGATCGGCGCTTCTTCCAGCCCCGGATTGGCAGCCAGCATGCCAAAGTCGACAAAGGTGTCGCCCAGGCCCTGCTCGACTTCGCGCGCCAGGCCCGTGATCTCGCCAGTGCGGCGGTAGATCCGGTCGATCACCGCCAGCACTTCGGTTTCGTTGACCACGGCCAGCTCGATGCCGCGCTTCACCAGGCGCGCAATTTCATCGTACGCAAACAGGTCGGTCGGATCGGAAATGCCGATCAGCAGGTTGCCGCGCCGGTCTTCCAGCACCAGCGCGCGGAAGCGCCGCGCCTGTGTCTCTGGCAACAGTCGGACAATATCCGGATTGATATTGAAAAACTTCAGATTAATATAGGGGATGTCGAGCTGGCGGGCCAGCGCGCCGGAAATCTGCTCTTCCGTGACAAAGCCGTTTTCGACAAACACGCGGCCGAGCTTGCGCCCGGTGCGTTTCTGGTCTGCCAACGCAAGGGTCAATTGTTCCTCGGACAGCAGTTTTTGCTGGACGAGGATTTCACCAAGCCGGACTTTTTCTGGACGGGCCATGACGTTCCTCTGATCGATATTTCTTCACGGCATTGTAAGGCTAGTCGCGCAGAACACTTACCTTAGAGCACCATTTTTCACCCACTGTGCGTTATGCACCACGGTTTTGCACCTTTTACGAGAGCAACGATGGCTGAAGCGACAACACTATCTGTTACGTCAACGATGGCAAACAAGCATCGGCGCCGCATTTACCTGATGCGTCATGGCAGCGTGACGTATTTCGATGAGGCCGGCAAGCCGGTGTTGCCGGAACAGGTGCCGCTGAACGCCGACGGCCGCGCCCAGGCCGATGAGGCGGGACGCGCGTTCGCCGCAGCCGGCGTCACCTTCGACAAGGTCATCGTTTCCGGATTGCCGCGCACGCTTGAAACCGCCGCGCGCGTACTGGCCGCGGCCGGTCTCGACCACCCGGTCGACACCTGGCCGGCGTTGCAGGAAATTCGCGGCGGCCGACTGTCCGCCATTCCTTTGGAACAATTGCGCGCCGCATTCACCGGCGTCTTTTCCGGCGCGGTTCCCGAGGACACGCGCTTTCTCGGCGGCGAGTCAGTAGGCGAACTGCTCGACCGCGTCCATCCGGCGGTGGCGACATTGTTGGCCGACCCCAGTTGGGACACCGCGCTGCTGGTGCTGCATGGCGGCGTCAACTGCGCGATTTTGTCGCTGGCCATGACCGGCACGCGCATGTTCTTCGGCGGCCTGGCCCAGGCGCCGGGCTGCATCAACGCGCTCGACGTGGGGCTGAGCGACTGGGTCGTCCGCTACGTGAACCATGCGCCGGCGCGCCGCTGCAACCCGCCGTGCGCAGCACGACAATGGAAGACCTGATGCGGCAATACCGCTAGAATGGTTTGAAAAATAACCATCCGGAGACAACATGTTCGAAGAAATGATCGGCACGAAACCCGTGTCGGCGCGGCAGCAATTCGACGTGCCCGCCCTCGCTGCCTGGCTTGGCGCGCACGTGCCAGGCTACCCCGGCGGCGTGCCGGAAGTGGCGCAATTCAAGGGCGGCCAGTCGAATCCCACGTTCAAGCTCACCGTGGGTGGACAATCGTATGTCCTGCGCACCAAGCCAGGCCCGGCCGCCAAACTGCTGGCCTCGGCGCACGCGATCGACCGTGAGTACCGCGTCATGTCGGCCCTGCATGCAACCGGCTTCCCGGTGCCGCGCCAGCTGGCGCTGTGCCTGGACGAAGCCATCATCGGGCGTGCCTTTTTCGTCATGGAATGCGTGGAAGGCCGCGTGCTGTGGGACCAGGCGCTGCCCGGCATGCTGCCCTCTGAGCGCGCCGCCATCTACGACGAGCAGAACCGCGTCATCGCGCAGCTCCACACCATCGATTACACCGCCATTGGCCTGGCCGACTACGGCAAGCCCGGCAATTATTTCGCGCGCCAGATCGAGCGCTGGACGCGCCAGTACCAGGCGTCGGCCACGGAACACATCCCCGAGATGGACAGCCTGATCGCGTGGCTGCCGCAGCACATCCCTGATGGCGACGATACCGCCATCGTCCACGGCGACTTCCGCCTCGACAACCTGATCTTCCATCCCACCGAGCCGCGCATCGTGGCCGTGCTCGACTGGGAACTGTCGACGCTGGGCCATCCGCTGGCCGATTTTTCGTACCACTGCATGAGCTGGAATATCGCGCCCGGCAAATTCCGCGGCATCGCCGGACTCGACCTGCCCGCGCTCGGCATCCCGTCGCAGGCGGACTATATCGCCGCCTACAGCGCGCGCACCGGGAAAACCATCCGGCCTGAAGATTTCAACTTTTATCTTGCCTACAATATGTTCCGGCTTGCCGGCATCATGCAGGGCATCATGAAACGCTATGTCGACGGCACGGCCGCCAGCGCCCAGGCGCTGGAGAACGGCAAGGCGGCGCGCCCGATGGCCGAACTGGCCTGGCACTTCGCGACCCAGCCAACCCCATCCGGAGAGACGCGATGAATTTCGATTATTCCGACCGCTGCCAGGAACTGCAGGCGCGCCTGCTGGCGTTCATGGACACACATGTCTATCCGAACGAAGCGGCGTTCAAGGACGAAGTGAACCGCAACGGCGTGGAACGCGGCAATCGCTGGATTCCGACCGAACTGGTCGAGCGCTTGAAACCGCTGGCGCAGGCGCAAGGTTTGTGGAACCTGTTCCTGCCGCGCTCGTCGCGCGCGCCGGAAGGGCTGTCCAACCTCGACTATGCGCCGCTGTGCGAAATCATGGGTCGTGTCTGGTGGGCGCCGGAAGTATTCAATTGCTCCGCACCCGACACGGGCAATATGGAAACGCTCGAGCGCTACGCCAGCGACGCGATCAAGGAGACGTGGCTGGCGCCTTTGCTGCGCGGCGAGATCCGCTCGGCGTTCGCGATGACGGAGCCGGATGTGGCGTCGTCGGACGCGACCAATATCGCCACCCGCATCGAACGCACGGGTGACGACTACGTGATCAACGGCCACAAGTGGTGGATCTCCGGTGCGGGCGACCCGCGCTGCGCCGTCTTCATCGTCATGGGCAAGACCGATCCGTCGGCGCCGCGCCACCAGCAACAATCGATGATCGTGGTGCCCGCCACCACGCCCGGCATCACCATCAAGCGGCCGCTGCCCGTGTTTGGCTACGACGATGCGCCGCACGGGCACTGCGAAATCCTGTTCGAGAATGTGCGCGTTCCCGCCGCCAACCTGCTACTGGGGGAAGGCCGCGGCTTCGACATCGCCCAGGGCCGGCTGGGTCCCGGCCGCATCCATCATTGCATGCGCGCCATCGGCGTGGCCGAGCGAGCGCTGGAACTGATGTGCCGGCGGCTCGACAGCCGCGTCGCGTTCGGCAGGAAGATTTCGGAACAGGGTGTGTGGCGCGAGCGCATTGCCGAGTCGCGCATCCGCATCGACACCGCGCGGCTGCTGACCTTGAAAACCGCGGCGCTGATGGATACCGTGGGCAACAAACACGCGAAGGCCGAGATCGCAATGATCAAGGTGCTGGCGCCGAACGTCACGCAGCAGGTGCTGGACTGGGCGATCCAGGCGTACGGCGCGGCGGGCGTGTCGGACGATTTTCCGCTGGCCAATCAGTGGGCCGGGAACCGAACGTTGCGGCTGGCTGACGGGCCGGATGAGGTGCACCGCAATGCGATTGCGAAGCTGGAGCTGGCGAAGTACCAGGCCCGCGACGGGGCATGATTCTCTGGAATAATGGATCATACCGTGTAGCGTTGGGTTTCCTTCTCGTTTTGATGGCGCCACCCACCTCCACCCGCCTGCAAACCGTGTAGCGTTAGATTTCCATTTCGTTTCGATGGGGGGCACCCACCTCCACCAACCTGCAAACCGTCATCCCGGCGCAGACCGGGACCCATACCATCTAAAAAGCACTCGGATAGCGGCGCTGCCGCGTCTCTTTCCGAGTTCGTTTAAAGCGCTTAGGTTCCCGCCTGCGCGGGAATGACGGTTTTTAGTATAAAGGGTCGCTCATGATTTGCTGGCCCGCTCGCAGGCCTACGCCTCGCTCCGCCTCTCAAACATCCCCATCCCTTCGATCGTGCACACCTGCTGCCCGTGCTGGTTGGTCGCGATCCAGATCGACCGCACCACCCCGCGGTCCGGCTTCGAAGCGGACGCCTTGACGCCGGTGGTCCGGTACGTCACCGTCAGCGTGTCGCCAGCCCGTACCGGCAGCAGCCAGCGAACCCCGTCCAGGCCTGGCGAACCCATGCTCGAGGCGTCCGACATCAGGCCGTCGACGACCAGCCGCATCATCATCGAACACGTGTGCCAGCCGCTGGCGATCACGCCTTTGTAAATGGATGCGGCGGCTGCCTCCGGATCGACGTGGAATGGCTGCGGATCGAAGCGCGTGGCAAACGCGATGATTTCTTCTTCGGTCACCGTGCAGCTGCCAAGCGGAATGTCCTGGCCCGCCACGAAATCCTCGAAATACCAGCGCTTCATGCCTTGCTCCCCTGCTTGAACGCCGGCTGCGCAATGAAGCGCTGCAGGTGATGGTCGCCGTTGCCAAGCGACAGGTCGATCATCGTCAGGCGCTTGAAGTAATGCGCCGCCGGCAATTCGTTCGTGACGCCCATCCCGCCATGCAGCTGCACGGCCTGCTGGCCGATGAAGCGCGCCGCTGCGCCGACGCGGTACTTGGCGGCCGAGACCACGCGGCGGCGCTCGGTCGCGTCACCCTCCGCGTACTTTACCGCCGCCAGTGTCGCCATCGAGCGCGCCTGCTCCAGGTGGATATACATATCCGCCATGCGATGCTGCAGCGCCTGGAATTTGCCCAGGGGGGCGCCGAACTGCTGGCGGGTTTTAAGATACTCGAGCGTGGCCGCAAACAGGGCCTCCATGGCGCCGACCGCCTCGGCACACAGCAGCGCCGCGCCGTAGTCGAGCACGGCGTCCAGGGTCTCCCATCCGCCGTCCAGAAGCGCGTCGGCACCGACCGCTACCTGCGTTAACCGGATGTCGGCGGCGCGCAGGCCGTCAAGGGTGCGATAGGCCGTGAATTCGACGCCGGGCGTGCTGGCGGGCACAACAAACAAATTGATCCCGTCTGGTCCCAGCGCCGACACGATCAGCGCATCGGCCTCTGCACCATGGATGACGACGCTCTTGGCGCCGTCCAGCATGTAGCCGGCGCCATCAAGACGCGCGGTAGTGCCGATGGCGCGCATGTCGTAGCGCGACTGCGCCTCGCCCCATGCGCACGCCAGCTTCAGGTCGCCGGTGCCGAGGCGTTCCAGCAACGCACCATGGCTGTCGTAGCGTCGGCCCAGCTTCAGGCATTCGGCGCCCATCACGGTGGCGAGATACGGTTCGACCACCAGTGCACGGCCCAGTTCCTGCATGACGACAGACAGATCGACCGCGGTGCCATCGAAGCCGCCGTGCGCCCCCGGCACCGGCAGGGCCAGCATGCCAAGGTCGGCCAGCGCGGTCCATGCCGCGGCCGAGACGCCGGCGGGGCTGGCGATGATGGCCTGGCGCGTCGAAAAATCGTAATCGCGGGCGGCCCAGCGGGCGACCGTATCGGCAAACTGCAGCTGCTCGGCGTTCAATACCAGGTCCATGGCGTCTCCTTACAGTCCCAGGATCATCTGGCTGATGATATTGCGCTGGATTTCGTTCGATCCGCCGTAAATCGACGTCTTGCGAAAGTTGAAGTAGTAACTCGCCAGCGGCGCGGCGTCATCGTCCTCCATCAGGCTATGCGGCGTCTCGCCGCCCAGGTACGCCGGATCGAACGGCAGTGCACGGGGCCCGGCCGCGTCCAGCATCAATTCGGTCAGTTCCTGCTGGATCTCGGTGCCCCGCACTTTCAGCACCGACGCTTCCGGCCCGGGCGCCCGGTCGGCGCGCGCCAGCACCCGCAGCACGGTCACTTCCAACGCCATCAGCTCAATCTCGAGGCGCGCCACCCTGGCGGCAAACAGCGGATCGTCGAGCAGGGATCCATTGCACTGGTTTGCCGCGAAATGCTTCAGGAACGCCAGCTCGCGCTTGCTGCGCCCCACCGCGGCAATGCCGGTGCGCTCGTGCCCGAGCAAATATTTGGCATAGGTCCAGCCGTGGTTTTCCTTGCCGACCAGGTTGGCGGCTGGCACCCGGACGTTCTCGAAAAAGACTTCGTTTACTTCGTGGTCTTCGTCCAGCATGACGATCGGGCGGACGGTCACGCCAGGCGAGTGCATGTCGATGAGCAGGAACGAGATGCCCTCCTGCTTGCGCACCCCGGTGCTGGTGCGCACCAGGCAAAAAATCATGTCGGCAAACTGCGCCAGCGTGGTCCAGGTTTTCTGGCCGTTAACGATGTATGCGTCCCCATCGCCGTCCACCACATGCACGGCGGTAGTGCTGAGAGCCGCGAGGTCGGACCCGGCGCCGGGCTCCGAGTAACCCTGGCACCACCAGTCTTCGCAGGAGAGAATGCGCGGCAGGTAGTACGCCTTTTGCTCAGGCGTACCGAAGGCCATGATCACCGGCGCTACCATGTTCACGCCAAACGGCATGATCTGCGGCGCCCCGGCGCGCGCGCATTCGTCGTCGAAGATGTGGCGCTGCACCGGGGTCCAGCCGGGCCCCCCATATTCGCGCGGCCAGCCAGGTGCGACCCAACCCTTCGCGGCGAGTAGTTTGTGCCAGCGCACGCTGTCATCTTTCGACAGCCGCAGGTGGCTGCGCACCTTGTGCTGCAGGTCGGGGGGTAACTGCTGTTCCAGGAAGGTGCGGACCGTGGCGCGAAACGCCTGCTCGTCCGTTGCCGCATTCGGCTCCATCGTCAGCTCATTCCTGCTATCCGTCATCAGGTCCATCGGCTCTCCTCGTCAAGGCGCGGCCGGAATAGCACGACCGTACCGGGGAAGTGTACCGGAAAGATCCTGTGTGCTGGAGTCTCCCTGCACTCGGCATCGAACGAAATGCGGGGCAGAAATGCAAACACGGACGGGGCCAATGGCGCCGTCCGTGCAGAGGTGACATCCCGTGTACGGCATCGCTGCCGTCACGTGTCAATCGGGTATCAGCCCTGCTTGCGCAGGCGCGTGAAGCTGATCGCGCCCAGCACGCCAGCCAGCATCAGTGCCAGGGTAGCTGGCTCAGGCACATCGGCGGCAGCCAGGACTGGCGTGTCGGCATTGACGACTGGATTGATTTCCGACACGGCGATGATATCGGAAGCAGCATTGGCAGCATTGGCGCCGGCTGCTGCAGGCGTGGTCGAGCCCAGCAACGCAGCAGTAGTCGTGTCGGCAACAGTTGCGTTACCGGTTGCGGCGTTCGCTGCAACGTCGGACGCAGCAGTCGCACGCGATGCCAGCATGTACAGGCCCTCGACACCACGCACCAGGACCAGCTGCGAGCTGGTGTTTGGCGCTGCCAGGATCGATGCCAGGCCAGTGTTCGCACCGGTCAGCGCAGTCGACGTATCGACGATGCTCATATCGGAAGCGATCGAAGAAGTGGTAGTCGTGATGGCGTCCGCGTGGGCGGCGCAGGTTGCGGCCATCAGTGCTGCGGCTGCGATCAGGTGACGAGAGAACATGCGATGCTCCTTAGAAGAAGATGATTGTTTATACAAGGTGAAGGCATCCTAGCATGGTAAAAAGATTAACTGCGCACAATTGAAATTTGGAAAAATTCTGAAATGAACAGCGCGCGCGGACGAAAAAAAAGGGAAGCCCTCCTATGAGAACCTCCCTTTTTCAGCCTGATATCGGCACAAATGCAACATCCAACTGTCTTGAATTTACAACAATATATTTTTCATTACCCGATTTGCATCAGGCAATGTGCTATCAAACAAATAACTAGTTGCCGGCCGGCTTCACCGACGTCATGTAAGGCATAGTGCGCGTCGCCATGCGGGTATCCGTTTTTAGCAGGCTGGTTTCGTCCGCCAGGATATGCGCGGTTTCCTGCAACAGCACGTCCTTGGCGTTCTTCGCGGCTTTCTCGGCCGCCAGTTCGGACACCAGATTGCGTTCATCCGCCTGCAAGCCGTCGTCCTGGTTGCGGTTGCCCGCCTTCAGGTTGATACCGGATTTGCCCAGCTTGGTTGGCGTGGGCACTTTGCCGCGCGCTTCCTTGCTGTCGGGCGCCATGCCGTCGTCGTTCTGCGCCATGCGCGCCTCGCGCAGGCGGGCCTTGGCATCCTGGGCATCGCGCTCCTTGCGGCGCACGGTCTCGTTCAGCGAGATGACGTTATCCTTCCGCAACTTGGTGGCCTCGGCAATATCTTCCTCGAGGTACTGGAAGTCCTTGTCCTTGGCAACCCGCGCATCGTGACGCTTCTGCAGTGGTGCGAACAGTTCCTTCAGGTCACCGGCCGGAACATAATTGGCGGCTTTGATCGACGTCCATGGCAGCGCGTTGTCGTAGCTCGACTCGCCAAAGTTATCCGTGTCCGCCGTGACCGGCAGCTTGATGTCGGGCGTGACGCCGCGCAACTGGGTGGTGCCGCCATTAATGCGGAAGAACTGTGCGATGGTCATTTTCAGTTCGCCGTAATGCACCTTGTCGCTGGGCGCGAAGCGGTCCAGTGCCAGCATGGTCTGCACGGTGCCCTTGCCGAAGCTCGGTTCGCCGATGATCAGGCCACGGCCGTAGTCCTGGATGGCAGCGGCGAAAATCTCCGACGCCGACGCCGAGCCACGATTGATCAGGACGCCAACTGGCCCGTCCCATGCGAGGCCGGGATTCGTATCGCTTTCGACGTCGATCTTGCCGTCAGCGGTGCGCTGCTGCACCACCGGGCCCTTGTCGATGAAGAGGCCGGTCAGTTCGACCGCTTCGGTCAGCGAGCCGCCGCCGTTATTGCGCAGGTCGATGAGGACGTTATCGACCTTGTCCTTTTTGAGCTCGCCCAGAATGCGGGCGACGTCGCGGGTGGCGCTCTTGAAGTCCTTGTCGCCTTTGCGCCGCGCTTCGAAGTCCTGGTAGAACGTTGGCAGCGAAATGACACCAATGCGCCGCTTGACGCCGTTATCCTTGACTTCAATGATCGACTTCTTGGCCGACTGCTCTTCCATGCTGATCTTCTTGCGCACCATGGCGATGGTGACATGCTTGCCATCGGTGCCCGCGTCCACTGGCAGTACGTCGAGGCGCACGGTGGAATCCTTGTCGCCACGGATGAGCGCCACGACATCGTCGATGCGCCAGCCCAGCACTTCGGTGATGGGGCCGGATGTGCCCTGCCCCACGCCCAGGACGCGGTCGCCCACTTTCAGCTTGCCTGACATGGCCGCCGGGCTGCCCGGGACGATTTCGCGAATGACCGTGTAGTCGTCGCGCGACTGCAGCACGGCGCCAATGCCTTCCAGCGACAGGCGCATGGAAATATCAAAGTTCTCGGCCGAGCGCGGTCCGAGGTAATTGGTGTGCGGCTCAATCGACATCGCATAGGCGTTCATGAACATCTGGAACACGTCTTCGTTGTTCAGCTTGCGAATGCGCGTGACGTAGTTCTCGTAGCGCTTGTCGAGCGTTTCACGGATCGATTTATCGTCCTTGCCGGCCAGCTTCAGGCGCAGCCAGTCGTTCTTGACGCGCTTGCGCCACAGGTCCTTGACTTCGTCATCGGTTTTCGCCCATTCGGCTTTTTCGCGGTCGAGCTGGACCGTTTCGTCGGACGTGAAATCCAGCTTGCCCTTCAGCAGGGAACGGGCATACGCCATCCGTTCAGCAAAACGCTGGGTGTACAGGTTGTAAACGTCGAACGGCAGCGTCAGGTTTTCGTTGTTGATCGCATCGTCGAGCTTGGCGCGCATCGGCGCGAACCGGTCGATATCGGCCTGCACGAAGTACAGTTTTTCGCTGTCGAGCGATTTGAAATAGCGGTCGAAGATTTTTTCGGACAGCGCGTCGTCCAGCGGCATGGCCTTGTAGTGATAGCGCGCCAGGACGCGCGATGCCCACAGCGCCGCCTGCGTCTGGGCGGCTTGCGGTTTCATCTGGGGAGCGGGCGTGGCGCCGGAAGGCGTCGCGGCGGGCTGCGCTTTTTCAGGCTGGGCGGCGGCCAGGTGCGCCGTCATCGTGCATGCCAGCGCGGCGATCAACATCTGCTTCTTCATGCGTGGGTCTCCGGGCGGTTCAGTATAGTCGTTTAATTCTACAGGATAGGTGGAAGCGCATCTTCGGGCACCCGTGATTTCTCACCGTGGCTAAGCTTCGGTTAAGGCCCGCTGGCCGCCCGCCTCATTTTCACCGCATCAACAATGCGATCCAGCCGGCGCGCCAGCTCCACCACGCCAGCGTGGCGGCAAGCAGGACCAGCAGCCACGGCCAGGAGCGCGCTGCCAGGCGCCAGTCGACCGGGGACGGCCAGAACGATAGCAACTGGGGCGCCAGCAGGAACGCCAGCGCCAGATCGGGCGGACCGTAGTGGCCCGCCGCTGCTATCTGTTGCGTACGCCACCACGCCACCGCGAGCGGCAACGCCAGCACGAGCAATGGCGCCAGTGCGGCCGGCGCCGCGTTGTACCAACGCAGGTTGGCGAATGTCACCGAGCCAAGTTCCCAGTGTCCATTGCCACTATTCCGCTTGCCGCGCCCAATCCAGCGCGGGACCACGGTCAGCCCGACCGGGCGGGCATTGGCCACCAGGCCGACCAGGAAATGCGCCAGCTCGTGGCACAGCGTGCCAGCCACGGTAAAGACGAAAAACAGGGGATGGGCGCCGGTCGCGATGCGTATCAGCAGCGCCAGCGCGGCCACCGGCAGCAGGTATAACGTGGTTGCCAGTGCTTCGGCGCCGTGACCACAAACCCAGCTTTGGGCGATGGTCGACAGCAGCGCGGAGCAATGCGGCAGCGCCACGGCCGCCTAGTGGGAGCCGGTGTAGAAGCAGCGCCCGCACGCCTGGCGATAACGCTCGTTGCCGCCGATGGAGACTTGCTCGCCTTCCTTGATGCGCTTGCCGTGCTCATCGATGCGGATATTCATCGTCGCCTTCTTGCCGCAGCTGCAAATATTCTTGATTTCTTCGATATCGTCCGCCAGTGCGAGCAGGAACGCCGAGCCGGGAAACGGTTCGCCACGGAAATCGCTGCGCAGGCCATAACAAATGACCGGCACGCCGCGGACCTGGGCCAATTGGTGCAGTTGTTGCACTTGCAGGGTCGTCAGGAACTGCGCTTCGTCGACCAGGACGCAGGCGACTTTCGGGGCGCCCGCCGCTTCCTGGCCAGGAATCAACGCGAGGAAATCGGTGTGCTGGTCGAACACGTCGACCTGGCGGTGCGGCCCCAGGCGCGACGTCACCTGGCCGACGCCGTAGCGGTCGTCGATGGCGGCGGTGTAGAGCTGGACTGTCTGGCCCTGCTCTTCGTAGTTGTGCGCGACCTGCAGCAGCGCCGTCGACTTGCCGGCGTTCATGGCCGAATAACGGAAATAAAGTTTTGCCACGGAGAAGAAACTGCCTTGCTGGAAAAGCGACGATTATAGCAAGGCGCCCTGCCCGCTATTGGCCACGATTGACCACTATTTCCGCGCCAGGATGATATTTGCGTTCCAGGTTGTGCTCGATGTCCTCTTTATAGAACAGCACATCCTTGAATTCGCCCCGGCTGTACATCGCGGCCTGGTCGTTGAAGTGCGGCGACTGCGGATCGGCGCTCTCGCCGCCTGCCAGGATGCTTTTCGCGCGCACGCGCGGGCCAAATTCCACGGCGGCGACAAAACTGTTGCCACGGTCGCCGTAGATGCGCCTGGTCGTCTGTTTGCCCGACATGCCGAACGACGCCAGCGAGCCCCAGTTCGCCGATGCGAACGGCACTGGCAAGCTGGGCTTGCTGTCGTCGTATGCCAGGTCGATGGCGCCGGACAGCCGTTGAAACCGGTTGATCTCGCCCCATGGCGTTTGCCAGTTGCCGAAGTCCGCTTGCAATTTGGCGGAGGCCCGCGCCAACGCGGCGAGCTGCTCCGCGCCGCTCAGGCGCGTGGTGATGAAATCGACCGCCGGCACTTCAGCAGCCTTGGCGCGCGCCTTGTTGGTGTCCACCATATCCTGGGCCCAGTACACGGCCAGCGACGTCGGAACAGAAGCAAGTGACCAGCGCAGGTCCCAGCCGCGCAACGCCGCCACTTGCGCCGCCAGCTGCGCCTTTTGCGGATCGCTGGCCGGCAGCGCTTCCCACGCCCGGACCAGTTGCGGCACCAATGGCTCGAACGCGGTCAGGTAGGAGTCGTAGGCGCCGGCAATCATCGATTCCAGCGTCCAGCCGGACTTGCCGCGCAAGACGCGGTCAGCGTGGATCCCGCGCGCGTTTTCCGGCAGCGCCCACATGTATTTCGGATAGTCGCCGACTTTCGGGCTGCTTGCGCCGGAACCGCTGAATGGCCAGTTATTGGTATTCGAGATATAGCCATTGGCCGGATTGAACAGCGTGATCGTGTCCTTGACCTCATGCAGGCCCTGCCAGTCGGTGGCGGGATTGCTGCCGTCGACCGGATGCGTGAAATCGAAGCGGGGATCGCGCTTGGGGATGAAATTTCCGTGGAAGTAAGCGATATTGCCGTCCCGGTCGGCATACACGGTATTGTTCGACGAATTCGTGCGCAGCTGCATGACATCGAGAAAGGCGGCGTAATCGGTGGTCTTGGTGCGCTCCCAGGATTGCGTCAACGCTTTCATCGGCTCATCCATCAACTGCACCGACACCCATTTGCCATTCGACTGGCGCACCACCGGGCCATGGTGGCTGAAATAAGCAGTGAACGTTTTATTGCGTGTGCCCGCGCTGGTTTTATACGGTACGGTAATCGGCACCGCCCGCAATGGCCGCCATGCATTGCCGTATTTGTAGACGAACTGCCCGTTGCGCTCTTCGACCGTTTCCAGGTATTCGTCGATCACATCACCGCCGCCGGACGTATGCATCCAGCCCGTACGTTCATTAAAACCCTGGTAGACGAAAAACTGACCCCAGGTGACGGCGCCATACGCATTCAGGCCCTCTTCGCTGACCATATGCACTTCGGGACGGAAATAGAATGAGGTATGCGGATTGATCAGCAACAGCGCATGCCCGTTCTTTGTCAGTTTCGGGGCGATGGCAAAGCCATTCGAGCCGCGCGGCTCGGCATCGAGGTCAGGCGCGTCCTGGCCGATGGACGCCAGCTGTGGCGTCGTGAGACGCGCCGGCTGGCCATAGAACGCTTCCAGCTGTTTCAGGTCGATGCTTTCGATATCGCCGCCGATGCTGCCTTCGCTGAATGCCAGCGCCATCCAGGGTTCGAAATGCGTAATCAGTTTCGGATGCACTTCCGGATGCGTGTACAGATAAAAATTGAGGCCGTCAGCAAAACTCGTCATCAGCTTTTGCAGCCATGCGGGCGACGCGGCATATTTTGCCTGCATGCCGGCCGGGCTGATATAGAGCTTCATGCGCAGGTCGCGCCAGACTTCCTTCTCGCCCTCGACTTCAGCCAGGCGCCCCATCGCATTGATGTAATTGAGTTCGAGCCGGTTGAAATCGTCCTCGGCCTGCGCATACATCAAACCGAATACCGCGTCTGCATCCTGCTTGCCGAATACATGGGGAATGCCCCATTTGTCGCGCATGATCGTCACGCGCTCGCTGGCGGCCTGCCAGCGAGCGAGTTCCCTCGGTGCCGCAGTGGCGGTATGACCAATCAACAAGGCGCCGCCGAACAGGATGAACGCAGCCAGGCTGGATGAACGCATGCACAACTCCAAGAATAGAAAAATCAGTCGGTGATGCTGCCGTCGAGGCGGCCGATGCGCTGTTTCAGCACCGTGTTTTCAGTGGTCAGCGATGCCACGCGGTCTTTCAGCGCCCCGATCTGCGCGCGCAGTTTCGCGAGGTCGTCGCCAGCCGCCTCCACATCGGCGTCGGCCAGCACATCGCGCTTGGGCCGTGCGGCGGCCTTCTGGTCGCGCACTTGTTTGGCCGCCTGCTGCAACTGCTTGCGCCCGCCGGCGACTGCCGCGCGTTGCTCGTCTTCCGGCAACGAGGCGACATTGGCGGCAGCGTTGATCGAGATGGCGCCAGTGCGCACGGCCTCCACCAGTTGCGGCGTGGCGGCGCGCTGGATGCGCTCGATCTGGCTGATGGTATTGCTCGATACCCGCGCCGCCTTGGCGACGTCGTCGCGCGTGTTCCACGGCGGGCTGGCATCCTGTTCCGCGGCGCCAGTTTGATCGGTTTTGTCTGGCTCACCCGCGCGCTGGGCCAGCCGGGCAGCCACGATTTCCTTCTTGCGCAGCGCCAGCACGCCGCGCTGGAAATCCGACACGCTGCGGCGTGCCAGATTGTTTTCGATCACCCACAACTGCACGTCTTCAATGGAATTGAATGCCGTGTTCTGGATGGTTTTGAAGGGGATATCGAGCTTGCGGCAAATGGCGTAACGATTATGGCCATCGATCAGAATGTCGTTCCAGAGCACCAGCGCGTCGCGGCAACCTTCGAGCCGGAGGCTGCGCTCCAGGGCGGCGTATTCGATGTCGGCTAGCGGGTCGATCAGGGAACGCAGTTCCTCGTTGATGGTGATGGTCGTGGGGTGCGATGCGGCGGCGTTATTCAAGGCGATTCCTGGTCGGTCTGCGCGCCAGCAGCGGCGCGCCTCGCTGCGCATGCTACACGAAAGCACGCAGCCAACAAACCTTGCTTGAGAGATGCTTCTGCCTGGCGTGAACGGGCATTGCCAAAGGGCCGAAAAAAAGCCCGCTGACCTTGCGGAGCGGGCTTCCTGGATGTTGTCTCGCCTGGCGAGACGACAATCAGTTCTTGCGGCGACGGGCAGCGCCCAGGCCCAGCAGGCCGAGACCCAGCAACGCGAGCGACGCTGGTTCAGGTACCGGATTCACGACTTGATAGCCGACCACCAGGTTGTCGGCTTCGAATGCCAGCGACGAGGTATTGAAGCTGAACGAGGTGAATTGCTCGGCTGCGGAGAAAAACAGGTTGACGTAGATATTCGAGCTATCCGCATCCTGGCCACCCGAAACACCGTTGAATTGCTTGATCAGCTGCGTGCCGGTGATCGTTTGCAGGACCGCGCCAGCAGCGTTATAGAACGTGACGTCGTTGAACGTATCGATCGAGCCGTAGTACAGGCCGAAATAGTTCAGGCTGGCGTCGGTGCCTTTCTGCGCCAGCAAAGGAGCGTAATTGAAATTCACTTGCGCGCTGTTGCTGCCGCTATTTGCATTCGGACAGTAGACGAAGTGCGTGCTGTCGCCCGCTGGCGCCGCATACACGTTCTGGCGATCGCCCTGAGCATAGCCAAAGCCGCCGCCGGAGACGGTCGTGACGTTGACAATGTTCGAACCCAGCGTCAGGCCACCAGTGCCATCAGCCCGATCAAACGTTTCGACAAACACGTTGTTCTGGCCCGCGAGCGTGCTGGTTTTGCCCGACCCGTCTTTTGCGACGGTGGAATCGTAGGTGATTGTCACAGCCTGGGCGGCGGATACCGACAACAGCATCGCAGCAATCGCCGCGGAGAAAATAGCTTTTTTCATAACATCGCCTAATTTGGGTAAAACATAGACGAAGCATTATTTATGCCAGCAGAAAATTTGCTTTAGAATCAAGCAGGTGGCGGAATTGACGAGCGAGACCGTAAAGTTTATCGACAAAATTTCAACATTTCTACTTGCTTTATCATGCTATATCGACAATTTTATGATGAGATAGTTGCGATTTGCTGCACCGATGCAATATAGATTTCTTTTAAGAATTGTTAATTCTTATTAACCAGGCGCATCATCTTACCTTGACACCTCGGTCAACATACAACAAGCACCGAATGTTTACCGCCCTTTTGGGGTGATGCGCCAACGCACGTGTCAGGGATCTTTACACAATTGAAACAGACAGTGCGTAAGTTGTTGAATATATTGTCAATTCTTGCATGGCATGGGTATTGCCCATAGTAAATCTCTTTAGTTAAACCGAGAAAAACGCCATGACCAAACCACTTGTTGCCGCCGCCTTGTTTGCCTTTATTGGCGTCGCCGCAACCGCCCAGGCAATTCCAGTTATCAATTTTCAGGGGGTCGCCAATACAGCAAACGTTGCCGACTTCTACAACGGCGGCACTGACAGCATTGGGAATACGCTGGGCTATAACTATGGCATCCATTTCAATGCGATCGCCGCCGAGAACGAAGCCGGCGCTTATGTTAAAGGGCACGCATCGATGTCGATCGCAGCCAATTTGTTCGGCGCAGGTGTTTCGTACTACATCTTGTTCAACGCGGCTGAAAACACCGATATCGACGGAAGGTTGACCTTTCTCTCCGCCGAGGGGCTTTCCGACAGTGTCTACGTCGGCTCGAACCGCAACCCATACTGCAGCACGGAAGCACAATGTCTCGCAACGGGATATCGCTACATTCATCCAAGCCAGATGGCAGGCTATTATCTGGAGTCGGATGGATCTGCCACTACCGTTTCCTTTAATACTGACCGCCTCGACAATATTCAGTTTGCCCTGCTGAGCGACCCTTTCGTGCGCCCGCCGTTCATTGCCGGCGCATCGAACCTGGACCGTGATATTCCGGAGCCAGCAAGTATTGCGCTGCTGGGATTGGGTGCACTCGGCCTCGCCGCCGCCCGCCGCCGCTCGGCCCGCTACTGATCCAGGCTGGACGCAGCGCCACCATCATCAATCGCGGAACGCCAGGACGCAACGTTAAACCAGCAGCAATTCCTGCGAGATGGCTTACAGCGCGGAATTGGACGCATGAGACGGGTTACGTGACCCCTGGATCTTTAAACTGCCGGAATTGATCGCTCACGATCGCCGATGATC
>Ga0265780_10001829_pt1 | contig 29486 bp, 36 predicted proteins | sample P1T30metagenome_FD_192432 | JGI IMG/M metagenome (GOLD analysis project Ga0265780, IMG submission 192432) | Plant litter microbial communities from East Loma Ridge, Irvine, California - P1 T30 | ecosystem: Environmental > Terrestrial > Plant litter > Unclassified | place: USA: California... | reverse complement strand
TGTGGGGCGTGCTCAAGTGGTATGGGAGTGAGAGTGCGAATTTGATGGAGTGTGCTTGTTTGTATGGGTATGCGAATTTGGTTTGGATTGCGGTTAGTCTGGTGGCTTGGAGTCCTTGGGGTAGTGAGTTTGTCCTTTTCCTTTCTTCCTCCCTTCTTTCCTTCTCGTGAAGCAGGAGACGACGTACTAACGAAACTACAGTCCTCAACTTCACAGTCGTAGCCCTCGGGCTCGCGGCCTCGGCGTTTTTCCTCCTCCGTAACCTCTACCCTGTGCTCAGCACCACCGAAGCGAAGACGAGCAAGATTCTGCTTATTGTCGTGTTTGTGCTGCATGCTGGGTTTGCGATTGCGATCAAGGTGCTGTTCTTTGCGGCGACGAGTCCCGTGGGTCCGAATAAGGGTGATAAGGATGCGGGCAAGGGGGTTGCGGATGGGGGATCGGAGGATAAGGGCGGTATGCTGAGGATGTTGATGGGTTGAGATGCATTGGGTAGGGGATGAGCAGGCGGAGAATGGTTAGGGCTTGGGATGATAGCGTTTGGTAGGAGAATTGTAGTAGTGCGTGAAGGCTACATCGCTTTAACAATGAGCAGACATTTTTGATAACGTAACGGGGAGGTCTACGGTGCTTTTCATATGCGTAGTCGCTATACTCGAAGAAGAGCGTTGAAGTATACGATACCTCATAAGTTTTCCTTACCTCCTCTGGAAAAAACGTCGAGGACATGCCGGCTCACTCACATAATGCACAACAAGTCTAGTTTGGGGGAATGCATTCATTATAGCTACGTCCCATCCACCATGTATTACTTCACCCAGAATCTTACTTTGGAGTATACAACCACTTATCCTGAAACAAATCTCCTTCAAAACAACCATGCATCCTTCAAAACACACATGTATGCTTCAAAACAAGATTAAGCGGCCTCCTCCTCATCAGTGAGATGACATGTCTGCAGCGCCCAGGCGAGTTCATGGACGTTGGACAGTGCGTAACTGGCATCGTGCTTGATACAGTACTTTACGCAGCGGGTGAAGATGCCGCCGTCAACGCCCTGCTCAGGGTGCTTCTTGAGGCCGTTGCCGAGATAGCGGATGTCGTAGTCAAGGACGCCCTCTAACTCGTCGTGGGGATAACGGATTAGGTCGGTGGCGATGAGGTCATTGGCGTTCTCGATGCCCTCGCGGAACTGGTCTGCCCAGTTCTTGCCGTACTTCTCTTTGCCCTTGTTGATAGCGGTAATGCACTTGACGGAGCAGGTGTTACGCAGGTAGCCGCCCTCGAGGTTACGGTGGGCGTTGAGCGTCTCGACCATCTGCGCGGGGCCCCATTTGCGGGAGTAGAGGCGGAGCGCGACGGTAGGGCGACCGAGAGACTGGAAGAAATAGACGATGAGCTCGGTGTCGGTCAGAGGAACTTGGGGAACGACGACGAAGGCTGGCGCCATGTTTCCTCGCGCGACGTGGGCCTTGCGCTTGGCGATTGACGTGTTACCACTGTTGCCACGCTTGCTAGGGGTTGGGGGGCCGACGCGACCGGGGGTGAGAGGTGAGCTCGGGAGGCCGCCAGAAGTTGGTGTAGAAGGGAACATGGACATCATGCCGCCGGTAAGGTAGCCAGACTGTTCGCTATTAGTACACGATAGTGGAGACATGGACGTGTAGGACTTACATCTGGCTGACCAGAGGGGAGCGGGGCGATGGTAGGGATCTTGATGCCGGGGATCTTGACTTGGAGATCCTTACGGGCGTGAGTCTTCGTGGCCTTCTTCTTCTGGTTGCTGCCGACAGTCTTGGTTTCGAAGGTCTCCTGGTCCTGCAGACCGGTGTTGAGGAATTCGAAGGCCTTAGACGGTGCTGGAGCGACCTTGACGGGTGTGCTTGGAGCCGACAATGCTGCGATACCAAGCTGGACGACAGTCTCTCGCAGCTCCGAGACCTCCGACTCGGCCTTGTTCATGCGAGCGGTAAGAGCGTTGACCACTTCGCAGATCTTGACGTTAGAGTCGACATGACCCTGGAGCTCCTCCAATTCTAAGATAATGAGTCAGCCTGGCGGATATATGAGGTGATTTGAATAGGGGAGACTCACTCCCGGGCGGATTGTAGTCGTAGAAAGGGTTCGCCATGCTGGCATCGAACTCCTGTTGCGCCATTGTCGGCTCCAAAGGGGGTTGGTTCATGTGCTCGAATGACGGGAACATAAACTCGCTGTAAAGTGAAGAATTAGCATTGTTTTCTTCCACATGCCGTTGCCATGGCAGACCTCCAAACAATGGAGGTGTGATGGGAACATCAGGGTCAACGGTGATCAATGGTGTGAACATACCTAGGGAGCTCGCGGCCGACGCTGTAATTGCGCGGTGAGCTGCCTTCGTAGGCACCGTTGACGCTAAATGCTCTGCTCGTGTTGTCCTGGTTTGCGTAGGCGAAGTTGGGCATCGGAACCTGCGGCTCGACCTCGTCCTCGAAGTACGCTGCTAGATTGGAAGACATGTTAGCGTTGGGGAATGTTGCTGCAGGTAACATTGAGGTCCGGCTAGACGTCTGGCTGATCGGCATGAAAGTCTGGGGGCTTTCGTTGTGTTCAGCCATGCTGCTGAGTAGCGTGGTCTGGGATGGGATAGTCAGAAAATTGTAACCGAGTTTGTTGTTCTCAGGCGCTCGGACACTCACCATATGCCATGACAACAAGAGACTGCACCGAGGAACGTCGCCTGGTGAACATGAAACTTGCTGCATTTCCTAATTCAGTCAGTTCACTAACATGACTTCAAGAACCCACCGCGGAGACGGCACACTCACCGTGAGGCTCATGGAGATGCGAAGGGCGCGGGCCCACTGCTACAGGCACCAGAGAAGACAACACAAGACAGCACCGGTGATCTGGTGAACGTGAAACTCGCTGCACATCCTGATTCAGTCAGTTCACCGACATGACTTCACCGTGAAGACAACATACTCACCATGAAGCTCGAGGAGATATGGCCGTTGCGCGTCCGCTCTTGCAGCCACCAGAGGAGTTCATGTTCATCGTACTGATAACTGTGGACTGCCCATGCATAGGTGGGGTGAAGGGCATGATAGTCTTGATGCAACAAGGTGCGTGACGAGTGATGAGATATAATGAGAATGAAGGAAGAGAAGAGATGAAGCTGCAAAGCCGAGAATATATAGAGACAAAAAGGCAGCAGCCACGCCATGCCCTCATGATAGACGCCCACGAGGCTTCAGCTGAAAAACGTGGCAACCAGTACTCAATGACCTGAAAGCGTCCACAGCCGCTCTATTGAGCGGTGAGACGGATAAGGAATCCCGATGGAGGTGAGAGAGATTACGAAAGAAGAGGGAAGATATCTTAGACAGCACTACCTATGCGCACAATGATCTGCACGGCAGGATGGTGGACACCATCGACTAGAAAGCGCGTCGCCACCCATTTACTGCCAGACATCTCTTTTTGTGGTCTGATAGCATACACACATGTCTTCACCTATGGTTCGATGTTCGCTGAATCCGACGAGTCTCGTGTGGCGGGCCTTCTACTGTGCTCCGGCGAACGATCAACGGGCGCGTTGTACGAGACCAGCCAGAATGCAGTCGCAACGGACCCAGATTTGATTGCGATGGCGGAGATATCACGGACGCGCGTAAAGTAGCTGATGATGGTCGCCGTCGGGCGGGAGTGATGATGCGAAGAGGTTTGACGTTGGAATCGCGTCGCGACATTCGGGGCACTAGTCCAAATCTGGCTGGTCGTCCCTTCCCAGAACAACTCTCCGACCTTGACGTCTCTAGAACACTCTCGAGAATTACGTCCCTTAGCACAATGACTGCGCTGATAGCATTGCCTACTCTGTTAGTCGGTGTAACTTTCGTCTAATCGGTCCCTGGCAGCGCGGAAGGCGTTAGCTCCCCAGAGCGTACTGCACCTTGAACGTGGTGTGATTAGGCGCTGCAGTCTGGTATTACACATGTCGGGAAATGGTTAAGTACTGATAGTGCTTATCTCTCATACGCTCATGTTACCTATAGACATTGTTTGTTCACCTTTGGTTCCTCCTACAACATCTGCACATATCATTGGCACCATGCGATTGACCCTGTACGCGAGGACGACATGATAACTACGTACGACGCTATCACTGCGCTTCCAGACCGTGTTGAACTCTTCATAGGAAATTTTCTCATGCTAAGAGCTGGGTGGGGCTGAGTTGTGGGATAGGCACCAAGTGAAAGACGAACATGTGGGTAACGCTCGAGCCGTGCAGTTACTTAGACCGGAGGTCAGACTTCTCATGACCGCTTTACTTGCTACACGTACGGGTAAACCGAACACCAAGTATGCGGGTTATGGCGATCGTCTGTCTTCTTTCGCTGATAGCTCTCGCGCAGAGCCTGACTGTAGTTCCTCCGCTTCTCCAAGGACCCGATATTCCTTCCAGCCCCTCCCGTAGCCTCGTCGCTCGCGTTGACGACATCGAGGTTATATACCACAAAGCCACATGCAAAGGCCAAAAGCTGCTGTCAGCAACAACCTCTCCGCATGACGCAGCAGCCGCCTTTGTCAACCCGATCGATAGCCCTTGGACTGGCCCCATTCAACAGGATCTTGAAACTTGGGGCTACAAAATCGAGAGTGACGATGGCACCCCCCAATTCCGCGCAAGTCATGGGGATGAGTGCGAGTTCGAGCACAGCCACAAGCTTAAGAGCATGTTCGATGACCTTCGAATCGATACGCGAAGTACCCACCAGGGTGGACCTAATCGGTGTTACTTTATTAACCATAAGGACGGTTCGGCAGTAAGGCGCGACAATCAGGGAGATCTACCACCCGTCAAGCAGCAGTGGTATAAAGCCAACGACAACTACTATCGTGTAGGTAAAAAATGATGACGGTCCATCCATGTCTTACTGACGACATCTTCTCTCTGTAGGTCACTGGCGCCGAGTTCACAATCGGCGTAAACGCAGCATCAGGCCTCATTGCAATGACCAATCGTCAGAGCCCCGCGACCAGCGCCCAAGCCCTCTGGGGCCTCGAAAATCCTCCGCCCAACGATGAGCTTCCCGCACTGAAATCGAGCTCAGATATCATGTGGGGACTATGGAACTTGGCGAGTCCAAACAATGTGCGCGGTATCAAGTACATTCTTAGTACGCCTATCATAAACGACGAGACGGTCGCGATAATCAAGAAGATTTTACAAGACAATTGCCTCGACTTGGATGAGATAATGATCTGGTCGGGCTGCGAGTTTGGGTCAGATGAGCCGGAGTATCTCGCTTTGCTCGGTAAGTCGTATATCGGTTCAACGTTCTGGGGATTGAATTACTGACTTCGACTGTGAACTAAGGATCACCAAACGGGCAAGCAGTTGGGTACTTCCTGGCGCAGCACAAAGCCCAGCTCGGCGGAAAATATGTGTCAAAGATCAACATCTTCACGGGAGATGATCCACATATGGTTGCCGTCTGTCTCCTCTTTACGATCGACGATAGGGCTGGAGCTGCGAGGGCCGCTATCGGGGGTGTGTCGAACGGCAAGGGTCGCGTCGACGAGGCGGTAGTCGTGAAGCGATTCGACTATAGGAAGAATGTTGTTAGACGGCATGTTGTGTGGGCGAAGTTGTAGATGGCTAGAGACGCGTCAAGATGGCGTGTTTCGATGTACAGCTATGGCTTAGATCGTTGAATCTGTCTTCAAGGGCTTACATAGACCTAATCAGAGGTGTAGACACGTTGGTCAAAAAGATTTCTAGAATTAGTAGAGGGGTTTACAAATATTCTTACAAATGGGTGACTTCCCGGACGGATGTCAGTGGTGCTGTTTGTGGACACGGTGCGTGGACGCGGATCGCAACCTCGGCAAGAGCGCCGCTTATCGATAAGCCACAATTGCGAAGCTCCAGGGTCGACATCGTCATCTCTCCCTCAACTCATCATCATCACAATGTCTGCAAGCGTCCTCATTGTTGGCGCCGGCGCCATTGGAGCTTTCTATGCCTCTCGTCTGGCCCTTGTCCCCGGTACCTCCGTCTCGGTCATCTGCCGCTCCAACTACAAAGCCGTGAGAGCGAACGGCTTCCAAGTTACCTCACCGCAATACGGCGATTACACCTTCGTACCGGCCAACACTTTCGCTAACCCAGACGAAGCAAGAGCGAGCGGAATACAGTGGGACTTCATCGTAGTCAGTACAAAAGCGTTGCCCGACGTGAGCGATGACTCGACGATACTTGAGGGGTTAGTCGGCGATAAGACGGCCATTGTGCTGATCCAGAATGGCCTGGGCGTAGAAGAACCGTATGCGAAGCGATTTCCACAAGCTGCGATATGTTCGGCGGTCACGATAGCGACATGCGCGCAGCCCGAGCACGGCCAAATTAAGCACAACAGATGGACGCGGATAAACAGCGGACCGTACCTGCCCCATCTAGATACCGGGAGCAGAAAAGATAGCGACATACGCGTCATCTTGATGAATGACGCGTTCATCGAGATGCTGGGGCAAGGAGGCATCAAAGACGCCGAAGCCTACAGCCATGCCAAACTCCAACTCGTCCGCTGGCACAAGATCGCCATCAACGCCTCCATGAACCCAACCTCGGTCCTCACCCTTTGCCTCCCGAACAATGTAATGTCTCTCGACCCAGAACTGCAGCGCCATCTCAAAGGCGTCATGACCGAGATCCTCGAAACCGCACCCAAGATCCTTGGCGAGCCCATGCCCAAAGAGTTTGCTACTCCCGATCAGATCATTCGGTCTACACAAAAGAATACAAGTGGTAGCAAGCCGAGCATGGCCATCGACTGGGAAGCGGGCAAGAAGATGGAGATTGAGGTCATTCTTGGCAATCCATTGAGGATTGCGCGGGACAGGGGCTATGAGATGCCGCGCCTGCAGAGTTTGTATGCGATGGTCAGGATGGCGCAAGAGGTCAGAGATCAGAAGAAGGACAATAAGTTGTGAGATGCCGGATTGCTCTTGTCGATTGATCGATCTCTCAATTGCTTCCTTTGTGTGTGTTTTACCTCTGGGTAAAGCGAGCTCCATTCCAAACTGCAAACTTCAAGTCAACAGAGTCGCGTAGGCAGCGTCGCCGCTAACCATTCTATCTGGCCGTACTGCTATATTCTCCCTGATCTCTTCATGACACTTACACGTTTGCAAGAAAAATGACACACCACGGAAGCACTCTCGAGACCTTGCTCGCGACCCAGGTACCTAGCTCCTCGCCCTTGTTTTTAAGAATATCTAGCCACCTGAAGACTTCAAACTTGGCAAACGTAATAGCTGCCAGTGTCCCAAAGAGTGTCGTCATAAGCGGTGGTTGGGAAGTGAAGGTGAACGCAACGACTTCGAGATCTGCCACCATCGCCAGAAGTAAGATTCAATCTTCTAGTTGACGGGTCTTGACTATTTTTTATTATTGAGCAACATCTCTGTATTTGAAGAAGCAGATAGTGGTGTGGGAGGAGGGCAGCTCAACCTTGGAACCTTGCGACCCTATTGAGCGACGCGGACCGTGGCTATCACAATAGCAAAATACATAAGGTGAAGGCGCCTCTCACCAACCTCTTTTTTTGCGAGCCGAAGACAATAGCTTGGGTCAGCTGCCCATCGCCCCGGTCTCTCCTTCGTATCCTCCACGGCTTTTCTTTCTCAACCACCGATTACAACTTCCTCATATCATCAACTTCCCCATCTACATATCATCGATCATTACTACCGCAGACAAGATGAGCAGGCTCTCTGATCAGCAGTTGCGACTACAGTGGCTCAGCAAGGCGAACCCTGACCAGCAACGACAGTGGTTCAACAAGGCGCCACCAGACCAACAACAATGGTTCCGCCTTCATATACAGCGTATCAGACAGCAACAAGGACAGCAGCAGCAAGTATCGCGCGATAACAGTCAACATCGAGAGAATGCGGCCCGGAGCCCCTCTATGAACAGAAGCCCACTGGCTGCACCCTCGACGATGGCCACCTCGGTGACGACCGCTACGCCTCTGAGCACGACAGCAGTGCGAGCATCCACGAACGCATCCTCACCTACACGAAACGAAGATATAGCGACCCTGGGCGCCGTCTCACCTATTTCTATTGTGCCACGCTCGATGCAAGCACCGAACGCTAGCGTAATTCGACATCATCAACAGAACAACGTTTTTCTCGCTTCTAGGCAGACTCAGCCGCGCATGCTACCCACGGACGACGTCGCTCGCTACCAGAAATCACCACCCAGACAGAGCCCTTCGCATGTACAAATGAAGCTGCCACCCTCACCGACACGGCCAGGCTCATCGCCATCCGCGCACGCTACAGCATATCCCGCCAGCATGAGCCAGAAACGTCAGGCTACAGAAGCCCCGGAAAGCGACATGACTGCAGGCAAGAGGCAAGTCACGATGCAAAATGCGATGTCACCTCCTGCTGCGCCGTTCGCTCCCATCGGTCAGAACAACGATCCTCTCAATCCAGGGCCATACAATCGTATGAGACCGGTTGCATCAGCCAATGGGATTGCGGCATCTGTCAACCGGATGACCCCCGAAGAAATCGCCCGAGACCGTCGCATCCAGCAGGCCAAGCTCGCAGAGCAGCGCGTTCGGGCGCAGCAAGCTCACGACGCCGAGGTAGCCCGCGCGCAGAAGGTCTACAAGGCCGCAACCGCTGCAGCCCTCAAGCGCGAGCAAGACGACGCGCGAAGGGAGTTTCTGCGCAAGGATCCCAGCGCAAACTACCGCCACATCCTCGAAGTATACGCACTGTCGCCGCTAGACCCCAAGAAAGACGAGTACCCAAACCGGTACCTTACGGGCCTGCTTGCGAACCGCGTGATGCCTATGGACCTCGATTGCGACCTTGCGCTTGCGATTGTATATGCGAAGGATCATTGGGATTACTTCGGCCAGTGGCCCAAGGATATCGAGCGCTTTGCGGGCTATGAGAGGGAAAGGAGGGAGAAGACGGCCAAGGACCGGGCTTAGGAGACCGAGAGGGCGACGCGTGTGTGCTCTGGACCTGATCGTGCGAGCTCAGAGGCATTGGAGGCCTTGGAAAAACGCTTGCGTCCGATGCTTTTGAAGTTTTGGAAGTATACGGTGTAGCGTGAAGTGATGGAAGTAGCTTGGAGAGGGACATGTAGCCGTCAGGGCGCACTCAGATTCAGGATGAATCAGTCCACAGATACGTTTAGGGGAGCTCCTCGTGACTGCATTTGGGCGATAACCAGAGTGAATGCTGCAGATAATTGAGACTAGTTTCGCCATATCATGGGGTCTGACGTTGTTCTCCCGTACCTATCACCCCCGCGGCCACTTCTCATTCCAAGCGTTCACACACCCACCGTCTGCACTTCTGATAAAGAAACGTCCTGTCCAAGTACCAGCAGACTCTCGCCATTACCGTCCTCCCCAACAAGATGGCCGACCAGCTCACCCAGATACCCGCCTTGGTTACACCTACACTTCAGTGTCACAACAAGAGACGCCGCTCGACATCGATTGCGCCAGAGCAAGCTGTTTTCCTTCCTGGCGCTGGCTCATCAAACGATGAGAACGATCCGACAACCACTCCACACGGACAGCGCCACCCCGACGACACCAAAATACATAAGCGCACGAGGAAAGCCCATGGGGTCAAGCGCCGACGTATTGCTGGCGACTTCAATCCCGTCCACGGCCCTGGTTCCCCCCGTCCATCCGACCTGAAAGATGTGCAATCACAGATTGCGCCGACTGCAAACCCATCAAGCGTTGATCCCTTCTCAGGCGGAGATCATCCCCACAAAGACATCACCGCCGTTCCTGTCGACTGTATACCATCTCAACTCAAGCCCGTTAACGATGCCATAAAGCCGACTCCCCAGACACAAGGTCGAGACCGCAAGAAGAACTTCAAAGTCTGGGAAGACGAGCCGCAGCCGTCTAAGCCCAAAGACCCGACACCCGCAACCGCAAAGTTGTTGCAAGAAACTACCAACACCGGAGCTCAACGCAGGTGTCGCCGTGTAGAGGGGTATACGCCGCGGTTCCGCGCGCAAGAGGCTGATTACTACTACCATCCCAATCTCAAGGGCTTCCACTTTCCACAGGGCGTCGTCGCATCCACTGAGGAGGCTGTCGAAGAAGCGGTTCAGAGTGAGCTTGACGCGTCCACTGCCGGAGCGACACAGAGTATCAAAGATGCTCAGCCAGATGCTACACAGTCATTGAAGCGGAAAGCCGATGACGATCTTCGAGAGCGCGGTGCAGAGAAGCTGAGGAAGCTCAATGATCAACAGCCTTTGCCTTGGATAGTCCATGGCAAGATCCGACATGATCCAGTTCAAGACTTTGAGACTGAGTACTTTGCGATATCTACACCGTGGCTACCCTCAGAGCCGGTGGAAGATGTGTTCAACACGGCTGAACCGGATCAACCCCAGAACGACATAGATGCAGCGCTTGAGACGATTGAAGCGCAGCAGTTGCCAACACCCATCTCCGAGCCCGTATCCAACGAGGTATTGTCGCCTCCTATATACTACAACCTGAACCCATCCAGCATAGTCCATGTACCGGGGAGCGATGAGCCAGCTCTGGACAAACTGGGGTCAGGATCTCTGGACTTGGATGCTATCTTGATGGGAATGACACGAAATGATGCATTCCCCACCGCTCAGGAAGATGCTCTTAAAGGATTCGGTACCTACAAACCACCAACGCCGCAAGATGGTGACATCTCCGCCGTCAACAAAGATGCATTCGAGGGATTTGGTAATTACCAACCACCGCCACAAATCGTTGCTGCCGCATCTCAGCCCGCTCCAAAGATTGTGACCACAGTTCCCTCTCTGATAGGCAGGAACAGTCACGCCATCATCAAAAGGGGTGTAGCCTACAGCGAAGGCTATGACCCAGGAAATCCACAGAACTTCAAGCACTACCTCGCTCAGTTCACCGATCGACCTGCGGTTCCGCGACCACGAGAGCGCGAGTATCGTCCGATGCCAGAGATGTTGGAAATCGAGACTTTAAACCAGCGATTAGACTGGGTAGTCCCGAATGGAGCAGAAGCTCCCCAACTTTTCCGGGAAATGACAGCACCACCACCTCACATCGACTCAGAGTTAGCTCGTTGTGTTCGCTTCGCCCAGTCCGACGCGCAAAGACGCGTAAACTGGCGAGCTCATCCCACCCATGTCGCCGAAATCATCCAGCGCACCAACTTCTACGGAATGGAGTTGCTAGTCAGCCGGAGCGAAATGCGCATCTCGTCAACCCCGACAGCAGATGAGTTCGAGCTAGCCATGGCGACTCGGCTGGCGCATATATCCTTCGGCATGGACACGAAGGACTACATTGCGGCCGATGTGCCAGCTATCATGGAGTACTTCATGGAGAATATTCCATCGGCGATAAGCGTCTTCCCAACAGAAGAGGAAGACTGCTTCCGTGCCTTCACGGATTATTATCGCGTGATGTTCGAGGAGAGCTATCCACTACTGAGCGCTCTCGGCTTGCCAGAATGGCAGGTCTTACTAGATGCGGAGGAGGGCAAACCCTCTCTCAAAGCACAAACCCTACAAGGCATCGTCCAGTCCATCAAAAGACTGGCTTCACAGTGCCCTGGCGATACAGACGGGGCAAGTATCCTAAAATATGGGGTATCTCACGAGAATCGCGACACTGGAAACGAGCACCTCAATAACGCTCGTCTGGAACTTGGCCAGACCCTTGGCGTGGGTAGGGACAGCTTCGACAAAAACCCACAGTGGCCCGATCACCTACCCAACGCCTCTTTCCCGAGCGTGGCTCAGAGCGAGCAATCGCAGCATTACGATGCAAATCAAGCCTTTTACTGGAACAATACAGAAGTCCTAGGAGAATATGTCCATCCTTTTGCACCCGAAGCAAATGCAAGGGTTGAAGATGTGCACGGCGATTACTACGGCCCAGAGGGCTGGTCTCCCAACGATCCGAATGCGCTGATGCCATGGCATTCTGGGCTGGATGCCATACCATCAGACTTCAGCGCAGCGCCATTAGACTATGGTGCTATGGAGGAATACTTCAATCCGTCGGCATTCGGCGCGTTCAACGACGCTGAGCTGGAAACATTGTTGTAAAGATAGTAGGCCCGAATGGGTCTAATCGAGGATTTGAGGATTGTTCAACGGTCTTTGTGCCGTATTCCATGGTGTGGTAGTGGTTGTGACTCTTGTTCGATGAGAGCTTCTCGCCTTCAAACACGGACACTGTGAGTGGCTCGCGGTCGCTAGCGCCGAGGGAGGATTGAAGCAGGCACCAAGCGTACCTAGGTAGCTACAATTTGTGTTGTATGATGCAAGCATACTATTGGACGTTTGCGTTAGCTATAAGAATACATCGTTACCACTCATCAAACTTTAGTGATGTGCGTGCAGCAGCTTGCGACACAGATTATAGCTACCTGTACTGCAAGTGTCAGCGCAAGCATAATCGAAACAGGGGCGATGAAAGCGCCTGCAGAAGAAGTGGTGGCTGAAGAAAGCTCGAAGGCCGCTTCCATCAGATCCTGTGCATTGCGACGGACGGCATTGGTCCTTCTTGTTGGTGTAGTGTCGGCCATGGTGCCACAACACGCGTACCATGGATGGGCTTCAGCCTCAGCGACTTCCACAGACTCATCGAACGAAGACAAACCAGAGTTCCAGCGGAAGCTAATACTAGCACAATGGAAAATCATTTATCTTCATGTCGATTATCGGACAGTACGATATTCTCCTTCCTTCCCATCTACCTTCCTTCCAAGCGCGCATTGAAGCCACCTTACCATGACTCCGCCACGTACAGCGACAGCACCACATATCGAAACCGGTACCAAACCGGCCTCGGCAAAGAACCCACGTGGTCGACCACGCAAAGATGGGCTCCCGGCAGGATCAGTACCCAAAAAGCCCAAAACGTCAGGACGAGCGCGTGCAGATACTCCGACGGAAATCCAAGGACAGCCTGAGAAACGAGGCCCCGGGCGTCCACCCAAGAAGGACAAATCGCAGGGCGCCCAAAATCCATCAGCGACGTCATCGTCGTCTGATCCCTCTCAACCAATGAACCCCATTCCAAGCCGTGGCCCACAGGAGGGAAGTCTCATCGTCTCTGCGACTGAAGAGACCTCCAATATACAGATCACGGTTACCCTTCCGAGTGACGTAACTGCACGACACAGTGAGGAAACGGACATAAGTGAACAAAGGATTCAAGATACTCTGAGCTTTTGGGAGGAGGCCGAAAGAAACGAGGAAATAGGTGCGGCGGCCAGTCAATGCGAAAAGCAGAGGGAAGACGACGCATTGGAATTCGAATTTGGCCTGTTCAGAAACAATCATGGGCAGGACTTGGAGCCAAGTCGCAAGCACGTAGCATTCGCGGACGAAGAGGACGAAGAAGCCGAACAAGAAATCGGAACAGAAGAGTCGAAAAGAAAAGCGGAACGTCGACGTCAGAGGAGAGAATGTCGAGATTACGGCTGCTATGAAGAGGATTGCAGAATCGGCCATGCAGTCAGAGCGAATGTCGCGCGCTACATGGTGAATCTTGACGAGCGCACGGAGGCGTTGCGGCCCATGGTGGTAAGAACGGATGATGAGGTGATGGAAGAAGGGACAAGGCCTATGATTTTCGATTATCCCTGGTTAATTGCACGATGATAACAGAAACGTCGGAGGAGCTGTGTTCCCTTCTGGTATCGTCAATCTAATAGGTTTAAGGGCCTGAAGAGGTATGCAGATAATATGAGCTTGACTCTTTCGCGCGTACTGATATGAGAAGAGATCTAGCAACACTCTATACAGCACGAGTAGACTGATTGTATCCCGTAGTTAGCATCGTACCTTGGCCCATTCTCAGAAGTTGGCGTGATGTTGAAGGTGCATGTGAGAGCTCCTATCTTGTGGGTATCGCTGGGCTGTATGCGCAGAGTGTCGACGTCGCAAGAATGTTAGATGCGTATGACCAACAAGACGCAGCGGTTGGAAAAAGATGTGAGCATATACGTGTCGCGATGCGCGTTGATGAAGACGATTTCGACCCCGAAGGTGGCACCTGGCTCCGAGGGCAGAATTCGCTACTGCTTACGCTAAGCCATATGCGGAGAGGTCATGATTAGAACTTGGAGTTTACAAAGTGCGCAATCTCTGTTATTCCTTATGTAAGACTATTGTCACGAAAAGGTCACTTCAAAATTGAAACTTCCCATGCCTCAAGTCCACTGTTGGGGAATATGAGATCAGTCTCACGTGATGAGGAGCCACCAAGCAGCCCCACATCGTCGAATTGTGTCGTCTAATCTCCGACGGCAAGCTTCAACGCGTCAACGCGTCTCTTTCACACACGAAACTCAAGCACGATACGTTCGAGCAGTCCAAGGACGCGTATCTAGAACTACCCATACGATTTGTAAAGCTATCATTAACGCGTCTCAACAGTGTCAACGTGTCTTTTACAGGGGTTTGCTACCAATGCTCCTGGTATCATCGCCACCGCACCTACTACAGAAGTTCCCTCGAAGCCTCAGCGACATCCTCAGATGAATTTAAGATTAAGCCCACCACGGGTTTACTCAAGGCCTTCGCTTAGGCTATGGTAGTGTTTGTACAAAAAAGAAGACCTGAAAGAGCATGGAGTTAAGTGTCGAGATTCGCGCAAAACTTTACGTCTACTTCTAATCTTGTGAAAGGGGTGTTGTCGCGCGGCATCGCTTGACCGGTCTATGGTGTTTCCATCAATGTGTATGGAAACATGTACCGCAAGCATGAGGAAAGCTAGCGGTGTGGAGACAGAGAGGGACTGCTCATGAGTACACCAAGTGCGCGAACTCTTTCCACTCTCTATGTATGTGGTATCGTCGGCAAGTACCTTCAACTACAAAGGTCCAGCGCAAGACCTGGCGCCTCGAGTCCGAGGACTTTGGATGCAACGATATACTTTCCATTCTATCTAGTCTTCGGCCGCGTACCGAGTTGCTCTGGCCAACCTAGTGCGTCCGCGACCGGCCTCCGCCAGGTATGGATGTATCAGCGATACTCAACATCGAAAGTGAGAGATAGTGAAGAGACGTCAGGGTTCTCTGTCATTCGTTAACCCTGATTCGATACCGATGTCGCCATCGCTCCCTGAGCAAATATTCTATTCCCCTGACGTCACCTAACGGTATTATCGAGGGTCACAAGTCCTCATACCGCCTTGGATGCATGTTTCCGGAGAAACGCAAGCAGGACCGAGTCACATACCTACCGCAGTTGGCTAAATGAGCCATTTTCGGCCCTCACGTGGCTATGTACAATTCGGCGAACGCGGGGATTGTTTCAAACTCACCACCAAGATCCTTGATCGCGAGGTTCGAATTGGTCCAGCTTCGTCAGTGCGGCCTTTCGTGCTCACGTTTTACAGAGCCTTACGTCCGAAGCGCTAGCACATTATTCAAGCAATAACTAGATTCCATCTTGGTTCAGCTTTGAGCTAGACCGTGTCTCATGCATCTACTACATTTGTAAACAAAGACTTCTGCGTCCGCTACTATCGAAGGAATCTCGATATATACTTCCGTTGGCGACACTTGCATCTGTCAACTCCCTCCTACATTAGCCAATCTGTTGACTTGACCGTCGACTCTATATACAAACCAATTTGGAGACTCGCGACGAGTAAGTTCCATACCCAGCAATAAAAGCAATCCAAGCGCCGCTCAAGCCTTTACCTGATTGCTACAATGTTTCCTCTACCAAACACTAATCCTTGTATCAAAGGCATCATGGCGAGCAATCCGAAGACTCCTTCAGCCAACTCATCTCCGGTCAAAGGGGCTAGGGTTGAGAAACCAGCCGCCATGAGCAAAGCACGTTCGAAGAACAAGGACGGCTCGATCCACGCCTCCCCAACTGACATCTTCGGTCCAAACGCTGTTACCCGGTATCTCCGCATCCCGCAAACCGGCAACATCACCGGTGCGGAACTGATGACGTTTCTTCCCGCGCTGATTCGTAGCCCCGGCGTCCTTGTTCGATTCGTCCAGAACGGTGGCGATGCCTACCCCCTCGTTAGGATCCACAAATGGTTTCGAGTCGTGGTCAAGAACAATTCTCGGCAAGACGCCACCAATGCCGTGATTCACTTGGCCCAGGGGACGATGCGACACTATCTTCAGGACGATCAATGGACTATGACTCGTCACAAGGCCGGTCTTTACCCAAAAGTCGGCCAGGCTTGGGACCACGACAACTTGACTCTTGCCGGCGTCCAAAACCACTGCGAGATCCAAGTCCCGGGTAGCCGTCACCATAAACCGGTCGTCGCTAATGTTCATTTCGCGTCACTTGCAGCTGACGTTAGGGTATACCCATCCGGCGACGACGAGCTCGATCTGACCCGCTGTGTCAAGGCCGCTGTCGCCAATATCGACCTACCGCTGATGTTTCCACGAGACTTTAACTGGCTGACTCAGCTCTTGGGTGGTCCCCGGACAGTACTCCCTGCTCATCGAGATGGTGCGCTGTTCGGTCGTTGGAGGACGGTGGTGTGGGAGGACATGCCCGAGCCGGAGGCGATCCAGGCTGCGACAAACCTCACGCATCACATATTCACAGCAGCACAGCGGACGGCAACCGCGCAGTATCTTCAGCAGTTTCCCGTTGTCCAGGCTTTTACGTTTGTTCAACCGCCTCCTTCTGTCCAGCCGTCCGTCCCCGCGCCTCGCGACCCTGTGAGGATGAGAAACCACGCTGGCTCTTCTCGCGCACAAGCTCCTGCTGTAGCCAGCGGTCTTTCATCTATTAACTCGTTGATCCTTAGTCGGATCATGAACAACACTGCTGCCGACTTGTCACATGTCCTAGCTACGATACAAGAGGATCAGTTATACGCGTTGTATGTCAGCGTCTTGGCCGCTAACGGTATCGTGCCTATTAGCCGCCGCGCGGAGCAGACACCTGGTCCGGACGCTCTAGACAGCTCCCTCGCAGGTGATCGTAGTCTTCTCGATCTTATCGAACCAACCGCACACGACGCCAGGGCTGTATCTCCATCTGGCCCTTGGGACGAAAACATGGTCGATAATGACTACGACTCTCACGTCCCAAATCCATCCGAGGAACAGCTTGACGACGACACTAGCTCATTTGCGTCCCTCGATCTTAGTATGATCGACCCTGAGGTCCTGAAGAGCATCGATCCTGAGATCCTGGACAGCATCAACCGCGAGCTAGGTGGCTTCGTCGAACAGGGAAACGATACGGAACTCGCCCAAGCCCACCCGGAAGACCACGACCTCGGTTTGCAGGACGATAATGCCAATGATGGAACTGTCCAGGAGACTACCATCCCTTCCATCGTGGTCCACGACGTCGACGGCAGCACTGCCGAGCACCCCGCTGATGACCCCTCTCGCGAAGCATAGCGTGGTCAGACAAGATCTCATTTCAGGTTCCTCGGAAGGTTGAGGAGTATTGGAAGGAGATGCATCGGGATTGTAGCGCGTTTCAGGCGCGACATTGGAAAGCTTAGCGCGCATGGCGTGGCGTTTTCGGTAGAACTTCTTCAAGGAGTTGGGCGTCTTGTACATTCTTTGCACTATACCCTTTCCATTCAGTCCTTGGCTTTGAGTGCCTTCGCGACTCATGCAATAAAACATGGTACCGTTCGCAAGTACGCCGTCTCGCGTGAGCCTTATCCGCGCTGATCCATGACATGGGTATCACCAGCAACTAGACAGTAACACGTAACGTAGAGGGTAGACTGTGAGAGTGAACTATTATCAGTCCTATGTATCTAGTTCTATGTCCATCGTCGTGTCATCGCACAAGACAGCCGCGATCATCAGAATGCGCAGAAGGAAATCCAGGAGTCAAGGCGATCAAAGCGCAAGTCAAAGGCCTTCTCTGAGCCAAGCCCAACGCCCAGCCAGCTCACATACCATCCCTGATAACATCCTCACTGACCCAACCAATCTCATACCTATGCGCAGTGATACACTCAAGATGCCAGTCATACTCCGTCCAAACACTACCAAACAAGTCAAACTGCTGCTTAGCCCAACGTATATTCTCAGCCCAGTCACTAGTATCCCTCGGATGAGGCTGGCTCAGCAGGTGAAGCTCCCGGAACGGGGCGTGGCGGCGAGGGCCGTTGAAGCGGGCGTAATCGTAGGCGGACGCGTACATCTCTGGGAACGAAGTGTGTGGAGGGGACGCGTAGAGGTAAATGCTGTAGTCGTCGATGCGGAGGCGATCCTCTGAGAGAAAGGGAGCGGGGAAGTGGATGGGCTCGCGCTTGAGGTACTCGCGGGCGGCCTCCATGACATCTGGGGTGAACTCGGTCATCATGTAAGAGGGCACCTTTGCCTGCTGTCGAGCTTTCTGGGGTGACGGTCCGATTCTTGTCCATGGTCAGCGCGGGACATAACATCAGAGGCGAAGAATGAACTTACCCAGGGACTTTGAGCTTCAAATTGCGACGCTCAGGTACAAAAGCAGCCTTGATGTTCAAGCGAGCCTTGCGCGCCGCTTGACGGCCGCGTGCAGCGGGGATGGGCGAAACGGCCTCCTCAGGTTCACTTGCGTCTTCTTCCGGAATATCGTCGTCAGGCTCAGACTCGTCCTCTACGAACTCGTCATCGTCGGCGGACGAGTTGGGGGTCGGCGGTAGACGAGACAGCTTGCGCTTCTTGGACGGAGTCGCGTAGGGCGAATCGTAGTAGTCTTTGTCCTACAGCCAGTGTCAGCAATGTCACCATCTAAGACGACGAGGAATCGACCATTGTTGAATATGAGTGATAGACTTACCTCGACGTCAACTTCGGGCTCTTCAGCAAAGTTCATCTGCTTGCCGACAAGCCTACCGCTCCTCCTATTACTACCATCCAGCACCTTCCCAAGGCCCTCAGCTGTACGCTTCTGTGGTGTCGCGGACCGTGACATGGCGACCAGCTCGATGTCGTCGAAGAGTTTCTTCTTGCTACCGCGCGATGCTTTGAGCTTGCTGTCGAGCTTGGATGATTTGGGAGTCTTGGGCGTTCTCGGAGCGCGGCCTTTACCGGGTGTAGACTTGGCGGGTGAAAAGGCGTAGTTGCTGTGACGCGCAAACACCTGCCTATCGTAGTGACTGTGGGTGACTGTGGCTGGTCCACCGAGGTGAGTGATGAGGCGTTGAAAGTCGGTGGGGAAAAACCATGACCCTTCCTCGTGCTCAATAGCATATTGCACACAACGAGTGAGGTCCAGTGCGTCATCGCCACACGGGTGCGCTTTCACATGGAGGGCAAGGTCTTTGAACTCCAACGGCGAGGAGTCCTGGTTGACCTTGTCCTGTCTGGGTGTACCAGTCCTCACGTCCTTAGGGTGAGTCCGGTTAGGTGTACGGAAACCGTGGACGTTGAGGTTGTCTTCAGGTCTCGGCATTCCAATGTCGTATTCCAAATGCAAACCGAATTTCCATTCGTCGTAGCCGGCGCGTCGCATGGCGTACTGGATCATGACCATGGCGGAATTCGGTGGAAAATCCTGATCCAGCGGCTGGTCTCTGAACTCGTTGATCATAGCAGCGAGATGGCCAGCTTTCGCGCCGTGCGTCACGAAACGGTCGATAACATCGATGGATTTGAGCCAGTGCGGGAGGTAGGCCAGGATCTCGGCGGCGGTCAAATTGCCGTTTGGGAAGGGGAGGTTCCAGCTTGGGCTGTGGTAGCCGAAAGCGTTGTTCTTAGCAATGGCCGCCATGTTGACTGATCTGATGGTCAGGACGAGATCAGCAGAGGCACAGGCAAACTTGTAAGGTTACCTTCTGCAGAAATTGCGAGGGGTAGCCGGTTGCGCGGAGGATGGCTTACTGGAAAGTGAAAGTGTGAGAGTCTTCAAAGACGATACGAAGTCTCGCTGCGCTTTGTCTTGAGTGATCGATGCGTGGCGTCTCCACTGGCTGCAAAAGCAGACCCTGCAAACCTTGTCGTGGGCTGAAGCTGGCACTTCGGAGACGCAGGTGACGGCGGAGTCAAGCAAAGTTGCTCAAAGGACGCTCGGACCGGGTAGAGTGGCCTTTTCGTTGATATAGCGACAGCCACAACAGAAGCGCGAGGCACACTCTACTAACCACGTGCAGGTTCCCATCACCACCACAAACACCACACATGCACCTCTGACCATGGATCATCCGCCGCGACCGTACTAACTGCCAATTGTCTCACGATAGGCACACTCTCCTAACTTTTCGGCAGGTCAACGGCGTCAGCCCCAGGACCGGCTGAGAACGCATCAGAGTCCAAATCGAGAGCACGTAACGAGTACTTCGGCTACGGCTTTGGCCCAGACGCGCCTTCAAGATACCTCCCGTTTCCTGCAACCGCGAACATTACCGCCGTAGAGCTCCTCGCATTCCTTCCAAACAGCATACACTGCGCTGACGTGCTGTACCGCCTGATCACGAACGGCGCGACTCCGACTCAGGTGTGCGCCATCGTGAACACCCACAGAAAGCTTCCAAAGGAGTGGGCCCAGGCCAGCTGCCGGCAGAGCATCTACAAGACGATGGACCAAGGTGGGTACAAAGACTGGCGGCTCCAGACGCATGGTAGCTTTCACAAAGAGAGAAAGTCGACCTGGGACGATGCCGATCTCAACGTTGCAGGGTTCTCGCCACCTAGTGGAAATATCGAAATCCCTCCGACAGACATACCCTTCAAGAAGCTAGCCATAGATCTGAGCCGCATGCCGCAGGGCCATGATGCGCTAGATCTGACTCGCATGGTGGAGTACTGCGTGCAGAATCCCCATGAGCCGTGGTTCTACCCTCGCGACTACGACAAGGTATTGCAGCTTGTGGGAGGCGCAGCTACTGTTCGAAAAGAACATAGCGATGGCGCTGCTTCCCAACGGTGGGCTGGTATAAAGCCTTCTCTTTCTCAAGACGCGTCAATCAGCGCTCCGCTTGTGCCAGATAAGAAAAAGAAAGATGCTAAGCGAAAGAGGAAGAGTGACATAGAAGAAGACTTGCCAGTATCAAGGAGACAGAAAGGAACAGTCCCTCCACCCAAGGGCACGACACCAGAGTCAGAAACAGAGCATGAGATGCACGAGCTGAAAGGAAGGGCGGGAAAGTCTGTATGGTTTGACGATGAGCCTGCCGTTGAGGAATGCGCTGGAGAGGAAGAAGAGGAGAAGGAGGACATCATGGCCAGCGCCAGCAGAGACCTTGAGAGAACAAGTTATGCCGCTCCTCCGGAAGATTCAGTCGTGCCATGGGAGACAGCGCTTGCGAACGCACAAGATGAGGGCGCGATGGACATGGCGTTCTTTTTCGAACGTCAAGCAGGAGAGACTGATGCATACGGCCCATACGCCTTCGGTGGACCCCGTCACAAGCCGCCTTACCGACCGCTGTACCGCATCGACCAACCAGACCCATCTGATGCAAGCGGTTGGGCAGAGAATCTGAGGTGGGCATTCGAACAGAACACGCTTTACCGATACCCTCACCGCCCCGACGCTTGGAACGAAAGCCCAGAGCACATGGAGCTCATCGTGAAGATTCGGATCGACCGGTACTGGATGTCGGATGAGTTCGCGGCGATGATTGACGATTAGCTGCGGAGGGCGATGATTGCCTAAGATTTGGAAGTGCTTGGATTCTGGGGTTTGAGGTTTTGATCGTTGGCTCGTGGATGGTAATAGCCGTGTTATGTCACGGTGCCCACATCCTGCCAAAGGGCAGCAGCGCACGCAGGCGAGATAGTCGCGCCATTGAACGGTAGCTGATGAGTAAAGTGACCCAAAAGGTCACATGTAAAGTAGTGGCAATAGTCGTTCGACGGATTCGCTATCGTGGATGCTGTGAGTGAGGATGGAGCGAAGAGGTGAAGTTGGTTCCGCAGTCGGCAAACCTCAGCCTTGGCGTTTCGGCAATGCACGGACTGGCGTCGATCGATGTTCCGACCGAAACCAACTTCGAACACCGTCCAAACTTCCTCACCCCGAATTCGACAGCCATTGTCCCTGTAGTCGCGTGTTTCACGAGAATTTGTCTGGTTCGCGACGCTGCAAGACGCCACAGTGGATCGGAGGCTGAAGATCCGGATGCGCTGACTGTCGCATGAGATGATATACACGATGACAGCTCTTAGGTTGCGAAACAATGGGGGCTCTTCGAGCAAGTGCGTGATGTGTAGAAAGGTATTTAGATGCGAAGTGCCCCCTAGCGATTCGCCGTTCAAAGCTCTCGCTCTCCACAAACCTTCAGAAAGCTATACCCCAGATTCACGAGCCGGACTCACCTAATACACTCCTTACGAACCGACACGAACGTACTCGACGACCTCAATCTACTACTACAACTTCGCACGATCACCTAACTCACCATGCGTTCCTCCACGATCGTCGGTGCCGTCGCGGCCTTCACTCCCATCGTACTCGCGCAAAGCTCCTCCACCATAACATCAATGGTCCCGATGATGTCTCCCTCCGCGCCTCCGGTCACAATGGCCTGGGACAACAAGCCCGCCCCGACAGGCGAAGCAGCCCTTTCTTCGGGCGCTTCATCGCTGAACTCTGCCATGAAGTCTGCAATGTCTTCTATGTCCAAGGGAATGTCGATGGAGAGTGGCATGACGATGTCCGACGGTATGGTCATGCAGAGTGGTATGACCATGTCTGATGGCATGGTCATGCCGACAGGCAGTGCTATGGCAGGAATGAGCAATTTCACCGGCAGTGCGGGCAAGATGGAGGTTGGCAGTGGTGGTGTGGCGATGATGGCAGCCATCTTGGCTATGTTGTGAGCGTATTGAATCTACGTTCAAGGCTTGCTGAAGCATATCATGGAAGCACAGTTGGTCCAGCATAACGTCGTCGTCCCTTTCCAGCCATTCTTCGTTTATTGATACGCTGTCTTCGTCTCATGCGTTACCTCTTTTCGCTAAAACATACTGTAAATTCACTTTAACATCATTGCATCACATTAAACATTGGCTATACCGAGTGGCCATCACCAGTAAGATTGAAGTCTAGCTACTTACCCTTCCACCTAAAGCCTGTACGCGACACGTCACTATATCATCTGTCGACTGAGCAAGCATGCGATCAGCTTGTCCAAAACGCCGATGCTACGAGAATCACCTGGCGACCCGTGCTGTTTGTGATACATATTGGTCTTTGTCCACGTGGTGTGCGAGTGCCCATACAGCCCATCGTCCTTATAAACCCTCGTCTGGTGTGCCAGTGGCAACGAGCTTTCTTCGCTCAATCAATCCAAGGCATGTCACACCGATCTCATGGCGCACATACCACGTATAGCTGTTCGCTCTGCGAATACTTGCGTCGTGACAAGCACATTCCCACCAGCAACTTGACTAAATCTGAAGCAAACGAGATGTAAGCACCACTACCGAAATTGTCCATGAGTCATTATGTCCAAGATCCTGCTGACCTTGGAAGTACAAAACGGAACCAGGCAGCTTCTCCGTTGCTATGTCTTCCGTCAGAGCTGCGTAACCAGATCTATGGGTACATATTCACTTGCCACTTCATTGACATTCTTCACATTGCTCGACATCATCTCCTAATCAGAGTTGCTCATCTTCCTCGCCGCGAATCCCATCCATATGAGACCTTAGATTGGCTCCGTTCCACATGCATGGTCTGTCGGCAGATACATCATGAAACTACCTTCTTGCCATTCTTGCTGAGCCCGCTTCATGTTGGCTTCGGAGAACTTGCAGCTATCACGGATGCGTTGCCTGCTGATGTAGTCGCATCTTTCAAGAATTTGTCGGTGTTCAACGATAAATCGCTGAGAAGACTCAAAGAGAGTAACTTTGACAGAAATCTGGAAGCATTGCGAAAGTTCCCGAACTGGGAGAAGGTTGTGGTGATGAACTTGAACAGAGAGATAGAGTCGCAGAGAACTCAAGAACTTAGGAGGAGAATGGAGATATATGCGGGAGCCGCGGAGAGGTTCGAGACGTCCGAGTCATAGCACCTGAATGGTGCTCGTCTTGAAGGCAGTGGTGGTGCCATTATGGTGTTGTCGCGGTATCATTTATCGCGACTGATGACGTCACGCGTAACACCTGTCGGAACACCTCCACTTAGGTACCGCTTCATCACCAACAACCGCCTTATCATCAATCATTCCCAATTCCTATACAACCAATTTAGCATTGCTTTTCATAGAACCTTGAAGCACGCAGTCACCCCGGTATCGCTCGACACACATCACACCCTCAGCATGGCAACGCCAGACGAGAAGTCGCTGCTAGACCGCGTCTTCGCCGCCAAAACCACCGAAGAGTCGCGCGAACTATACGACGAATGGGCGAAGACATATGACTCCGACATGACCCTGCACGACTTCACCGCGCCACGCCTCGTCGCACAAGCAGTCGCCCGAGGCCTGAAGCTAAACCACATCTCACCTGACAAGCCCCTCGCTGGCCTCAAGATTGCGGACGCAGGATGCGGCACCGGCCTTGTTGGTATCGAACTCTCCAAACTTGGCGCTACGGATATCTTGGGCCTCGACATCAGCGAAGGCATGCTAGCTGTTGCTAAGAACACCGCGGTGTACGATGACCTTACCACTGCGGATTTGACGAAGAGATTGGAGTTTGAGGACGGAAAGTTCGATGCGCTGGCGTGCTGTGGCACATTTACCCATGGTCATCTGGGGCCGGAGCCGTTGGAAGAGTTCGTCAGAGTTGTCAAGGACGGCGGGGTTGTCGTTGCCACTGTGCTAAATAGTTTCTGGGTGGAGAAGGGGTTCGTTAAGGAAGTGCAGAGACTGGAGAAGGAGGAGAAGGTTGAGATTGTCGAGACGGACTTGCATCAGTATCGGAAAGATGCTGGAGGTGGGCGCGTACTAATCCTGCGGAAGCTGTGAACTTGAAGCGTATCGCGAAGGTGCATATATCATAGCAAGTGCACTGGTACAAAAGCTACGAGCCTTCTAAAACTATACACATGCACAAAGTGCGGTATCGTAGTAAAAGTCCCTGGTGGACTACACTCACAACTTCGGCAGCGTCGACGACCTAGACGAGAAGATCCGAATAGATCAGACAAGCCGTAAGTATTGTGTACTGAACTACAGGATTCCCGCATACCTCACCTAATCCTACATAACCTCCCACCTATCCCCCATGACGTGTTTGTACCAGGGAGTCGGAGCATCGATCGACGTAATCTCAAGTCTTTTCTCAACCCAACCGGGGACCCATTTTAGAACTTCAATGAGCGCATCCTCAGTTTCCTTCGAATCGAGATCTCTGAAAAACTTCTCAACTCTCAAACGCAAAACCTCGTTGTCCTCTGGAACATGACGTCTGTTCCATTCATGGGCAAACAAGAGCGGATCTCCCACGACCTTAGGAGCCCAAGAATGCACTTCGGCTTTTCGCAGGTTAGGAAGATCTGTCGGGAGGTAGAACTGTCGGTAATATCTCGTCCAGTTGCTGTTTTCGTAGATGCGAAGGACTGGAATGGCGTCTCGCACGTCCCTGGGCATTTTTTCCACGGCGTCAAGTAGATCTCTGGGACGTCCACAGAGAGGACTCAGCTTGAATACCAGTAATCTGGTCTCCGCATAGTATTGGCGGCATACTAGTAAGGATTTGAGAAGCGAGGATAGGGATTGTGAAGCTGGCTTTGTCCCGCGCACGGGATTGGGGTTGTAATCAGGCCTCGAGTCTTTGCTCGAGTTGTAATCCCAAGTTTCCATTCTAAAGAAATTGATGCAGTCCACACGGAAGACGTATTCGTAGATCCTGTTGCGAAGTTCTGCAGGCAAGCGTAGTAGGGGCGATTCAATCTGGTTATGCAATGTGCTACGCTGATGTTAGTGCTGTTTCGAGCCAGAGTCGGGAGGCATCATGACTACTTACACAGCGTCCATTTTGTCAAAGAGATCTCTTGGGCGCGAAGTTTCGGTGTGCAACGATTGACCGTACTTCGATAATGTTGTCGTAGAGAAGAGGGGTTGCTGACATGGGTCCACATGTCACGACGGAACGGCGTAGCCCGCTTGTCCTATCTGAGCCTAGTACCATTGCTGCCTTCCGCCTGCAGATATTCTTTCCACATAGGCACCTCATCCAATCGTACAATAATCTTACAGGATACATGATACATCAGTCCATCACAACCATTCCACGCAGATAGCCGGCATACCCGAATGGCGTCGGCCGCGCAAATTGTGAAACAGCAAGTCCAAGCCCCAGTCCCGCGCCCGCCACGCTCGTTTCTTGGATTGACGCGCCCGTATCGCGCCAACGTTCAGTTCCAACAAAGCATTCGCCTTCCCAGTCGTATTCGTATCGCTCAGACACATCATGCTCTGGGAAACGTTCTGGCACATGCCCGCATACACCCTCAAAGAAGTCGACCAGGTCTTCGCTCCTCCCTTCGTTGAAGTACAGTCGTCCTCCAATGATTGGCCAGGCCGCTGAGAACCGAGCTTTGGATATTGAACCACTCGCCAGCCATTCTGAAGGGCGGATGTATCTGGGATCGAGACCGAGGCGTGGTCCAAGATCAGCCATACAAAGCCACCTGTCTTCGCGACCTTTTGCGCCCTTCCATGTGGGTATCAGAGCACCGTAATCACCAGCTGGGCTCATCAAATCGATCACCAAGCCTGAAGCATGGATCTGGACTATCTGAATTGCATCGTGACCTCGAATATGAAGATCATACGCTTCACGCAACGCTACAGCTGCTACCAGTCAGCGTGAAAGCCATACTGAAAGACAATATATCCCACCGAAGTCACTGAAGACCGATATGAACGGACTAGCTTGTGTGTCGCGAAGACGAAGGTGTTCTTCTATGCATTCCAGGCTGAGACAATAACACGAAAAGTCACATATGGCCTGGAACAGGCTCGTGCCAACTGATGACCTCGGTTGGTAGGTTGTCGCACTGTGCTCAGTGAAGACGCGATAGAAGAAAGGACCCTCAAAGTCGTCGATGTGTTCGACTTGAAGCAAGTCGCTGCTGATTGGTTGGTCAAAATCTAGCCGCATCATCGATCGCCATTCACGTACCTCAACATTGTTCCATCACAATCCATCTCAGAACTTTACATCATCTTCCGTCATCTCCATTTTCGAGCAGCACAGTCCCTTGCGAAAGTACTGAAGTTGTCGCATGGCATCCCGTGGTGTAGGGAAGTCTTCGGCTCGGCTGGTCCGTGATGGCGCAAAGCTCGCACCACCGCGATGCAGCATTTTTCCCGCCCATCGACCTCATGTCAGCATGCATCAACTTCGTCTTCGAACAAATATTTTCAATCTATGACATGCGTATAGATCAGTTGTATCTGATCACGTGAAACCGACGTTGGCCGGGATGGCATTCTTCATATTCACCGTTCTTTCCAGATGGGGCAGCCGTGGCAGATTCTTCTGGTCACTCGATGTGCCTATTCCCTTCCCGACGCACAAACAAGACCCGTTTAAAAGCGCTTCCAACTCAAGTGGAAGTGAAAAGTACTTTCTTAATCAGCCGCTGAGTCACCATTGACCCTGGTGAATGCTCGAGGCTCGTCCATATCCCAGCTACCGGCTTAGTGAACGCGCTTGATTCTCACTTTGATCTTGACCAGCCAATGCGCTCCACTTCCGCAACTCATAACTCTACAACTCCAACAGCAAAAGGTATCTACACTCGATGGAAACCGCCCGCGAATCGAATAGTCTACCACCTGAAGAAGCAGTAGCGACTTCGCAACATGTCTCCGAAGCTGTTCACTCTTCGCCTCAGGTCTGTGATACTCAGACAGACGCACAGATGTCTGCACCATCTGCAGACAGTGAAGCTCGTCTGGGCAGTGGGGAAGATGCAAGTGCGACTAGTGTTCTATCAAACCTACCTACGATTACACTGAGTATGCCTTCCCCACCGCCACTGTATGATCAGTTGTTTCCACCGCAGGCACCTACGGAGCGAATGTCAGCCAGTCAAGCCTCTCCAGAGGCCGCATCAGCAACAGGTGATCAACGTCCGCAGGAGTCGCCGCAAGCTCATCATCCAGCGTCAGGCACCCCACCTCAATGCCCAACACCCACGGCCACGCCCGTCAATCATCCACCGGTTCAAATCGTTCCCCGGCCCCAGGGAGACATTGATGAAATCTTCGAAGCTATAGAAACCAATAACTTCGACTCTCCCATCTTCGGGGAAGCAGGTGCGGTGTACCACGACAAACTAACACGTCGGCTCATGCCTAGGACGCCAATGTTCCAGCATTACAACATCATCCCTGAGGTGCCGCACCCAAGGACTGTAGCTGCTCCAAATGATAGGCTGCAAACACCTGAGACACCGACACCTAAGCCCAAGCCTAAGCGTAAGCCTAGGAAGAGGAAGCGGGATGAGACGCCGCAGGACACAGTTATCAAGGAGGAGGAGAGGGTACAAGAGGAGCCGGTTGAGAAGAAGCAAAAGGGTGTAAAGGTTGAAGACGCCGCGTAGAGGCCATACCGTTGCGGATGGCTGGTCTTGTTTGATCCGGACGGAAGGTGCCTGATACATAGCCCATCAGAGTATGTAATATCTCATAAGTGAAAGGAAGACTCTCTGGCGCAATGGTAACGCATCACGCTTTTATTCGAGCGTCGCCTACATCTTTGAGAGTGGACGCACTCCGGGATGGAAGGCCCGCTTGAACCGTGAAGGTTATGAGTTCGACTCTCATGGGAGTTAGTTGCTATTATCTTTTGTGCATCAATTATCAATGGCATAGATTACATGTCTCTAATGTGTCTTTTTGCTTCTAATGAGATTAAATATTGTTTCGTGACCAAAACCTCACCCGTCATCCCCACCCCATAATCTACCACTCCCCGAAATCCTCCCCCGTAAGATTTGGCCTAACATCCCCTCCCTCCAACCAAATCTTACACTTCCCATACAACACATCCCTCTCCGGCCCATGCGCATTCAAGTCCATCTTCGGCGGCCTCCCCGCCTTACTCTCCGCCCAAGCCAGATACCGATACCCACTCGGATACTGCCTGACCTCTTCCTCAGGTATATCGAACGTCTTGCCCGGCACTACAGGGACCATCTTATCCTTGTCAAACAGCAACGTCATGAAATTGACACCCCATTTCCCAGCCTCGTTTTTCGAGAGGAAGAAGAAGAAGCGGGTGTCGGCTTCATTGTCCATTTCGATGCCATCTAGCATGATGCGACATGTAATTGTAACTTTCATTTTACTTATCGCCCTATCGCCTTGTACATCGACTGTCTGGCCACAGATGCGATGCAGAATATACGGGAAAGGGCCATGTGGCGTCTGTTTCTCAAAGCCTTCTTTAGAGGACGCGATGAAGTCGTCAAGGCGGCCTTGCGTCCATGATGTGGTTATGTAGGCGCCGGGGTGGAACATGGAAGAGTAGTTTTGCCACTCGGCGGCGTCGCGGTACATGCCCCAGCCTTCGCAGATTTCGCGGATCTTGAGGCGGTCGAG
>Ga0265780_10001828_pt1 | contig 29491 bp, 21 predicted proteins | sample P1T30metagenome_FD_192432 | JGI IMG/M metagenome (GOLD analysis project Ga0265780, IMG submission 192432) | Plant litter microbial communities from East Loma Ridge, Irvine, California - P1 T30 | ecosystem: Environmental > Terrestrial > Plant litter > Unclassified | place: USA: California... | reverse complement strand
CCACCGTGAACGCCATCCCGCAAAAACCCGCCAGTCTGCGCAAGCTCGACCTGCAATCGATTTTTTCGTGGCTGCTGGCCGACGGGATCGTCACGAAGGACAACGTCAAGGCCCAATTCGCCCAGGCCCAAGGCATTCTCAAGAATGCGCCCGGCTCGATGCACCCGCTCACGGCGGTGGCGCAATGCAAACTGGTTTCGGAGCTGCCCCCCAATCGCCTGCTCACGCTGGACGTGCTGACCGAATGGTGCGCGGCCAAGGTCGGCCTGCCCTTCATCCGCATCGATCCGCTCAAGATCGATTTCACGAAAGTGGCCGATGTGATGTCGGCCGGCTACGCGGCGCGCTTCAATATTCTGCCGGTGGAAATGACGGCGACGACGCTGGTGGTGGCCACGGCCGATCCGGCGCTGACCGAATGGGAAGCCGAGATCGCGAAAGTCGCCCGGCGCCGCATCGAATTGGTGCTGGCCAATCCGCTCGACATCGCCCAGTATATTTCGCAATTCTTTGCGCTGGCCAAGTCGATCCGCGACGCCAACCGCAGCAGCGGACAAGACGTTGCGATGCGCAACAACTTCGAGCAGCTGGTCGAAATGGGCAAGGCGAACAAGCAGTTCGATGCCAATGACCAGCACATCGTCAATATCGTCGACTGGCTGTGGGGATACGCCTTCGAGCAACGCGCTTCGGACATTCACCTGGAACCGAAGCGTGAATTTGCTGTCGTACGGTTTCGCATCGACGGCGTGCTGCACCAGGTCTACCAGGTGCCGGCCGTCGTCATGATTGCGATGACGGCGCGGATCAAATTGCTGGGGCGGATGGACGTGATTGAAAAGCGCCGCCCGCAAGATGGCCGCATCAAAACCCGCACCGCCGGCGGCCAGGAAGTCGAATTGCGCCTGTCGACGATGCCCACCGCGTTCGGGGAAAAGCTCGTGATGCGTATTTTCGACCCTGAAGTCGTCGTCAAGACATTGCCCGAGCTGGGCTTCCCGGCTGACGACGCCCTGCGCTGGGATCGCCTGACCAAGCGCCCGCACGGCATCATCCTCGTGACCGGCCCGACCGGCTCCGGCAAGACGACCACGCTGTACACAACGCTCAAGGCGCTGGCGACGAGCGAAGTCAATGTCTGCACGGTCGAAGACCCGATCGAGATGGTCGAACCGGCCTTCAACCAGATGCAGGTGCAGCCGGGGATCGATTTGTCGTTCGCCGACGGCGTGCGCTCGTTGATGCGCCAGGACCCGGACATCATCATGGTCGGCGAGATCCGCGACCTGCCCACGGCCGAGATGGCGATCCAGGCGGCATTGACCGGACACCTGGTGTTCTCGACACTGCACACGAACGACGCGCCATCGGCGGTGATGCGCCTGATCGAACTGGGCGTGCCGAATTACCTGCTCGAGGCGACATTGATCGGCGTGATGGCCCAGCGCCTCGTGCGCACGCTCTGCCCTGCCTGCAAGACGCCCGGTGGCGAGTTGAGCGACGATGTGTGGGACAGCGTTGGCGGTGCGTGGAAGATTCCCAAGCCTGCGGTCGTGTATCGGCCGATTGGGTGTCCGGAATGCCGCCAGACCGGGTATCGGGGCCGGACCGGAATTTATGAGCTGTTGAGCGTGAGCGAGGGGTTTGGCAAGCTGATGCGGGGGGCGGGTGACCTGGTGGCGCTGCGCCAGCAGAGTGTTCTCGACGGCATGAAGCCGCTGCGCATTGCCGGCGCCATGAAGGTGGTCGAAGGCGTGACCACCGCAGACGAGGTGCTGAAGGTGACGTCGGCGTTGTCTTGAGTAGTTCTTCGCAGAAATTTATGCGGTAGGCCTAGCGCGATGCCGGATCGCCCGCTATAATGCTGCCTCCTTGGGTCGTTAGCTCAGCTGGTAGAGCAGCGGACTTTTAATCCGTTGGTCGCAGGTTCGAATCCCGCACGGCCTACCAAGATCATACTAGGAAGCCCACGCATTTCGGTGCGTGGGCTTTTTTGTTTCTGGTCCATATCTGGTCCACTACTTACCGTCGCCTGCTGCAAGCGCCTGGTTCGGCCGTCATCGCGTTCTTGCTGCCGCACCCAGCGGCGAAGCTTCTATGGCATGCAGCAAATCCTGGCTCCGATCGACGTGATGGCGGCCCATTATGTGGTAATCGAATTTTCCCTAATTGCTTCCCTAGTCGGCATTTTAAGCTGAGGCTGCCGCACTAAAGTTTTAACCTAGGGAAACCGGTAACCCCGTAAAATTCTGTCTGTGCTTGGCTGAGACCTCCCCTGAATGCTCGTACAGGTGGAACATCGACGCAGCCGAAGTCGCCCAACAAACTAACGCCACCGCTCGCATCCTGCGGTGGCGATCATTCTGGATTTTTGATGAGACTGACGCAACAACAACTTGAAACTCACCTATGGGGCGCCGCCAACATCCTGCGCGGCAAAACCGCCGGACAGGACTACAAGAACTACATCCTCGGGCTTATGTTCTACAAACGCCTCTGTGACCAGTGGGAGAACGAGGCTGACGAGGCCATCGCCGAACTTGAACGGCAGCAGGGCCGCGCTTTTACCGAGAAAGAAAAAGCCGTTTTCCGTAAGCGCGGTGCACACCGTTACACCATCCCGGAAGGAAGCCGCTGGGGCGACGTGCTGGCCGCATCCACCAATCTTGGAGAAACGCTCACGCACGCCATGCGCGCGGTGTCCAGCGCAAATGACGAACTGCGCGGCGTATTCACTGTGGACTGGGCGCAGCCGGCGCCGGACGGAAGCGGCCGCCCGCTGATCCCTAACGAAGTGGTCCACGCGCTGATCCAGCACTTCAACACCTACGATCTTTCCAACGCGAGTGTGCCTCCGGACGTTCTAGGCCATGCCTACGAATACCTCATCAAGCAGTTCGCCGACGACGCGGGCGCAAAGGCGGGCGAGTTCTTTACGCCGCCGGAAGTGGTGGACACGTTGGTGCGCATCCTCGAACCACAGCCTGGCGACACGGTTTACGACCCCACCTGCGGCAGCGGCGGGATGTTGGTCCATTCAGCGGGCTTCCTGCGCGAGAACAACCATCACGCCACGTCCGCTCAATTCTGCGGGCAGGAAATGAACTGGGGCAACGCCGCCATTGGCAAGATTAACTCTGTGCTGCACGGGCTGGAGGCCGACATCAAAGCAGGTACGAGCACCATCACCGACCCGGCATTCAAGGACGGCGCGGGGCAGGTGCGCAAGTTCTCGCTGGTGCTGGCTAATTTTCCGTTCTCCGACGAATTCTGGTGGATAAAGCCCGAGCAGCAGACGGACGACAAGAAAAAAAAGGACAAGCTAAAAAAAGAAGTCTTTGGCAAGGAAGGCTTTAAGGATGTTTATGGCCGCTTCGGGCGTGGCACGCCGTTTAGGGCCCCGCCAGCGGGTTACGGCGACTACGCCTTCATCCTTCACATCCTCGCCTCGCTCAACGAACAGGGCCGCGCCGGCATTGTCTGCCCGCAGGGCGTGCTGTTTCGCGGCCAGCCGGAAGTAGAGGAAGAAACCGGCGAATTCGATGGCGACGGCAATCCGAAATTTAAGCGTCGCAAGGCCGACGACGAGCACCTGATCCGCCGTGCTCTGGTGGAATCTCGCCTGATCGACGCGGTGATTTCACTGCCGCTTAATGTATTCTATGGTGCGGGTGTGCCCGCCTGTCTGTTGATACTAAAGAAACAGCGCCCGAAGGAACGACACGACAAGGTGCTGCTAGTCTATGCCGCACGCCACTTCCGCGAGCTTTCCAACCAGAACGAACTGCGCCCGCAGGACGTGATGCGCATCCTGGTGCATGTGCAGGCGTATGGTGACTCGGCCAAAGTGCCAGTGCTCGTTGCTCGCCACAGCGGACGCATCCGCGATCAAATCAACGCCCGCGAGCACGACGAAGTTGAACGGCTGGAAGCCGAGTACGCCGACGCGGCAACGCGGCTGGCCAGGCTGGCAACGGAACTGGCCGAGAAGCAGGCTGAACTGCCCAAAATCACCACCAAGACAGCGAAAGACAAGGCCGAGGTGGCCATCGAGAAATTGCAAGGTCAGCGCGACAAGGCGGCGGCCAAGATCGCCGAGCGTGACGAGAAGATCAATGAGGCCCGTCGCCGCGCCGAGGACGACCGCCGCGACGTGGAAGCAGTGGGACAAGAGCTGGGCGCGCTATACGGCGACACCGACGAACTGCTCAAACACGCGCGCGTCGTAGACATCGCCGAAATCGAGGAAAATGAATTCAACCTCAACATTCCGCGCTATGTGGATACCTTTGAGCCGGAGCCGAGGGTGGAAGTTGGTGCGGCATTGAGTGCGTCGTCACTGGCAGAAAACTCGTTGCGTGATGCAGAGACCGAATTGCGCTCGTTGCTGAAGAAGGCGGGCTATGGGGGACTCCTATGCTGACCCTGAAGCAAGAAACGATGCTCGGCAACGTGCCGAACGATTGGGCGGTGAAGCCACTTAAGAAGTTGCTTAAGTTTAACGCGCCCGGCGACTGGGGTGACGATGGTGGCCCGAACATGTATCGCGTGCTCCGCTCCACGAATCTCACGAACAAGCGTCGACTCAATTTGTCGGACATTGCGCTTCGCGCCTTGAAGCCCGAAAAGGCCGAGCAACTCAGCCCTCGAAAAGGCGATATTCTGCTAGAGCGTTCGGGCGGTGGCCCCGATCAGCCGGTTGGGCGCGTCGGGTATGTTCCGGATGACCTGCCCAGCCATGCGTTCTCGAACTTCCTGCACCTGCTGCGCCCAAATGCTGCGGAAATCAATCCGGCGTTTTTGAGTTGGGTGCTATTCCAGGTCAACAGGACGGGCCGCATCTTGCGCTTGGAGCAGCAGACCACGCAGATGCGGAATCTGAATTTCCGTGACTACCTGACGATGCCGTTGCCTGTCCCGCCGCCGGACGAGCAAACCGCCATCGCCTTGGTCCTGGATGGCGTGGATGCGGCGATTGATCGGGCACAGCAGGCTGCGACACGAGCTGTTGCGGTCAAGCGGGCACTCGCGCAGGAACTTTTCAGCAAGGGCACGCGCGGCGAGCAGCAAAAGAAAACGTCGATCGGTTTCATTCCGAAGTCGTGGGAAGTGAAGCCCGTGAATGCAGTCGTGACTAATTTAGAGTATGGCCTATCGCTGCCGATGCATCTTAAAGGCGCTACGCCTATCCTACGCATGGGTAACATTCAGCAAGGCGACGTTGTAATGGAGGAGCTGAAATATGTCACGTTGTCCAACGCCTTGCTTGAACGCTATTCGTTGAAGCGCGGTGATGTGCTCTTCAACCGCACGAACTCACAAGAATGGGTTGGCAAAGTCGGCATTTATCGCTCTGATGCACCTGCGGTCTTCGCATCCTACCTGATTCGCCTGCACACCGATGCTGAGCAGGTCGACAACTACTATCTTGGCCAGCTGCTCAACTCCTACAATGCGCAGTGTCGCATCAAGCGATTTGCAACGCCCGGCGTGCAGCAGGTTAACATCAACGCCAAGAACCTCGGCAAGGTGCTGATACCTGTTCCCATCGGCAGCAGTGGACTGGATGAGCAGAATGAAATCGCGGCGCTACTAGAAGCAGCTGATGCGCGAAGCCGTTCCTATGCACCAGTCATCGCCACGCTTGGACAACTCAAGAAATCCCTGATGCAAGACCTACTCACTGGTAGTGTCCGTGTCGATCCCTCACTGCTCAAAAAGGAGGCTGCTAAATGAGCGAAGTCGGTTACGTCGAATTGCCTATTCTGCAATGGCTCTCCGGCCACGGCAGCGCCACGCCCGGCAATAAAGGTCTAGGCTGGACTTACCGCGACGAGGTCGCTATGGCCACCTTCGACCGCCCGCTGCAAGACCCTCTGGTAGAAACGCTGCTGGCCGAAGCCATTTTGCGCGTCAACGCTTATGTCACCACGCCGGAGCAGGCCGGGCTTGCCATCAAGGCGCTGCGTACCACGATGAACGCGCCGGACAGGCTCATCGCCAATCGCGAAACGCTCGACCGCCTGCGCGACGGCGTGAGCGTAGAACTAGTGCCCGGCGAAGGCGCGCGCACGGTGCACTTCATCGCGTTCGAGCCGGAGCGCCAACACCTTAACGACTACACCGCCACCAATCAATACCGCGTGCAGGGAGTCAAGCAATGCCGCGACGACACCGTGTTGCTGGTCAATGGCATTCCGCTGGTCATTGCCGAATACAAGAGCTATCTCAGCAGCGGCAAGGACTGGACGGACGCCGTGCATCAATTGCACCGCTACCAGCGCCAGGCTCCACTCATGCTCACGCCAAATGTGTTCTGCGTGGCGGCGGACGAAGATGCTTTCCGCTACGGCACCGTGCTGTTCCACGACGCAAGCAAGGACGACGTCGAGCGCCATCTGGACACCTGGGGCTCGTGGCTATCGCGCTACCCGGAGGTGAAGAGCTGGTGGAACGAACCTGAGGCCGACAACCCGCACGATCCGCTGGAAATGCCGGTGAAAGGTCTGCTGCGCCTCAAGCCCGCGCAGTTGCTGGATTTTTTGCAGCACTTTACCGTGTTCGAGACGAAAAAAGGCAAAACTATTAAGAAGGTGGCGCGCTATCAGCAGTTCGAGGCGGTGAATGACATCGTGGATCGCTGCCTCAGCCTAATCGGCAAGCCGCCAGCCGAGGTAAAGCCGCAGGATCGCACTGGCTTGATTTGGCACACGCAGGGCTCGGGCAAGTCGCTGACGATGGTGTTCGCAGCCTACAAGTTGCGGCGACAGACATCACTGAAGAACCCCACAGTGCTAATCGTGGTGGACCGGCGCGACCTGAAAACCCAGATTTCCGACGACTTCGATGCCTGCGACTACCCCAACGTACAAAAGGCGCTGGGCGTGGACGACCTCAAGACTAAGCTTCGCAACCTTTGGCGCGGCACGCTCGTGACGACGGTGCAGTCGTTTCAGCGTATGAACGACCTTGCGCCGTTGGCTGATGACAACATCATCATGCTGGTGGACGAGGCCCACCGCTCGCAAAAGGGCGACACCGCCGAAAGTTATGCGATGACGATGCGGGTGAAGCTGCCCAATGCCTTCCGCTTCGGTCTGACGGGCACGCCAATTGACAGCACGATGACGAACACACACCGTGATTTCGGTCCTGTAGTAGATGGCCAGCAGGAGCGTTATCTTAGCTATTACGGCATCAAGCGCGCCATCAAGGACGGCGCGACGCTGGAAGTGCATTACCAGCGCGACCGTGTGCCCTTCATCGTGGACGAAAAGACGCTGAATGTCGGCTTCGAGCAGATGTGCGAAGAAATGGAGGTAGAGGACGAGGAAGCCAAAGACATGGTCCAGCGCCAGCGCTCGCAGTGGAAGGAACTAGCACGCCACCCGGATCGCGTGGAGATCGTGATTGGTAAAATGTTGGAGCACTTCCTCGCCTACCCCGACCCTAACGGCTTCAAAGCACAACTGGTGGGAGTGGATCGCACCGCCTGCGCGCGCTTCAAGGATGCGCTGGACACTAAGCTCAAGCAGAAAGGACTTCCGCCAGAGTGGTGCGACGTGATCATTTCCGAAGGCCAGAACGATGATCCCGATCTTGCACGCTTCCACTACGGCAAGCAGAAGCAGGACGATTTGATCGACTACTTCAAGCTGACGCCGAAGCAGTGGGAAGATTACAACCGCGAGGCGTTCGGCGACGACAAGAACAAGTGGCGTGCACCGTTGAAAATCCTGATCGTCTGCGATCGCCTGCTAACCGGATTCGACGCTCCCATCGAACAGGTGCTGTATCTGGACAAGCCATTGCGCGACCATAACCTTTTGCAGGCCATCGCGCGGACCAATCGCCCGCTGCCCGCGCTGAACAAGCGCACCGGCGTGGTGGTAGATTATTTCGGCGTATTCAGCAACCTCGCCAAGGCGCTGAACTTCGATGAGAACATCCGCGAGGAGGCGCTGATTGATTGGGACAAGCTGCGCGCCACGGTGCCGGGTGAAGTGGCGCGCTGCATGGAGAGCTTCAAAGGCATCACGATTGCCGACACACGCGAATGTCTGCTCGCCGCGCTACGGGCAATCAAAGACCCAGATGCGGCAAAAATCTTCGAGCACAACTTCAAGAGCCTGGAACGACTTTGGGAAGCGGTGTCGCCCGATCCCGTGCTTTACGAACACCGTTACACTTACAACTGGCTGTGCAGCGTGTATATCGCGCATCGCCGTCGCCAGCGCGGTGCGGCCCAGCGCGATACCTTCGGTGAGCTTTCAGCCAAGACACGCGAATTGATCGAGCAGAACACCACGTTCATGGAGATCGCCGACTCCCTGCCTGTGTTCAAAATCGACAAGGATTACATCACCAAGCTCGAAAACCTGCCCACACCGGCGGATAAGGCGGCAGCATTGGAAGCAATCCTGACCGCTGAACTAGCCGAGGATGACGGCAACAGCTTCATCTACCGGCAGTTGGGTCAACGACTTGCACGGCTCAAAACGCAGAAAGACGCTGCCGACAAGGCCGCAGAAAAACGCCTGAAGGATTTGCAGGACATTGCCGACGAAAAGACCAACGCCGACGAGGAACCAGCGCGATTGGGCCTGACGCTACCGGGAGAATATGGCGTTTTTACCGTGCTGCGTGAGTATTCGGCGAACAAGGATGAAAGCTATCTGGCCGATTGCGCTCAGCGTATGGTGTCCCATCTGAACGGCAATCAGTTGCTGGCCGCAGGATGGAGCAATTCCAAGGGTGGCAGGATGCGCGTCGAACAGTCGCTGCTGGCCGAGTCGTGGAACCCGGCCTATACGGGCTTAGGCTTCGATGCGGACGACACAAATCCGCCGTTCTTGGCTCCGGCAGTGCAAGACCTCGTGAATACCGATAGCCTTGGCTAAAGCGCGCCAAATGGCCGAGTCGCATCGCATTCTGGTCGACGGACAGGAGGTGGAGTGGCAGCTTGTGCGCTCGCCGACGGCCAAAAAGCTGCGGATAAAGGTAGGGCCAGATGGCGTAAAGGTCGTATTGCCAGATGGACGCGATAGCCGTGAGGCTGCGGCCTTCGTCGCCGACAATCGCGACTGGGTAGCCGAGCAACTGGAACGCACGCGCAAATTACTAGCGGCACGTCGCTCCGAAAAACGCACGGATGGCCTCATCGCGTTTCGTGGCAATGAGGTGGCCGTGCGCGTGATTCGTTCAGACGAGTGGCGTGCGCCGAACAAGGTTGTACTGGATGATGGCGCAATCACGATCACCTGCGCGCTGGACAGTAAGACGCCTGTAGCGCGTTCGCTAGAAAACTGGTTACGCAAGCAGGCGCGCGAGCGCATCAGCCAATATGTCGCGGAAACCCACACGCGCGTCAAGCACAAACCCAACCGCATCTATGTGATGGGCCAGCGCACCAAATGGGGTAACTGCTCAGGCTTAGGCAATCTGTCGTTCAACTGGCGGCTCATCATGGCGCCAGATAGCGTGCTGCGTTATATCGTCACTCATGAGATGGTGCATCTAGCCGTGCCCGACCATTCGCGCAAGTTCTGGTTGACAGTGCAAAGCCTGTGTCCGGATGCGGAACGGGCGCGACAGTGGCTGGTGGCTAACGGACAGCGGCTCCAATCCGTGGAACTTGCACTAAATAGTTAATTGTCAGCGCTATCACCTTTATCGTTCCTATGTGCATGATGTTCAGAATCTTCGGTCTGCTCTATGCCGGCAGCATTGCAAATAGACAATTAGTGTAGGACAATCGGAAAACAAAACGAACCGCAGGTAGCGTCACTAAAAAGGGTAACGATGAGCCGAAAATACACTGGAAGTTTCGACCAATTGAAGGTTGCATTGGCGTCGATCGGTAGCGACTGGGATGAGTCTCAAGCAAATAAAAAGGTTTTACGTCGAGACAATGCTGTCCTGAGCTGGTTCGTTTCAACCGGGAGCCTTCAATTCCAGGGAAAGACGGGAGCGAAAGAACGACTTGAAGCGGACACGCTTAAAATTCTTTACCCAGATCAAGCTGCGAACCTGACTGATAATTTGGCCGTCGAACTGAAAGAATTTCCCATAGAAGCGCATTTACCCAGCACACAGCATGCTTCATTAGAAACTCAATATCTACTTCATGGCATAAATACCAGCGAAATTATCATCGGATTAGTCAGTGCAGTTGGCACAGAATCGAAATTGGTTACTGAGCCGTTAAAGGACCGCCTTAAGGGATTTGGTTACACAACCGAAGAAATACGGGTATCGCAAATACTCCCTCCATATGAAGCTGACGGAAGCGAATATGACCGCATCAGACACTATATGCAAGCCGGAGACGTGCTTCGGGAAAAATCTGGCAATAATGCAATACTTGCGGCCGGTGCAGCGAAGCTGATTTCGGAAAAGCGGAGTAGCAAGGGCGCTAGCGTAAAAAAAGCCTATATCGTGAACTCTCTAAAGCATCCAGACGAAGTAACCTTTCTACGAAAGGTCTATGGAGACGGGTTTTATCTTTTCGGTATTCATGCTGACGTAAAGCGGCGACACCATTTCCTTACTGAGGATAAAGGATGCACCCCCACTGACGCCGATTTATTGATAAAAATTGATGAAGATGAGAGCATCGACCACGGTCAAAAAACCCGCGACACGTTTCATTTATCCGATTTTTTCCTGAATCTCGGAAGGAACAACGACCAAGTTAAGAATACGATCCAGCGTTTTCTTGAGCTAATCTTCTCGCATCCTTATCAGAATCCGACGTTTGATGAATTTTCGATGTTCATGGCATTTAACAGCTCCGTTCGATCGAGTGATTTGTCGCGCCAAGTTGGTTCAGTAATAGCGAAAGATCGGCAGATAATCGCGACGGGAGCAAATGATGTTCCGCGCTCCGGCGGTGGGCTTTATTGGGCTGAAGTTGACCCAGACACAGGTAAGGTCAAGGATCAGCATGATGGGAAAGACTACACCCGCGAAGAAGACTCGAATAAGCGCACCCAAATTGAGATTATCGAGGAGATAGCTGCTTCCGCTCTCGAAGAAGGACTAATTCAAAACGATAAATCCGATAAGTTCAGAGAAATATTGAGAAATAGCAAGATTTCCGATCTGACAGAATTTGGCCGAGTCGTTCATGCAGAGATGGAGGCACTCTTATCATGCGGACGTGCGGGTATTCCAACGGCTGATGCGATTTTATATTGCACGACTTTTCCGTGCCATAACTGTGCAAAACATATCATCGCTGGCGGCATAAAGCGTGTTGTGTACGTAGAACCATATCCTAAAAGCCGCGCCCTTGACTTCCATTCTGAATCTATTCATTTGAAAACCCAACCTGAGGAAAAAGTTGATCCGAGCTTAGTAACGTTCGAGCCATTTATTGGCGTAGGTCCGAGACGGTTTTTAGATTTATTCTCGATGAATTTAGGTTCTGGATCAAAACTCAAGAGAAAAAGCAAGCAAGGCAACACGCTTGAATGGTCGAAGGAAAATGCCGTCATCCGCACTCCACTACTCCCGCATTCCTACTTAGATATCGAAAGGGCAGCGGTCGCGCTGTGGAATACGGCAAATTGATATCGGGTTCGACGCCTTGGTCCAACTAGAAAAACTACTTAGGTCGAGGCATCTGAAGCGCCGGTTCGCGTGCTGTACAACCATGGGCGAGTAAAGACCGTCGGACGCCAGCCAGTATTGCTTACGCTCCACGCTCGACGGTACCACTCATATGGTTCGACGACGCCGTTGGCCAGTTCCTCGGAGAAATCGGTGTGCAGCGTGTGCAGACTCCCACTACGCACCCGAGTATCGAAAAATCTGCAGATCAGGCACGCCTAGATTGCACCTAGCACATCAAAAAAGGGCCATTTCGGCCGGATTACGGAGCGCGCTGAATGGCCCCCGGTGATCTATGCAACCCTTCCACCGCTTTTCCCCAGCTACAACCGCTGTTAAACATCGGCCAACCGAGACAGCAATCGTCGACTTTCCAGCACGCACAGACGTCGATGTCACCTTATCGAGTCCTAAGCGGCAAATTGATCTCCAGATCGACCTATCGAAACGGCTCGTCCCGGCAGAGCTGAGCGTTCGCAACCATGCGGGATAGTTGTTCCGAGATCGTAGCTTTGATCGTTCTCGTGTGCAAGATGTGCGGGGCGCACTCAGGCAGTCTTCGATGCGGATGGTCATTGAACGAGTGTGCAACATGTGCGAAACACTGTCGCACACATCGACATCAAAGAATCGTCCCCCTATCAGGGTATAGACATGCCGATTTGCGGGGAAATTGGCGTATTTCGTCGGGCTTGCAAGTGCGCTGAGTGGGGACCATTCATCTATCCAACTCTGCCCCCGACTTTCCCCAACTATAACTGCTGTAAGCGCTTATAGGAAAGTAACCGTGCCGTGCATCACGTGATCCCTTCTTATGGCGGCGGCAGTTGCCATAAGGTGAACGATGGTAGCGACAAAGTAGTTGGGTCGAGGTTCTCCTTCCGGAGGGTGATCTCATTCAAATTGCCAGATCGCGCCCACCGGAAAGCTTAGCAGAGTGTGGCTAAGGCTGAGATCTTAGTGACAGAAATTTACCATCAGCTGGTTAGTACCGAACGAGTTCAGGACCGGTCAGTAATTTATTTTCCGTTAAACCAGAGAATCAACTGCCAACCTCCCACAATAATCGTGAGCAATGTCGCGAGAAGCCCAACCGTCTTTGCTGATCGGCTTTCGAAGAGTTTCTCAAGCTTCATCCCATATCCCCTTGACGCAGTGTTAAGCTTTCCATTCACTAATTTACGCATCGTGGAGCTGAAAAATCCAACTTTTGACAATGTTGATGCATGCATACGTAGAAATTCTTTATTTGCAAACGCAGTAACTTCTTCTTTTCCGTCTAGAAAGTCCCTGTGTCGTCCGCCATTTTGCTCCATCAACGACATCATTTTTGGATGCTTTGCGTAATCTGCTCCGTAGCGATCGGCGATCAAGTCATTCAAGTTCAGCCGGCGCTCAACGGCGATTACGTACGCATCGGTTCCGCCCAAAGCTCGATAACGGTGTTCCAAATGCTCGAATCCAAAAGTGAGATTCCGCATATTCCAATGCACCCAATATTTATCACGGCGGTCCCGGATAAACTTATAAAACTGCGTTAACAATGCCAGTTCAACTTCATCAAATCGCTGAAGAACATCATCGCGTAGAATATGTAACTCTTCCGCGATCGAATGCGTTGAAAAACTGACCGATTGTCCTGTTGCGTAGTGATTTATTGCAATAGACGTTATGCGAGGCGAAAGCGCCTCGTTTTCGTCATTAAGATTTTGGCATGAATAATGAATAACATAAAAGTTTTCGGGGCTTGCTTTAACTGACTTTATAAATTGGTGACTGTCAACGATGCTCACTAATTGCCCTATAGAGATTTCAAACCGGTCGAACTCATGCGGAGTCGACAATTTCTGCGCCAAAAGTTGCTGCTAAGAATACTGATGTGTCCCAGCTCGGATTGATCCTAACCGGTTGCGAAACTTCAGGAATTCTCATTTTCAACCCCTTATGATAGCTGGAAGCAACGAGTTCGACCATAGCCGCTCACTCCCCAGCGATTCGTCAGCTTGAAGGTCATCCGTCTCATGCATGTGTTGGCGTTTCGCAGAAGAAAAAAAACGTATGCCGACGAACGAACATGGATGTCACTTCTTCGAGTGTAGGTAGCAAAATAGATCTTCAGCGACACCAATTAGGTTAGTGCGGAGGAGCGGACCCGCGCTTTTCGGTACATTCGGATTGTTGTACTGAGATCGTAGCCTTTGTCGTTCCTGCATGCAGTGCGTGCAGCGAGAACCTGGTGGGTGCTGGGATCGCGATAGCTATCGAGTGGGTGTGCAACATGTGCGGAACACCGTTACCCGGCTCGACACCGAAAAATCGTCTGCCTAGCAAGGTATAGATGGGCTGATTTGTGAAGAAATCGCACCGTTTCGACGACGTTTCCGAGTGCGCTAAGTGGGGGCAGTCATCTATCCAGCTCTTCCCCGACTTTCCCCAGCTACAACCACTGTAAGCGCTGGTCGAGTATGGCAATTACAGATGCATCGAATTCTCCTGGGCGGGTGTGGACTCCAGAGCATACGGAAGGCCCCCCTCGCCCGCAATCTGACCTGATAAGTCTCCTCACTGCGACCCACCACGAATAACTACGCGGCGAACGCCACTAGAGGCATTTCAGGCGTCGAAGTACCGGCCCTGCCTTGGGTCGACCCAAGTCTTTCCCACCAACCAGTGTGCAAGGTGTGCAGGCCAGTCCTGTGCGCCCGGCACACTTGTGCCCACACATCATGCAAAATCAAAAGGACAAGCTACCCTCATTCTGACTTGGCGATATTCACGTCACTAACGGCGCACAAGCCGAGCTAACAGCTCGCGCCTTCACCCCGGCAACGCTGCTGGAGGGGCATGTTACCGTCGACCGGTCAAACCTGTCGGCGGGCGACGTTCAGGCGAACTGGGCCGCTGTCCGGGACAGCGGTCGTATCTTTTCGTCGTACCGTATCGCGCCAACTGTCCGCATTTGGATCATCACCGAGGCCAACCGCGCGAGCACGACGATTCTGCTACCTGACGAATATTAAACCCGCAGTGGTCCTGTCGACAGCACCGGCCCGCCGCCACTCCGACCAGAAATGGACCGGAGGCCGCCACGGTAGCTGAGCCGAAAAAGCGTGCGTTACAATGACCCAGCCCAGCCACAACGATTTGACCGTGAACGCCGTCCCCTTGGCCCGCTCCACGGATTCGAACGGCGCGAAACGCGTGGCTCCCGAATCGCGTCTTAAAACAACCACTACGCGTCTACTAATCGACACCCAGTGCATTACGCACATATATTATTTAATTGTAATGATAAGTACCTAATACTGATGTAATACCAGCCCCCGTTTTCGACCCACAGCCCGAATGACATTGCGTCATTCGGGCTTTTTTACATCTGGAGAGTCATGACCAAAACCAGTAACGTAGCCCAGCCATTTAAAGCCGCCATTGCAGCGCGCACAAGTACGACGCCAGCCAGCACTAGCCGCGCCATCTTCCAGCAAGTCGTCAAACCTGCGATGCCTCGCAGCCTTAACATCACGATCTCCCTGAAGTACCGCCGTTAATTCGCCCCACCAGCAAGGCCATGCCATGAACGCAAAACAAACGAAACCGACCACCGATGAAGTGAAAGCAAAAACGGCACCGCTGCCACCGCCTCGTCCGATACGGCGACATCTCCCACTATTCCCTACTGGCTGCTGAAAGATGACCATTGCAAAAAGCTCGGCAAACGCTCCGAAGGCGGCATCAAGTATCAACTGCTCGCCAAGGACGACCGAACGGTCCTGTATGTACGCACCACTGCAAATGAAAGCGGCGGCTACTTCAGCAAGGAATTCGTTCCATTCACCGAGATCGAACAGTGCCTGAAGAAGTGCGCAGAAGCCAGTTCGTTCCCGTCCAAGGCGTTCCGCGATGCTTTTGTCGGCCGCAGTACCAACAACGCCGGATTCTTGGCCGCAATCCTGCGCGAAGAGGGATTGCTTGAGGCTACACAGTAAGAAGGGATCTAAGCTTGGAAATTAAATTTTATCAGGGAATTTAGAATCTCAAAAAAATAATGCAAAACTATTACTGAATGTGCTCAGTAATTTTTATAATTAATTTTCACGATTTCATGCGTTATCACCGAATGGATAGTCGAATTAATCCCACAACTGCGGCAACGAAAGCGATTTTCAGGAGGTAGGCGACGTGGAGCTAGTAGAAATCACACGTGGGCATCTTCAAGTGAAGGTTGGAGAAAAGAGCATCACCATATATGGCGAGGCGTTTTTAAGGAAATACGGATCTCCCGACTTCGTGCTTTATCAGAAAAGCATCGAAAAGTGGGATGCACCAGACGACAAAGAAAATTTGACTCTCATTGAGAAAAATCAGCTAGTTCAATTTCTTAAAGAGGAATTCTCACGCAGAAAGATGTGTGTGGAAATTGAATAGTAAGTTTCATCTTCAACCGGAATCGTCCACTGGCAGTCTAAATCAGAAAAATTCTACAGGTTAAGTTCATGCCTACCCGTACAGACTCGACTACACATGAACCCCTCTATAGCAGACCGCTACTCAGGGCTAGGTATTTTTTTTACACACGTCTCGTCTAAATTTTCTCCATTAAGACTTCTCTAAAATTAGTTATTAACCGTATGCAACCACGCGCGTCTCAGTAGCAAATAAGACAGGACTCGCCTACTCGTCACGCACGTCCGCCACCCGATGTCGCACAACGTCCACACCCACCACCTCCTGAACATCGCCAACTCAGCCTTTACTGCTAAAGTCTCGCATCTTTACAACCACCGCTCCCCCGTGAAAGCCATAACAAAACTCTTCGAACTCGGTTACGTGTTCATCGTCATCCTGTTCTTCGCCTGCGGCATCGGCCTCGTCGTGCTGGCTGGCGTCGAAATCTGGTCTGCCCTCAGCCCTTCCGCCGATACCGTTGCGCGCGAACGCTTCGACCTCATCCTCGAATGCATCGGCATGCTGACCATCGCCGTTGCGGCGCTCGGTCTTGGCCAGACCGTGCTGGAAGAAGAAATCCAGCGCGAAGCCAACATCAGCTCGCCTACCCGCGTACGTCGCTTCCTGTCGCGCTTCCTGATCGTGGTCGTCGTGTCCCTGTCGGTCGAGTGCCTGATCGGGGTGTTCCAGTTCGTCCATGGCAGCCCGGAATACTTGCCGCACGCGGCGTCGATTGGTGTGGCTGCTGCCGCCCTGCTCGCTACCTGGGGTCTGTTCGTCCGGATGAACGTCAGCGCCGAAGAACTTGAGCCGCATGCCATGCACGATGTGCAGGCGGAAGACAAGGTCATCGAAGGCGAAGATGTCTCGGAAGAAGGCGAACAACACGCGCAAGAACAGGGCGACGAGTACCACGCTGACATAGACAAAAAGAAAGAATGAGCGGAAGCACTTGGTAAATCTGCCAAGTGCCGCTATAATCTCGTCTTCTTCGGGTCGTTAGCTCAGCTGGTAGAGCAGCGGACTTTTAATCCGTTGGTCGCAGGTTCGAATCCCGCACGGCCTACCAAAGATTCATCGACAACGCCAACCTTCGGGTTGGCGTTGTCGTTTTCGTTGTCCTTTTACTGCGCGCCCCATGCCCCAGACCATTGCCAGCGCCGTCCACCACGAACTGATCATCAAGAAAAGCCGCTTCATCGCGTGTGTGCAGCCGATGGCTGACCGTGCTGGCGCGCAACAGGTCGTGGCGACGCTGCGCGCGCAGCATCCTGGTGCGGCGCATGTGTGCTGGGCGTTGCTGGCCGGCGGCCAGTCGGCGGCGGTCGATGATGGCGAGCCGAGTGGCACGGCCGGGCGGCCGATGTTCGATGTGCTGCGGCACCAGGATCTCGATGGTGTGCTGGCCACGGTGGTGCGCTACTTCGGCGGCGTCAAGCTCGGTGCCGGCGGCCTCGTGCGGGCCTATACCGACAGCGTGGCGCAGGCGCTGCTGGGCGCGCCGAAGATTCCGATCATCAAGCTGCGCCAGCTGCGCTGCAGCGCGCCGTATGCGATGGAAGGGATGCTGCGGCGCGAGCTCGATGCGGCCGGCGCCACGCTCGATGAGGTAGCGCATGGCGACGACGTGCAGTTCACGTTCAGCCTGCCGGCAATCGACGCTGCCGGCATCCGCGTACGGCTGGGCGACGTGGGCCATGGCCGCATTGTGTGGCCGCCGGACGACGACGAATCGCTGCCCGCTTGATGCGCCCCATTCGGGCGCCCTATACCTGTCATCACGACTCGTGAGCGGACGTTTGGCCATGCAGCCGGTATAGTGACAGACCCAGCCGCAAATTCCTCCGTCGGCAGGGATCATTTTCCACCGCAGTACAACCACCTCCCCTGTGATCAAGAAAAGCCTACTTCCCCTCGCCCTTGGCGGCTTCGGCATTGGCATGACCGAATTCGTCATGATGGGCATCCTGCCCGATATCGCCCGTGGTCTGCAGATCACGATTCCGCAAGCCGGCTATCTCATCACCGCCTACGCACTCGGTGTCGTGGTGGGTGCGCCGACCCTCGTCACGATCGTTGCCGGCCGTCCGCCGCGCACCGTGCTGATCTGGTTCATGCTGATGTTTGCCGTATTCAATGCCATGTCGGCGTTTGCGCCGAACTTCGAAACGATGATGGCGTCGCGCTTCCTGGCCGGCTTGCCGCATGGCGCCTTCTTTGGCGTGGGTGCGGTCGTCGCCAGCCGTCTGGCCGAGCCGGGCAAGACGGCGGCGGCGATGGCCATGATGTTTACCGGCCTGACGCTGGCCAATGTGCTGGGCGTACCGCTCGGCACCTGGATCGGCCATGCGTTCGACTGGCGCATGGTGTTCCTGATCGTGGCGGTCATTGGCCTACTCACCATGTGGAGCCTGTATCAGTGGGTGCCGCCGATCGAGCCAAGCAAACGTACAGGCCTGATGCAAGACCTGCGCATTTTCCGGCACCTCGATCTGTGGCTGGCCCTGGGCATCGTGTCGATCGGTACCGGCGGTTTCTTCGCGTGGTTCAGCTATATCGCGCCGCTGCTGACCGATGTCACGGGCTTCAGCACAGGTGCGCTGCCGCTGATCATGACGGCGGTTGGTGTGGGCATGACGGTCGGCGTGCAGTTTGGCGGCTATCTGGCCGACAAGTTCCATCCGCTGCCGGCCCTGTTGATCCTGATGGTGTCGATGGTGGTACTGCTGCTGTGCAATGGCCTGATGGCCGAGTCGAAGATCGCGATGGTGGTGCTGGCGTTCCTGACCGGCGCCAATGCGCTGGCCATTGGCCCGCCGGTCCAGGTGCTGCTGATCGAGCATTCGCGCGAAGCCGAGATGCTGGGCTCGTCGCTGGGCCAGGCTGGTTTCAATGTCGGCAATGCGCTGGGCGCCTTGCTGGGCGGGATTCCGCTGACGCTGGGCTTTGCCTATACCGCGCCGCAATGGGTTGCGGCTGCGATGGCGTTGTGCGGTGTGGTTCTGACGGCATTGATGCTGACACGTCGCCGCTGGAAGGCACGCGAATTGGCCCGGACGGTCGAGCGCATGCTGAGCGAAGCACAGCCGGCAACCTCACCGCCGGCGTAACGGGCAGGTCGATTCAGGCGCAGGCTGCGCGCAGGCGGCGCCTGCGCGAGGCGCTAACGCCGGCGACACCAACCGCGCCGGCCAGCATCAACGCCAGCGTGCCCGGCTCGGACACCTGGATCGGCGGCATGTTCTTGACGAGCTCAAAGCCCGCCACATCGACCGGCTTGAAGTAATGGTTCGAGTTCACCTGGACGTTCGAGTTCCAGGTATCGGCAACCACCTGGCCATTGATCACGCCCCAGCCATTTTCAACGGTGGCGTACGGTGCCAGCACGCTGCCGATGATGCCATTGACGTTGATGGTTTCGGCTTCATAGAAGTTGAACAGCACGTTGTAGCCGCTCAACGGGTCAAAGCCGATATTGCCGCCATTGAACCCGCCCTGCTTGCCACTGATATTGAAGATCAGCGTCTGGCCTGCGCTCAGGCCGCTCAGCTTCCAGTTGTCGCCACCGTTGAAAAAGTCGGCATTCACGTTGAACACGTCGACACCGCCCTTACCGCTGCCAGTGACCTTGTTGGCACTGTACTCGCGCGTGACCGTGCCGGTGGATGCGATGGTGCTCAGGCCGCTGGCGATGTCCTTGAACTGCTGGGCTGCAATGGCAAAGTCGACCGGGCTGACGTTGGTAGCTGGTGTCTGCGCGGCGTTGTTCAGGGTGGTCGTGCCACCGGCGTAGGTCTTGCCGTTGCTGATCGCGCCATTTTGCAGGAACAGATTGCCGCCTGCGGCCACCGCGTAGCCGCCATACGCAGCCTTGCCGTTCTGGTTGACTGCGTAACTGGCGATCGAAACATTGCCACCCGAAACGATGGCACCTTCAACGTCGCTCGAGTTGGCCGTAAAACTGCCCGCGGTGAAGACATTCGCGCCGCCCATCACCGAACCGATGTCGAGCACACCAGCTTGTGCACCGGTCATTGTCAATAACGCCGTCAGACATACGCCAAGCTTGATCACGATAGTTCCATGCAGAAATTGATAATGATAAATAGTATCATTTCCAACATCGTATTTACATGGGAAAATCGGATCAAACCAACGAGACACCCCCCATTGCGCGTGCGGTCTCAGCCGCCTCTTCCAGGATCTCGGCCAGCGTGGCTTCATCGAACACGAAGTCGATCGCGTTTTCGCCATGCGGCGGCAATGGCTCGCGCCGGCTATCGAGCGGCGATGGCACCGGTGCATATTGATTGGCCATCAGCAGCGTATCGAGCAAGGTGGCGGGTGGCATATTGAGCCAGCCGCCGCGCATGTCGGCGATAGCCTCGGAGACGGCCGGTGGAATCGACAGCTTCTTCATCACTTCGGCACTGACCACGTCCTCGCACAGCGCGCCCCAGTTGTCGGCATCGTCGTCGAGGAGGCCGGGGAATTCATCGGCCCGCGCCAGCAGGTAGAACGCGCCCACCTCGTGCACGATGCCGGCAAACAGTGCCGTATCAGGATTGACGCCCGTCACGCGCCGCGCCAGCGAATAGGCGATCGCGGCCATGTGAGTCGTGTGCTCCCACAATTGTTCGGCCTTGGCGCGCAGCTGCGGATCGTTGATGCGGTTGCCGAACTGGCGCACCACCAGGCTCGCGACCAGCGCCTGCAGGCGGCGGTAGCCGATGCGCGTCACGGCGGTGCGGACATTGGTCACGGGCACCGAGCCACCGCCGCCAAATGCGGCCGTGTTGGCAAGGGCCACCGTGCGCGCGGCCAGCTGTGGTTCGGCCAGCACCAGCCTGATGGCCTCATCGATATGGCAATCGGGATTGTCGAGTGCCTGCTGCAGGCGCAGCACGGCATTGACGCTGGTGGGGAACGTGATTTCGCCGCGGACAGCTTGCGCGGCGATATATCCAAAGGCTTCGAGTTTATTCACCGGGCGATTATAGCGCCCGCCCTCTGCCCCGCCGGGCGTGTCTGCATCCCCCATGCCTGGCGCGTGCCAACTGTGGCGTCAAGACCACACGTACGCCGGATACAAAAACGCCGTCCGCGGAACCAGTCCGGGGACGACGTTTTCATGACAGGCACCAGCCGCAGTGAGGTGCGGCCAGATGCGGGTCAGGAATTACTTGGCCTTGTTGGCGTCGCGTGCTGCGTCGCGGGTCGACTTGGCTTGCATTTCGCACTTGTCTTCTGCATCGCCTTTCAGGGCGTCGCATTTTTCGTCAGCCAGGTCGTACTCGGCGTCGATGACGTTACCGCGGGCTTTCATCACGTTGTTGCCGGTGTTGTCGAACTTCATCGCTGCATCGTGCTCGGCCTTTGCGCGCATCAGCTTGGCTTCATCTTCGCAGATGTCTTCTGCGTTGCCGCTCATGGCGTCGCACTTGTCTTTGGCGACTTTGTAGTCGGCCTTGGCCTTGTCCATGGCCGTTTTGTGCGCAGCCTTGTTGACGGTCTGAGCGGCTGCAGGTGCGATACCAACGGCGGCGAAGGCAGCGGCGGTGATCAAGGTGGCGATGAACGATTTCATGGTGAAGTCCCTTATTAGGTTGTTGGTGTAGCCATTAAACGTCATCCCTGTAAATCACTCTGTGCGACACCGTACACTTGCAAAAAAATCAATTAAGCAGCTGTGGTTGATAGCTTGATGCCTTCGTTGCAGCGTGTGCACCGGCGGGCGCACCGTCGTTCAGCCGGAAGATGCTCACCAGCTGCGCCAGGCGCTGCGATTCATCCTCTAGCGTGGCCGCTGAGCCACTGGCCTGCTGCACCAGCGCGGCGTTCTGGCGCGTGGCTTCGTCGATCTGCGCGATGGCGCCATTGACCTGCTCGATGCCGGCATTCTGCTCGACCGTTGCATGGCTGATCTCGGCCATGATGTCGGTCACGCGTTTGACACCCGTGACGATCTCGCCCATGGTCTCGCCAGCGCGGTCGACCAGCACGGCGCCCGCGTCCACACGCTCGACCGAGCTGCCGATCAGCACCTTGATTTCCTTTGCCGCTGCAGCCGAGCGCTGCGCCAGGTTGCGCACCTCGGTGGCGACGACGGCAAAGCCACGGCCCTGCTCGCCCGCACGCGCCGCTTCGACGGCGGCATTGAGCGCCAGGATATTCGTCTGGAACGCGATGCCATCGATGACGCCGATGATGTCCACGATCTTTTTCGACGATTCGTTGATCGATGCCATCGTGTCGACCACTTGCGCAACGACCTCGCCGCCGCGCAGCGCCACGGCCGAGGCCGATTCGGCCAGGCTGTTAGCCTGGCGTGCATTCTCGGCGTTCTGGCGCACGATGCCGGTCAGTTGGGTGACCGACGTGGCGGTGGCGTGCAGCGTGCCGGTCTGGCGTTCGGTGCGGCTGGACAGGTCGCGGTTGCCGTCGGCGATTTCGGTGGACACGGCGCTGATTGCCAGCGTGCCGTTGCGCACCTGCGAGACGATGCGCACCAGGCTGTCACGCATGCCCTGCATCGCAAACAGCAGGCTCGTGTTGTCGCCCGGACGGGTGACGATGGCCACGCCCAGGTCACCACCGGCGATGGCCGAGGCGATCGACGCCGCGTAATCCGGCTGGCCGCCCAGTTGGCGCAGCAGGCCACGGGCCGTGTACCAGGCCGCCAGCGAACCGGCGGCAATCGCGCCCAGGCACAGCAGCGCCATCCAGCCGACGAAGCCCTTGGCCATTGCGCGGGCATCGGCAGCCGCTTCGTTATTCAGTTTTTCTTCCAGGTCGATCAGGCGGTTGATGCTGGCGAGCCAACCGGTAAAGGCCGGTGCGGCCGATTGCGACAGCAGCGCGGCGGCCTCGGCGCCCTGGCCGGCGGCGTGCAGCGCGATCACACGCTCGATCAGCGGCTTGGTGAGGTTTTCCTGCGCCTTGATGGCGGCCAGCGCATCCTTCTCGTCGGGGAGCATGTCGGTGCGCTCGGCGAACAGGGCGTCCAGCGGGCCGGCCGAGCGGGCGTAGTTGTCGTCCAGCGTCTTGATCAACGCGATGGGGGTCGCGGCGCCGGCCGGGTCGGCCGCCAGTACCACGTCGCGCAAGGCGATCGCGCGGTCGTGCACGCTGCCGCGGAAATTGATCGCATAGCGCTGTTTCACGCTGTTGACGTCGTTGATGTAATTCAGGACGTTTTCAATGCGCCCCACGCGGCTCGCGCCCAGCGCGACCAGGACGATCATCAGCAAAAAGACGACACCATAGCCGAAAGCCAGCCGGGCGCCGATCGTGAGGTTCTTGTTTTTCATGGGAAGGATCGAGATCAGTGGGTCGCAAAGAAAACTGTCTGTTTTCTTTCAGCGAGCGCAAATATATCACCCGATATTGCCCATTGGAATCTAATCTGAATCGTGTGCACCTCGTGTGCACCATTACGCAACACTTGCCCGTGGTTGGTCGTGACAACCACGGGTCGGCACGTATCAGCGCACCGTGGCCAGTGCCGCGCCCTGCTCCCAACCACCGCCCAGGGCGCGCGCCACCGCCACTGTTGCCAGCAGGCGCTGGGTGCGGATCTGCGCCGCGGCGCGGTCGGCGGCCAGCGTGCTGCGCTGGGCGTCGGTCACGTCCAGATAGGTCGAGACGCCGCGGTCGTAGCGCGCTTGCGCCACCAGCAGCGCGCGCGCCGCTGCCTGCTGCGACTGCGCCTGCACGTCGCCTTGCTTCGAGCGCTGCTCGACGTCCGACAGCGCATCTTCCACTTCGCGCAGCGCCGTCAGCAGGCGCGTGTCGTGATTGGCCCGCGCCTCGTCGTAGCGTGCCTGCGCCAGCGCCAGGTTGGCGCGGTTGCGACCACCGTCGAAGATCGGCAGCGACAGGGCCAGCGGCCCGGCCGAGAACTGGCGCGACCCACCGCTGGTGAGATCGTTCAGGCTTTGCGACGCATAGCCGAAATTCCCCGTCAGCGACAGCGCCGGGTAGAACGCGCCCTCGGCCACGCCGATCTGCGCATTGGCCGCCTTCAGCTGCGCCACGCTGGCCGCCAGGTCGGGGCGCTGGCCCACAAGGCTGGCCGGCAGGCCCACCGGGATCGATGGCGGCTGCGGCAGCGCGCCGGCCGCCGTCTCCGGCAGCAGCGGCGCAGTGGGCGACGCGCCCACCAGCGTGGCCAGTGCATGCTCGACCAGGTTGCGTTGACGCTGGACTTCGTGCAGGTCGGCTTCGGCGTTGGCGCGCTCGATGCGGGTACGCGACACATCGAGCTCGTTCGACAGCCCGGCATTGAAGCGCGCTTCGATCAGGTCCTGCGATTCGCGCCGCGTGGCCAGCGCATCGCGCAGGATCGCCAGCTCGGCGTCCAGCCCGCGCAACTGCCAGTAGTTCGACGCCACCTGGCCGGAGAGCATCAGCAGCACGCCATCGCGGTCGATCTGCGCGGCCAGTGCCTGCGCGTCGCTGGCTTCGACGATGCGGCGCACGCGGCCCCACAGGTCGAGCTCATACGAGAACGACGCGGCCACGCTGTAGTTGTTGCCCTCGATCGAGCGGCCGCCGAGGGCCAGGCCCTGCGACGTTTCACTCGACGTGCGGGCATTCGACACGCCCGCACCCACCGACACCGACGGCAGCTGCCCGGCGCGCACGACGCCCAGTTGCGCCTGCGCCTGCAGCAGGCGCTGCGCTGCGGCTTCGACGCCCGGGTTGTCGCGCAAGGCGCGCGTCTCCAGCGTATCGAGCGTCGCATCGCCAAACACTTGCCACCAGGTGGCCGGCAGGCGCGCGCCGTTCGTGCTGGCGTCGACATGGCGGAATGCCGCATCGGCAGGCGCCGGCGGCGCCTTGAAATCCGGGCCCAGCGTGGTGCAGCCGGCGAACAGGGTGCTGATGGCGATCGCAAGGACGCCGTTACATACAGGCTTGAACATGGTTTGTCTTTTCAATTGAATGCGGGTTCAGTGGCCACCGCCGCCACCGCCGGGCGACTTGACCTTGTCGGCCATCCAGATCGCCGCGATGCAGCCGATCAGGATGATGCCGATGATCCAGAAGCCGTCGTTGTAGGCCATCACATACGATTCGCGCCGCACGAGGCGGTCGACCACGCCCAGCGCCTGGTTGGCCGCAGCCGCCGGATCGACGCCCCTGGCGATGAAGGCCTGGGTCAGCATGTCGAGCCGCTCCTGCGTGGCCGGCGCATAGGTCGAGACAGCCTCGCCCAGGCGCGCCGAGTGGAAGTGTTCGCGGTTGGTCAGCGTGGTGGCCAGCAGCGCGATGCCGACCGAGCCACCGAGATTGCGCGTCATGTTGAACAGGCTCGAGGCCGAGCCCATTTCGCGCGGCGGCAGGCCGGACATGGCGAAGTTCGACAGCGTCAGCATCACGAACGGCTGGCCGATGGCGCGCACGACCTGCGTCCACATCAGCTGGTCGTAGCCGGTGGTCGCATCCATGTACGAATTCATGATGCACGAGATGCCAAACATGAAGAGGCCAAAGCTGCACAGGATGCGGTTGTCCACTTTCGAGGACAGCTTGGCCGCGAACGGCATCACCAGCAGTTGCGGCAGGCCGACCCAGGCGATCACTTCGCCGATCTGCATCGGCGTGTAGCCGGCGATCTGGCCCAGGTACAGCGGCAGCAGGTAGGCCGAGCCATACAGGCCCATGCCGATGACTGCCGACAGCGTGGTCGCGACCAGGAAGTTACGCTGGCCGTACAGCGCCAGGTTCACGAACGGATCGGGGCGCGTAAAGCTCAGTGCGATCCAGCCCAGGATGCCGGTGAGCGACAGCGCGGCGAAGGTCACGATGAAGCTCGAATCGAACCAGTCCTTCGAGTTGCCTTCTTCGAGGAAGATCGTGAGGCACGCCAGGCCCATGGCCATCAGCGCGATGCCGAGCCAGTCGGCCTTGATCAGCGTGCGGATGTTCGACTTCTCGGCATCCATCCCCCACATCATGCCGGCGATGAGCAGCACGCCCGGCACCCAGTTGATGTAGAAGACCGACGGCCAGCCATACAGCTCGGTCAAGTAGCCGCCCAGCGTCGGGCCCATGGCCGGCGCAAGCGTTGCGGTCAGGCCGAAGATGGCCATGCCGGTGGCGCGCTTGGAGGGCGGCAGGCGCGTCATCACGAGCATCATCGCCATCGGGATCAGCGCGCCACCGGTAAAGCCCTGCAGCATGCGAAACACGATCATGCTGTCCAGGCTCCAGGCCGCGCCGCACAGCGTCGAGAACACGAGGAACAGTGCGGTGGTACCCATCATGTAGTTGCGCATGCCGAAGGCGCGCGTAAACAGCGCCGTCATCGGGATCACGACGATCTCGGCGCATAGGTAGGCGGTGGAGATCCACGAGCCTTCTTCCTGCGTGGCCGACAGCGTGCCGAGGATGTCGCGCAGCGACGAATTGGTGATCTGGATGTCGAGCACCGCCATGAAAGCGCCCAGCATGCCGGCGGCGATCGCGACCCAGGTGCGCAGGTCCACCGCGGCGCCGTTCGCGGGTGCGCCCGGCATGCTGCTACCCATCGCGCCCGACGGGGCTGATTTGCTCAAGCTGGTCATGGTGTGCTTAGCGCGCGGCTGCGGTCTGCGTCGGTTTCACGTCCTGGTTCAGCCTGACCTCGGCCACCACCGACATGCCCGGCACCAGGCGGCCCGCGTACTTCTTCACATCTTGCGGGTCGAGCGTGATCTTGACCGGCACGCGCTGGACGATCTTGGTGAAGTTGCCGGTCGCGTTATCGGCCGGCAGCAGCGCGAACTGGTTGCCCGACGCCGGCGAGAAGCTGTCCACGCGGCCAACCAGGTGATGGTCGGGCAGCGCATCGACTTCCAGGCTCACGGCCTGGCCCGGCGCAAGGCCGCCCAGCTGCGTTTCCTTGAAGTTGGCGACGACCCAGACGTTGTCTTCGACCACGGCCAGCATCGCCTGCCCCGGCTGCACGCGCGCGCCGACTTCGACGCTGCGCCGGCCGATGCGCCCTGCCACCGGCGCCACGATGCTGTTGTAGGCCAGCTGCTGGCGCGCGTCCTTCAGCTGCGCCTGCAGCACCTTGATTTCGGCCTTGAGCACGTCGCGGCCCGCTTCAGCGGCGCCGATCTGTGCCTGCGCTGCGGCGGCGTTGTCGCGGCGCGCGGCCACGTCGGCCACGGCGCCGGCACGCGCTGCGCTCGACGCATCGACTTCGGATTTCGACACGGCCTTCATCGTGTCGTTGTACAGCTGGCCGAAACGCTCGGCGTCCTGCCGGGCGCGCAGCAACTGGGCTTCGGCCTGGCGCACCTGGGCGCCGGCGGCGCCGGCCTGGGCGCGCACCTGCAGCAGCTGGGCATCGGACTGCTTGACCTGCTGCTCCATGCTGGCGATCTGCGCCTGGATCTGCTCGACGCGCACGGACTGGTCAGCCGGATCGAGCAGCGCCAGCACGTCGCCTGCCTTGACCATCTGGTTGTCTTCCACCAGCACTTTTGTCACCACACCCGCCACGCGCGACGAGACCTGGTGCATGCGCCCGGTGACGTAGGCGTTTTCAGTTTCCACGAAATGGGAGCTGCGATACCACATGCGCCCGCCGGCGCCGATGGCGAGCAGGGCAATCACGCCGACCACGATCAGCACGCGCTTGTTGGGCGGCTTCTTGCCGGCGGGGGCGCCCGCCTTCGGTTGCGCTGCACTCGCCTGCCCTGCCGTGATGTCGTTCTCTGCCATGGTGCTGCTCCGAAATGAAATGAAATGGATTCGTCGCATTATTCGCCATCAATATGACGAAGTCAAGAAATGAAACGGTTGCATTTCATTTTATTTTGTTCTAGAGTCCAGCGTATGAACACAGCACCGACCTGCACCAAATCCGCCGGGCGTCCCAAGGCAGCCGACATCGAGACACGCAATCAGGAACTGATCGAGGCCGCCGGCCGCCTGTTCCTGAAAAACGGCTACACGCGTACCAGCCTGGAATCGATCGCGCGCGAAGCCCGGGTGGCCGTGCGCACCATCTATGTGAAGTTTGGCGGCAAGGCCGGCTTGCTCAAGGCCGTACTCGCCTCGCGGCGCGAACGCCTGTTTGCAAAGCGCAATATGGAACTCGATCCGCGCCCGCTGCGCGCGATCCTGGATGAATTCTCGCGCGATTTCTATGCCTTGCTGGCGGAGCCCGACGCCATCGCACTGCAGCGGGTGGTGATCGCCGAAGCAGGCACCAATCCCGAACTGGCGGACGCGTTTTATGAAGGCGGGCCGCGCATGACGCGCGAGATGCTGGCGCGCTTTTTTGCCCGGCCCGATATCCGCGTCCAGCTGCGCGACGACGTACCGCCGTCCATCATCCTTACGCACCTGCTCGGCTGCATTAACGGCGACCCGGTCGGGCGCTTTCTGTTTCCGGATGCCGAGCCAGCGGGCGAGGAAGCCTGGCGCCAGCTGGCGGCGCGGATGGAACTGTTTTATAGCAGCGTGCTCAAACCCGGTTGAGCTTTATGCAGGCAGCGCGGTAGAAATGTCGGTGTGCCATCGTACCGACCGTTACCATTAAACTGTGTCATTATGTAAATGTTCACAACGGGTGTCGTGAATCCAAATAAGAGCGGTGTGACCGCGAGGAGAAAGTATGAGCAAGTCGTCCAGATATGAATGGCGTGATCAGGCAGCTGCCCTGCAGGAGCGTATGAAGAGTTTTATCGAAAATCCGGGCGATGACCAGCTGGAAGCAGTCATCGCCGACATGCGTACCTACGCAGCAGCCGCCAAGAATGGCGCAATCGATATTCCGGAGCGTTTCGTCAGCTTCGCCTGAAGCTCGCGATTCATCTCCATCCATGCCGCCCGGTACAAACCGGGCGGCATTTTTTTTTGTGGGACGCCGTCAAACGGCCGACAGCGGGACTGGCCGGCCCTGCTCTTCGACCTCGTGCACGCGGGTCAGGAAGTGCATCTTGTGTGGCGCGCGGTGACGTTCGTGGAGTACACGCGTGACCACCTCGACGCGGCGCGGCCGCAGGGCCAGCTGGCATGGATCGGCAACACCGCCGCCGCCCGGTATCGCATCGGCCAGTTGCTGCGCCAGTGGCTGGGCCACGGTGCCGGTGATGACGGTGGCTGCGCCATGAAGCACCGTGTGGAGTTCGAATGCGTGCGATTGCGGCAGCACGTACACGGTGCCGATGTATTCATTGCTGTACTCGTCCATATGCCCTCCGGCATGTTGCGAGAAAGGCGGCAACGCTGCTGCTGCCGTATCACTTCATCTTAGACCTTTGGCGGCGTGCTGCAAGCGGCACGCACGCTGCGTACTGGCATAAAAAAACCGGGACCTTCACGGTCCCGGTTTCGCTTGCCACGTTGCCGGTCAGCGCTTGCGCGGTGGCGGCAAATCGGTGCAGACACCTTCGTACGCTTCGGCTGCCATGCCGATCGACTCGCCCAG
>Ga0265780_10001827_pt1 | contig 29496 bp, 20 predicted proteins | sample P1T30metagenome_FD_192432 | JGI IMG/M metagenome (GOLD analysis project Ga0265780, IMG submission 192432) | Plant litter microbial communities from East Loma Ridge, Irvine, California - P1 T30 | ecosystem: Environmental > Terrestrial > Plant litter > Unclassified | place: USA: California... | reverse complement strand
CCAAGTACCGTCTTCACAAATGCTCACGCAACCGCGCACCCATCACACACACAAAAACCATCTGCCTATAAAATATTTCAACATTTCTCTTCTTCATAACACAATCCAATCCACCGCATCAAAACATCCAGACCAACACACTCTTCATCACTTCTTCCGCTTCCACCTATTCAAGCCGGTCTTGAACAACGCGACATCTCCCCTAACTCTAAGTCGACCAGTTGCACAGCCACACCCCAGCAAATCCCACCCATAAGCCATCATGATGCAAGGAACCTTCAGTCCGTTTAAACCCCCTCTCCCCCCTCACATACTGACACCTTTTTAGTCCACTTCCTAAAATCCCTCTTCATCGACGGCGCCTACATAAACTGGTTCGCCCCGATCGCCATCGCCTTCTACGGCATCGTCTCACTCGGGTGTCTCAACTCCGCGATCCTCGTAAAACTCTACCTCGCCGCCATCTCCCCCTCGACCGACACCATCATCCGCATTGGTTATTTTGGTATTTGCATCTCTACGCCTGCCGTGCATAACTGGACATGCAGCCGCTTCATCAAGGGCAATCACGGGCTGGATGACAGCCATCTAAAGTTGATCAAGGCGGTCAAGAAAATGCAGTATGGCTCGTTGTACCCGATTCCCGCCGGCGCTGCTATCTTCCTCTTTGTCGTCTTCGTGACGTTCCTGGTGTTCCGCAATCGTCCGGGGAAGAAGGCAGGATATGCGATTATCGCGGCGTGGGTCAGTGTGGCGATTGGGTTTGCGGGCGCGCTGAGTCCGATGATGTTGGGGCAGGCGCTGGGGTATGCGGCGCCGGTGTATGGGAGTGAAGTGATCATGAAGATTAGTCTGGGGAATGTGGTGTTGACGTGGATGGCGTTTGCGGCGCATTTGGTGTGGGTGCTTTTGACGGTTTGGTGGCAGAAGAAGCACGGTGGTGGTGGCGGTGGGGATTATGGCATGGATGAGGAGGAGGGAAAGATGGAGCAGCCGCAGCCGCAGTATCCTCCGGGCTATCCTACGGGCTATCCTCCGGCGTACTAGGATATGTAGATGAGGAGGGAAAGAGTGTGGTTAATTCGAGTGAAGAGAAGTTTGACATTAGCAAGGAGTTTGTCGTTCCTGACGGAGTTTGATCTGTGCATAAGTCCATTCATCATAAATCGCATTTCTAACGCCAGTAAATGCAATGTCCGTACATGTCCTAGTCCTGTGCCGCACTTGAGAACTCTGCCTCGTAAAACTATGGCACTGGTCAGAATCTCTGCGGAGAATGAGTATAACGCGGCGCCATACTTTCAAGAAGGCAAGACTCACCTCGGTCACATTCTTCGCCAGCTTTGAATCCTTCAGCCGCGACTTGGCATCTGGCACTTTCCAGTTGTTGACGCCCCACCACCAACGCCGTATCTTTGCGCCAACGCCGTGCCCGCTGAACTTGGCTGATCGGTTCCAGTGCCGCCAGCCGCTGAGTACGAGTGTCCATAATACGCCCTGTGCGAAGCAGAAGATGACCTAATCAAATCAGCCAAGGATTTGGTCACATGGAATCCTCTATACGTACCTGATCTTTCAGTGTAATCCATAATACATCCTTCCACGATTGTGCCGACTCTATGCTCTTGAGATAGCTTTGTTCGAATCGCAGGTCTGGCAGCGGTGGCATATTCTGCTTCCGTGGTATGGGATTGAGGATGCTGACTGGTATCTCATCTTCGGTGAGATCTGAATCGGCGTCTGGGTCGGGATATGAATCGAGTGTCACGGGCTGTTTCTCCGACGCAGCTGTCGATGGGTTTAGGTCGTGGCGCGGGGACGGGTGGCGATTGATGGACGCTCCCTGCAGCGTCGACGCGATCTCATTTGGGATGTCTGGCTCCATGTTGTCGCAATTATGTCGTATCGTCAAGCTTGAAGGTGGTAGTCACAGTAAAGTTGCACCTCGGAAGTGAATGTCTGGCCTTGGCAATTGACGTCGGACGTGCCTGCCCAATTACGACGTAGCGGGCAAGACCCTTAGCGGCGGGCCGCATCACGAAGTCCCCCAAGGCGACAAGGCAAACCAGCCCCACGACCACGGCAGCACTATTCCTCGCCACACCAACAATCTATCCCCTCAATAAGCCGCCAAGATGGGAAACCAGCCGTCGGCGATCCTGGACAACATAGCCTCGGGCTCGAATTGTGCGTAGAGCCGGAGATGGGGAGCTGCTCGTGTGAGGGCCTGCGGGGCTGAGAATGGCATGCTAACACCATGCAGTCGACCGTGAGGAGGTGGACAGGCTGAGAAAGCGGTTTATGAAGCTTGACAAGGTGCGCCATACTCTATATGAGACCCCAGAACCTAGAACCTCCTGCTAACCTCATGCACAGGACAACTCTGGTACCATTGAGCGCGACGAGTTCCTAGCACTTCCCCAGATCTCCTCAAACCCGCTGGCCACACGCATGATCGCAATTTTTGACGAGGACGGTGGCGGCGACGTCGACTTCCAAGAGTTCGTCTCCGGTCTCTCGGCGTTCAGCAGCAAAGGAAACAAAGAGGAGAAGCTGCGGTTCGCGTTCCGCGTGTACGACATTGACCGCGACGGCTACATCAGCAACGGCGAGCTCTTCATTGTGCTCAAGATGATGGTTGGCAGCAACTTGAAGGACCAACAACTACAGCAGGTGCGTTGATACAGGGCGTTAAGGACAGTTCAGTATGCTAACAATGGCTAGATTGTCGACAAGACCATCATGGAGGCTGACCAAGATCGCGACGGTAAGATCAGCTTCGAGGAATTCATGAAGATGGTTGAGCACACGGATGTTTCTATGAGCATGACCCTAGACCAATTCTAAGCCACGATTCCTGTACGCTCGAAAAGAGCCTTTTCCTTGGCGAGGAGTTTGCGGTGTTTTGGTGGTCTTCTTGGGACGGCTTGACAGGATTCGGTATCCATCAATACACGATCGACATGCTTGACTGGCGCTTAGGTTCTATTGATGCACGTTTGGAGACAATTGTGCAGCATGGGATGTCGATAATTGTGACCTTCATCGAATTCTCTAAGGGTCATTCATTCATTTACCCACGTACACGAATGTGTCTGATCTCCGTATTGAGATATGGAGCTCATCCTGCGTTCCACTGCCCACCTGCACTTTCCAAGGTTGTCGGCCAGTAAGACGTCCCGGCTTACCGCGCCGCGGGGAACAGCCGCAGCCCTCTCCACTTCTCCAAATCCTCCAACCCTTGCGCATGTTACACCCGAGCATTGTCGTTGCTTAAGAGCGAGCTCCGAGCCACCATGTTGCTTCTCACACTGAAGCATGCTTACACGTAAGGTCTCGCTGCGGGCCTTGTCGCTTCCTCCCCATGTCAACATAAAACCTTCAACATGCAGCAATCAATTCGTGGGCACCATGTTCAAGTCGACAACGACGAAAATCGCAAAGAACACACAGCCTAAAGCTGCCAGCACTGGAAAGAACGCCGTTGCGAAAACAACTGCTGCTGAAACCATCCACAATAAATTGCTTGAGCATGGAAAGCAATTGTCAACCCGACAAAAGCTGCTGAGCAAACCGGGAGCGCTCCATACACATATCACCTCTTCTCGAACAGTTCCTCCCACACCCCATAAAGCCCTTACCGTGAAGCCGGCAGCCGCATTGGGCCTTGATCAGAAGCCAAAAGATGGATCGACTATTGGCAGCATTGACCCTGCCATTCACACCGTGGAGCCAGACATTCTTTACCCTGGCGACACGCAACTATTACGGCTGCCATGGGGAGGTGTGCTTAGTTACGCTCGGCTCGGACGGAAGAAAGAGGTAGGAGAAGTGTGGGTCGACATGCATGGAACACCTGGTAGTCGCCTTGCAGTTGGTGGCACTCACAAATACTGCGAGTCCAAACTTATTCGCCTCATAACAATTGATCGACCCGGATACGGCCATTCGACGTTGGAGCATGGCCGGGGAATGTCCGACTTCATCAAGGATGTGGAATATCTCCTAGACTTCCTAGGCGTCAAGCAGTTCAAAATGGTTGGAACCAGTGGTGGGGGGCCCTATGTGCTCGCTGCTGTACACCATTTCCCAAAAGATCGGCTGATCAAGTCGTTAATCATGTGCGGGATGACACATCCTGACTACGACAAAGCGTCATTACCGATCCATATCAAGATTAAACAGAAGCTTGCCCGCTACGGCTACCACCATTTCATGGGCTATAACCCTAAAGCAGCATTGTACTTTGACCTTGAAAAAGCAAAAGGAGATCAGAACCAAATCAAAAAAATACAGGCACAGTGGGGAGAATCCCACAGACAAGGAACAGCTGGCTATCGAAGCGACCATAAACTGTTCTCACAGCCGTGGGAGTTTGATTTGAAAGATATAAACGCAAATCCTATGCGCTGGTACCATGGCGCGTTAGACGTCAATACGTCTTCAAGCGCGGCTAGGGCTACGGTGGACCATGCGAACCGACTCAGGAAGAACATCGAGTACATAGAAGTTCCTGGGCTGGATCACTATGAATTGCAGCACGAACAGACTGTGGTTGCTTACGATTGGCTGCTGAAAAAGAAGAGCTAGGAGGCAGCGGCCTAAGTAACCAGGAAGCCTGGGGCTATACGCAGGGCTTTGCCATCACAACTGAATCGTGATGATGATACTCTGTGTAGTTTCGGGCTATTAGATAACCTTGTTCAGAGGCCGCAGCCGCATCACTTTATCCTGCAGAGGACTCAACATAGCAATACAAGGATACTGGACAGGCAATTGCCCGGTCAAGTGTACGTGAACATGCTATCCAGCGCTGAACGCGTGGGCATACATGCATTGCCACGTAGCGCCTGTTAGCACTAGGTGCCGCAACTATTTGTGCCCGCTCTACTTAGATTTTCGACCTCCTTAGACACTGTCTAGCAAGCTGCAATCCTGTTCGTTGTAGTGTGTAAGAACGGGACGAACATTGAACTGTTGCGCCACCTGGTGTCAGGACAGGTACTGCTACCCGTGGACAAACCATGCCATATAAGATAGTATCTAGCACATGTCTCGATGCGAAGCAGATCGAATACGAGTCCTCCTCAAATGGGAAACTAGCGCATCAAGGCGAAGCACTTGGTTGTTCCAAGGTTGTCAATTCCACGCAGGAAAATGTCACGTGCCATCGTGCTAGCGTGTTTTTCGCGCCGTCCGGCACGCGTCGTGGGCACTTTCCACCCGTACATCACCAGCCTTCACTCGTTTTACAAACCGTCGCTCACGCTCTCAGATGCCAGAAGAAGGGCACTGAAGTTCCCAATGAAGCCATTCCGGGCTCCCACATTTGTGCGGCCAGATTCGACCAATGGCGAGCCACCCCTCAAGAAGCGCAGAGTTTCGTCCGACCAAGACTCGTCGAGCGATGCAACGATAAGCCGAAAACCTCTTGTCGCAGTCAAGAACCCCGCGCCGAGCCAGTCACCTCCAAACGACAGCAATGGCAGCTACTACACCGTGTTGTGGCGAAAGTACACGACCAAGAAGAACAAGACATGGGATGGCGATGGCGTACTCGCTGTAGTGGGCGGGATTGCTTCGCTTACAGACAGTGATACTGGAAAAGAAATGGGAAGAAGTGCCTGCAGTCGACCGCTGCTCCCTGGCTCTGCGCTGTCTATAGGAGGCAAGGAGATCGAGATCGACGGGGTCATGGAGAAGGCCGACTACCTGTCCGGTCGCATGTTCCTGGGTACCGCTGCGGCAGTGCCGACGGAGCAACCGAAACGCGTCGAACCGGCATATAAAGCTCCGCCTGCCACCAAGACGAAGCCAAAAAAGGCTGGTGGCATGTTTGGCAACGCTATCGCGGCGTTTGAGGACAAGGAGGTCGTACCAGAGTACAAGCCTTCTGCTTCCCGCAAGCAACAGTTCAAGACGCCATTGCTATCGAATACGGTGCTGCCCCAGCGCGATTCGTCGATCCCACAGCCACGCCACGATCCGAATCTATCAAATGCGCTTGTCATGAAGCGACCGAAGTCGGCTCCTAAGGGGAAACAAATTGTGGACGTCGTAGTCGATCCTGTGCTGAGCAAGCATCTGAGAGATCACCAGCGTGAGGGCGTAAAGTTTCTGTACGAGTGTGTCATGGGCATGCGGTGCGAGGGCGAAGGCGCTATCATGGCCGATGAGATGGGCCTGGGCAAGACTTTACAGACCATCACGTTACTGTGGACGCTGATGAAGCAAAACCCAATCCACGAAAGCCAGCCAGTTGTCAAGAAAGCACTGGTCGTCTGCCCCGCCGGCTTGGTCGATAATTGGAAGCGCGAGTTCCGCAAATGGCTGGGCAATGAGAGAATCGGCGTTTTCGTGGCCAATGGCAAGGACAAGAAGATCACGAACTTCACTATGGGCAAGGCATACAACGTCATGATCATCGGATATGAGATGCTTCGTACCGTGCAAGAAGAGCTGAAGAAAGGCAGCGGTGTCGACATTGTCATTGCCGACGAGGGCCACAGGCTCAAGACTGCAAACAACAAAGCCATGTTGGCAATCCAGTCTCTCAACACCGAGCGCCGAATCATCCTCTCTGGTACGCCTTTGCAGAACGATCTGGGCGAGTTCTACACTGCCATTGACTTTGTCAACCCTGGACTGCTCGGACAGCGATCTGCTTTCAAGCGTACCTTTGAAGCACCCATTTTGCGCAGCCGTCAACCCGAAGCAAGCGAGTCGGAACTCGAAAAGGGCGAGGCACGTTGGAAAGAGCTGGTGTCACTAACAAGTCGTTTCATGATTCGACGAACCGCTGAGGTCCTCAGCAAGTACCTGCCACCCAAAACAGAACACATTGTCTTCTGTAAACCCACCAAAGCCCAAGCAGAGGCATACCGCGCGATTCTATCCTCACCTTTCTTCTCAGTGGCTGTAGGCGGTAACATGGATCTGGCACTTCAACTTATCATGGTGCTGAAGAAGGTCTGCAACAGTCCATCTTTGATCAAAACCACAAAAGATGGCGAGGCCACTCCTTCCGAGATGCTACAGGCTTTACTCCCTCTCGTGCCACCCCATGTCCTCAATTCGCACGCTTCAAGCACCAAACTCCGCCTCCTCGACAGCCTTGTACATCGCATTCACACGACTACCGAGGAGAAGATTGTCATAGTGTCGAACTACACGACCACGCTTGACATGATCGAACGCATGCTTGTGTCGTTGTCGTACACCTACCTGCGGCTAGACGGTAGCACGCCATCAAATAAGCGTCAAGCTCTGGTGGAGAAGTTCAACCAGACACCCAAAGCAGCTTCCTTTGCTTTCCTGCTGTCCGCTAAGTCTGGCGGTGTCGGACTCAACCTCATCGGCGCGAGTCGCATCGTGCTCTTCGATATCGACTGGAATCCCGCCACTGACCTTCAAGCCATGGCACGTATTCACCGTGATGGCCAAAAGCTGCCTGTCAAAATTTATCGCTTCCTTGTCAAAGGTGGCATAGATGAGAAGATTTATCAGCGTCAAGTTATGAAAATGGGTCTGGCAAATGCTGTGGTCGACAACAAAGCTTCCGCATCCTCCTTCTCGAAAGACGAGTTGCGCGACTTGTTCCGCCTGGACGAGAGAGAGGGCTGTCAAACACATGACTTGCTAGGATGTACTTGCGAGTGCGATGGCGCGCCGGAAGTCGAACTCGAGTCTGAGCCCGTTGACGAAGAAGAGGACGACGATGAAGATGAGGACGACTTTACGAACTTACGACCAGCGAGCCAAGTCGACATGGACGCTCAAGAATCCAAACTCAAAGCTAAACGCGCGGCCAAGCTGCCAAAGCTCCGGATGTTGATGGAGTATCGTCATCTCGATACCAACGTCTTGAAGCAGAGCGGTGAGAAGAACCTCGATGAAGATGAGTTGGCGCTTGCTGTCGACGACGATGTGTTCCTTGAGGTGCTCAAGGAGCCGGAGTGTAACGTCGGTTTCCTGCTGACGAAGTCTTCATCGTGAGAAAGGGAGAGGGTTAAGATACAAAGAACGTGAGAGCATTTGAACACGAGCATAGCGACGGCGTTTTTGATACCACAACGAGCATTTCAAGTAATATACCCTAGACCTAGAACAACATGAACAGGTAAAACTTTGTTCGCTTTCCATCCTTCCGACAACGCAACGCAGCCACGCAATGTCGTGCTCCCAAAACTCACCCCCATCCAACTGATACCAGCCATTGCGCGAATAGATGTTTGATTTTGCCCTGGCGTTTGAAGGTTTTAGGCCTAGCGTGCGATTGCCCGACGGCACATCGCCAACATGCATGAACAGCTCCCCACTGAGGGGTCGTGCGCCTCGGCGATTGACGTCAGTGCGCAGCGCCGCGATGAAATGGACAAGCCACACTGGCAGGGCAAATGGAAAGCGTCTTGTTTGATATGCGCAATTGTTTGCCGTCTGTTGCCGCTGCCAGGCTCTAGCTCCCACTAGGGCTGTTGCCGACGGAAACATGAATTGTGGAACCAGGGCGCGGCTTCCCAAGGTTGTTGTTGAGAAATCGTATAAGATCTTGAAGGGACCCGGTGTTTTCTTCTGCTAGTTTCACTGGGGTTTTGCTGCTACAGCTTTCCTTCTTGATACCTACATATCTGGGCTTGTATCCTTTCGTTGCATACTTCTCTTCACGGCACAATCATGTCGCAGAAACCCATCTTCGTAGCGACACACCCTCGAGCATGCTCGACGGCTTTCGAACGTGTATGTCCCATCCCCAGAAACCCCTCCCGTCCCTCAACGCCTCAACTAATAACAATTTTAGGTCTTCATGACCAGACACGAGACGCTTCAATGCGTGCACGAGCCTTTCGGAGACGCATATTACTTTGGCCCGGAGAGGCTGGCGGAGCGGTATGAGGAGGATAAGAAGGCGAGGGAGGAGAGTGGGTATAAGGATAGCACGTATAGGACGATTTTTGATCGAATTGCGAAGGAGAACTCGGAGGTATGTTTAAAGTCCTTTTTCTTCGAGATCTGGATGGTGTGATTTGGTCGAATGACTAGAGATGGCGATTTTCCCATGTCTATTCCAGCAGACTCTTGCAACGATTGGATGAAAATGAGCTCACATTTCATAGAAAAAGCGCGCTTTCATCAAAGATATGGCACAATACTGGATACCTCCCAACGGCAAGCCATCAACTGTTGCGCCATCCCTAGCCAACTACCGCCGCGGCGTCGGAACAGACACCACCAAACTGTCGCCAGTCCAGTCTCGCGCTCACACAGATGCTCCTCTGTATCCATACAACACTCAAGGCGAGCCAGGCAATCCAAGTGTCATCCCCGCAGATCTCCTCAAAACCTACCACTTCACATTCCTCATCCGTCATCCCAAATACAGCATCCCCAGCTACTACCGCTGCACGATCCCGCCACTGGACAAAATGACAGGCTTCTACAACTTCCGCCCCGACGAAGCTGGCTACGACGAGCTCCGCCGGCTGTTCGACTACCTCCGCAGCGAAGGTCAGATCGGACCCAAATTCGCCGGCCGCTCAGACGCAGCCAACGGTTCTTCGAACGGCACCAACGGCAGCACCCCCGGCGTAGAAATCTGCGTCATCGACGCCGACGACCTCCTCGACAACCCGTCCGACATGATCGAAGCGTTCTGCAAATCCACCGGCATCGAGTGGGACCCCAAGATGCTGATCTGGGACACCGAGAAGGACCAGGAGATTGCCAAGGAGGCGTTTGAGAAGTGGAAGGGCTTCCATGAGGATGCGCTGGATAGCACGGAGCTGAGGCAGAGGACGCACAAGAAGGCGCCGAAGAGCGATGACGAGTTGTTTGCGGAGTGGAAGGAGAAGTATGGCGAGGAGGGGGCACAGGTCATTCGTGATACCGTGGCGGCGAATGTGGAGCATTATGAGTATTTGAAGCAGTTTGCTATTAAGCTGTAGGCGTGGAGATGGTCTCTCAATAACATTTCCAGAGTTTGATATGACTGGGGTGTCCGAACGTATGGTTTACACGTGTTCAGCTGAAGTTGACGATACATTGATTGAAATGTCGATTCCTGGAGCTGAGCATGTGACTTACATTTCAAGATATTTCGAGATAAAAGAGACAATAAGTAGAGAAATGGGAACACATAACCATCGAATGACTTGAGAAAAGCAAAGCCGAATTTGTGTGCGCAGTCGATGCGTGCGTGAGACGGACATGGTCACTGTAGACCCCAGGGGCAGCAATCTAATCGGTCTCGCGCAAAATACAACATGTTTCCTAGGCCACTTTGCGTCAAGCAATAAATTTGCCTATAATCGCATTTAAGCTTAATAGTTTCCATGTAGCAGTCCCGTCCGAGAGTCCAAAAAGTGCATTCCTCTCCGCCCACCACTTCACCCACAGGACTCCTCAGCACACACCAACTACACCTCGCATGGATATGATACTACAAGCCCTAAACCATACCCATGACCGCAGCGTGTTGTATATTCACGAAAGCAGCCCCAAAAAGCAACGCCAAATGCCCCATCTGTGGTACTCGCCCGCTCAAGACATGTCTAGAGACAAAAAAAGGAACCAGCAAGAGCAAAAAAGAAAGGTCTCTCAGACGGGGAATCGAACCCCGGCCTCCTGCGAATTGTCTCTGCTCGATGACAAGCAGAAATACTGACCACTATACGATCTGAGACGGTGCTCGGGAGAGCAGATCTTGTGATTGGATGAAGCAAACGAAAATTAGCTGTAATATAATCCCTATCAATACCCTGGAGGGACCCTGGAGGGAAGGAAATGAAATGATCTGAGGAGAGCAAGCCTGCTGTGTGGTGGCGTTGTGGTGTGGGTCTTTGGCGCTGGCTTGGGTAAAAATGTGCATTGGTGTGGGACAAGGAAGCAAACCCGCCTCGGAACACGACTTTGAGATCACATGCGCACAAAGCACCTTTACGTTTCTCGTATATGATTTTGTACGGTGATTACAGAAAGATTATAATTTCAATGATGGTTACCTCTCGCTCTTCGGCGCAGGTTAGTTCACAGGTTAGTCGAATTTGCAACGGATACATGTTGGCGATGGGCTGCGCAAAGGCAGGGGCAGGCATAGCGGGCTTGGTAGGATGATAGAAGGGTGTGCTTACGCTGAAGGCCTGAATCGAGATTGATAACTTTGACAGCCCAGACTTTGGATCGGGTAGTAGACATGCTGCCTTTGATGATATCAAATCCGTGTCATCTACGAATTGGATAGTTCGCTCGTAATGACGAGTCACAGCATCTCAAAATGCCATACAGTCCATGGATCCAAGGCATACTTGTACAACAAAGCAATGCTAGTCAAGTCCGAGGATACTCCGGAGTCTAGAACGACACGTGGGAGGCATACTGCCGATCAACGCTGTGCCGCTTGCCTATCGGCTGAGGATGAGGCGGTGCATTGCACGGGCACTCGTAGGTAACGCAACACGAAACGAAGCTTGCACTGCTGCGAATATTCACAATCGCACGAGTCTATTCTCGAGAGAAGGGGAATACGTGTCACTGTGAAGAATTGGCCTGTATTCCGTACTTCACCCTTGCGCGGCGTTCGCAACAAAGGCCGGATACCAGACGCAAACCTTCGTGTAATGCCTCTCGCACTACGTCATGTTATACGGTACTGAGCCACAGCAAAATAGCATTCAAGGGGAGTTTGGGGGCGACCGCCCTCGGGCAAGGCGGATCTGCGAAAGAAGCGGTGGATTCCCGGTGAGATTGTGTAAAGTGTGGGATGCGGCATGGCCAGCGGTAACATAGACTTTGGTGAAAGCATGGACAAGGGTGGTTAGGAGCTGACGGGCGTAGAAGACCTGGGGGTGCCCTTCGGAATACGATGGGTCGACAATGAAGAAATGAGAGAGTTTGAATAGGCTGAGCTTTTCGCAGAAACGTGAAACAGATGCTATCAAGCAAAAGGCATAACGCGCTTTTCCAAGTTCGCACTGAAAGCCGATGCTGTATCGAAGATTGGCGTACAGGGTAACATACCTCGTGGCTGAGTCGGATGGACCCAGTCCTCCGCCTCAGCACTTACGAACGAGGACATTGGCGCCCGGCTCTCTCGACGGGTCAGCTAAGACCGCTCGTTCTCGTTCTTACCTGACCGTCTCTTCCGCATGCAGTACAAGCCTACTTGGAGAAATTACAAACACTCGCTTCTTCGTCGCTGTTAAAATTGCCTTGAACTGAAGCTTCTGCCTTGTCGTACCTCGGCGCTAATATACCAATCCACGTACCGAACCGATCTGCAGCGCGTCAGGCTGATTCCCACCTGCCAGGAATAGCGAGCCTCATCAGTTACTCCATAGATAGAGCCAGTCAATAGCTTGGAATCTGTTGGCCAAAGTCGCTCGTTTTCAACCGCACTCCTTTGCGCTGCATGAGTGTATCTACATTACCTGCTGGCACTGCGAGATTCGAAGTGGTAGACGCCAGGCTGAATCGCGAAGCCTCCCCGCAGCACAGGCGCGAACGACAGCTCAATGCGCAACAACAACAACAACAAGAGCTACATGAACATTGGCGATGAGCGCAACGAACGAAGAAAGCGGGCGCCTTGGTACTGGCGTCTCGTAGCACTCGCTTCGTCATGGATGATTCTGGCAGGGTGAGTTGCGCTTGGGCAGTGAAGACAGTGGAATGGAAGAAGCTAACGTGCGTGCAGCTATCTCATACTGCCAGGTCTCTACGCCAAAGATCCGACACAACTCAAGTTCAGACAGGCGATACTCTCCGTATTCGTTGTCGCTTTCTTGACCGCCGGATACTCCTTCACTGCGCTACTCTGTTTTGCGTGTCGCAATGAGCTTTTCCAAGCAGAAAGTGTTTTCCTGTATGCGCACATCCTTTGATAACATGCCATGTACTAATGCGCCAGCAGTCCTGCACTCGCATCCTCCGCCTTCGGTCTCATATCGATAGCCTACAACTTCTTGTCTTCACATTCGTACCTGTGGGGGATCTCCGCCATCAGCGGCACCGTGCTCAGTGCCACAGCCACCCTGACCTACGGCGCCCTGCTACTCTGGACACACCACCGCATTGTTAAGATCGCAGAGAATGGAGGATCGCGACAGCTATGGTCAAATGAGTCGTATTACACAAATTACGTGCATAACATGTATCCAACCACAACTCGATCGCCCGCGGCGACCCCTGAAGCACCCATCTCGGAGTACGATCCTGTAAATCAGCAGATGGCTTTGCTGCTTATGAAGTCGGACCCCCGTCCAAGCCCGGATGCCCACAGTACAACCTTCAGGATAGATATGCCAGAAGACAGAGAGCAGATGGAGCGACAAGCGCATAGTCAGGAGCTTGTTGGTACGCTAGGTCAAGTTTATGCCGGCCATAATCGCAATCGAGCGGACAGTCGACCTGACAGCCTAGGCGAGCAGCAGGCCTGGGAACGATGGCAAGATCGCGGACGTCCAGCCGATAGGCCAGCAAGCATTGGCCAGCGAAGTAATCATTCGAGAGGCCTCAGTCGAGAAGAGCGGAGGAGAGAGATTGAGCATGGTCACCCTTGATCGATCCCCTCAATTCCGTTCTTCGCGAAAACTATCTACCACATACTATCTCGTCTTATAACAGAGCAACTGCTTAGTCGTCCAATAGACCAAGCTTACCGGTTCCTGGCCACGATGCACCCGAGGAGACTTCGCTAGGCTCTCCGTCACATCTGAGTCATCGAAGCATGCGAAGCTGTATTGTAAAGCATCGCTAATAACGCAAACTGTTGGCGTTGGAGTTTTGGGGTCCGCTTTTTCGGAGTCTTGTCGTGGGTTGCATTGTGGGCGTATTGTGGGATGATTTCAATGTATATGAAACGAACTGGACATACACACAGCTTCGGCGCCGTAAGTCAAGCTTGATTGTTGTTCGCGTGGCACGCTTCCTCTGTAGATTTGGTAGCATACTGGAAAGCAATAATTGTCTCTCTGCCATATCATCATTTCCAACTCAAATCGCAACTACACTCGGTCCGAGGATCCTTGCGCGACGGAACACGTTCACACTTTCTTATTGATCGACTTGCGATCAGATCCCGTCACTTCGTGTACGCGTGTTGCCGTGGGTTTCAGCCCCAACGGCAGACCTATACTGCAACCACCGAACGCAACATGCAGGCAACGACTTGGCTCAATCCCGAGTCCAGAATATGAAACAGATGCCCATGTCGAATGGTCTGCAAAATGACGCTCATCACATTACAGCTAGCCTCTACCAAACAAAGACCCGCCCCTCTTTCTCAGGAGAGATTGAAGATGTCGGGTCAGACCACGACTCAAGGCTCACTGCGCACGATGAATCGCGAAAATCGGTCGGTTACAATGCCTACCGACTTTTGAGTGTACTATCTGACTCAGCGTCATCGCTGCCATAGCGGAACCGACCCGCAAGCCTGGAAACAGGAACGCGCATGCAATTCAGCCCCAGGGCTAAGCGATAACTACCTGTGGCTCATGCTTATGTGAGAATGCAGTGACCGCTTGCCTCAAGAGGAGAGTCACATCAACATATGGCTGCGACATGGCACCTTTGAAAGTCATGATCGTCATACATCAGGCTTCAAGAGCTTCTGGGTGTTTAAACGCGATTACAAATGGCCATTGAGTAGGACTTGGCGAAGGCCTCGCGAACTTGAGTACGGTCTAAGGGTCGATAGATCAGTAATTCTTTTACACTACTAGAGATCCATGTACTCTAGGGTTGTGGTCAGTCTACAATTGCTTAACGAGAATCTCAGGATATAGTTGGTGTGGAAACAGACCACAACATACTAGCAATGATGTCTTCTGGGCCATATAGCTCTTCTCTGTGTATCTTGTATGCGTAGCGTCGATGTATATCGAGTGTGGCCTACACGCTTCCATGCAACCGTGCAAAGTCCAAGAATGCAAGAGCTTGATCAAGCAGTCCAAACTAGGCTTCGGGAGGACGCGAATTGAAGCGCCCTTGATCTCTCGACACATAAGAAATATAACCCAATTGTTGCGTACTGCGTCTTGGTGGGATATTATGCGGAACGAGACCCACTGCTGCTCCATGTAGTCGACTTACAGGATTCAGTGGAAATGCAACGGCGAACAAACACAGTATTAGCCCGGCATTTCCCTATGTCTGACTATCTATAGGTAGAGCGCTGCTAGCAGCGCTTTGACCTTTTGGGTGACGGGACGAGTGAAACGACACAATGTCTCTCCCCGTTTGTTATCAACAACAAATGAATCACTTTTCCTACCCGCGGGCGCTTCTGCCTATCCTAGATTGCGCATTGACCCTCCGTTGTCATAGATTGCACTTGCCAGATCCTCTCGCCTCTCTCCATATAAGACCCGACGCCCTCTCCCCATCACACTCTCTACTCACAAAGATCTATCAGCTCTACTTGTACAGACTGCCAGCTCTTCGACTTTCAACCAGCTCCCAGCTACTAGCTCGTGTAATCACACCGCTCACACAATCGTACAGTGTCAAAGGTTGGTTCGACTCACCCCTAGTCGGCTCAGATCACCTACTTACCGCTCTCTAGCTCCCTACTACTACAAAAACACTGCAGGCGATCTCAAGTTTCCATATCACCAACTCATCAACTTTCCCCAAGGTGAGCACTTGTCAACCTTTTGCAATCAACCAGATTCTGACCGTCGATCAGACTTCCAGCAAACCGCCTAACATTACAACACCCAAATCACAAGAACCTTACAACATGTCCTCAGTTAAGGAACTTAACACTCTTGCTTCGGCAACTGGCACCAAGAAGGCCAACGTCGCAAACAACGATAAGCAGGCCACAACCACCACCAACGAGGTCTCTCAGGAGATCAACACCAAGGACGCCGGCATCAGTGACCAGGCAAATTTTCCTCCGAAGGCTTCTCAGAAGGCCCGGGCGAAGAAACTTCGAGCCATGAACAGCAAACTCAAGAAGGCAAAGGCCGCGGAGGTTGCTGAGAAGGCAAAGGCTGGTACACTCACTCGCCAACCCATTGTCGAAGAGGCACCTGTCTCTACTACGGATGAAGATTCCTCCTGTGACTCGAAGGATATCTCGGAGACTGAGCAGACTCAACCCTCTCCTGACAAGCCGGCTTTAGATACAGACAACTCTTCGACCATGACCCCGGCTTCTGAGGACGATTCTGTCTCTGATTCTCAAGACGGCAAGCCTAAGCTGACCCGTCTTCAGAAGCTTCAGAAGAAGAAGATGGCTGACGTTATCGTCAAGGCTGACGTCAAGATCCGCAAGTCGAAGCCCAAGAAGCACATCCCGCTTCCCCCGAAGAAGGATCATTCGAAGAAGGGCATGTTTGGCCTCGACATCTTCGCTTCCCGTCCTCGCTCATCTCAGACGTCCCGTTCTTCCTCTTCGGGCTCCGTAGTCACTCCCACGTCCCCGACCTCTTCGACTTACAAGATCGCTACACCGACTGGGAGCACACACGTTCCTTTGTCAGGCACGACGCCTCCTTTGCCAGACGCATCTCTCGATTTCTTCGAGGAGGAAGAATCATCACATGGCTCGATTGTTATCTCTGATCACGACGAGCACGATGAAGATGTTGAGGAGATCGTCGCTAGCGCACCTATCCTTGTCGCTACTAAGGAGACTCCCAATGAGGTCGATGTGAAGGACGCCACTGTTGTCATTGAATCCACTGAAGATCTCCTTTGCGAGACTGAAGACATCGCGGACGGCACTCAAACCCCTATCTCAGCCATCGAAAACAACGCCAGCGATGCCGTTGATGTCGCTCCAGAGCAGACTACTGAGATCTGCGCAGCCCCTGACGACAAATTAGCCATCGACACTGCCCTTGACCAAGGACAAGACACCATCAAGGAGCCTGTCAACAACGCTGAGGAAAATACCGAAGGTGATGTCAAGTCCACCAAGGATACTTATCTGGCGAGCTTCCTCGCACGACCAAACGGTGCGGGCGAGGACATGTCTGTTCGCCATTTACAGGAGAAGCTGGTCGCTCTACATGTGGATCCCTTTGTTGAGCCGCAGCGAGAGCAGAACAAGCCGTCTCGTAAGGAAAAGAAGGCTTCAAAGTCGAACAAGACTACTACATCACCCCCGGTTGAAGTCACCGCCCAGCCTATTACTCCAGCAGACCCTGTTGCCGAGGAGCGTGTCCTCGATGAGTCACATGATTCTCCCCCTGCAGTCGAAACCGCCGTCGAAGTTGCAGTCGTGGACGATGCTTTCGTGGCCGACTTGTTAGCTCTCCCAAACGGTTGCGCTGAGGGCATCACTCTTCGCCACCTGCGTGAAGACATGGTGGCTATGCACGTCATGCCTCCGATGAAGCCGTCTCAACAACTGAATAAGAAGGACAAGAAGCAGGTCACTACCACTCTAGCTTCGGTGAATAAATCTTTCGACAAGAAGACTCTTTCTGCGGAGCGTAGCTCTGAAGAGTCTGCACTCATTGCGCAAGACATCCAGGGCAAGAAGCAAGACATCCAAGTCAAGACCAGGCATACTATTTACGACAACACCCAGGCTGCCCTTCTCGAAGCGTTTATGCCGGCTACTAAGTGGGAAATGCCCTCTCCTCGATCTTCAAAGGCCTCTTCCATGTCAACAACGTCTTCGGAATTGTCAGAGCGCGAGATGTACAAGGCCCAACAAACCTTCATTGGCACAATCTCTCTGGTGGAGTTCCTGTCGGAGCTGAACATCCACCACTACACGTCTTCCAAGGACGATGTTTGCCGCGCTTTTGCGGCCTGTGCCGCAAAGGAGGCGGAGATTTATGGCTTTCACAAGGACTCAACCACCGACCCCGACTTCGACACTATGCTGGTGCAGTGCCGGACTAAGCTTGGCTCCAAGACCCTTCACGCCTTCCTGCGTGGCATCAACTTTGATGAAGAGGGTGTCACTCCCGTCTCCTGCGTCATCAACGGCTTCTACTCGGCTGCCGCTAGCGATGTTGGTCCTTCGGCTAAGGTTATGCGTGCTTTGGAGTCGGCGTCTGACTCTTCCAGTTAGGCGGTTCATGTAGACAGGCGTGATTACTCTCTTTCCTTTCTTTGATTTCTTTCTTACCATTCACTACGCATTTCCGCTCAAAGGCGGTAGATTTAGACTTAGACTAGTATCAGTCTCGAATAATTGACATTCTTATACTACACATGAATTAACTGCCCCTCATCATGCCGTGCCTGTATTTCATCCCTGCTGATATTGACAAGTATCTTCTGTCTCCACCAACCAAATAACCATCAGGGCGGTTGCAGACTAGAATATCACAAGTCAGGTACGATTCAGTGATGCCCGCATGATAATAAGAACTTACAGCAACGAGGATAAACTCCGCCGCGATAACTAATACCAATATATCGAGATAGTGATACAAGCAATAAGCGAGGAAGACATAGCCAAGCAGAATCAGCGCCGCAGCGGCTGTCCGCTCACGAGTGTTTGTTTGCCGCTCATACATCATGGCCCGAGCTGGCGATGTCTCTACCACGCTAGAAGATCGCGATATCGACCATAATACATTGATAATTATCATGACCTGGCGAACTGATTAGTGATCACAAAGTCGTATAATGTGTATCAGGGGGCTTTCAGCACATACCACGAACAGAACAAGCCAGGCGAGGATCGTGGCAGCTCCTTTGTGATCTTCGCCAAAGATAAAATATGCGACGTCCGCTATGACTCCGTAGCTGATGATATTGCATGTCAATATGAATCGTTTATGTCGTATCGTTACGGCTGCATATTGCTGGTCTTGGAAGGCAAGACGTGTTAGTGCTTGTACAGGTAGCATCGGTGGTGTCGACGATGCGGGCGAAGTGGGTGGCGTGTCTTCGATAGCCGATCCCGACAGCGCATCTCCGAAATGAAGCAGCTGCGGAGTAGATGCTCTTGATATCGGCGCGCTATCTAGGCACGGCACGGGATCATAGGCCATATTCATCTTGGTGAGCGTGTGGTCATATGTGAATGGCAACCGTCTTGTCTTCTGGAATTCGGAAGCATTTTATTTGAATACAAAAATTCCTGAAAGATGCGAGAAGTCGCTACCAGATTATTCCCAGTATTAGAACCACGATTGGTTCATAGCGATGTGGTGAAACCACACAGTGGTACACTAAGAACACTACCCAATATCTCGCTACCTCAACTTCTCAGCGCACACTCGAGTAATTATGCCGACGCCTAGTGGTCGAGCAAGACCTAGCATCTGATGGCCACCATCCGTTGGAAGAAACTGCAGCTCGCAACCTGAGCGTTCCAGACCAACCATCGCAGCTCGCTGATCTGACCTCGACAAGGCCTCACTGGAGGCCTTGGCAAGCAAGAAGCCCTCCGCCACTAAAGCTCTGCAATCGAGGTTAGGATCAGTTAACAGGATTCATCAAATTTCACATACCGTGCTCACAGTCGCCCAATAGATGAACAGGTCCCAAGGCTTCTCGTAGTATTGGGAGATCCCAACGATCATCAACGCGAACCATTGAATGAACAACATGAAAAGACCAAAGACAATGACAAATTTCTGGATACTGCTCGTTCCAGGAGATATCGTGCTCATCGGTTGGCAGGATCTGTCGCATGAGGGTTGGGCCCAGATGTGGTCTTGGCCTTGGTCGTTAGCCGTGGCGATAGTCATGTTGAGGAAGGTCTTGGTGGAAGATGATTTGGAGAGAGGTGAGCCCGTAAAGATCGCACCTTTTTCGCGTACTCTGCCAATTTATAGTACTACACTGTGTGATCGCGGCGGTTACTAAGCTACTAGATACGGCGCGGACCATGTAAGGTCCCCAATCGTTTTTGGTATGAGGTGATTTGGTCCAGAAAAGGCATTACTGTGGCAATCTGAGGAGATATGTGACCATGAAAAATAATGCTTCGATGGTGCTATGGACCAAGTCTCTGCACAGTGCCTGCTGCTGTATTCAAATGTGCGGGCTGAGAAATTCACTCAAGGCTGTATGACTTCAGGTACTTTTAGCACGGAAGCCTATGCTAATTAGCTATGGAATACATTCAGGCTTGCACATAACAAACTAGCTCGATCTGAACGCGCACAAGCTATAGCACTGGTCAAGGCAATCATAGCTCTGCAGAGTGAACAACAGGATCTTTTAGAATTAGAGATCCTTCTTATCATGCTGCCATCGTTCCTAGAAGAGCACTTCATCGAACTTGAACGGACTAAGAGCTAATTCAAAGATTGCATGGCGACACGGAATTGATCATTTGCTAGGCTGAATAATCTGAACATGTTTGATTCGTAAATCGCATAACGCGCTGGCGCTTTGCATGTATCTGTAAACTCGAACTTTAGACCTTCTCCCCAACCCTCTGGTGGTGGGACTCGACATGATGTTCCTCCATGTGGACTGCAACTGCCTTCTCGCCGCCGTTGTCCAACACCTCGGACATGCCGCCCTGGCCCTTTGTAAGTTCCGCACCCTTGCGACCAATGAGGTACCAGGGTAGGTTGAACATCTCGTCCATGGATTCCAGACTCTTGCCAGACGTCTCGGGCATGAAGAAGTAGACCCATCCAAGACCGATTGCAGTCACGCAGCTGAAGAACATCATAGTGCCACCGGTGGTCATCGAGATGAACATGAGAGGCACCGCCTTGGAGTTTCCGTACTGGTTGACGAAGTGGAAAGTCATGGCGATGGAACCACCAAGAGCACGGAGTCTGAGCGGGTAGATCTCGGAGTTGATGAGGTACTGCACACTGTTCCATCCAAGAGCCCAACCGAATCCGGAGAAGTAGATCATGACAATGGCGCCCATAGCAGCGTGCTTCTGGCTCGCTGTCTGCGGGACCGACTTATCGGAAATCTTGTTGTCGATGAGCAGGAAGATGGCCATGTACAGCATGGCAACCAGCTGCAGAGTGATACCGCTAGCGAGGGAGCGTTTGCGGCCGATGAGATCGATCAAGAAGAAGGCACAGATCATGGCACTGATGAACTTGACGACACCGAAAATTGCAGTAGCGAAAAGCTTCTCGTTTTGACCAGTAGTGCCCATCATAGCGAAGTATTGGGGTGCATAGATCTAGGATTTTGTGAGCTGATGCTGACAGTGTGGAGATATGAGCTACTAACCGTGATCGAGTTCGCTCCAGACCACTGTCCAAGGATCTGTGATAGCAAACTGAGCTGGATGCGGTACAGGTTGGCCTTGCTTGTGAACATCTCGCGGATCGGTCCAAGCCAGGAAGTTCCCATCGTGGCTTCACGCTCGCGGTTGAGCTGGTCGTTGATGTCGATAACCTCAGACTGAATGTAAGGATGATCGGCAGGAAGCTGACGCAGAATCGTGAGGTTCTTGAGGGCCTCCTCATGGCGGCCGACCTTGATGAGCCAACGTGGGCTCTCCTTGGCGAAGAAAGACAGGATGAAAATGACTCCAGCGAACATCAAGTGCAAGCTGTTTGGAACCAGCCATTGCGCATCAGTCTTGCCGGAGATGTGAATCGAAGAACCCCAGGAAGCGAAGTAGGCAAGCATGATACCACTGACACATGGTCAGTTTGTGACAAGATGACGCAAGGCAAATGTACTCACAGGTAAACGGATCCGGCAAAAGCACAAACACAAAGACCACGAATAGCTCTTGGGGCTGTCTCTGCGAGGTATGTGGGTGCAACGACAGTTGTTTGCCCAATACCAACACCTGCGATAAAGCGGCCAGCGTAGATCATGCCAATGTTTCCGGTCGCAGATGATGCAAGGAAAATTGCGATTCCTGTAACCCAAAGAAGACAGAGCTGTCGTGTAGCCCAAAGACGACCAATCTTGTCTGTGAGGAAGAAAGCAATACCGGCACCAAGAATTGAACCCATCTGGACCATGGAAGTGATGTTTGAAAGTAGCTCAGCTATCTCATGCTTCGATTTGTGTTCGTCCTCGAGACCGAACTTGATCTTGAAAGGCTCAAGTTCGGCTGTTGTACCGATGAGGCCTTCGTCGATTCCACGAGCTGCACCCATGAGACCAAAGACGAATACACCAAACCAGAGACGCCAGTTAAGGGACTCCTTGGGCGTATCCTTGAGATTCGCTTTCCATGGGTTATGCATGTTGGGCAGATTATGGAGGGAGGAATCTGAGACTGAAGAGGTTGCCAACTGTGGTGTTGACAGGAGTAGCAAGGCAGGCGTAGCAATCACAAGAGTGAAGAGCAAACAGACTTTATACAAACGGTGCGACTATGGAGACCCCAGTCGCGGGGTATGGCATGCGGGGATAGTGAGTGCGGAAAGATCACCTAACGCATCGGACTCTTGCCCCCGGTACGAGCGACGACCCATCGGTGCGCTCATTGCTAGCAAGCAACCATTGACTCGTGCGCCTATGCGACACTTAGCTATGTGGCTCTCTTGATTGGAGAGGGAAGTGGTCTGTTCCGCTTTTCACCGGTTTTCCCGTCTCTGGGCAGAGTTGCCGCTGATCAAAAGCCGACGAGCACGAGAATTTTGCGCCACGGTTGGACTGCACCACCATCATCAGCGGTAGTATTACATGCCAAGATCATCGCGTGGAGCTTTGTGTGCTTGGATGCGGCAAAGCTGCCTGCTTGGTGCGAAAAGCTTCCTCTTGGGTGGGTAAAGCTTCCTTGTCGCTGCATACTGTGGAGCTTAGCATCGGCGGTGTCAACCACTAAAAGTGTGGCCTCCGTCAGCTGTCAGCCCTTGATGACACCCCGCATCGAACCCCATGGCACGCTACATCTCCACCGAAGCTGCCAGGAATGGGCCCAGACTGCTAATTTTCGGGGTCGGCCAGTGCAGTCCATTGGTGGAGGCGTCGCGAAGAACGGCGGAAGCAGGGTGAGTGGGTTCAACACGCTCGTATATCACCTCGTTACGAGGCGCCAGAGCCGACCGGTGGTAAATTATAGCTCCGAAGAGACTCCGCTGGATTGGATCAAGCTTGACATTCTTAGCTCATAATCTTGACTTGTGAAGCCCAGTCGGCGGCAAGGATTTGATATGTGCGGCTCCAACGCGTTCAGCCTCCTTGTTCAACGCTTGAATCTCGGCATCCACGAGTGGTATCCCGTCCCTTAGGCGCTTTTCCTTATTCAGGTCCTCAATCTCTCCAGGAAAATAGATACGATCGACACCATCCATTTTTTCAGAGCCAACAACGCGTTGATAGAGATAGTCCATTCTTTCCTTGAACTCTTCAATGCTCATGAAGAGATCCGGTTTGATGGCCACAAGAAAGTGGCCCACATCTGCTGGTCTGGAAGGGTCGTAAGGATTGGTGACATGGCCCGCAAAAGCGCTTCCGGAGAGCACCCCAGAAAAAACATCCATCATAATCGCAATCGCGGAGCCTTTGGGTCCACCCATTGGAAGCATGACACCTTCAAGCGCCAAGGCTGGATCGCTGGTCCGCTTACCCTCCTTGTCGAGTGCCCAGTCCTCGGAAATCTTCTCTCCTCTCCGCAGAGCTTTGTATATCTTGCCACGTGCTGCAACAGACGGTGCCATGTCCATGATAAACGGTCGGCCTTTCTTCCCAGCCGGGGCCCCACATGCAATTGGAGACACGCCCATAAGCTTTGACTTCCCTCCCCAAGCTGGCAGCGCAGGAGATGAGTTGGTGAACACCAAGCTCATCATGTTTGCGTCAAGTGCTTGTTGGACCACCCAAGCGGACATGCCGAAGTGGTTCGAGTGCTTGACAGAAACCATGCCAATGCCAATAGTCTGGGCCATGTCGATGGCTGCAGCCATGCCCTTGCTTGCCGCAAGGAACCCAAAGCCATTGTGGCCATCAACCTGGGCAACCGCTGGAGAAATCTGTCGCAACGTCGGAGAAGTACCAGCATCTAGAACGCCTTCTCTGATACGTGCCATATAAGAAGGTATCCTGTTCATACCGTGGGTGTCCACGCCCCGGAGATCAGCTTCGACAAGACATTTGGCAACGACAATGGCGTTATCTCTTGGAACGCCGTTTCCGATAAGGATATTCTCCACGGCGTCGCGTGCGTCCGAAGCGCTGACATGGTGCATTCCTTGGTGTTCGGTGGACATCTTGGCGGAGGCGGAAGTGGTTCGATTTTGCTAGCAAGGGTAAATGCAAGAGGAGCGGGTACAATCCAGATAGCACAATGGGGCTCTGCATCAATTGTAGGCGAAAGACTGGTTAAATGAGTCAATGAAGTTGTGGTGTAGAAGTGAGCGCGGTGAGAATGCCGATGTCCACCTCGCATGTCTAGCCTGAAAACGTAAGCGCAGCAGGTCGATGCGCAGATGCGTGCGATACCTGGTCTCAACGTACTCCATTCTTGCCATCAAGCAATAATGACAATGCTCGGGAAACGTGATTCTTGTATATTGTGGCTTTTTGTGCCAATTCGTACGTGTCCAAGTGTTGCTGAAGTGCCAAACTTCCCTGGCCTGACCTCCAACACCTAACGCTAACAGTGTTCGGGAAAAAAAACTTTGCTCCCTTGTGGAGTGAAAGACTTCTGTTTGCAGATGAGTGGATAAAGTGACCATGGCCTGCATGCATGCGCGACGTTTTCAATTGTCATAACCTGCCTGACTCATGAACGGACTCTTCGCTCTAATCCTACGACCATATCTTAGGAGTACCAATGGGATGAAGCTCAACGCTAAAGCGATGAAGCCTAGCAAACTACTTGCCCACTGAAACCCTAGTGTTCGATACATGCTTTGAGTAGCCAAAGGAAGGAACGCAGCCATGAAGTTCTCAAGGAAAGCGATGCCAGCTATCGCACTGGCTGCATACTTTGCATACGCGTCCACAACGTATGACGTGAGTGCTGCAGTGCTGCAGAACATGCCAAAGCCAACGAAAGATAGCGCCATAGTAGGCACTATCCACGGTATGCTCGAGTATGATGTCCAGGCGAAGAAAAAGAGACCACCCATGAGGCCGATAAAAGATGCAGGTATACTGAGGTAGAGACGCGCTTCTGGTACTGGTTGCCCAGGTGTCTCGTTGTTGTGCTTCGCCGAGCGAAAAAATAGCCGGTCCTGGAAGAGTGAGGCTACAAGTCCGATCAACTCTCCAACGACTATTGCGGACTGAACAAGACCCGTTTCAAAGAAGCTCCAGCCGTACAACTCAGAGTAGACCTGCATGATGGATTGCGTGAACATGAATGCGATCCCAATACAGAAAGCTGACCAGAGGCCGAAGGAGAGTACCACGCCCTCAGTGCAAAGCATTCGAGTCGGTCGGATGAGCGTCTCCCTCAGTATGTCTTGGAAGCCTTTGTGCAACTTGTCAGAGTTGCGTTCGACACGTGCAGTCTCCTCACTTGTCGCGGGATCGTTGTGTGCAATGATGACTTCGGGCCTGACTTCGGGTAGCAGGAAGAATACTACTGGCAATAGTGCAGTATAGAAGATGATCTGGGCGATGAATATCCTGAGAGTCGGTTAGTTTAGGAGGTCACGTTGGCTTGCTAGACAGAATGTACATACCATCGCCAGGTAGTGTACTTTACAGTAAGACTGCCAAACACTGGCCCCATGCTTAAGCCAGCCAGCAGTGACCAGATGTAGAGTGAGGTACTAAAGCTCCTCGCTCGCCCCGCTCTCCAAATGTCGCTCACGATTCCGGAAGTGATGTTTGCGAGAACTCCAGAGCAGGCTCCAGTGATGATGCGCGTAATGATAATTGTAGCAAAGTTTCGTGCTGCCCCCTGTGGGACAATGAATATGATCAAGGCAGCGTGAATAATCTAAAGCGTATTTAGCACAAACACAAGGCAGTCTTACTGCGTGTGATTACATACCATGTAACTCTTCCTCACACCAAAGTTCTCCATGAGCGGCAGGCCAAACATTGGAGCTGCTGCCCCTCCCAGATTCCACGACAGTACTGGCCAATATGAATGCGGGAACTTCTCATCGCCGACGTGAAAGCTTTCGTTTATTTGTTCAGCCGCACTTGTCAACATGGTCCCGTTGACCTGTATGACAAATGTCATGAAGCTTGCCAGTATCGTCACTTTCCATTTCTTCGAATTTCGCCAATTAAATGGATTTATGTCATTCCTTGGGTCGCTCCACTCTGTAGGACTATACTTGAGCGCATCACCGGGTGGGGATTTCTTGAATGTTAGAGAATGATTCGCCATTAGTGTCGCCTCTGAAGAGGCTAAGGTTGGTGTCGTGCAGCCAGAGCTCTGCTGTGTATCTCTCCGTTCTAACGCGTCTGATGACCTCCAATTTCTTGTTGTCAGCTCCATGGCTGAGTTCTGCCAACTGCGCAGTAATAAGATCAAGTGCGAGTCTTCGCTCTGAACGTGGTGATGAATGCAACTGATAGACGGGCGCTGCCCGAATTGGAAGCCTCGCTTTGATCGCGAAAGGACCTGGAAGGATGAAGCTTCGGACAGGGTTTCTATCCAAAGTCAAAGGCCGTTCAGATGATCGATGGTACCCGGAGCACATAATTACGCACCCTGTGACAGGGTGCCCAGGCGAGTTGTGTGGCGGTTTGCGAAACTTACCCTTTGATCAAGTGCTACTGCCAGGGCGGCCGTGCATAGCGATGGATAAAGGTACTCAGAATATTTGATCCTTTGTAACAACTGTCTTTGTCTGTGCGGCGTCGTTCGGCTGGTATCCTGGTATGGAGGGTGTAGTTGAAAATGAGGGGACGCCAACATCTATAATCTCCCATTGTCGGGATATCCTGGGTGCACATGCTACGGGTGTGGAAAGTGACATCATCAGGGAAGACGGGCTCATCAAAGACTTTGACTAAAGGATCGCTCGGTCATGGTGCTGGATAACGTAAGAGAAAAGTTGGGGCGAGGCGACCACTAGTCCCATTGCGGGTGCTCCTGCTCTTTGTCATTTTCAATCATCACTAAGGGTCTCGTATAGGGCGAGGCATAGAAATGAGAGTAAAATAGAGAGTTTTAGACGGTTGCAATTGAGGAGAACCGAGATGTTTCATGAGTTGATGTTGTCTTTGGTATCGAAAAGGAGCGTTAATGACTTTCCTAAAACACACAAGAACGACTATGCAAAGCGCTTGTAGTAGGTAAGAGGACTAATCATCTAAGCAACACTAAGCTTTGCTAGTCGACTCAAACAATAACGAGAGCAAGCAAGTGCCTCACGACAATCGAGGATTTGTGACGTGTACTAGGTAACGGTTGTCTCTTCAGTAGTGCGACTCATCGTAAATTAGCGCAGAAGAGTGATAGGAAAGTCAAAGAAAAATTGCAAAAAGAACCAGCAACTTTATAACCCAAGGGAGGAACAAAAAGTCAAAAAAACGAAGCCCATGGGGATCGAACCCACAACCTTTGGTGTTTATGTTTTCAAACCGAAAACCAACGCGCTACCATTGCGCCAAGGCTCCTGTTATTTGATTGATGAAAGATGTCCAAAATAGTAACAATATTATCGACATTTTGCACCTCTACAGGGGTGTTCACAGCTTTGGCAGGTGGCCAGGACGAAGCTCCTTCAATCTTGGTGGGAAAAGCGGGGTAGTGGGGTGTTTTCAAAGAACGACATGTTGAGTTTTCCCTCGGCCAGACACCGGCGAAAGCACTTTGCATCACAACGTTTTCGATTACACTGAGTCCATGGTATTCGTTGATGAGGTATGGACACTTATGATGGAGATCTACCACATCCACCCTGCGCCACGCCCAAGTCCAATTCGACCATTCTTACAGCATCTTAGAATACGCAGGTAGGCAAGAGCCTTCAGAATCGTCACCGCTGACTTCATCTCGCGTGTGAACGGCCATCTCCCCGGGCGTATTATCCATGGATGTACCGACTCTCTTACCATCAAGTACCTGGCCAATTCAATGTGCGGAGGCCGCGCACGGCATGAAAGTAGTTTCTTGCATTATCCACGCTCCCCTCAATTGTGCAGCCACTTCGGAAGAGAGCAAGCCGTGGCGTCATTTGATGCAACAGCACGCGATAATGCACCCGGCGACATTGAACTTTCGGAGTCACCTTCGGCGGGAGTCAGGTTCGGATGCATCGCATCTGCATACCTTATATGGCCTCGCGGTGGAGTTTTCATGCACAATTTCTCTGTCTTGATACGCATCTTGCACTAGTATCCCGCCGAACCTTAACACACAGACTTCTCCGATATCATACGCAGTCCCACTCGATGTAATACTGTCGAATCGGGAGCCAAGGATCAATGTCTACAGTCATGTTGTGCCTTATCTGCAGCAAGTCAGCGCGCATGCTGCTAAGGGACTAATCCTAAAAAAGACGATCGGCAATTGGTATGGTATGTGAGGTGGGCTTCAAGCTTGCAGCATGATATATTGATCGTGATTCTGAGAGACTGGCCCCAGGTCTCTTTCCCTCACGTCCAGAAACAAAGTTTCTCTCTAGGAAAAAAATGATTGCTTTCATTCGAACAACGCTCATAGTGCTTTTGATCTCCTCTCATGTTGTCACATCACCCATCGCGGTAGAGTCCAGGTCTCAGATCCAAAGAGTCAAACCCGCAACACAAAAAATCACCCCCAAAGTCTTCATAATCAGCATGTTCGCAAGCGAACAAGAGACATGGTTCAACATCCCCGAATTCAACATCCTCGCCCAAAACATCTCCATCCCCGGTCTAGCACCCCAATTCCCTTCCATCCACTGCACCGCAGACGGATCCATATGCCAGCTCGTCACCGGCATGGCTGAAATAAACGCCGCCGTCACTGTAACCTCGCTCATCCTCTCCCCGCAATTCGACCTAACATCGACCTACTTCCTCCTCGCCGGAATCGGCGGCATAAACCCCGAAGTCGCCACCATCTCCTCCGTCACCTTCGCACGGTACGCCGTGCAAGTAGCCCTACAATACGAATTCGACCCGCGCGAGCTCCCCGCAAACTTCTCCGCCGGCTACGTACCTCAGGGAAGCAAGACACCCTCCCAATACCCCCAGAACATCTACGGCACCGAAGTCTTCGAGCTCAACGACGCGCTGCGGAAACGCGCTGTATCTTTTGCTCAAACAGCCGTTCTAACCGACAGCGCTGAAGCCATCGCCTACCGCGCGAAATACGCCACTCCAAGCGGCGTGTATGCAGCGGGCACGCGGCCGCCCAGCGTCGTCGAGTGTGACGTCGCCACGAGCGACAATTACTGGACGGGACGACTGCTGGGCGAAGCGTTTAGCAATTACACGCGCCTGGTAACCAACGGCACGGGGCTGTATTGCAACACAGCGCAGGAAGACAACGCCTCTCTCGAAGCTTTACTGCGCGCGCACGTTGCGCAGCTCGTTGATTTCAAGCGCATCATTGTTATGCGCACCGCGAGCGATATGGATAGGCCGTACCCGGGGCAGGCGGCGACGTCGAATTTGTTCTGGGAGAATCAGGGCGCGTTTCCGCCGGCGGTGCGGAATATTTATCTCGCTGGAGTGAAGGTCATTGAGGGGATTTTGGGGGAGTGGGAGCAGACGTTTGAGAGGGGGGTTGAGGCG
>Ga0265780_10001825_pt1 | contig 29512 bp, 38 predicted proteins | sample P1T30metagenome_FD_192432 | JGI IMG/M metagenome (GOLD analysis project Ga0265780, IMG submission 192432) | Plant litter microbial communities from East Loma Ridge, Irvine, California - P1 T30 | ecosystem: Environmental > Terrestrial > Plant litter > Unclassified | place: USA: California... | reverse complement strand
TCCGATACCGACGGTTCGAAAGTCCAAATCTACGACGATACCCTCCCCATGCGATCTGTACTGGATGGTGACGCCCACATGACCCCACTTTTCGCTTCACTCGGCCTCCCCGCTAAATCAGCCCACCACATCGATCAGACCGGTATCAAAGACGCCATGGCCCTAGCTCCTTCGGTCGTAACCCCAAACGGAGTAAATGGGCAAGTGACCGATCTGGCACCAAACGCAAAAGTAGGAATGCACCGAACGAATTCAATCGATTATAATGTAATTCTCAAAGGAAGTGTATGGTTAATTACGCCAAGTGGAGATGGAAAGGAGGAAAGGATTAAAGTACATGCTGGAGAGGTCGTTGTTCAGAGGGGTACAATTCATGCTTGGGAAGCTACGGAGGAAGGAGCTAGATGGTGTACTGTTATTGTTTCTGCTCTACCTGTTGAAGCTGGGGGAAAGCCTTTGGAGGAAGTCGATTTCTAGGGGATTTGTATATTAAAGGGGTAAAGTGAGTAACGGGGTGCCCGGTGAAGGCATTCTAGCGACAGAGAGACTATGTCAAGATTCGTCTGATTCCTGGCTACCCCCTTGATTGAAAATGGTCACTTTGCATAGAGTTGATTCTTACTGAATTGTATCGAGGACAGGAATATCAACAAATATAATGGACACGTCGCTATAACGGTACCATGCTATTTCCAATACCTCCCGATCCCTGATCCGCACCCGCTGAGACCCACTTCGAGTGTAGGATACAATGGAATGTCAATCTTTCAATGCGAATCACCTCAAGCTTGGGCCAATTGACAAAAGGTCACACAGGGGTACAGGGGTAGATTGTGTTTTTTACAAAGGAAGATCGACAGATCAGACGTGTTTCGTATTCACGCTCGTTTCTCGTTCAAAAGGTATAAGGATGCCATTATCTCACTGATTAACCCCTGTCACTAAATTCAATCCAATCAATTCGTTTCCAGGGGATTCGTATTGCACAAGAAGATTCAAGCAGATATATTCAACATACGATACAGTAAACACTCTCGTTCATAGCCTGCCACAATCGTCCAAGATGATGAGATCGTATTCGATCGCCAGCCTTTTCACCCTCCTGCCCGCCTTGACTACTGCAAGTCCCTGGTATAGACGGGAGACCGCCGATAGTTCGGTTATAGATAATGTGCCCTTCACTTACGCTCCGGCTAGTAGTGCTTCGACTAGCGATGGCGCCGCTGCTACCTCCAGCGTTTACACATCGCCTAGCGTCGCGTCCAGCATCGGGACGTCATCTGTTGGCACGGACATGTACAGCTCTTCAGTCTTCACGAGTGCTGCTGCTTCCACTAACGGTAAGTCTATACAAGTCCAGCGTGTACAGTGACACGGCTTACGGTTTTAGCCTACGCTACCAGTGCGATCTCATCGGTGCCGGTCTCGTCCACTGTACCTTCCACGACCCCTGCGCCTGCTGCTGTGGCCATGTGTGGTAACCCCCTGAGCCCTACCTACTTGGCTCAAGCTATGATTATCGCCAACGAGAGGACATACCTTGAAGTACGTTACATCTTATACGATGGTGATAGGGTGCAGACTGACGGTCAAGTGGGGTCCAGCCGGCCAAACCCACTTTGGGCAAGCTGGGCCATTCATGTTCCCCCTCTACTGTGACCGCACCAACTTCACAGTCTACGCGTGGCCTGTAGGAGCCGACGTCAACGACAAGACTCAAGCTACCGCCAAGACTGTGAGTGGATCTAGAAGATCAGGATTTGTGAGCTGATGTATAGTGTACCATAATCGGAGGAAACATCGTCATTACAGCTCCTGTCGTCATCGTCAATGTCATGAACACTGCTCCTTACTTCGGTATCGTTGATATGGGAGTCGACACAAACTTGACATTTGAGGGTGACTGCATGTCAACAATCACCAAATTACCTGGAACATGTGAAGTTAGCGCTGGTAAGTCATCAGTACGATTCTCAGATATACAGGCTGACAGATCTAGCTCCCGATATTTCCTCAAGCCCGCTCACTTCTGCCGCGACATCACTCGCTACCGCTGCAGCGTATGGCCAGAACGGCGAAGTGACCAGCGCTGCGACTGGAGCAGGCAGTGACACGACTGCCTCTGTCACCAGCACCTCAATCAGTGGAAGCGAATCGGAAAGCACTTCTGCCAGTACCTCTGCCGTCGCATCTGGCCAAACCTCGGCTATCACTTCCGATTCGACCTCAGCTGTTACCGATTCGACCTCAGCTGTTACCTCCGTCTCGACCTCAGCTGTTACGGACACGACCTCATCTCAAGTCACCGATATCGCGGCTGGTCAAACCAGCGAAGTCACTACCGCAAGCACTTCCTCAGAAACCAGCGCTTCCGATGCCACGTCTGCTTCTGACGCCACGGCCAGCGCTTCCGCTTCGACATCTGCGTCTGACACTACGGCCAGCGCTTCTGATTCAACATCTGCCTCTGACGCGACCGCCAGCGCTTCCGCTTCAACATCTGCGTCCGATTCAACATCTGCCTCTGACGCCACGGCCAGCGCTTCCGCTTCAACATCTGCGTCCGACTCGACATCTGCCTCTGACGCCACGGCCAGCGCTTCCGCTTCAAAGTCTGCATCCGATGCCACGTCTGCCTCTGACGCGACCGCCAGCGCTTCCGAATCCACGTCTGCCTCTCCCACGACCGCCAGCGCTAGCGATTCCACGTCCGCTTCCGCTACTACCGCAACCGACACTAGTACTTCGGCTCCAGCGACCGCCTCTGCCAATCCTGCAGACTGTAAATGGTTCAGGGTCCTTCCAGGTAATCTAGATGGCGGTAAATTGTGCTACGATAACATGAAAACTTCAGAGGGCCAGCCCGATGACGCTCAGATCAAACAAGCGGATGCGGATATAGAGAAGAGGATTGCGGATTCGACCAAGACTACCTAGGTAGTAATATCAAGTGATAGTGTATTGTGATTGTAGTGGGTGTTATCAGATGCCCTTCCCGACCGCTTTTGTTCGGGACTTGACTAATTGTGGTAGTCCCACCCAGCTTTATCAGATCAGGAGAACAGGCATCGCGAGCTGTTGGACACCGCTGGGGATGTGGCAGAGGGCTTATAATCACCCCTAGACCTCGAGACAGCGTGATCAAAGATACCAAGATGAAGCGACCGTAGCTATAGATCGTGCATGACCTTAGCCTGAACGAGTGTAGAGCAAAGCGCATGCATGGTCAACAAAAACGTACATCGACCGGGACTCGAACCCGGTGCGAGAGCAGTCGCGGTTCTTTCGAACTCCAGGATTACGTAAGCTGGGAAGCTCTCATGTTACCCTTACACCACCGATGTTTGCAAAACAGACCACGTGACAACGCTCGCGGATTTCTGGGTTCATGATCCCTCCCTGCAGCTCGCACTCTGGCAAGCTGGCCCTATCCACCTGTCCCATGCATCATCTATGACGGGAGTCCTTTACAGAATGTGCGATAATGCGATAACGACTGGTCAGCTTCACAAGCTCAAATTGCCGCTCGCTGATACGTGGTCAACTTGCCATATTTCTCGAGAAATACAGAAGCGCGCGGTGGAGGTCCACTTCAATTGCTCGTTCTACATTTCAAAACGACTGAATTAGCCCATACATCTAAAGACCTGCTTCATACCTGAAAGCATGTCTGTGATGGCGCTTGAAGATGATGGGGAAGCCAATATCACCCATTTTGCCCATCGAGCCGAATTTCTCGCACTGTTAGGGACATTCTTGGAGAAGCTAGATGAGATTGAGGACAAGGACCTGGATGAGCTTCTCAAGCCCATGGGAGCTATCGTGAGTCGTTGCGGACTACACAGTAGCTCATGATAGCTCGACCAATACCTGCCTCTGCCTGGACTACTAGATCCAGCACTCAACGAGATCGTCGGCCCTCTCATGCAGCGACTGACGGCTTGCCTTCGAGAACTATCTCAAAATCAGCCTCAGCCGCATTCCGGCCCTGCTCTTATAGCCATTGGAAGGGTTATCAATTGGGTGATCAAGGTCCGCGGATGGAAGGCAGTCGGTGAGTTCTTCAATGGGATTTCGCTGAAGATGCAGTACCGCAGTTCCCGTCCGACATACACTTTCTACCTCTACTCGCCGACCTCCTGTCTCCACCAACATCACCATCTTCCTCTAAGACGCCCGCTACCCCGCATCATCCGCTCCTGTCGACCGATGAGGCATGGGAGATCCGCTCCGTCTTGCTTCTATGGCTCGCTCTGCTTCTCACCGTACCCTTCAACCTCTCAGCGCTCTCGTCCGATACCACGCCGATATCATGTTCTATCGACTATACTGCGCAACAACGCTTATTCGCCAAACCCGCCGCCGGCCTCACTCGTCAAGTCATCTTGTTGGCAGTATCACTCCTCTTCAGACCTGGAAAGGAAGGAGCCTATGCTGCGCTGGTCCTAGCTCGGCTGTATTCTAGAGAGGATGCAGCACCAGGATTGCCAGGGTTTTTGGATTGGGCAGGGCAGGAACTAAGGGAAGGAGAGCGGGAAGGCGAAGCGAATCTCATCGCCTCCGTATTCGAATTTTTGGCTGTGCTACCTACTCTGATCAGGCCAGAACGACTGGATATATTGGAAGAGTTCATGGATGAGGTGCTCCTTCCGCATTTGAAGGGCTCGAGGACCGCTGCAACCTCTGGGTTAATTCGGAAACTCGCAATCAAGGCTAAAGGGAGGTGGTGGGTGGCCCGCATTGGAAGCAATCGATGTGAGTCATCGATTCATGAGGCGAACGCGGGAGACTGACAAGTCAGCGGGGGATGATCCGCCGGACAGTATCGAGGATTTGATCGGAGACTTGATGAGCGGGCTTGGCGATAAGGTGCGCACCACATACCTACATAACTCTGCTGATCGTACAGGACACGATAGTCCGCTATTCTGCTGCCAAGTATCTGGCGAGAATTACAGCAAGCCTCCCAGAAGGCTTCCAGGAGCAGATCGTCAGCGCTACTCTAGCTCTATTTGGCGGCACCGACGACGAACCAGTGATAGAAAGCTCTTTCAACACTATCGTCGATCCGGGAGGAAGCGGATCGGGCGGTACGATGGGCTTTGGCGGAGCCGAGTCGCTTCGTGGGGATGCCAGGTGGCATGGGGTCTGCCTTGCTCTTGCTGAGCTGGCAAGGCGGGGCCTTGTCCGTGAAGAAGTGCTTGGCGAGACGGTCACTTGGATTTTGAAGGTGGGTCCAGACTTGACCAGTCAAGCACACGCTGACGCCAGGCCCTCTCTTTCGATCTACGAAGAGCGTCCCACTCGGTCGGAGCCAATGTACGGGATGCCGCAGCTTACCTGTTGTGGTCACTGTCGCGGGCCTGTTCGCCATCTGTCTTCGAGCCGTTTGCAGCCGATATCGCTACCGCTCTAATACGTGCAGCATGCTTCGACAGGGAGGTTGGAGTCCGCAGAGCAGCCAGTGCTGCTTTTCAAGAAGGAGTGGGCAGATTAGTGAGTCGGAATGAGATAAGCAATGAGGCACAACACTGATAGACAGGGACTGTACCCTGAAGGTATAGACGTTCTGGGCAAGACTGACTTCTTTTCGGTCAGCGTCCGTCGAGTGGCTTTCACGACCGCAGCTCCTGCAGTCGCCGTGTAAGTGCTTTGGACCCAACGAAGGCACTCGCTGACCCATAGGCATTGTGTCTACAGGGATGCTCTTCGACAGCATCTACACAACATAAGTCTACGGCACTGGGACAAGAGTGTCAGAGACCTCGGATCACGAGCTTTGAGGGACATTGTTAAGATCGCTGGAAGAGTGGACCTGCATGACGCAGTCGCCACAGAGGTAAGCGGGATCGCACGGGATGAGCTGACGAAAAGATCACTGCTCTGGCTTCGGTAGATCCATGTAGCATACACGGTGGTCTGGTAGCCCTCAGAGAATTAGCAACAGATCTTGACCCGGCGAGGGATGAGTCACTGAGGTCAAAGGTCAGTCACAAGGGAAATCATTGCGTGACGATCTGACTCGTAGATCTTTACCGCACTCGCTACTATCAGAGCGTCTGCGCTAGTGACGGCATCCGCTGCCGATGTCTTGCAAGCTGTCTGCGAGCTCATGATCGTCACTGCCACAAAATCGATCCTCGCTGCGCAAGCTGCACAAGATCAAATCTCGCATGTCATCCAAACGACCATGCGACGTACTGAGGCCGACTGTCAAGAAGCTGTCGCCAGACTGTTTGGCTGTCTGAGTGGTCTACGTTCCCCACAACCCGATATCACCAGGTTTGTCCCATGGTGTAAATGCAGACACCGCTGACGGAGCAGGCTGCTCACCGAACTCAAGTCCTCCCGTGCAGCGATCCGGCAGAGCTCGGCACTTTCCTTGGGCTGCATACAATATGACAGCTGTCCGGCAGCCGGATTGCCAGTGGTGAAGGCATTGCTGCAACAGATGGATCCTATCGCGAAGGTGAGTCCTGTCGGCGAACGTGAACTAACGATTTAGGCGGATGTAGAGACTCGTCGCTATGCACTTCGGTCGCTAGCCAACATCGCCGCTCAACCCATATCACTTCCAGCCAATGTGATCCATGCTATCGTTCAGGCCGCCATCAACGCACTCTCGGACTACTCGACAGATCAGCGAGGCGATATCGGATCATGGATTCGAATTACCGGCCTCTCTGCATTGAGTCAGATGCTCTCGGTACAGAGGATATGCAGCCAACTCGACCAGGAGATGGTGGACTTGGCTATAGGTGGTATCGTCAAGCAAGGTGTCGAGAAGCTCGAACCATGTCGAAGTCAGGCATATACTACGTTGTCGCAACTGCGTCAATCTGGACTCCACTGGCAGGGGCAGGAGGCCATGGATCTCAAAATTGGATCAAAGTGAGCCGAGATCCTTCGTCTAGTGTTAATGGCAGTAATGCGAACTTTCGCGAGATCCCCCAGCTCGATTGGTTCAAGTCTGCCATGCCGCTTCTGCGAACCAAGTACAGCGAATACCTTGTGGCGGGTCTGGTCATCAGCATCGGCAGCAGTATTCCCTCCGTTGTATGTCAATGTCGAGCCCGAGACCTTTATCGCATGATCTGATCTGTAGTCAAAGACGAGTCTCCGGGCCTTATTGTCAGCTTTCAAAACGGATCCAGGGCTTTTGGACGGGGTTATGGGCCATCTGTCTCGCTTACTTACGGCAAACCTGAATAACGTCCGAGTGTTCGTTCCGACGATGAGCAGTATTACCCAGATCTTGTCATCGGAAGTGGCGTCGCTGGCGCAAACCGGTATGGAACATCAGTAGGTCATTTCCGATCCGCCTGGCCATCTACGACTGACATAAAGCGCTGCCAGAATAATTTCATCTGCATCTAGAGGTATCAGCACAGTCAAGTCCATCGAGCGATTGACTGCTGCCCTCAAGCTGTATGTTATCAAATCCGACGAGATGCCTTCAAGCTCACTCCCAGCTGCATCGCCTTTTTACCCCTCCGCATACCCACATGCCAAGAGAAGGTTATAGAGGTGATAGGATCCTTCTTAACCCATCGTTTCCCTCGTATCCGCGCAGTGACGGCTGAGCAGCTGTACCTCAAGCTATCGGAAGATGACGTCGATCCTGATCTCGAGGAGGTTCTGCTGGAAACCAGCTGGACGGACGAAGGGGTAGCAGACGAGGCCGCGAAAGTGACAGCTCTGCTTCGCACCACACTAGAGAGTCAGTAGTACGGCTTATGCATCATCTATATCATTATCGACATTAATCGTTATCTCGCCCAAGGGGCTTTCGTTACAACCTGACCAGTCTGTCCCTTAGGCATACTCCGCGTTTGGACTTGAGGCAGGTTTGGCCCCCAGCACCATCCACCAATCCAGACTCCTTGCACTACGACCCTTTTGCCCACCACTTCACCCAAAAACATCTTTCTCAATCCCGAATGAGGTTTATTCCAATTCGGCATTTGGGAAAGCGCATGGAGCATGGGTGAATGTTCGGAGAATGCGGCACCCTTTTTGAACATCGTAATGCGATGTAGTGAGAGGGTGAAAAAGTCGGAGACCGTGTCTGGTGTAGTCCTCTTTGAGAGTGCGTTCTCTAGTGCCTGTTTTGGGGATGTATCGGAATCTGAGCGTTAGCAAAGTACTGTTCCGGTCGGCATACCTAGCAGCTGAGCAGATCCGAAGAGGTATCTGAACGTCAGTCTCGACTTGATGCCGGAAAAAGAGGGAAAAACTTACGGGAAGAAGCAGTAATCGTCGAGACCCCATACACCATGCGAACCTGCCGGCTCAAGCTGGTACGTTGACTGCAATGACGTTGCCAGATCCAGGTACCTGTAAGTCAGCCTCAGTGTCCGCGAAGAGCGAGTGTCACTCACCTAGCGAAGACCCTCAGTATCATTTCATCCTCCTCATCCTCTTTTCCTTCTCCACCAACCCAGCCTGAGACCACACAACACCATAGGCCGAGTACGAAGGCTAGCTCATGCCCTGTCCCGTAGTCGAGTCTTGTCGCGTGACCGAAAGCGTTTGAATTTAGCAAAAGAGGTAGTAGTTGTGCTGGTAATTGCTCTGGGATGGATGGCTCGTCGAAGTACGCCGGTATGCGCTGAATCGTCAGCATGATCGTAGCTTTACACTTACTGCTTCCACCAAGGCAATATAATCGCGAAAAGCGAGATTCCCAAATCGCTGATTTGCTTGAGGTGCCAGAGGAACCTCTTTCACCCATTCAGTCATGTCATCCAGCAGCTTCATCCACACCTGAACGGCCTGGCGTTAGCGACTTCAGGACATGATCAGGTACCTTTGGCGATTGCCCATAGTCTCCTCTGACTATTTCTTTGCCTTTAAGCCTCTCGCATCTCCGCTGAATCCAACCCCAGAACGCGCGAAAGCCGGGCGAACTTGGCCATGCGGCAAAGACAGCTTCGTCCGCCAATATAGGGCTTGGTTCTTCCGGTCTACTGGGCAGCAGGATCTCGGTCCTGGCACCTAGCGTACTTGCCGATCCTTCATCCATCTTCAAAGCATGAGGTGCAATGCATCACAGCCCATTGTCGCCCAGCGATGACGTTAAGCGGTCGCTTTCCCACGGTAAACCAGTCTCAATTGGCTGTTGATGAGTTGACCGGAAATTTCAGTTGATCTGCATACTTTACCAACAGTCAGAAGCAAGTCAGGATGCCCCGATACATCCTCAGGTTATCACTGGAGCATCCTACTTTCCGCTTGCCCTCGCTCAAATCGATTGCCGACCTCTACGGATTCCCACTGCGGTTTATATCGGAAGACAAGCTCAGATCAGTGCTCATTATTGAGCTGGAGAAGGATGAGGACGCAGAGAAGTTTCTGGAGCGAGGCGTCCTGGTCATGCAAGTCTCTGAAGCGAATCTCAGTCGAATGTAAGCTGATCTTCAGGTCAGTGTGCCGCCTGATAGCCGAAGGGTCATCATATGAGGAGATGCACCAGCAGGTCCAGGCCGACCTAAGCGTTTTCGAGCCATATATGGACAAGAAGTTCAAGTTTGAGTTCGAGAGCATCAACCACCGCTCGACATCAAGACGTCAAAGGTATAGTTGATATTCTCGTCAGTCCACGCCTGGCTGATTCTCAGGGAAATGATCGATTCATTCACGTACTGTGGCTTGAGCAAGGTGGACATCAAGAATCCAGAAGTCGAATTCGTCATTTTCGAAGATTGTAAGCCGGATTACATTGAATTTGGATGCAGCTCACAGTTATAGATGACAAAGTCTCGGCTCATACACATGAGCACCGCCTGTCGCGTGAGGGGGAGTTCATCAGGGTGTACTTTGGCAGAAGAGTAGGTTTGGCCGGAACAGCGGTACATCAGGCTGACCGAATAGATAGGCTTCTCGACAGCTAGACCTCTTATTCTGAAGCACGATATTAAGCAGCGGACGTTCTACGGGAATACCTCCATGGAAGCTGAGATGGGTTTCCTCATGGCTGGGCAAGCTTTGGTGAGTCCAACAGTTGCTTCATTCAGATGATGCTGATTCCACAGCCAGCACCAGGCAAAATCATTTACGACCCTTTCGCCGGGACAGGATCACTGCTGTATGCTGTTGCGCACTGGGGTGCCTACGTGTTTGGCTCTGATATCGACGGACGTCAAATGAGAGGGAAAAGTGAGTCTTCTATCGAAAACGGGATAGAACACTGATGATCAGCACGCGGAAAAGATGTAGTACCCGGTATGCTTCGAGCCGCAGAGCAATATGGAGTTCGTGATAAATTTCTGGATCTCTTCACTTTCGACGTTACTCAAAACCCGCTACGCAGAGGTGGCTGGGTCGACTCGATCGTCACTGATCCACCATGTAAGCATACCATCTTTACTCATCTGACGAGCAGACGGTGTGAGAGCTGGCGCCAAGCGATTGGGCAAGAGAGCGACGAAGAAGACGCCAACGCGCGATGGACCATGTTTGATGCCCGACGGGACGTACTCTCACGAGTGAGCTTTTCTCTCCAGAGCAGGAAAATTCTGATTCCCAGAAACCCAGATTACAATCCCCCTTGTCGTCCGTACGAGATGGCCAATCTGACACTGGATATCATCCTGCTGGCACGATACCTGTTAGTGCCTGGAGGTCGACTTGTCTTCTTCATACCGACAATAACGGAAGAGTGGGACGAGGTGGATCTTCCCGTCGTAGAGGGTATGCGGGAATTGAAGTGTGGTAGCGGCAGTGTCCAGGAGTTCCACAGCTGGGGTAGGAGGGTAAGTCTGCCGGACAGTCAGAGACCAAAGCTAATCATTTAGCTGATAACGATGGAGAAGACCGCACAAGATGATGGACCGCCACCGACATTCCCAGACCATAGGGAAGTATATGAAGTGCTCAAGGGTAGAGTACCTGGGCATCACAACTTTGGTCAACGGGTATGTTACCTCTTCAGGCATCAAGAACAACGCTGAACTCAAAACAGTATTTCGAGAGACTCAAGCCTCGCGTCGAATCTGTGGATACCGAACCTGTCCTGCCTTAATGGCTTGTGTCTACGCTCTTCCGCATGCATGACCTGATGAAAAGACGTCGCACTAGGGTTCCTTCGGCGCAGATCCCAAACCACATGCAGTGTAACACTTCGAGCGGCTCGGTCAGATCGTTCACTACCGCTTAACAATCAAAAGAAGTCTTGCATAATACGTATTATAACCTAATTACAGATGAATGAAGTACAAGCGACTCGATGAGTCTTTACAAGAAACTGAAAGGTTGGAAACGTAGCACGACAACGTAAATGGGACATTATTATACTTGAGAATAAAAGGTAGAAGGGAGTCATGTGTATCGAGTATGATTATATGTATCTATCCGAAGATCAATCCACCATTGTAAGCCGCACTACCTGGCGACTGTGGGACCGACATATACGTGTATCCATCGTCATCCTCCAGGTCGATTGCTTTGGTCTCTGGTTCTAAGGTCTTTGGATCGGCTCGAATGGAGTGGATGACCGACTCCCCTCTTGCGACTGTACGTATTGATTCTGGTGAATAGTCGTCTACCAAATCGGACAAGAGTTCGGGAGTGGGGAAATGTGAATGGTCGAGATCCATGAATTGGGCGAACAGCTCGTCGTCCGTTGGGTCCGAGCGTGTGGCGGATGACTTGGCAGAGGCAGCGGTGATGGGTGCGTTGGCCAGACCGGAAGTCGCCGTGACCGGCTTGGCAACAGGGGCAATTGTTGACCTGTCTTCCGCCTGTGCCTTCTCGAATTCTTCCATGACACTCGTCAATGCCGACCAAGGATCGGCAGTTCCGTTTGCCAAAGCTGTTTGAGCTTCAAAGAAGGCTTTATGTCGAATATCCTCTGTCGTCTCGATCTTGGGAATTGCTGGCGCAGCGAATTTCGGAGTCTTGTTGAGTGCAGCGGCATTCGATGTCTGCCTCTTCCTCTTGTTTGCGTTGGCCGTTGGAACCGCCTTTTTAGAATTGGCGGATCCGGGGAGACCAGCTGGCGAATCGGCAGCGATGGATGGGGTCTTGGGATCTGGCGTTTGGCCTTGTACAGCTGGACTTTGACCCGACTTGCCCCTTTGCCGTTTCGAGGGAGGTGGCTTGAGATCTTCCACCCGAAGCCCCTTGGGTAGCTTGGCAGCTAGATCTTCCATGGCAGGGGATTGTCGAGTCATTGAGCCTCCGACGGATGAGGGACCCTGTTCGACAGCGGCGAGAAGTCGGGTGAGCGATGGTGCAGTCTCTGGGTTACTGAGCATCTCAGACATAAAATTGCTGAATCGATTCAGGATGGAGGTGATGCGATCACGCAGCATACTGAGGTCGGGTGGGGTAGCCATGTATTTGTCCTGAGCCGCTTGACCAGTGATGACCTGGATCGTCGTGTACTATCTATCAGCTCCAGCCTGATGGGAGATGTAGCTGGACTCACGAATTGTATGACATTCAGCAACATGTTGGCATCGTCATTGGCAGAGGCGTTGATCGAAGGATTGGTAGCGCGCTCGACTGCGACCATGAACATCTTTGGCATCTTGTGCTGAGCGTCCGCGGCAAGTTGTGGCAAACCCTGCAGGTCCGCTACAACTTTGGCTTTGATCTCGTCCGGGACAGTAGTGAATTTTGTTCCCTTGCCTGTATCCACTAGATTGTCAGTCTCGTTCTATCGTCATACGAGAACACGTACAAAGCCTCTGCCGCATGCTCTCCTCCTTGGATTTGACCCAGAATACAGCCATTTTGGGGTTCTGTTTCATGGCCTGCAACAAGCCCACATCGGCCCCTTGAGGGTTTTGACGTTGTTGACCGAGGTTGAGTCCCGTGACGCCCTGGGTCTGCTTACGACCTTCCAAAGCCTTCTTCTGCTGCTCGTTCAACATCCCATTACCGCCCCGGGCAACAGCTTCTAAGAACTGGCTCGACATTTGCGGCTGTTGTTGCTGCTGCTGCTGCTGCTGTTGCTGCTGCTGTGGGATGTTCTGGCCGCCTTGAGCTTTCATTCGATCATTGAGCAGAGACTGGTAGAACATGTCTTCGAGCCGCGAAAGGAATTTGGCATGGACCATTGCTACTTGTATGGCGATTTGGGGAGTCGATCTGGGTGAAGGTCCTGATTGCGTTGGTTCGCCAAAGCCGAGAAGAGCAGCAATCTGAGACCAAGCGGCCAAGTTGCCTTCGAGCTTATCATCAGCTTATATTTACCAAGTGAGACATACCTTGACACTACCGCCATTCTTGTGGACAAGATTAAATAGCGCATAAAGGTCGACAGCTCGGTTCTGGATCGCTGGAGGCACAAAATTTCCCGTAATGTTCAACATTTGCAAGAGATATGTCAAGAATTTGTCTTCCGGGATTGGGAATGGCATCTTGGCGAAGTCATGCCCAGCCCACGCTTTGCCTCTATTTGCCGATTGCTGGATTTGAGGCTGCACTTGACCTTGTTGTTGCTGAAATTGTGGGTTTGGATTCGTCTGCCCTGATGCAGGCCCCGCGCTGGCTTGTCGCTGTGGTGCCGGTGGAACAGCAAAGTTACCAGCTGGCTGCTGAGCGAATGAGGGTACGTTGTTGTTGACCTGGACAGTTGGCTGAATCTGCGGAGTAGTGATATCGACTGGATTGGATTGAGAGCCCATTTGATTCTGCACCTGCTGTCGGTTTTGCGACTGTTGCATGGCCGCTTGTTGCTGAACCTGCATTTGTCGATTGTTTGTGTTCTTGATTTGGTTCCAGACTACATTCTGAAGTGCTGCATAGTCCAAGCCCATCAGTTGATTGACATTTCCAGGGAAGCTGACGATCAGGATACTGTTCAATGAAGCCAAAGGTCACGTACACTTTCTCCAGGCCGTCCACAAGGGGTTGTGGTACATCCATCAGTCGCCTCTTAAATTCGGCTATCATCTGCATCAACGTAGTTTTGCCCTGTTGCGCTTGGAATTGCTACTCAAGTCAGTGACTGTTCACTCATCGAGGCGAGACTTACATTACTGGTCCCAGCAACCTTGCTCAGCATCGAAGCGGTGGCTTTCTCCAGATGATCATTGTCCCAGCCCTGAACCATCGTGAAAATACCTGCAGCCTGACCCTGTTGCTGTTGCTGCTGCGACTGTTGTGACTGCTGCTGCTGTTGTTGCTGGTGCTGTTGTTGTTGTTGTTGTTGCGGTGGCTGAGGTATTGAGGGCTGAACACTCGATGAATGAGACAGCGTTCGGTTGTGGTGGCCTGGCGTGATTCCACCTGGTAGTTGCTGCTGCTGTTGCTGCATCAATTGACCAGGCTGAGGAGAAGGTAGAGGAAGTGCGCTCCCATTGTTTTGCTGTGGCGTGACCAGTCCAGATCGTTGACGTTGCTTCATGGCTTGCAACTGGCTGTCAGTGACATTCAGTAAAACTGAACCCACAGCTTCAATCTGCCTCTGGGTGTCTCCAGCACCAGGATACTGCATAGCCTGCTGAGCTTGAGCGGGATTGAACGAATCGTTCCTGGGTAGCTGAGGTTGGGAGGGTTGCTGGATTGGCTGATTAGGCATTCGCTGTCCAGCTTGTTGACCCATGTTTTGGTTCTGCTGAGGTTGGGTCTGCGGTGTGAACCCGTTAAGACCAACGGGATGCGGTCGTTGCTGTTGCTGCTGAGGTTGCTGCTGTTGCGGGTTTTGCGATAACGACCCCATATTGATACTCGTCCCAGCCTGTTTTGCTCGCATCATGATCTGATTGATCGCTTGAGCGCGTTCACTCTTTTCCATTTCGGGATGCGAGCGGAAGAAAGCTTCGAGCTGCTGAGCGGTGTTGTTGTTTGGCTGGTTGATTTGGGGTTGAACATTGTTCATCGGCAAGGACATCTGGGTATTCTGGACATTGGGAGATGGTTGGAATTGTTGTGCTTGGGCCGGATTGGCATAGATATTCGCCTGTTGAGCTGGCATACCTTGAGTTTGGAGCATACTGCTTGTTGTCAGCGCAATCGAATATTACGGAATATGAGCTGACCTCTGTAGAGCTTGTCTCCTGCCTTGCTCCGAATCCCCTACTCCTGTCGATAGGTTCAACCCCTGACTCTGAGAATGGTGATTAACCATCCCGCCCATTCCTAGAGCATTCGAGCCCTGTCCAATGTTCTGTCCTACCTGGTGCTGTTGCTGCTGCTGTTGGAGTATTTGCTGGATCTGGGCAAGATTGAGTTGCATGTTTTGCCCGTTCTGCCCGTTCTGTCCGTTCTGACCCATGTTCTGAGCCATATTCATCAGGTTCGGCTGTGGTTGCTGCTGCTGCTGTTGCATCTGCGGTGGAAGTTGCTGAGCCCCTGTTTGAGGATATGCGAACTGACCCATCATGCCGTTAATGGTCGGACTTGGGTTTCCACCTTGACTCTGTAGTGCCAGTAATTGCTGATATTGTCCAGGTGCTGCCGTCCCCGGTAATCCCATCCCCAGCCTCTGCTGTTCCAGCTTTGCCGCCTCCTGAGATTGGAGTCGCTGGTAGGTCTGATGTAACCCGTTGAATCCCATTGAGTTCTGAGCGGGAATGGCATTATTCATCATTTGCGAGAATTGCTGTTGTTGTTGGGGATTCGGCTGCTGTTGCTGCGGTTGTTGCTGCTGCTGCTGATTTTGCTGATTCTGCTGTTGTTGCTGCAGGAACTGTTGGTATAGCGCTGGCGGGATTTGTGATGGATTGATATTGCCCATAGAGGCCATATTGCCCATATAAGGGTTATTCTGGTTGTTCGACATGACGAGTGGCGATGAACGTCGTGTCCAAGATGGTATCCGATGCGTACGCTCGAAAGACTATCACGAGAGGAGCGAGACCGTTGTGGAAGTCCGGCCGGGACCTTCGAGTGGGAGTATGTGGTGAAGTAAAAGGATGTCCGATTATTGGTCCGCCCGACAATAACTCTATTCACCTGAGACCTGCTCTATTCAGTCAGTTTCCTTACAGGTATGTAGGTGTGCCGAAGAGTGTCTGGCGAGGTGACATGATATGATAGAGTAACAATAAAGAGGGCCGGGCGAGCGATGACGGTGGGAGCAGATGGCTAGAAGAGAAGACATACCGGTCAATCCCTGCTTCCAGATGGAATTCGGCCCGTTTCTCCGTACTGCACCTCCTCGCGGGGTCCTTTGGTCGGTAAGCACGCGACGAAACACCGTGGCGTTGACTGCTTGATGAATTGTAGTGAGAGTAGACGTAGTAGGCACTGTATGTTGCGAGTAGGTGTATTTCTCGGCGATCACGGGGACAGTTTGTGCGTTTTCGACTGACTAACGAGTGTGAACGAGGCGTGACGCGATGGCGCGATCTTTGACGATACAGAAGGGTGATACAGAAGTCGAGGGGTGGGATACGATAAGAAAGGCAAGGCGAGGCGAGACGATCTGTAATTATAGGACAAGTAACGATGTAGCGATGGAGAAGAGTATGTCGAGGGGTAACCGTGTAATGTAAACGAAGCTCGTGGCCCCTGATTTATTTCTCTTCGTGCACCGAGTCCCCCGGCTAAGCTACTGTGTCGAGTCTGAGAAACAAGATACTGTATAGAAGACTCGAATAGCACACGACAGAGATGGACCTGATCTTTTCATACAACTGGCCACCTTCTCTAACCTGATCGAAGGCTCACGACGTCTACTCCTCCAGATTGTAGTCAGGTACTTCCCCCGCACTGGTAACATCCCTTTTTACACAATGACACAATTTGTGTATTCAATACAACCCGTTAAAGTGGCGGCGCGCGGCCTCTGATCAAACCGCTTCAACTGATCAAAAACCGTTACCGTGATATTCCGCCACTCAGCCGGATTGATGGGTCAAAGCAGAGGACGCCCTGAAACAGGTTCCCGGTCACGTCTAGGGATCGATCAAGGGTAACGACCAAGTAGATCTCCATGGTCATGTAAGCTAGAAGAACATAAACCTCCGGTTGTAATTGATGCATCTGTCTATTATACAACTAGCTGGCTATTGAAACGAAAGCGTTGCAGGGGTCTTAACGTCCAAGCATCCCAAACCCGCCGCCGTTCGGTTTTTGATTCGCAAAGTGATTTTCTGCGCCTTGCCATACTGTTTTCAGGACATACGACTCGGACAACAGGAGCTCGATATCGTGGTCGGTCCAAGTCTGCGTAGGTAGGCATTGAAGGAACATGATCATTTCCTGTGGATTAGATCGGTATCGAGCTAGGAAGAAATGGCTTACCTGGAAGTCCATGTCTCGTAAACGCTCAGAAAACTTGACAAGAAGTGCAGAGCACACGTAAAGGTGGAATTGAGAGAACGCATCTGTTCCTTCTGCCTTTGCAACATCAGCGAAGACTTCGTCAGACAATCTGAAGGCGACATACCAAATAGGTATCCCACATCCTGACTGTACACTTCATACTGATCTCCCGCATCAACAAACAATTCATCCACCTGAATGCGAACTGCATGAATTCGATACCTTGATCCTCGAAATGAGCAGCGAGAGGCGCTATGCTTCAGCAACTGCCACGAAGGAGGCTATCCATCAACTCACCATCAATGCGCTTGACCAGCTCTGACATCCGCTTCACAAGTCTCTGAATACCAGGTTGTTGATTAATGTAGTTGTCCTGTATACCGTCCAGCAGCTTTGAGAGACACCAAAACGAATCCGCCTCGATAGCCGCAAGCACAGCAGGATCGAGATCGCCAACATCGAACAATTCCGGATCGGTATCTGATCTCAGCTCGACAATCATTCTAGCTAAGCGGGGACATACCTATATAAGCGCTCAAGAAGACTTGGAAGAAAGGCGTAACCAAATCGTTGATTCCCTGTACATACCCCGAGGCGGGATGTCGCGTTGCCCATACGTAGAGTATACGTTCGAGGGATCGCTGGGCAGTCATCGTTGACCATAGTGGGACACCGGGCCTGGTACGGGGCACGTCAATCTCGATTTGATGCCACATCTGTTTGTCAGTCTTGTTCTCATTGCTTCACGGACCTGTTGATCGAGAGAGGCGAGACCTCGGCCGAAGTATTGGTCTACTAGCTGCGAGTATTCTTTACGTTTACGATGTAGGGTCGTAAGTCGCGGTTGCACGGGTAAGGGCAGATAATTCTGCTTGTCAGTTCGGTCCCGCTTCTTATTACCAGACTTACAAGCAAGAGCTGCCAAACTATCGGCCTGACCTCCTCGGGTACACCACTCCACGCGAGTCGTCTTAGTTCACCTAGTCGATCAGCTTATGATGATGATATAAAGCTTAACCTACCGAGATCCACACCGCCTCCGTCCTCGTCCCTTCCCCTCAAAACCTTGGCAAATTTCTCCCTTCTCCTTTCTGTTCGTACACTCCGCTGTCTGTTGATCCCCTCTTTCCTGCCTAGAGACTTCGGCGTTGTTGATCCGGCTTCATGTAATGGCATGTTGGATAACGTCGAAGAGCTTGATGAAGATGATACTTGGGTGTTGGCCAGGAACGGGAAGACGGATGATGGGTTTGTGGGTACCGTCGTTGGTGTCGAGGGGGCCGAGCTGGACAAGTGTAGGGAGGAGAGGAGTTGTAGAGGATCTGTCCGTCAGCCCCGCTGAATAGGATAGCTTAAAAGACGTACCCCTGAGAATAGCATCTGCATCCTCCCTGATAGCCTCTTTACCTGCCCTGACCGGCAGTATCACCTCTTCTTCCTCTACCACTGGATCCACCAGCTCCCAAGCACCGCCTGGAGGTAATCTAGATACGCTAGACTCTCCATGTACCATTGTCGTAGTAGGTGACCCCGTTCCCGGTGTTGGGGGTGCCGCGCCCTCGGTGTATGTCTTCGCGGTATTGAAAGCTGGCCGATGCGAGACATGTTGATATGACCCGGAGGCCCAACTGGCAGCTACAACACTCCCAGTAGATGTTTGGCGCTGATGCCCATTACCATTGGGTCTGATTGGTATGGGTGCAGCTCCTTGCCCTTTAAACCCAGTAGGTAGGTCATCTTCGTGATCCGATCCGGAATCCCAAGCATCTTCCCATTCATGCGACCGACGGTTGTTTGCGTGTAGCTTTGTTGGCGATGGAGCTTTCGTTCGGTTCGAAGCTGCCGAAGATGGTCTGGGGAAGATTGAGGAGTTAAGTATGATATGCGGGTTTGCCGAATGGGGGCGTGTAGGTGGTTGAAATGCCATGCTGAGATGTCTGTGGTGTATGCGTGCGCAATCGAATATGGATTTATTGAGTCATGAGTGTGTAGGCGTTACAGACTAGAGTCCAAGTATGCTTTGATACGTATATGTGGAGTCCTATGATAAAGTAATGTATGGTGGGTTGTATGGAGCAAGGTGGTTCAACGTGTTCGGTAATCAATGAATCTACTTCTTCCAGCTAGATAATTCGATTCACTCTTTGCTTACCCTACTATACAATCCTTTGATCAGGTCTGGGACTCGGCCTCGCTCTTTTCGCTCAGTCCTACGCTGTCACGATCTCCCAAAACGTATTTGAGCCGCATAGGAAGGTGCGACGAATGAGGATGGGCTGATACGCCAATGTCCCCATCTCACCTACACTTTGCCCGCTCATTATGGAATCTGACGCACCCAACCATGTATATCACGACCGATCCGAAAACCCTACCAACGGTAATGGCATCATCGGACCCCCCAAACCATCCAATTCTCGCCCAATCTCGCCATTATCTTCATTCTCCCAGAACCCACTTCACCCAGCTACGGCCGTCACTCCGGTGAAATTCGCAACTACAACAAATGCGTTCCATCTCGCTGTATCACCTACTTCCTCGACTAGTTCAGGACGCGAGACTCAATTGAGTTCCATGTTGCTGAGTAACGAACGTTCACCTCCTCAAGCTGGATCTTCTACTGCTCGTCGTCGATTGAGACGACCCAGCATGTTATCCTTGGCTCATGGTCCCAACGGGATGGTAGATAATATTCATCGTCACAATGGGATCGATGATGAGAACATGAATGGGAACAGGGACGATACGGATGATGAATTAGAATCTGCAATGGGGAGGGTTCAAGGCGGCTCAAGGAGTCCGAACGTCTCGCCTACCAATTCGAGATCACAATCGAACCCCTTTGGATCAGGAGGACAATCACGATGGGGAAGCAGGGATTCTTCCATGTTTAGTGCTTCGCCCACCGGTCAACCGTCATACCGACCAAACGCTCCACCGTCAATGCAGTCTCTTACTACCAATTCGCCTCCGTCTATGTCGGTGTCCGGCGACATGGATCAGGAGAGTGGAGAGGGAGAAAGTATGATGGAATTGACTGATCCCGAAGATTTACGTTCGCCACTTCGTTTCTTACCAAGTCACCTCGATACTTCTGCCAGTAGGCGTAAAGGAAAAGGAAAAATGGTTGAGATCGACCCCGTCTCACCAGCCCCGGCCCAACCCGCCGCTACTCAACCGCAAACGTCGACTCCAGGTGGACTCGCTGCGTTCAATAGAAAACCACTGCCAGCTACTCTACTGGCGACACTCATTTCAGAAACCGCTCCGCAGGAACATGAAATGCAGTCGGAAGCACGGATGCAACGATTCATGCATTCTCATGCATCCCGATTACCCTTCACTCCAAGAGCGTCCAAATCCACTCGAGGCAGGTTCCCCGAGATGGCCGACAATGAAGACGACAACGATCTACCGGCTAGACGACCTTCGTATCGTGATCGAACTTCTTGGACGAATATGAGGATGGACAGCGACAGTGATTCAGATGATGATGCGGACGGAAGCGAACCGGTGAATGCTGCATTTGCAGCTGGAATGGATCTGGATCGGCCAATGTCGTCTAGCTCTAGTGCTTTGTGGCCTGGAAATGGATCGGAATCAGGCAAGATGACGCCTGGATCAGGACCTCTTGCTATAGCTGGAAGTAGGAATGGGAGTGGAAGCGGGAGCGGAAGTGGGGGTGTGCCTACGCCGCCAACCCAGAGCGGCGCGTGGGGCTCACGACCAGCTCGAATGAGCTTCTCGAATCAAATGATGTCGAGTCCAGGTAGTGGATTGGCCTTGCCGGGTGCGTTTGGTAGTCTCGGGATGGGAGGCGGGACACCACTAGGCAGTCCTACCCTCGAGCGCTTGGAGGTACGTTCAACGGTCATGTGTTGTGAGTTTCACTCAACTTTAGCTTGGAGCCTCGCCTGGCGCGAACTCTGCTTCCAGCCCCGGTCTCATGCAGTATAGAGAGTCTCTGGGAGGCTCCGCCTTGATGCGTCCTGGCAAGAGAAAAGGTGAGTCGATTCAGCCACTACCACAAGGCAAGGCTGACATGCAGCTCAACCGGATGATCGCTTCGATCCGTATAAACGGCCCCGAGGTACATCGCCCTCACTCACTCCAATGTCTCCATCTCGCCCACTTTCATCTATGCCAATCCCTTCTTCCCCTTTCGCAGCATCAAATTCGAATAGAAGACCGTACCGCCCACTGAGCTCTCGGTCGCGTCAAGCCTCCCCTGCACTTAGCATAGGATCAACATCTGGCATATTGAGCACATCTCTGGGAACTAATACCAATAAATCGTTAGGAGGAAATTTCATAGCGACTGGACCTGCTGCTACGATAGCAGCGCAACAAGGACAGGCACCTCAATTGGGCGGACTTGGTTTATTGAGTTTAGCGAATGTAGGTGAAGATGCCGAGGGGGAAGTGAGGGCAACTTCAGAAGTGAGAGAAGAAGGTGATCGGCGACGATCAGAGGATGATATGGAGGAAGACTAATTGTTGTATTAGCATAGTTGTATAGTATAGTATTGGAACGTATTAAGTCCACTGCATATGCAGGTCCGCAATGCTTAAGCGGTCCCTGTGTTTTATCTCTGTCACCATAATTTCCCAAAGCGGTAAATGTATTAACGGTGAAGCCCGGTCGTCACTATCGTCAACCTCACTCTACCTTGGCCACCAATACGTCTATACTTTCACCCGCGATACATAGCCCAGCTCAGTATCCACCAACAAATCCTCAAGACATCTCATATCATAACAGTTCAACAGCATGGCATCCAGGAAGAAGGTTCTATTGAAGGTACGTTGCTCTGTAGGGTAATCACCGTACACCGCTCACGCTCCTTTTAGGTTATCATCCTTGGTGACTCTGGGTGAGTGCTTTACAGCTGGTTCAGTGCATACTATGACGGGCGCATGTCTGGAATGCCTCTATGTACACGATAAGAGGACTGTCAGAGGGACCCTACCCGCCAACATAAGGCGGTCGGACCCCATCCAATCTCCCTCAGCTGCGTTCCTGCAACTCGACTCCCCACGTCGGAGTAAGGAAAGGCGCTGGGCTGACAATCAGAGTCGGAAAGACATCGCTCATGAACCAATATGTCAACAAGCGATTCTCAAACCAGTACAAAGCTACCATCGGTATGAAACCCATCCGCTTCAGGGGTCGATACTGATATCCAGGTGCCGATTTCCTAACCCGTGAATTGGTCGTCGATGATCGAGTCGTCACTATGCAATTATGGGATACCGCCGGACAAGAACGATTCCAATCTCTTGGTGTCGCTTTCTATAGGGGAGCGGATTGTTGTGTGTTGGTGTACGATGTCAACAGCTCCAAGAGCTTTGAAGCGCTAGATGGATGGAGAGATGAGTTCCTCGTCCAAGTATGTCTCAGCTAGCGAGCTGTAGGCCGAGCTGATCAAAAGGCTTCCCCGCACGACCCCGAGAATTTCCCATTTGTTGTGTTGGGAAACAAGATCGATATGGAGGAATCGAAGCGGATGGTCAGTGCCCATAGATCGTTTCAAGGGACTACCACTGACAAACAGGTGTCCCAGAAACGAGCAATGACATGGTGTCAGTCCAAGGGCAACATCCCATACTTCGAGACTTCAGCAAAGGAGGCGATCAATGTCGAGCAAGCTTTCCAGACTATCGCCAAGAACGCCCTAGCGCAGGAAGCCGAGACCGAGCTGTAAGCTATCATTGTGGATGTTCTGAGCTACGCTGATAGACAGGTACGCCGACTACCCTGATCCCATCAGAATCGATTCCGAGAGTTCTCAGAACTACGGTTGTAATTGTTAGGCAAACCTGTCGAGATCGTGTTTGATATATGATGTGATATTATCGACGTGTATACATTTCTCCACCCTCGGCCCATTTAATTCTCGTAGACTGTAGTCTATTATATTCTTAATCGTTTCTGATGCACTCATGACTGTATATATCTATCTTCATATAGGATATCGCGGGATTATTTCGGACGCGTCTTGTAAAAGCAAAATCAACTCTGTTGATGAATGTCATTCGTCTTCCCTTCCTCCCCTTATATACCGCTAGCATGGCTATCTTTGTAGCTCCCGAGGCGCCTAGACCGACCATCAAGCACAAGAAATCGCTCACGTATGGGGGAAGACATCGTGGATCATCGACCGCCAATCCCTCAAGTCCATATAAGTCACCTTTGCCAAGTAAAGACAACGAGATATCCCCTTCTTCCGATAACATGTCTCTGATCAACTCTCCTCCTGCTGCTTCGAGTTCACAATTATCATCACCTCCTCCTGTGGTATCGAGGCTTGGTAGGATCCCAAGTATACCTCCATATAAACCGCCGGTAGTGGATGATGAGGAGAGTATGGAAGTAGAGGATACAAGAACAGACTATGAGGAAGAGTCAGAAAGTGAGGATGAGCATGAGGAAGAGAACAGACCGATAGTTCACAGTATGCTCGATTCCCCCTTCCCAAGGATGAGCTGATGGGTAGTCGAGGCTCGGCTTCGACCTGAGGCTCGTACAATGCCACATACGGTAGAGCGTATTCTACGAGGATACTTATCGGATGATACAGATGATATGTGGATGATACCAGGTGAAGAGGTAGCCGGATGGGAAGAGATCGATGCACTGGCAAATGCTCTCGAATCTGTCATCGTCGCGGAGATATGTACGTGTCGAACCATTTTATGATGGCTTACTGACGAGGTAGCGAACGACACGAACTCGATAAAGCTACAAGAGGCCGAGCTGGAGATCCACATCTACAGAATGTCTGAAGAAGAGGATGATGAGATAGCTGGGGAACTGAGTGGTGAGCTGGAGCCTTCCCTTTGGGGCGCTAGCTGAGATGAAACAGAGGATGAGGGCAAAGACGAGAAAGCTCCTTCGGCAGCTCATACCAAATCGCTACCGTCCGAGGATATGGACGAATTATGGGGAAAGTGAGCTGATCCGAGCTCATCACTTGAACAAAGCTGACACGTAGCTTGGTGTACCCTGATAATCTGAAGGAGCGGTTATTGCAGTATATCTACTCATCGATGTTCTTTTCAGACAAGGAAATTAGTTCAGGAGTGGTGAACTGGAGTCGGTAAGCTGTTTGACACCTTGGACGGTGTAAAAGCTCATCGCAGTCTCGTTCTCCTTCATGGACCACCGGGTACAGGGAAGACGTCACTATGTAGGGCTCTAGCGCAGAAGATCTCAATCAGGCTGCAAGACACGTAAGTTCCCCTTTCCCCTCGTCCTGGCTCCACGAAGTGGAGACTGATCATCAGCTACAAGAGTACGAAACTTGTCGAAATCAACTCGCATTCTTTATTCTCTAAATGGTTCTCTGAATCTGGAAAGCTGGTCCAGAAGCTCTTTTCACATGTCACGAATATGGCGGACTCAGAGGATACGTTTGTGATCATTATGATTGGTATGAACCCATCCCCCCATGAATGGCTGAGCTGATCTCGTAGACGAGGTGGAGAGTCTGACGGGGAGCAGGACGTCAGGTGGATCTGAGCCGGGTGATGCGCTTAGAGTCAGTGAATGCCAGGTCTAGCACCATTCAGATGCTGATTGACAGGTCGTCAATGCCGTCCTGACGCAATTGGACAAGCTCAAATCAAGACAAAACGTCCTCGTACTCACTACATCCAATCTATCTCACGCCATCGGTAGGTAGCCAGACCTTTCTCGTGGAGTGACCTGACGGCTAGATAACGCATTCATCGATCGAGCGGATATCAAGGAGTTTGTGCCCTTGCCCCCACCCGAAGCGATTTATTGGATGCTACGATCATGTTTCATCGAACTCATGGATAAAGAAGCGATGAGATCTTTGGAGATCCCAAAGTGGAGAAACGCAAACAATGCTTATAAACTGCAACATAAAAATGGATTGATTAATGGTAATCACGTCAACGGAGATACGAAGAAGACGAAAACGGAACGTTCGACAGACCTAGGAATTGGACTGGCGAGACTCGCGCACAGGTGTTATGTAAGCCCAGTCTCTCCTCTTGGTGCATTTGCTGATGATTCAGGAATACAAACTGTCAGGACGTGTGTTGAGACGAATGCCAATGATGGCTCATACCCGTTTTATCGGTCGTCAGAGAAAGTCGACCACCGATTCAAACACCGTTCACAGGCCCGAGAAATGGTTGGACGCGATGGAGAAGTTCGTAGAGGTCGAACAGCAGGATAGGGAGAAGATCGGGTGGGACAAAGAGGCAATGGGTGCATAGGTTAGTCCAATGTCGTTCAGGGGCAAGACTACATTGATGTATCACAATAGATTGTATATAGATTCTACCACATCAGGAGTTTGCATGTGCTATGCATAGACATCGACTCGTATCTAGAAAATACAACTTACAGATGCCATCACGCTAAATATTGGCACATTCACACTGACAGCCTGCTACTGCACATTGATCATGTCCCGGTTCACCATCTAAACCACCATTGAACCAAGGTAAGATATGATTGGCGTGGCCACCATGTCGACAGCTGAGACAGCAGACATATGCCGCGTCGAGGGTATCTAAATGTCAGCTCCTTCGAGATGACGGGCATTTAAGCTGACCGGCTAGAGATGGTTCTTCCTCCCACGGATCGGCAAATCGAGGCTGAACGTGAAGTAGGCCTGAGAGTTAGTCGCGAGCGGTATACAGGACCTACATATGATACACCTCGGAAGAACCGAAGTACATAGGGAGCAGGTTGTTGTCTGACCCATCAATTTTAGGACACTGTGTGGACGGGCAAACTTACACGCTCGTTTGGCCATGTTGTGGTAGATCTCAGGACTGCATTTCGATTGATATGCCCCTCTTCCACTTTCCCAACTTGGTTATTACATCTACTTGTTAGCTTCCAGGGAGAGCAAATGCGCCGTCGGGAACGATCATATAGACGACTCACGCAGGACAGATGATCCGCTCATCACCCATCTCTTCACCCAACTTCCGTAATCTCTCCCAACGATGAACATCGAAATTACTCCTAGCCGTAAACATCCCCCAGCTATCCAGTAAATCGCGATACCCCTCAACCCAACGCTCTACCTGTTTCTTCTCCTTGGCATCGAGCTGGGAGGAGGGGATGAATGCCGATAAAAGCGATACTGTCTGGATATCGGATGTACGGTCCAAGAAAGCTTGTAGAAGGGGTATAGCGAGAGAAGTGAGTCCAGTGAGGAGGAGACCGTGGAGTGAAGCATGGCGTAGGCAACGTTGATATCGGTCTTTAAGGAAATTTGTCAACTACAAGTCAGCCTCTGAACGGCTAAATAGCTTGGGACCTTACAGCCTTGTCACTGAGGTGGAACATGGCAATAGCCACTCGATCTAGCAATGGAATGGCTTCCTCTTCTAGTACACTCTCCCAATTATCTCCACCGATTTTGAGCAGGATCGCCCGGATGTACGGGTCATCAACTTTGTTGATCAGTGACGGCCAGTGCGAATTCCAGAACTCGCTCCCTCGCAGAGCTCGAGATTGGGTCAAGAAACCCGCTATCGTCGAGGCCATCAGGCGGTGTTTTTCGTCTGATCATCAGCGATTGTCTCAAAGACTAACTAAGCACGTACTATCGCTGTTCATCAGAATACTGATTGCAGGCTCTTCATCTCCGGAAAAGTATGCCCAACAAGCCGCTTTCGTACGTTGACCATCTTCGATCAGACTACATCATCAGCTTGTCCCCTTGATGTGTATATAGATATCTCACCGGTTGACCTCCGAAATGACAGCCTTATCACGCCCTTCACCACAGATGACAACCATCATTCTCCTCTGAGCTTCTTTATCCGTAGGCGGTAGTTTTCCACTTCCGATACTACCAAGTTGACCATTATCCGTCCTCTTTTCGTTGATAGCCAAAACAGCTTCCTGGAACCCATTTTCCTGCTCAGCACTGGGTAGATTTTGGGGCGAGTTGCCCGATTTCTGCACTGGAGAAGGGACATTGGTGGAACGAGCCACATTAGACCACGCTGATGAACCTTGTTTTACTGTTTCGCGGCGGGAGCCTGTGGAATTTGATGAAGCTGGTAATTCAGGGCCGACCGGTGGAGTCAGGTGAGATGATGAGGTTGCTGTTGGGCGAGGTGGAGTCGTGTTAGAATCCTCGTTAGATCGAGTGAGGTTGAGTGACAGCCAGAGGGGGTAGAGACCGTAGTGGCTCAGATCGTATTCGCGGTATGTTGACGTCGAAGGCGGCATCACCGTGATCAAATCTGCTATCAGCTCATCGCCCAGCTCTTGTCAAGCTGAACTCACGATCAAGCAGTTCCCATACACCCGCGAGCCTGTCTCGACCGGTGAAGCGTGTGGAGATAGCCGCATTGAGATGTAGCTGAGAGTTAGCGTGTCATAATCGTCGGATAAAGTAACCTACATCCGCTAATCCATAACCCTCCTCCGCTTTACATCTCATGGCATACCCCATGTCCCCTCTCAATATCCGTCCCAGCCCATCAAATCCGCCCATGATCTCCTCTTTCTCATCCACATAATCCCTCATTTCCCCGAATCTAGCACCTTTCTCAGTACTCCGAGGAGTCTGGTACCCACTACTCAGTCCCGACTTTTGCCGTCCACCGCGACTAGCTCCTGCTTCGGCCAAGATACGATTCACACCCTCGGGAGCCATTTGGAATCGATTCTGACGTTTATAATCCTCGAAAGAAATTGACGCTTTATCATCTTCATCGTCGTTCTTGTGAGTATCACCATGACTGCTGGTGGATGATGCTCGTGATCGGGGTGGAGCATCATCTGGTGAAACGACATGTAACTTGGTCGAGGTGGAAATAACCATGTCGCCACGAGAGGCTGATGCAAGCTGATATCAGTCTAACTCGGGTGCGCGGGACGTACAGTTGGGCTTTCGCCTATCGGGCCGATTGACAGGGATCCATCTTTCTTTACCACGAGGATATCCTTCTGTCCACTGGGTGTCGAAGGAAATGCAAAGCTATGTAGGTCCTTCTTTGGTGTCGATACTAGATTCAGCAACCATTCGTCATTAATACTCACACATCCTCATGCCCCCAACTTCCGTGAAATCCTCTTTGCCATCCTTGGTCTCGTGTGAGCCAGTCACGAAATTCCAAAGAGTGACTCCATGCTCCTTGGTCCCAGCTGCCAACCTTCCATCCTGTAGCCATTCCAGCGCTACCACTGTACCAGTCACTTTGAAACTCAGAGTCTCCATTCCAGGTTTTCTGACGTCGAATACCTTGACTACGCATTCTCCTGAATTGAGCTCGAAACTGGCGAACCGTTCTCCTCGATTTGGATCTGCTGCTAGACCGTTGACGGCTCTGGTTGCCCATTGTGCCGATACCCCAGGGATGACTGAGTTATCTCTGGGCGAAGTTCCCGCTGGTGGTGGGTTTGGCGCTCGTAGGTCATACAGCCGAATAGATTTGCCGTTCGCTCCAACCAGTAGAGAATCGATATCGGAATGCAAGAAGCAGAGTGAATTGATGGTTTCGTTCGGACAATATTGCTGTATAGGCCTAGGTTCTGTTGGCAACCACCTCGGGTCTTTGGCTTGGGGATTATTGATATCAAGTCTCCCTAATGGTCTGCGCCAACTGGAGTTGTTCTCGGGTTGTAATCGTGAAATAGCATCGGCAACATCCCAGATGAGTAACGAGTAATCCGAACGATGCCTATCGTATCCTGTCGCTAGGTAGTTCGAGTCAACTGGGGAGAACGCGACTGCCGTGACTGCTCGGATATGTTTGACGGATAGCTGAGCGACCGTAAATTGAGATGATGAAGGCGCAGTGTTGTTAGCGGGTAGTGCAAGGGTGGCAGGCGAGACATTTAGGAGGACGGTCCGACCAGAGCTTAGTCCAGTAGCGACCAGATTTCGGTGTGTCGGCATAGGCGACCATGCCATTGCCTGCGATCAGCTCAACCTTACGACTGTTCTCATCAATGAAAATCACTCTGATTTGTCCGACGTCAGTCTGTAGACCAATCATGCCCATCTGGCCAACCTAGATATCAGCAAACCCCAAATCACAACACTCACTTCCTTCCTCCACTCGTACATCTTGATCTCCCCCGACGCAGCTTGCGTAGCCTGTCCACCGACCAGGAAACGACCTCGTCCATCTGCCAGAGAGTCGGATAAGGCTATGCGCCTTGTCATGTCTTCTCCTTGACGCGCCATGGTCAGCTGCTGGATGGTTTACGATAGATGAGTGAATGGTTACCGTATACTCGACTTCGGAGACCCGGGTTTCAGGAACGAGCCAAAGTGCAACT
>Ga0265780_10001823_pt1 | contig 29522 bp, 21 predicted proteins | sample P1T30metagenome_FD_192432 | JGI IMG/M metagenome (GOLD analysis project Ga0265780, IMG submission 192432) | Plant litter microbial communities from East Loma Ridge, Irvine, California - P1 T30 | ecosystem: Environmental > Terrestrial > Plant litter > Unclassified | place: USA: California... | reverse complement strand
ATTTACCTGTTATCGAATTAGCTAGTTTCCGTACGCTAAGCGCTTATTGTCGGCAAAATGCCGCTGCCGCGTGGTAGGCCTGACTGGCTGACTTATAATGTCGCCCTGTCTTTTCTCACGCCTTTGCAAGGCCTATCGACCATGTCTTCCCACACCCAGTACGTCAATATCGCCGCCTATAAATTCATCACGCTCGACAACCTGGAGCAATTGCGCCCGCAATACCAGGACCTGTGCAACGCGCTGGGATTGAAGGGGACCGTGCTGCTGACGCCGGAAGGCATCAATATGTTCCTGTCGGGTACGCGCGAACACATCGACCAGTACCTGGACTGGGTGCGCAGCGACGAGCGCCTGGCCGACCTGGAATGGAAAGAAAGCCTGTCGACCGAACAGTCGCACAAGCGCATGCTGGTGAAGATCAAGAAAGAAATCATCACCATGCGCATGCCGCTGATCAAGCCGGAACTGGGCCGCGCACCCGCGGTCGATGCGCACACCCTGAAGCGCTGGCTCGACCAGGGCCATGACGACGACGGCGTTGAAGTGGTGATGATGGAAACCCGCAACGCCTTCGAGGTCGACGTCGGCACCTTCGAGAATACGCTCGACTACCGCATCGACAAATTCACCGAATTTCCGGCCGTCGCGGCCCAGCACAAGGATGAGCTGAACGGCAAGACCGTGGTCACCTTCTGCACCGGCGGCATCCGCTGCGAAAAGGCCGCGATCCACATGAAGGAGATCGGCTACGACCGCGTGTACCAGCTCGAGGGCGGCATCCTGAAGTATTTCGAGGAAGTCGGCGGCGACCACTACGCGGGCGACTGCTTCGTGTTCGACTACCGCACCGCCCTCAATCCGAAGCTGGAACCGACCCAGACCGTACAGTGCTTCGCCTGCCGTGCCGTGGTGACGCCGCGCCAGCAGCTGTCGCCGAGCTATGTGGTGGGAGTGTCGTGCCCGCATTGCGCCGAAGCGCACAAGTCCGGCGAGACTGCCGCCGTCCGGCCGGCCGCCTGATCGTTCCCTGGCGCCGGCCCGCTCGCTTGCTTCAACCCAGCGGCAGCGCGTCCGCTACCGGCGCCTGACCGACGAGCTCGACGGCTTGGGCCTCGGCAGCATGTGCGTCGACGATGCGCCCGATCCATGCGTCGACCACGTCCGGATCCAGCGCATCGGCCGCGCTCTCGAGATCCCTGACTGTCGCCAGGAACTGCATTGAAATCTCTTTTGCCGTCTCACCCCGGTAGGCGGCGACCTCATCGGGCTCGTCCAGGCGCAGGGTGAACATGCTGGCGACCGCTACTTTGCCGTTGAAGGCAGTGCTGTCGGTGCCGACCGCAGCCTTGGAAACATCCCTCACCACATCATCGATCGAGATAACGCCGCGATCCATCAGGTCGGCCCAATAATTCAGGCCGGTCTGGTCGGCCGCGCGGCCGAACAGGTTGTCGTAGACCTCATTGACGATGGCCCGGTTATCCAACCCGGCATAGGTGTCACGGTATTCCTGCGACGCGGCGAACGAATCGGAAACATCCGCCAGCGTGATCGCACTTGCATCCAGCGCATCGGTCCAGTGCCCGATGCCATCCGGGTCGGCCGGACGTCCAAAATACGCGACATACAGCTTCTGAACCTCGATAACGTCAATTGCCATTTTTCCTCCGTTATTGAATGGATAACTTATCTTAGTCCAGGGAGAAAAATGACAGCGCATGCCTGGTGCATGATGCGCGAGGTAACCACGGTTTATCGCCCGATCGGCGCCGAGTGTCGGATAATCATGTCTTTGCATGACCACCAAGCTGTTGCGCTCTACCGAATGGGAGGAACAGCCTCACGATGATCACGATATGAAGAATACGAGCGCGGACGGCCTGCGCGGTCTTGCTGCATTAAGCGTCACGATTACCCATTTCGTCGCCGCGTTCCTGCCATCGCTGCTGTTCTATAACTATGGCGCGCTGTTTCCCCGTCCCGTGGAGCCTGGCCCGCTTGCCGACGCACTCGGCTCGCCGGCATTCACCCTGTTTTATAACGGCCATTTTCCCGTACTGATCTTTTTCGTCCTGTCCGGCTATGTCCTGACACTGCCCTGGTTCGAGCGCGCCGACGCAGCCCCGGTCTTGCAGCGTCGCCTGTGGTCGCGTTATCTGCGCCTGAACCTGCCGATCATGGCCGCGATCGGACTGGCCTGGCTTGCTTATTCGACGGGATTGATGCACACGGGGCAGGCGGCGCACCTGTCCGGTTCCACGAATTGGCTGGCCAGCTTTTATCCACCGGGCCTGACCGGCTTCGCGGCCTTGAAAGAAGCGCTGTTCGGGTCGATCGTGCTTGGCAGCGCGTCGCTCCTGCCGCCATTGTGGACACTGAAAATCGAGTTCATTGGCTCGATCTATATTCTGTTGTTCTTTCTCGCCAAGCCCGCGCGCCATCTACTGCTGCCGATGGCGCTGGCGTGCCTGCTGCTGCACGCCATTCACGCGGAGCAGTCGATTTATTACATCGCCCTGTTCGTGGGCGCCGCGCTGCACCGCGTGCGCCTGACGCGCTCCGGCCAGTTCGCTGTGTTCGCGGCCGGCCTGTATTTCGGCGCCTACCAGCATTTCCGGGCCGTGTACGGCTTTTTGCCCGACCCGCGGATCTGGGACGTCAAGAGCTTTTATAACGTCATTGGCGCCGCCTGCGTCTGCGCGGCGGTGCTGTCGGGATGGGGACAGGGATTGCTGAACCGCCCGCTGGTGCAGTTCCTGGGGCGCATTTCGTTCTCGATCTACCTGCTGCATTTCATCGTGCTGTGCTCGCTGTCGGCGGCGTTCTATACGCACTTCCCGCGCGATGCGCTGCATCTCGGGATCGGCTTCGTCCTGTATCTGGCCGCCTGCGTGGGCGCGGCATGGCTGTTCGAACGCTGGATCGACCGGCCGGCGATCGCGATATCGCGCCGCTTCGGGACGATGCTGTGTGGGGAGGAAAGAAGAAGCGGCGCGCAGGCGGCGCCCGATGAAGAAGCGGCGAGCCCGGTTGCCCGGGCCCGCCGACAGGTCTAGCGGAAGAAAGCGCCGATCTCGCGGACGGCGTCCGGCGCCAGCGTGCCGGAGGCCGCGCGCAGGCGCATCAGGCCCACCAGGTAGGAGTAGCGGGCCTGGGCCAGGTCGCGCTGGCTGGTAAACAGCGTTTGCTGGGCGGTGAGCAGGTCGAGGTTGATGCGCACCCCGCCCTTGATGCTCTGCTCGGTGGCCTTCATGAGTTCCTTGCTCGAGTCGACCGCCTTGACCAGCGCATCGATCTTGCGACCGCTGCTCATCACCAGGTCATGGGCTTTACGCAGCTCGATCAGCACCTCGTTGGTGCGCGCATCGAGATCGGATTGCGCGCGACCGTAGCTGGCCGCCGCCTGGCGGGTCTGGGCATTGATCGCGCCACCCTGGTAGATCGGGATGTTCACCTGCACACCGATCGAGCGGTTGGTCGATTCGGTGCCGAGCAGGTTCAGGCTTTCGCTATCGCTCTTGCTGTAGGCGGCCACGAAGTCCACCCGCGGCAGGTGGCCAGCGCGGTTGCGGTTGATGTCCAGGCGTGCGTTTTCCACCGCGAGCCGGGTTGCGGCCAGGGTGTTGTTGCGTTCAATCGCCAGCTTGCGCCACTCTTCGAAACTTGCCACGTCCAGCGTCACCGGACGGAAATTGGAGCCGAGCTGGTCGAGCGTGCCCGGGTCCATGCCGATCACGCCGGCCAGCGTATTGCGTACCGCGACCACATGGTCTTGCGCTTCCACCAACTGGGCCTCGGCCAGGTCGAGCCGGGCCTGGGTTTCCAGCGAATCGGTGCGCGTGCCCTCGCCTTTCTGGAACAGGAAGTCGTTGACCTTCTGCTGCTCGGCATACATATCGCGCTGCACGCGCGCCAGTGCCAGCTGGTCTTCGGCGAACAGGGTGTCCATATAGGCGCTGACCACGCGCACCGACACCTCATCGACGCCGGCCTCATAGGCTTGCACGGCCTGGTCGCTCTGCACCTTGCCCTGGCGGTAGCGCTGGATGGCGTCCATATTGAACAGCGGCTGACGCAGCTGGACCACGGCCGAGCGACTATCGTACTTTGGATGGTCGATTGACGGCGGCCGGTTAACGCCCTGGAAAGTCTCGCGGTCGGTTACGTTCTGGTTGTACGAGTAACTGGCCGACACCTGCGGCAGCAACTGCGAGCGGCCGAGGATGCGGTTTTCCTTGCCGCTTTCGGCCTCGTAATAGCGCATGCGGAAGGTCGGGTCGTTCTTGAGCGCGGCCTGGTAGGCCTCCTCCAGCGTGACCGCGCCGGCGCTGCCGGCGCCGCAGAAACCGGCGGCCAGCAGCGCGCCCGCCGCCAGGCCGCGCAAACGGAATGCGTGTGTGCGCGTCATGGCTTACTCCTCGCTCAGCGCCGAGTGGGCGCGGTCCATGATCGGCTTGAGCAGGTAGCTCATCATCGTGCGCTCGCCGGTCTTCACGAACAGCTCGACCGGCATGCCGGAGCGGATGTCCATATTGTGCGCGACGACCTTCTTCTGGCCTTCCGGGGTCACTTTCACGTGGACCTTGTAGTACGGATTGCCGGTCTTTTCGTCGACGCTGCGGTCGGCCGAGATATACAGCACTTCGCCGTTGATGTGCGGGGTCTTGTTGGCGTTGAAGGCCGAGAAGATCAGCTCCACCGGCAAGCCCGGGTGCACCTTGTCCACCAGGTTGGTCGCCAGCTGGCCGTCCACGATCAGCGGCGCGTTGCTCGGGACGATGTCCATCAGCTTGAAGCCGGGCGGCACCACGCCGCCATTGGTGAACACCGCCAGGCCGACCACGGTGCCGTCGGCGGGCGACTTCACTTCGACGTTCGACAGCTCGAAGCGCTGCGCGTGCAGACGTGCGCCCTGGCCATCGACTTCCTTCTGGAAATCGGCCAGCTGGGTGCGCACTTCCTTCTGGTAGTCCTGCATGCGCTGGGCGCGGCGCATGGTCAGCTCGATCACCTGGCGCTGCGAGCGGCCGATATTGCCGATGTCTTCCGAGATGGCGCCGCCCAGCTGGGCGTAGGTGCGTTCCAGGTCGAGCAGGCGGTTGCGGGCGACGTAGCCTTCCTTGGCCAGGTCGCGCATGCCGCCCAGCTGTTCTTTCAGGAATTCGACCTGCTCCTTCTTGCTGTCGCGCGATTCCTGCAGGCCGCTGATCTGCATCTTGAGGCCTTCGATGCTGGCGTCGATACCGGACAGCTCGCTTTGCAGCGAATTCTGGCGCGCCATCAGGAGTTGCGACTGGGTGCTCATCAGCTCGATGACGCGCGGCTCGGTGCGGCGCCGTTCCAGCTCTTCCGGGAACTTGATGGCCTTGGCGCCGTCGCGTTCCGCAGTCAGGCGGGCGACGGTGGCCATGGCCGCCAGGTATTGCGCGTCGGTGACCTCGACCGCAGAGCGGGCGATGATCGGATTCATGCGCACCAGCACCTGGCCCTTCTTGACCACATCGCCGTCACGCACCAGCAGTTCCTGCACGGTGCCGCCGGCCTGGTGCTGCACGGCCTGGCGGTTCGATTCGGTGGCCACGGTGCCCGACAGCGGCACGCCCTTGTCGAGCGGCGCCAGCAGTGCCCACAGCAGGAAACCGCCGAAACCGGCCAGCACGATCAGCCAGCCGAGCTTGCTGTACGGATTAGGGTCGGTCTTGACTTCGGTCGGCTCGACGTCGTGCACGACCACGTCCGTGGTATTGCCCGAGGTATTACTCTTCAACAACTTCATCAGTTCGGTTCTCCAGTAATGACCGTCGTCGGTCAAACGCTAGCTTGGGGCTGGTCGGTCGTGGCCGGTGCGGCGGGTGCGGCCGGGGCCGGGGGCGCAGGCGGCGCGGGCGGCGCAGGCGGCGCCGGCGGGGCCGATGGAGCCTGCGGCTTGGCTGCGGCCTGGTTGGTCAGCGCGGCCTGCTTTTGCTGTTCCTGCAGAGCGGCCAGCACCTTGGCGGTCGGACCGAACATATGGACCTGGCCATCGCGCAGCAGCAACAGCTTGGTGGTCACGCTGATCGCACTCGGGCGGTGGGTGATCAGGATGATGGTCTTGCCGCGGTTGCGCAAGTCGAGCACCGCGTTGACCAGCGCCTGCTCGCCGGCTTCGTCCAGGTTCGAGTTCGGCTCGTCCAGCACGATCACCGAAGGATCGTCGTACATCGCACGGGCCAGGCCCAGGCGCTGCTTCTGGCCGCCGGACAGCCCGGCGCCGCCGTCGCCCAGCTGGGTATCGTAGCCGTTCGGCAGGTGCAGGATCATGTCGTGCACGCCGGCGCGCTTGGCTGCCTGTACCACTTTCTCGGCATCGACTTCGCCGAAGCGGGCGATGTTGTCGCTCACGGTGCCGGCGAACAGTTCGATGTCCTGCGGCAGGTAACCCATGTGCGGGCCCAGCTCGGCCTTGTTCCACTGGTAGATGTCGGCGCCGTCCAGGCGCACCTTGCCCATCATCGACGGCCACACGCCCACCAGCAGGCGCGCCATGGTCGATTTGCCCGAACCGCTCGGTCCGATCACGCCGAGCACGTCGCCCGGCTGGATGGCGAAGCTGACATTGCGCAGCACCGGATTCTTGGCGCCCGGTGGCGCAGCGGTGACACCTTCCACACTCAGGTTGCCTTGTGGCTTGGGCAGGGCCATGCCGGCTTCGCGTGCCGGATTGGTTTCCAGCAGCTTGGTCAGGCGCTCATGCGCCATGCGGGTGCTGCTCCAGTTCTTCCACACGCCGATCACCTGCTGCACCGGCTGCATGGTACGGCCAACCAGGATCGAGGCCGCGATCATCATGCCTGGGGTGATCTTGTTTTCCAGCACCAGCAGGGCGCCCAGACCCAGCACCAGCGATTGCTGGGCGGTCTGCACGAACTTGGTGGCCGAACCGATCTTGCCGGCCTTCTGGCTGGCGTCGGCCTGCAGCGACAGGAACTTGCCGTGCATCTTGAACCAGCGGCCCATCAGGTTCGGCAGCATGCCCATCGACTCGATGACTTCGGCATTGCGCAGGTTGTTGGTGGCCAGGGTACCGGCCTGGATCGACATGGTGTTGGCTTCCGACAGCGGCTTGCGCGTGATGCGTTCGTTGACCACGGCCAGGATGATCAGGACGATCGTGCCGCCCAGCGCGAACAGGCCCAGGGTCGGTTCGAACAGGAAGATCACTGCCAGGTAGACCGGGAACCACGGCGCGTCGAAGAAGGCGAACAGCGCGTTACCGGTCAGGAACTGGCGCAGGTTGGTCAGGTCGCTCAGCGACTGACCCGCATTGCCGCCGGCCTGCTTCAGGTTCTGCTCGAAGGCGGCGGTGTAGACGCGCTTGTTCATCATCATGTCGAAGCGCGCGCCGACCCGGACCAGCACGAACGAGCGGATCAGCTCGAGTCCGGCGATCAGGGCATAGGCGCCCAGCATCAGCAGGGTCAGCATCAGCAGCGTGATCTCGTTGCGGCTGGCCAGCACGCGGTCGTAGACCTGCAGCATGTAGATCGACGGCGTCAGCATCAGCAGGTTGATGATCGCGCTGAAGACGCCGACAGTAATGAAAGTGCTCTTGAAGGCGGCTAGCGCCTGTTCGATCTCGTTCTTTTTGTTCAGCAGTGGTTTCATGGATGCTCGTAGTAAGAGACAAGCCAGCAATTCCGGCATCTCACATGAGAGTACCTAACTCCAGGAAATTGCTCGCCGGCGCATATTATGCGCTAGATCCTTGGAAATTTGTGATGAGGATCACATATTTTGAACGGTCGGTATAAAGGGTTGCATCCTGGAGACAACTTTTTGTCAAACTGATCTCGCAAAAAAGAAACCCCTCAGCGCTTTTCAGCAGTGAAGGGTTTCCGGTTTGGCGCCCTTGATGGGCGCCGCGCGTCGCGATCAGATCGAAATGAGGCCGTCGCGCACTGCCAGGTCGTCCAGGTCGACGCCGACCAGGGTGATCGCCGTCATGTTGGTCGAGGTGCCCGAGGTCGAGCCGAAGGCCTTGTTCTCGATGTGCACGATGACGTTGTCGCCGCTTTGCTGCAGGAAGAACTCCAGCACCTTGTCGTTGCCGGCTTTGTTCAGCGCGGTCTGGCCGGTGCCCGAACCGATCTCGGTGTCGTTGTAGGTCAGGCCGGCGCCGACGTACAGGTAGTCTTCGCCTTGCGAGCCGAAGTTGTGCACGCTGACCTTGGTGGCGCCGGCCAGGAACACGTCGTCCTTGGCGGTGGCCAGGGTGACGCTGTCGGCCAGCGTGACCGGCGCGGCGTAACCCTTGTCGGTGATGACCTTGCGGGCGGCGGCGATCGCGGCGTCGGCAGCGTCCACCTTGCCGTTGAGCGCCTGGGCGGCGTCATAGTCGACCATCGCGTCGGCAAGGGCCTTGACCTTCGCATTGGTCGCGTCGACCGCGTTCTGGGCCGCGTCCAGCTGGCTCACGCGGGTACCGATGCCGGTTTCGGCCGACTCGGCCAACAGCAGTGCATCGCGCGCGTCGTCGAAGGTCTTGAACTGCGCGGCCATGTTCACGTCGGCCAGCGCCTTGTTGACGGCCGCAGTACCTTCAGTGGTCGCGGCAAATTTGCCAACGATGGCGGTAGCCTGCGATGCAGTGATCAGCTTGGCGGTGACGGCGGTGTCCAGGCGCGCCTGCAGGTCTGCAGCGGTCGGGGCCGTACCCTTCATGATCGTATCGACGTCGCCAGCCAGCGCCGTCATCGCGGTGGTGTAGGCGCCTTTGGCGCCGCCGGCCAGCGCATCGCGCGACTCGAGCTGCGTCTGGAACGCCTTGTCTTCGGCCAGGATTTGCTGGTAGGTCGGCGCTGCGCCGGTCGACAGCGTGGTGAACACGAAAGCGGCGTCGACGGCTTTCAGGCGAACACCGGCATCGGCCGAATCGAGGATGTCGGCGGCGATCGTGGCGGTCGACAGGTCCTCGCGGGTCTTGTCGAGCGTGTTGTGCGCGGTCAGGTTCTTGTTGATGGCGGCCAGGGCGGCGCTGATGCCCTTGTGGCTGGTATCCGTGACACCGGTAGCCAGAACGAATGCCGTGCCGGCCGTGTTCAGGGTAATCAGCTCGACTGCTGCTCCGCCAGCCGGCGTGAACGCGTAAGACGTGACGACACCACCCACGCTCACCTCGGCAAGCTTGCCGCTGTTGAGGGTGCCGACATCGCCGACCGCCTTGGCTTCGGCGGTCAGGCTCAGGCCCGCCGCCTTGGCGGCAGCGGCTTCGGTGGCGACGGCTGCTTTGTAGTTCTTGTATGCGCTGCTCAGATTGCTCACCGCATCGAGCGCCTTGGTACGGGTATCCAGGGTCGCGCTCTGGGTGCGCAGCGCTTCGGCGTTGTCGGCTTTCGCCAGGTCGATGCGGGCAAGCTGCTGGGCAGTGCTCAAGCCGGCAAAACCCGTGATCAGGGCGTTCATGCCGGCGTCGCCGGCCTTGTCGATGGCGGCAATGGCGGCCAGGACTTCGGCATCGGTCGGGGTGCCGGTCACGCCGGCGGCGTCCAACTGATCGGCGACGGCCGCGCTGTCTTCGGCCAGGTCGGCCAAGATATCCGATTTGGCGTCCTGGGCGGCGACCAGCTTGGCCAGCGCACCTTCGAGCGCGAATGGCGTGCCGGCGGCGACCACCGCCGCGACCGATGCTTCCAGCGCCGCGGGCGTGAGCGCGGCCTTCAGGCTGGCGTCGGTGGTCACGCCGGTGATGAATGCCTTGGCCAGCGCCAGGGCCTTTTCTCCACTATAGCCGGCGATCTCGGCCGCGGTGTCCAGCGCCTTGGTGAAGGCGGTCGCAGCCGCGACTTTGTTTTCGATCGATTCGGCATCGGTCGTCAGCGCAGCGCGGGCGACGTCGGCGACGATGTAATCGACCTTGATGGTGCCCTTGTTCAGCAGATCGACCCAGTAGTCGCGGCCGGTCGGGTCGGCGGCGCGGTTGAACAGGTTCGAATAGATCTTGTTGACGATCTGGGTGTTGGTCATGCCGGCGAAGGCGGCCTTGTACTCGGGCGAGGTCGCGAAGGTAGCCGACACGGCAGCGGTAGTGCCCTGGGCCTTGACGATATTGGTCCAGTAGTCCAGCCCGGCGGGATCGCCCGGACGGCCAAAGTAGGCGATATAGAGTTGTTGAACTTCTGCAACGTGGGCTGCGACGACTGCCATGGAGGGCTCCTAGATGATCGGTTGGATATGTCGACGGGCTATGTGCGTAATTACATGCCGGTCGACGCAAGGCATCATGGCAGAAAGTTATCGTACGGACACGTGACAAGGATCACATAATCGAAAAAAAGTTTCCGAAAGATACTTTTTATTCTTTAGGCATGACACCTGAAGCCCCCCAAACGAAAAACCCCGCTACCTTGCGGTAGCGGGGTTTCGTCGATCAAGCGCCCTCTGCAGGGCACTTTTACGATTCAATCAACGATTATACGGTGATGAAGCCGTTGTCGATGACCAGATCTTCCAGGTCGACGCCGACCAGGGTGATCTTGGTGATGTCGGTAGCCGAGGTCGAACCGAAGGCTTTCGACTCAACGTTAACGATCACGTTGTTGCCGCTTTGCTGCAGGAAGAACTCCAGCACGCTGTCGTCGCCAGCTTGGCCGATAGCGGTCTGGCCAGTGCCCGAACCGATTTCGGTGTCGTTGTAGGTCAGGCCTTTGCCGACGTACAGGACGTCGTCGCCTTGGGCGCCGAAGTTACGCAGGCTGACATCGCTCGAACCGGCCAGGAACAGGTCATCCTTGGCGGTTGCCAGGGTGACAGCTGCGCTCAGGGTGACTGGCGCGACGTAGCCTTCGGTGGTGAAGACCTTGACTGCAGCAGCGATTGCCTTGTCAGCAGCGGCGACGGTGTCGTTCAGTGCTTTGGCATCGTTGAAGGCAGCAACGGCATCAGCCAGCTTTTCGATGGTCGCATTGGTCGCGTCCACATTGCCCTGTGCGGTCAGCACAGCGTTCACCAGGGTACCGATGCTCAGGTCGCCACCCGAGTAGGTGCCGGTCAGCTCGTCGTACACGCCGATTTCAGCGTCCAGCAGGGTTTTCACTGCGGCTTCGAAGTCAGCCGACTGTTCAGCGTAGTTGATCGCCGACACAGCGTCGTTGACTGCGATTTCGCCAGCTGGGGTAGCTGCGAACTTGGCCTGGATGGCATCAGCTTGGGCTTGGGTCAGCACGCGTGCGGTGACTGCCAGGTCCAGACGGGCGTCCAGTGCTTCTGCGGTTGGGGTAGCACCAGCCATGATGCCAGCAACGTCGCCTGCCAGGGTGGTGATGGCGGCGGTGTAGTTACCACCAACGACGCGTGCGTTCAGTGCGTCGATCTGGTTCGTGAAGAACTCGCGCTCGGCCAGGATCTGGTCGTAGGTCGGCAGGGCGGTGCCCAGGTCGGTGAACACGAAGGTTTCAGCGACTGCTTTCAGGTTCGCGTTTGCATCGGCCGAATCCAGGATGTCGGCAGCGATGGTTGCGGTCCATTCAGCGTCACGTGCGTCGGTCAGCGTTTCTTGCGCATTGAAGCGTGCGTTGATCGCGGTCAGAGCAGCGGTCACGCCTTCGAAACGGGCTTCGGTCACGCCGGTTGCCAGGACATACGCGTCGCCAGCGGTGTTCAGGCGGATCAGCGGGGTCACGGTGCCGGTGCTGGTTGCGGTGAAGCTGTAGCCACCAGCCACTGCGGCGACGTTGCCACCGTTCAGGGTGCCGACGTTGGCGATCGCAGCGGTTTGTGCGGTCTGGGTCAGGTTGAAGGCGGTGTCAGCGGCTTCGCGGGCTGCGACTGCTGCGGTGTAGTCTTCGTAAGCGGCTTCCAGGTTAGCCACGCCTTCGACCGCGGTGGTGCGGGTGGTCAGGGTGGTGGTCTGGGTGCTCAGGGTCTTGGCGTTGTTGGCCTGTGCCAGGGAGATTTCAGCCGACTGCTGGGCAGCGGTCTTGGTCGAGAAGCCGGTGATGATGCCGTCGATACCGTCGGCGCCGGTGGTCGCTGCGGTGGTGATGGCCTTGATGGCGGCGGTCACGTCAGCAGGTTTCGGGTTCGAGATATTGGCAGCTTGCAGTTCGGCGGCGACGGCTTCGTCTTTAGCCAGGTCCAGCAGGACGGCGTTCTTGGCTTCGACAGCAGCCGAGTAGGACGCCATTGCGCCTTCCAGGGTGAACTCGGTGCCCGAAGCGACGACAGCTGCCACGGTTGCGGCCAGAGCTGCAGGTGCGGTCGCAGTTGCCAGGGTAGCGTCGGTGGTGACGCCGGTGATGAATGCCTTTGCCAGGACCAGGGCTGCGTCACCCGAGTAGCCAGCGACTTCAGCTTCGGTGTCCAGGGCTGCGGTGAAGGCGGTAGCGGCAGCAACTTTGTTCTCGACGGCTTCTTTGTCGGTGGTCAGGGCAGCGAGCGACACTTCATAAACGATGGTGTCGACTTTGATGGTGCCCTTGTCCAGCAGGTCAACCCAGTAAGCGCGGCCGGTTGCGTCAGCAGGACGACCGAACAGGTTGGTGTAGAGCTGGTCAACGATCTGCGCGTTGGTTTTGCCTTCGTAGGCGGCCTTGTATTCGGCCGAAGCGGCGAAGGTTGCCGACACAGCGGCGGTCGAGTCTTGGGCTTCGACGATGTTGGTCCAGTAGTCCAGGCCAGCAGGATCAGCAGGACGGCCGAAGTAAGAGACGTACAGTTGTTGAACTGCTGCGACTTGGGAAGCGACGATTGCCATGTATAACTCCAAAAAATAGATCGATCGATCGAAATGTTGATTCAATATTGCAAGAGTGCTCTGCACCCCTGTAAGCCCAACGGACCGCATCATGACAGAAGCGGACTCATGTGTTGTGTGATGGCTGTCACATAACTGACAAACTTTCCCGAAAAATTTACAGAATCAGGACAAATTCATTTTGCACCGGCATTTTTCTCGCCAATTCTCTAAGATTCTCACAGGAAAACCCACCTTGCTCGAATCGCGCAGTGCATTTTTGACCTCATCCATATGTATCTACCAAATACCGGCAAGCGTATATGGATATGCCGAAAATAAAAAACCCCGGCATCGCCGGGGTCATATTCGATTAACTCATCGATAATATTTTCAGCGCCAGGTAGCAGCCCCATTTACGGTCCGGCGATCGTCGATCCGCCCGTCGAATATCGTGGCAGCACTACCCGACGGCCCACGTTCGTTGCTCAGCAAGCCCTGCAGATTGAGGTAGCCCCGGCGCCCGTCGGCGCTACCGTACAGACGACCATCCCCGCTGACCGTGCCTTCACCGCGCATCCTGACGGTATCAGTCTTCGTGATCACGTCCATGCTGGTATTAAAACTGCGCTTGCCGAAATCGACTTTAAGCGCGCCGTTCGACAAGCTCGCCTTACTGGTCGTCACCACTCCGCCGCCGAATTCGGTCACAACAAATGCCTCGCTGCCGCGCAGACTGAATCCGACGCTGCCGTTATTCGGCGTTACATAATCCTTGCCCGGCGTACGAAATAGCGCAAATACGCCGTTCAACGCGATCAGCTCATTCGTTTTGCCCTCGGCCGAATAATCCAAGGTCGGCGCAGACGGGCCGACCGGCTGCCAGCGCCCCCAGATTGCCTGGCGCTCCGGTAGCTCCGGCACGACGACGACCGGCGGCTTGACGATCGGCCCCGTGGGCTCCTCCGGCGCTCCGGCGCCCGGATTGCCCGGCGCTGGATCGACGGGAACGCCCGCTCCCGGCTTCAAGACCGCATCGATGGCCGTATTCAGCCCGAGATTCTTCGCCACCTCGACACTGACCTTCGCCTCGCCGCCATCATCCTTCTTCGACAGCGGCTCGTCCGGCCGTGCCGGCGCCGGCTGGCCCGGGCCTTGCGTACTTTCGTCGACAACCTGCGCCGTCTGGCCGCGCGTCACCTGCACCAGCTGTCCGCGCTGCGCTGCACTCAGTTCACGGCTGGTCGCGCCTTCGCACGGTCCACCGCCATCCGGACGGCACCCCCCGGCGAAGCCGCTCACCACCACGCCGCCCGAGAACACCGAGACGCGCGAGATGTCGTTGTCGGTGACGACGGTAAAGTCGGTGCCGCGCACGCCGATGGCGGCGACCGGCGTATTGAAGCGGAAGTTCTGGCGCGCGTGCTTGACCGCATCGCCCGACTTGCTGCGCGCGGTGCCCTTGATCAGCTCGAACTTGACCCGGGTATTGGCCGGATTCTGCTGGTCGATACGGTAGGTGACGATGCGCGCCTCAGTCTGCGGGCGCAGGATGAACAGGCCGTTGTCGGCCGTCTTCACATAGATATAGCCGTCGGCCCCAGTGCTGAGCGTCTGCCCTTCCTGCACCTGGCCGCCTTCCACGGCAGGACGGTCACCGGCCTTGGCGGACCCGGCGACAAAGATGATCTTGCCCGCGTCGGCGGCATGGGCGAACTGCGCGGCGCATGCGAGCGTTGCGGTGATGAGTAGTTTATGCAAGATGGATCTCCTTTCCTTCCACTGTACCGTGCCGTCAAGACAGGATTCTGTGACAACAGTCACATTTTAACGCAAAGGCTGGGCTCGCTAACTGACATCAGAGTTTGTCTGGTTTCTAAAAAAACAATGCATTCGAGCAACCCTAGCGATATACTGGCGCACTTGACCAACTGTCCAACCCCTTCTATCTAAGAGCGCAGTGCGTGGCTGACCCGAGAACACAAGCACGACCCCGCGGCCGCTGGGTCATCGCTGCGCTGGCATTTGCCGTGACCGCATGGTCGCAATACGGTATTCAGGCTCCTCTGTCGCTTTCCGACAACAGCTGGATGCGGGTCGTGCTCAATCAGGTGTCGTTTCTACCCAACGAATGGCTGCGCGACGCTTTCCTGCGCCTGCAGGTGAGCGATGCGCCCGAGCCGCGCATCCTGGTGGTGGACATCGATGAAGCTTCGCTCACCGAATTCGGCCCCTGGCCCTGGCCGCGCGAGCGCCTGGGCCACCTGGTCGAAATCCTGATCGCCAACTATGCCGCGCGCGGCGTCGCGCTCGACATCCTGCTGCCGGCGCCCACCGATACGCCGGGCGATGCCCGCCTGGCGCTGCTGGCCGCCCACGGTCCGCTGGTGCCGGCCCAGGCCTTCGATTTCGATTTCGCCGGCAACCGGCCGCAACCCGTCCTCGACGGCCAGCTGGGCGGCGCGGTCAAGGGTTATACCGGTGGAGTCCCGGCCACCGGCTATATCGGCAACTATCCGGCGCTGGCGGCGGCGCCCCATATCGGCGCCATCGGCTTCATTCCCGATTCCGACGGCGCCCTGCGCCACGTGCCGCTGGTCACCCGCTTCGGCGGCCAGGCCTATCCGGCGCTGGGCTTGGCCCTGGTCAACTGCTGCACCGGCCAGGCGCCGCTGGCGCTGGCCGACACCGGCCTGATGCGCATTCCTTATACAAGGGACTGGCGCGCCTATACCGTGGTGAGCGCGGCCGACATCCTGGAACAGCGCATCGTTCCCGCCAGCGCCAGCGGGCGCCTGGTGCTGGTCGGCTCCTCCTCGCTGGGCATGGGCGACCGCGTCTCCACCCCGCTCGCCGCCAACCGGCCGGGCCTGGGCGTGCAGGCCACCATCCTGTCGGCCCTGCTCGACCGCCAGGAAGGCAAGCTGCCCTCTCCTTGGCCGGGGCGCCTGATCGCCTGCCTGTTCGCGCTTTGCTCGAGCGTGGCCTGCACCCTGCTGTTCCCGCGCCTGACGGCCGCCGCCAGCGTGATCCTGCTGGGCGCCAGCTCGGCGCTGTGGCTAGTGCTCGCCTATGTGGCGGCGCCGCATGACCCGGCGTTCGCGCCTATCGGCCCGCTGGCGACCAATCTGTTCTTGCTGGCGGTGGCCGTTCCGTATCAGTGGCAGCAGGCCCAGCGCCGTTCGCGCCATCTACTGCAGACCCTGCGCCAGTACGTGGCGCCGGCCGTGGTCGAGCAGCTGCTGCGCAGCGAAGAGAACGATCCGCTGCGGCCGCGCCGGTGCGACGTCACCACGCTGGTAGCCGACATGGAGGGCTATACCAGCCAGGTCGAGACCTTGCCGGTGGAAGAAGCGGCGACCCTCACCCGCGACTTCCTCGATTGCCTGACCGGCCCCGTGATCGCCCACCAGGGCACCCTCGACAAATACACCGGCGACGGCATGATGGCTTTCTGGGGCGCGCCGCTGCCGCTCGCGGAGCACGCCGACCTGGCGCTGGACGCCGCCCACGCGATGACCCGCCGCGTGGCCGAGCTCAGCGCCGCCCGCGGGGTCAGGGGCTACCAGCCGCTACGGGTGCGCATCGGCATCGAAAGCGGCGCCGCCATGGCGGGCGACTTTGGCACTTCATTCCGCAGCATTTATACTGCGGTCGGCGACAGCGTCAACACCGCCGCCCGCCTGGAACAGGTGGCGCGCGATTTTTCGCATGATGTCATCATCGGACCCGGCACGGTCGAGCGCAGCCGGCGCCATCGTTTTCTCGCCCTCGGCGAGCGTCTCTTGCGTGGCAAGGAAAGAGCAACTCCTCTGTTTACCCTCGATACCACCGCGGATCAGCCGCGTTCCGACCTGCGCAGCCGCGCCCACGTCGCTCCGGAAGGATCGGCATGAGCGCGCGCACCCGTCGTTCCCGCGCAGGCGGGAACCCAATTCCTCTGCAAGCCACCACCCTCGATCGCAGCCAGTCGAACCAACTTGGGTTCCCGCCTACGCGGGAACGATGTGGCTTGCGCTTGTTCGCCGGCCTGGCGCTGGCGCTGGCGCCCTGCTGGGCGCTGGCCCAGTCCGACGCTCCGGCGCCCGACGCCGGACCGGAAGAAGCGCTGTACCAGGAAGCCCTGCAATCGCTGGCCGAAGGCCGCAAGAGCGACGCCTCGGCGCAGATGACGCGCCTGATCGGCATGGTGCCGCAACACGCCGGCGCCTGGCTCGACCTGGCGCTGATCCAGTGCAGCCTGGGCCAGGGCGACGAGGCCGAGCGCCTATTCGCCAACGTCGAGACCCGCTTCAACCCGCGGCGCGAGATCCTGGAACTGATCGCCGAGGCGCGCGACACCGGCTGCGTGAGCTGGACGCCCGCCAGCTCGGCCACGATCAGCCTCACCCGCGGCGTGGACGACAACGTCAACCAGGGCGCCAGCAATTCGTCCTTCATCGTCGAGACCCCGGACGGCTCGGTGGAACTGCCGCTGCTGCAAGACTTTTTGCCCAAGCGCGACCAGTACACGCAAGTGAGCGCCGACTACGTGCGCGACGTCACCACCAACGGCACCCTGGGCTTCGTGCAATTCCAGGGCCGGCGCTATGACCAGCTGCGCGACTACGACACCGCAACGCTGTACGCCGGCATCGAATCGCCCTGGCGTATCAGGCAGTGGCTGCTGCGCACCACCGGTTCGCTGGGCGTGTCCGGCATGGGCGGCCACCTGTACCAGCGCCAGGCCCAGGCCCAGGTTCGGGTGACGCCGCCCCTGCCGTTGCCGCCACGCACCCAGCTACACCTGATCGGCGCCGCCACCCGCAACGACTACGCCAGCCTGGACGCCTTCGATTCCAATATGGTCGAGGCCCGCGTCCTGCTCAGCCACCACACGGGATCGTTCAGCACCAACGTCAGCGCCGGCCTGCTGACCGACCGCGCGCTCAACAACCGGCCGGGCGGCAACCGCCATGGCAATTACCTGAGCCTGAACCTGCGCCAGCCGATCGCCTGGGGCGTGACGGCCGAACTGGCGTATACGCGCCAGACCTGGGACAGCGCCACGCCGTATTCGCCCGAACTGCTGATCGACGCGGTGCGCGCCCAGCGCACGCAAGTGATGCGCGCCACGCTGAGTTACCAGATCGGCAGGCAGCAGAGTGTTGTGCTGGAGGCACGCGCGGTGCGTAACCGCGAGAACATTTCGCTCTTTCAGTACAATAACCGCCAGTTACAACTGAGCTGGCAGTGGCATACTCCCTGATGCAGGAAGTACAATCGCTGTCCTGAATGTAGAAGCGGTAGGTAGAGATGGGCCTGGATGCGATCTTGTTTGTCTGCGCGGCCCTCGGGCTGTGCATCGGGTGCCTGGTGCCGAACCGCTGGTTGCCTCCTCTGCCCAACGATAAATTCCTGCATTTCGCCGCCTATGCACTGCTGACCGTGCTGGCGCTGCGTATCGCGCAGACCGGCGTGGAGGCGGCATGGTGGCTGGCCGCCCTGCTGGTCGGCGGCTGGCTGATCGAGTGCCTGCAGGCGCTGGTGCCGGACCGCCGCTTCTGCTGGCGCGATATCGGCGCCAATGCCGCCGGCATCGGCAGCGCCGCACTGGCCGTGTTCATGACCGGGCATTTTTGACGAGACCGTACGAATCGATGAGTTCCAGCACCAAGCTTTCCACCCGCTCCTCTGCCCCTCCGCCGCCGCCTTCCGAGGCGGCCGCCGGGGCCGCGCCCCAGCTCCAGGAACGCCAGATCCAGGTCCACCTGCGCAAGATTCCCCTGCTGTCGGACCTGAGCGATGAAGAAATCATCAAGGTCAAGGGCGAGATGCGCTACCGCCACTTCCCGAAGCGCTCGGTCGTGCTGCACAAGGGCGGCACCGGCGACGCCCTGCTGTTCCTGCTATCGGGCCAGCTGCAGGTGATCGACGTCACCGAAGACGGGCGCGCGGTCGGCCTGCGCATGCTCGCGGCCGGCGACTTCTTCGGCGAGATCGCCCTGATCAACGCATCGACCCGTTCGGCATCGGTGGTCGCCACCACCGAGGTGCTGGTCGCCTTCTTACCGGCCTCGACCGCCCTGCACCTGTTCTCGCACTCTCCCTCGGTGGCGCACAAGATGCTCGGCCACCTGGCGCAGAAGATCCAGCGCGATTCGGAGTTCCGCGCCCTGCTCAGCATCAATAACACGACGCGCCGCATCTACACCTACATTTCGCTGATGCAGCACACCGAGGACAAGGACGGCCGGCGCGTGGTCGAGAACCTGCCGACCCACCAGGACATCGCCAATATGATCAACACCAGCCGCGAGACCGTTACCCGGGCGCTGCTGGTGCTGGCCCAGCAGGGGATCGTGCAGAAGGATGCGCACCGGCTCATCATTCTCGATCCGGATGGGCTGCAGAGGCTGGCGCAGGGCGGTTGATGCGGCGGCCTGCATCCGCGCGGCTGTGGCCATCAAGGCGATTTGGCGGTCAGCTCACTCTTTAGGACATCGGCTACCGCCTCGAGCCGATCCTTCAACTTGAGCCCGCCCACCGTTTTTTGCTCTGCACCAGACTTGCTGTTGTACTCGAGGCTCAACATTCTCACTGTTTCCGTCAATTCCGCGATCCTACGCGTGCGCAATCTGGCGGCCCGATCAGCGGCGTCCGGTGTCTGGGTGCCTTCGTCCAGCGCCTTCTGCAATCCGGTCATGAACGAACACGTGGAATGAAAAAGAACGACGTCGCGTAAGGCCTCGCTGGCGCTGTAGTCGCTCATCGGCAATTTGAGCGAAGCGTGGAGCGCCACCATTTTCTGCTCGCGCAGCTCCATGATTTTTTTGTCGACGGCGGTGATCAGCATCTGCTTGTACACCGTTTCGTTCAGCAGCGAGCGCTCTGAGTTCGAAAACAGCGCCAGCGCCGCGAAAATGGGACGGTGTTTCTGGTACGTGACTACCGAGGCGGCTCCTGCGAACACGTTCGTCAAAGTGCCGAGCCCGATGTTCCATGCAGCGTCGCGACCGTAGATAGAGCGGCGGTGTTCCAGACATTCATATTCGGACGCGATGACAAGCGTTGACACCATCCGGTTGCGTTGGCTGGTGCAGGCTTCGTCGGCGGGCTGCGAAAAGCAGGTTTCAGCGATCAACGCCTTGCCGTCCTCCCGCTTCTTTACCAGCTCGGTTACCAGATTGTCCTCGTAATGGGTCGACTTGAGTGCGTCGACCGAATACCCTTGGTACAGCGGATTCGATTCACACCCGGCAAGGAGCGCGCACAAGACCAGCAGCGCTACCGGCTTACGGATACGGAAAGAACGGATTGCCATTGAAGCTCCCCTTTAACGTTGGGATGATCGTCGCCCCGCGCCGGCTGAAACGCCGTCTTGACTAATACCAAGGTATTTACAGAAACACATCCTAGCATCGGAAATTTCACTAGAAATAATATTTTTTATAAGTATTATTTTCACAACAACCTTTCCACGTTATGCCTGGAAATCGCCGGCGAGCCAATGACAAGGATGGCGAGAATGGTCGGTCATGCTCCATTGGTGGATGTCATAAGCACTGACAGGTCGTTACAATTGAACAATTTGTGTGCTGGACCGTGGGGTATAATCCCGCTCTTAACGCTCAGCACCGCTATGACCACAACCCTCCCGACCTCCTGCGAGGCGCATCCCCCTACGACCCCATGATTTCGCCCCTGATGCTGCGAGGCCTGTGGGCCTACCGCGGTTTCGTGCTGGGCAGCGTCAAACGCGAATTCCAGTCGAAATACGCCAATGCCATGCTCGGGGCCGCCTGGTCCCTGCTCAGTCCGCTCGCCATGATCCTGGTGTACACCGTGATCTTTGCGGAAGTCATGCGCGCCAAGCTGCCCGGCTCGGACTCCACCTTCGCCTACTCGATCTACCTGTGCGCCGGCATCCTGACTTGGGGCCTGTTCGCCGAGATCGTGTCCCGCGGGCAAACCATGTTCCTGGAGCAGTCGAACCTGCTCAAGAAGGTCAGCTTTCCCCGCATCTGCCTGCCGGTGATCGTGGTGCTCAATGCGCTGGTCAACTTCGGCATCATCTTCGGCCTGTTTACTGTTTTCCTGATTGTCACCGGTAACTTCCCCGGTCTGGCCTTAGTGGCGCTGGTGCCGGTGTTGATCCTGCAGGTGCTGCTGGCGCTGGGCATCGGCATGGTGGTCGGCATCCTCAATGTGTTCTTCCGCGACGTCGGCCAGTTCATGACGATCGCGCTCCAGTTCTGGTTCTGGTTCACCCCGATCGTCTATCCGGCCAGCATCCTGCCCGAGCACGTGCGGCCGCTGCTGGACTGGAATCCGATGGCGCCCGTGATCGGCGCCTGGCAGACCGTGCTGGTCAAGGGCCAGTTGCCCGACTGGTCGAGCCTGGGCTTCCCGCTGGTGCTGGCCCTGCTGCTGTGCGCGCTCGGCTTGCGTATGTTCCGCAAGCGCGCCGGCGAAATCGTGGATGAGCTGTAATGGGATCGATCGTCGCCACCGGCCTGGGCAAGGCCTATAAACAATACAAGAACCGCTGGGCGCGTCTCGCGGACTGGACCCTGCCGGGCCAGCGCCACGCGCTCAAGTGGGTGCTCGAAGACATCAGCTTCACCATCGCACCCGGCGAGGCGGTCGGCCTGATCGGCGTGAACGGCGCCGGCAAGAGCACCCTCCTTAAACTGATCACCGGCACCACCCAGCCTACGGTCGGCGCCGTCACCCTGCACGGCCGCGTGGCGGCCCTGCTCGAACTGGGCCTGGGCTTCCATCCCGATTTCACGGGCCGCCAGAACGCGCTGATGGCCGGCCAGATGATCGGCCTGGACGCCGCGCAGATCGAGGCGCTGATGCCCGAGATCCTGGCCTTCGCCGACATCGGCGACTACATCGACCAGCCGGTGCGGGTCTACTCGAGCGGCATGCAGGTGCGCCTCGCGTTCGCGGTCGCGACCTGTGTGCGGCCCGACATCCTGATCGTCGACGAGGCGCTGGCGGTGGGCGACGTGTTCTTCCAGCAGAAGTGCTTCGCCCGCATCGAGAGCTTCATCAAGGCCGGGACGACCCTGCTGTTCGTCTCGCACAGCGCCGGCACCGTGTTGAACATCTGCGACCGCTGCATCTTCTTGCGCGGCGGCCGGGTCGCCTTCGACGGCGCGCCGGCCGACGCCCTCGACCTGTACCAGGCCGAGCTGCTCGGCCGCGCCGACCAGGCGCCGGACGCGATCCGGATCCAGGGCGGGTCGGTAGCCGCCGCGCCGGTGGCGCGCGAACACCTGACGGTCCTGCAAGGCAAGACCGGCAGCATCACCACGCCAGGGGCCGACTGCGTCGGCGTGCGCCTGCTCGACCGCCATGGCGACGAGCGCGCCACCCTGGTGGCCGACGAAATCGTTACCCTGCAGGTCGATTACCTGCTGCACGAAGACGTGGCCGATCCCCATGTCGGCTTCAAGATCCGCAACCGTTTCGGCGCCACCCTGTTCGAAACCAATAGCTACTGCATGCGCCAGGCCTCCACCCCGGCTGCGCGCGGCGCGATCGTCTCGGCCAGCTTCGCCCTGAACCTGTCGCTGTTCCCGGACGAGTACACGCTCACTGTCGGCCTGGGCGCCGGCGGCCATGGCGAAGGCTCGTTCGAGAAAGTGCTGAACTACCTGCACGAGGTGCACAGCTTCGTGGTCGCCCCCAACCCGGCCGCCATCACCTGGGGCGGCCTGGTCAACCTGCACCCACAGCTGCACATCAGCATTCGCTGACCAGATTGGAACCCATCATGTCCGACATCACCCCTATCCCCGAGCCCGACCACGCCGCCGTCGTACGCGGCCTGTACCGCGGTTTCCTGGGGCGCGAACCCGATCCGGCCGGCCTGGCCTACTGGAGCGGCCGCCTGGCCGAAGGCGCCATCGCCGACGAACTGCTGGCGGCCCTGATGAGATCCGACGAATACCGCCTGGGCCATGGCGCGCCGGGCGTTGCCGGCCTTCATGCGCTCAAGGCGCGCGTGGCCACGGCCGTCGCGTCGCTGTTGGCGCGTCCGCTCACCGTGGTCGACATCGGCGCCCAGGAACTGGAAAACGAAGACCACATCTACGCCCCGCTGACCCGCCACGGCCTGCCCTACCGCATCGTCGGCTTCGAGCCGCAGCAGGACAAGATCGAGGCCAGCCGCCGCAACAATCCGGACAGCCGGGTCACGCTGTACCCGACCTTCATCGGCGACGGCGGCCGCCATACCTTCCACGCCAACAACGACGACGCGACCTCCTCGCTGCTGCCGTTCAACCGCGCGCTCACCGCGCAGTTGCGCGACCTCGACCACCTGCACACGGTGCATAGCGAGGAAGTCGCCACCAGCCGCCTCGACGACGTGCTCAAGGACGAAGGCGCGGTCGACTTCCTGAAGCTCGACATCCAGGGCTTCGAGCTGCCGACCCTGCGCCATGCGGGCGCCGTGCTGGCGCGCACCAACGTCGTGCATTGCGAAGTGTCGTTCGCGCCGATCTACGAAGGGCAGGCCCTGTTCTCCGAGATCGAGACCCTGATGCGCGCGGCCGGCTTCTGGCTGCTCGACTTCTCGTCGCTGTGCCGCTACCCGAGCGTGGACAGCGCGGCGCGCACGCGCGACCGCCTGGGCTGGGGCGACGCCGTGTTCGTGCGCCACGGCGCCGACGCGCAAGGCCTGCTGGCCCAGGCGCTGGTGCTGCTGCTGGTATACGACAAGCCGTCGGCCGCGCAGGCGCTGGCGCGCCAGGCCGACAATGCCCTTGCAGCGCTGTTCGACGAGGGCGCGGCATGATCCAGTTCGTTTCGTATGCACAGAACGGCGAGGACGTTCTGCTGTGGCGCGCGCTCGGCCACATCAAGCACGGCTTCTACATCGACGTCGGCGCCAACGACCCGGTCGAGCACTCGGTCACCAAGGCCTTCTACGAGCGCGGCTGGCGCGGCGTCAGCATCGAGCCGCTGCACTCCTTCCACCAGGCGTTCGAGGAACAGCGCCCGCACGACGTCAACCTGGCCATCGCGGCCGGCGCCGTCGACGGCGAACTGACCCTGTACGACGTACCGGCCGTGCGCGGCTGGGCCTCGCCCGAACAGTCGGTGGCCGAGATGCACCGCGCCGAAGGCCATGAAGTGGCCGAACTCACGGTGCCGGTGCGCACCCTGGCCTCGATCTGCGAGGAACACGTGCGCGGCGAGATCCACTTCCTCAAGGTCGACGTCGAAGGCTTCGAGGGCGAAGTGCTGCGCGGGATGGACTTCGCGCGCTGGCGCCCGTGGGTGCTGGTGATCGAGGCGACCCTGCCGAACAGCCGCGAGACCAAGCACGAGAGCTGGGAACACCTGGTAACGGGCCAGCGCTACCGCTTCGCCTGGTTCGATGGCCTGAACCGCTACTACGTGGCCGAGGAACACGCCGAGCTGCTGGCCCACTTCGGCGTCCAGCCGAACGTGTTCGACGGCTTCATCTCTTGGCACCTGGACCACGCCTGGGCCGCCGAGCGCACGCTCGGCGCCGCGCTGCAGGCGGCTGGCGAGCGCCAGAAGGAACTCGGCGCGCAGGTCGAGCGCTTCCATGCCCAGGCCATGGAACTGCTGTGGCAGATGGATGGCGCCACCCAGCGCGCCGAGCATGCCGAGGGCCGCGCCGCCGTGCTGACCCAAGAACTGGAGCAGGTGCACGCCGACGCCGCCCGCCTGAGCGCCTGGGCCGAGGGCCTGCAAGGGCAGATCGGCGCACTGGAAAACAGCACCTCGTGGAAGATCACGCGTCCGCTTCGCCGCGCCGGCGGCCTGGCGCGCAAGCTGCGCGAGCCGCACCTGCTGCAGCGCGTGGTCAAGCGCCTGACCCGGGTCGAACTGCTGCGCCGCCTCCTGATCCCGATCCTGCTGCGCTTCCCGGCCCTGGGCCGGCGCGTCGCGGTGACGCTGGTCGCCGTCAAGCAGGCGGTGCCCGATCCGCTGCCGGCGGACGTGGCCCACGTCCCCGACGAACTGCGGGGCTTGCCGGTCTCGGTGCGCACCGCGCTGGCCGACCTGCAGCGCGCCCGCACCACTCATACAAGCTCCTGACATGCGTATCGTTATCGATCTTCTCGCTTACACCAGCCGGGTCGACCCGGCGGCCCTGGAACTGTGCGCCGCGCTGGCGCGCGCGCGCGGCGCCGACGACCGCTACCAGGGCGAACTGTGGGTGGCCGCGCCCCTGCACGACCAGGAAGCGCTGGAAACCCTGCGTCTCGAACCGCTGCTGGCGGCGCGCGTGCGCGCCGTCGACCTCGGATCGAATCTGCGCCTGGCCGCGCCGCTGCGCCGTCACGCGCTGGCCGGCCTGATGCCGGCCGCGGCGCTGGCCATCGGCCCGCAAGGCGCCGCCGCTGGCGAAGCGGCGCTGTCGTCCGCGCCGTATCCGATCCTCGCCCGCGCGCCTGCCGATGCGCAGAACCCCGCCGCGCTACTGGACGCGCTCGAGACCAGCGCCGCCAACGGCGCGCGCCCGGCCCAGGCGCCATCCGGCCGCCCGAAACTGGCCTACGTCTCGCCCCTGCCGCCGGTCCATTCCGGCATCGCCGACTACAGCGCCGAACTGGTGCCCGAGCTGTCGGCGTTCTACGACGTCGAGCTGGTGGTGGCCCAGGACAAGGTCGACGACCGCCGCCTGGACGGCATGCACCTGCGCGATCCCGACTGGCTGCGCGCCCACGCCCACGAGTTCGAGCGCGTGGTCTACCACTTCGGCAATTCGCACGCCCACCAGCACATGTTCGAGCTGCTGCGCGATGTGCCCGGCACCGTGGTGCTGCACGACTTCTATTTCTCGGGCGTGCTCGACAATCTTGAGCGCGAAAAATACCTGCCCAAGGGCTTCCTGCGCGCGCTGTACGAATCGCACGGCTATACCGGCCTGCTGTCGCACCGCAAGGAAGGCCGCAATCCGTCGATCTGGACCTATCCGCTCAACAAGGCGGTGCTCGACCACGCCAACGGCGTGATCGTGCATTCCGACTTCTCGCGCACCCTGGCCGACCAATGGTATGGTCCTGGCGCCGCTGACGGCTGGCGCACCATCCCGCTGCTGCGCGGGCGCCCGGACGGCGCCGCCAGCGACGCCGAACGCGCCGCGGCGCGCGCCGCCGCGCGCCGCCGCCTGGGCCTTGCCGACGATGCCTTCGTGGTCTGCACCTTCGGCATGCTGGGCAGCACCAAGCTCAATGCCGAACTGCTCGACGCCTTCCTGGCGTCGCCGCTGGGCGCCGATCCGCACTGCCAGCTGGTCTTCGTCGGCGCCAACGATCCCGGCCCCTACGGCGAGCAGTTGGCGGAACAGATCGCCGCCAGCGCCGCGGCCGGCCGCATCCGCATCACCGGCTTCGTCGACGCCGCGGCCTACGCCGACTGGCTGGCCGCCGCCGATGGCGCGGTGCAGCTGCGCAGCGCTACCCGCGGCGAGACCTCGGCCTCGGTGCTCGACTGCCTGCTGTACGGGGTGCCGACGATCGTCAACGCCCACGGTTCGACTGCCCTGCTGCCGCACGACCTGCTGATCATGCTGGACGACGGCTTCGAGACCGCCGCGCTGGCCGCCGCCCTGGCCAGCCTGCGCCAGGATGGCGAACTGCGCGCCCGCCTGGCGCAGCGCGCGCGGGCGCACATGGCCGCGCACCACGCACCGCAACAGGTCGGCCGCCTGTACCTCGATGCGATTGAAACCTTTGCGCGCGATGGCCGCGACGCCGTCTACCGCCGCGCGGTGAATGCCGCGGCGCCGCTGGCCGCCCAGGCCGAACTGCCGTCGCTGGCCGCCGCGATCGCGTTCAACCGCGCGCCGGCGCCGCAGCGCCAGCTGCTGGTCGACGTCTCGGCCATGGTGCAATCCGACCTCAAGACCGGCATCCAGCGTGTGGTGCGCAGCATCCTGCTGTCGCTGTTCGCCGCGCCGCCAGCGGGCTTCCGGATCGAGCCGGTGTACTCGGTCGGCGCCAATCAACCGTATTGCTATGCGCGCGGCTTCGGAATGAAGCAGGTGGGCGAATTCGAGCTGGCGCTGGAAGACGCGCCGTGCGAGATCCGTCCCGGCGACGTGTTCTTCGGCCTTGACCTGTTCACCAACGGCACCTCGCAGAACGAACAGCGCCTGCTCGAGATGCGCGCGCGCGGCGTGGAAATCTATTTCGTCGTCTATGACCTGCTGCCGATGCTGCGCCCCGAAGTCTTCCCGTTCGGGACCGAACAGTATTTCGGCGACTTCCTGCGCAGCGTACACAAGGTGGCCGACGGCGTGCTGTGCATCTCGCGCGCGGTGGCCGACGAGCTGGCCGGCTGGATCGAGAAGGAAAAGCTCGACCGCCGCAGCCCGCTCAAGCTGGCCCATTTCCACCTGGGCGCCGACATCGACGCCAGCGCACCGAGCTTCGGCCTGCCGCCGGACGCCGACCAGGTGCTGGCCGCCCTCGGCCAGCGTCCGAGCTTCCTGATGGTGGGTACGGTGGAGCCGCGCAAGGGCCATGCGCAGGCGCTGGCCGCCTTCGAACTGCTGTGGGAGAGCGGGGTCGACGTCAACCTAGTGGTGGTCGGCAAGCAGGGCTGGATGGTCGAGAAGGTGTGCGAGCGTATGGCCGCCCATCCCGAAAAGGCCAAACGCCTGTTCTGGCTGGCCGGCATCTCGGACGAGATGTTGATCCAGCTATACGAGAATTCCTCGGCCCTGCTGGCGCCGTCCGAAGGCGAAGGCTTTGGCCTGCCGCTGATCGAGGCCGCCCAGCACGGCATCCCGATCCTGGCGCGCAGCCTGCCGGTGTTCCGCGAGGTGGCCGGCGAGCACGCCGCCTACTTCGAAGGCCTGGCGCCGCAGGACCTGGCCGACGCCGTCAACGGCTGGCTGGCGATGCAGCGCGCCGGTACGGCGCCGCCGTCGACCGGCATGCGGTGGCTGACCTGGGACGGCAGCGCCCAGCAGGCGCTGGACGCGCTGGTGCGCCAGCGCTGGTACAAGACCTTGCCCGGATCGGCACCGGCGCTCGTCAATACGCGATAATAATAAAATTCCATGAACGTCAACGTCACCCCTGCAATGAACGCCATCGACCAACCGGCCGGCGCATCCTCCACCGGCGCCGCATCCGCCCCCGCATCCGCACGGATCGCGGTGGTGATCCCGAGCTACCGCGTCACCCGCCACATCATCGGCGTCATCGCCGGCATCGGCCCCGAGGTCTCGCACGTCTACGTGGTCGACGACCGCTGTCCGGACGGCAGCGGCGAATTCGTGCGCGCCAACTGCCACGACCCGCGCGTGACCGTGCTCGAGCACGCCGAGAACCAGGGCGTGGGCGGCGCCGTCATGACCGGCTACCGCGCCGCCATCGCCGACGGCGCCAGCGTGATCGTCAAGATCGACGGCGACGGCCAGATGGACGCCTCCCTGATCCCGGTCTTCGTGGCGCCGATCCTGGCCGGCGAAGCCGACTACACCAAGGGCAACCGCTTCTTCAACCTCGAGCGCCTGGGCGCGATGCCGCCGGTGCGCCTGTTCGGCAACGCCATGCTGTCGTTCATGACCAAGCTGTCCTCGGGCTACTGGCACCTGTTCGATCCGACCAACGGCTATACCGCGATCCACGCCGATGCCGCGCGCTACCTCCCCTTCGACAAGATCAGCAAGCGCTACTTCTTCGAGAGCGACATGCTGTTCCGCCTGAATACACTGGGCGCGGTAGCGGTTGACGTGCCGATGGACGCGGTGTACGGCGACGAAGTGAGCAACCTGAAGGTATCGCAAGTGATCACCGAGTTCGCCGCCAAGAACGTGCGCAACTTCTTCAAGCGCCTGTTCTACAACTACTATCTGCGCAACCTGTCGGTGGCTTCGCTCGAGCTGCCAATCGGCGTGCTGCTGACCACCTTCGGCCTGGTATATGGCATTGCGCACTGGATCGCCTCGGCCCAGAGCGACGTCGAGACCCCGGCCGGCACCGTGATGCTGGCCGCGCTGCCGGTGATCATGGGCGTGCAGCTGATCCTGGCCTTCCTGAACTACGACATCGCCTCGGTGCCGAGCCGGCCGCTGCACAAGAAGACGCTGTTCCGGCGCCGCCGCGATGATTGATGCCGCGCGCCTGCGCCAGTTCGGCGTGTTTGTCGCCGGCGGCCTGCTGTGCGCCGGCATCGACGTCGGCCTGATGCAGCTGCTGGTCATGAAAGGATTCCACCACACGGCCGCCGCCAGCGCCGGCTTCGTGGCCGGCCTGCTGGTCAACTACGCCTTCCACAGCCGGGTCACGTTCGACCAGGCGGCGTCGAAAAGCAGCTTTGCCCGCTATATGTGCGTGGTAGGCCTTAACTATGGTTTGACCATCGCCTGCGTCGCGCTGGCGGTGGCCCTCATCGACAACCCGCTGGCCGGGAAAATTCTGTCGCTGCCGCTGGTGGCGGTGAACGGATACCTGCTCAGCCGCTATTGGATCTTCAAGTGATGCGCATCGCTTCCATTGCCCATGACCAGGCCACCCTGGCGCAATACGGCGCCCTGTTCGCCGCCTGCTTTCCCGGCACCGACAAGTTCACGCCCGAGTATCTCAGCTGGCTGTACGCCGCCAATCCGGACGGCCCCGCGGTCGGCATGGACGCCTGGGACGGCGAGCGCCTGGCGGCCCATTACGTCTGCATTCCGCAGCGCGCCTGGGTCGAGGGCCGCGAGGTGCTGGTCCTGCTGTCGCTGAACACCGCCACCCATCCCGACTACCAGGGCAAGGGCCTGTTCACCAAACTGGCCGCCGCCACCTTCGAGGCTGGCGCCGCCGCCGGCTTCGACGGC
>Ga0265780_10001822_pt1 | contig 29532 bp, 30 predicted proteins | sample P1T30metagenome_FD_192432 | JGI IMG/M metagenome (GOLD analysis project Ga0265780, IMG submission 192432) | Plant litter microbial communities from East Loma Ridge, Irvine, California - P1 T30 | ecosystem: Environmental > Terrestrial > Plant litter > Unclassified | place: USA: California... | reverse complement strand
CGGCTTCGACGATGCCCGTCAGTTGTGCGGGGCGGTCGTGCTTGACCCGTTCGAGAAACCGGTGGCGCCAGCGAAACGCCGTGTTGCGGTGTACACCGACCCGCTTGGCCGCAGTGCGCACGGGCTGAGAATCGAGCAAGGCGCCCAGGTAGTCGAGCCATTTGCCCTTGAGCCGGAGCCGCGCCAGAGGCGTGCCGGTGAGGTCGTTGAAGGTGCGCCCGCAGCTGCAGCAGCGAAAGCGCTGCAAGTCGTTGGCGGAACCGTGGCGATAACATCGTTCGCAGGCGCACCTGGGGCAGCGCCGGGTGCGCGAGCGAATCTCGTCGATGAGGGAGACTATGCGGTCGAGACCGGCTGCAGGATGCAGGGCCGCGAGCACCGCTTGCCGCTGATGCTGGTTCAACAGCGCAAGTTGGCCGAACAGCCTGGAAAACCTGGGCGCTTTCATGATCGGTCCGTGTGAAGGATGACCGGGGTTGGACCTCGAACCAGCTCGGCAGTTCAATCCTCATCTACAGATAACGATGACAGCGCCACAAAAAAAGGCCGCGAACGCGCGGGAAATACCCGGCGTATCGCGGCCCGATCTTGAGGGGATCGCTGGCTTACAGCATGCCGGCGATCAGCTTGCCGAGGACGGCGATGCCTTCGCGAATGCGCTCCGGCGGCACGGTGACGAACGACAGGCGCAGCGTGTTGGAAGCCGGATCGTTGGCGTAGAACGGTGCGCCCGGCACGAAGGCCACGCGCGCGGCCAGCGACTGCTCCAGCAGTTTCATGGCGTCGATCTGCTGCGGCAGCGTGACCCAGATGAACATGCCACCCTCGGGCTGGGTCCAGGAGACGCCGGCCGGGAAGTGCTCTTTCATCGCATCGAGCATCACCTGGCACTGGTCGCCGTACAGCTGGCGGATGGTCGGGATGTGCTGGTCCAGGAAGCCGTCCTTGACCACCTCGTGCACCACCATCTGGGTCAGCTGGGCGGTGTGCAGGTCGGCCGCCTGCTTGGCCAGCTCGAGGCGGCGCACCAGCGGCAGCGGGGCGCAGACATAGCCCAGGCGGATGCCCGGGGTCAGCACTTTCGAGAACGACCCCATGTAGATCACGCCGTCCGGGTTCATCGCCACCATCTTCGGCATCGGCTCGCCCTTGTAGCTCAGCGAACCATACGGATCGTCCTCGATCAGCGGGATGCCGAGACGGGCGCAGGTTTCCACCAGTTCCTGGCGGCGCGCGAGCGACAGCGAACGGCCGGTCGGGTTCTGGAAGTTCGGCAGCGAGTACAGCATGCGCGCGCCTTGCGCGATCGGTTCGATCGACGATGGCACCAGGCCGTGCTCGTCGGTATCGACCGACTTGAATTCAGGACGGTAGACCGAGAACGCCTGCAGCGCGCCGAGGTAGCTCGGGGTCTCGACCAGCACGCGGCTGCCTTCGTCGACCAGCACCTTGCCGAGCAGGTCGAGCGCCTGCTGCGAGCCCGAGGTCATCAGGATCTGTTCGGGCAGGATGGTCGAGCCTTCCGTGGACAGCGAATTGGCAATCCATTCACGCAGTGGGGCGTAGCCGTCGGTCGGGCCGTATTGCAGCGCGACCTTGCCGTTCTCGGAGAGGACCTTGTCGTAGGCCGCCTTCATGCGCTCGACCGGGAAGGTCGCAGGCGACGGCAGGCCACCGGCGAAGGAAATGATCTCCGGACGCTGGGTGATCTTCAGGATCTCGCGGATGAACGAGCTTTGCAGCTGCTGGGCGCGTTCCGAGAACTGCCACTGGATGGGATTGGGGTTTTCGATTTTCATACATGTCTCACAGGAAGGGGCACGGTCGTGCCGGGCCATTATAAGACACGCCTGCGGGCGGTCTTTGTCGGCGGATGGCGGCGCACACGCGCCACCCGAGGCACAACAGTAATGGAAAGTCGGACAAATTAAAGCCGGTTGTTGCTGCGCGAATGCCGGATTTATGCCACTTCCACGATCATTTCGATCTCGACGCAGGTGCCGCGCGGCAGCGACGCGACGCCGAAGGCCGAACGCGCGTGCTTGCCGGCTGCGCCGAACACGTCGCCGATCAGTTCCGAGCAGCCGTTGGTGACCAGGTGCTGTTCGTTGTAGTCCGGGGTCGACGCGACCAGGCTCATCACCTTGACGATGCGCTTCACGCGGTTCAGGTCGCCGCCCACCGCTTGCTGCAGCGTGCCGATCAGGTCGATCGCGACCGAGCGCGCGGCGGCCTGGCCGTCGGCCGTGGTCTTGTCGCGGCCCAGGATGCCGGCGTTGACGCTGCCGTCGGCGTTCTTGGCGATGTGGCCCGAGATGAACACGAGGTTGCCGGTCTGTACGTACATGACGTAGGCCGCGGCCGGCGTGGCCGGCGCTTCCAGGGTGATGTTGAGTTCTTTGAGTTTGTCGTAGACGGACATGGGAGTTCCAGGTTGCGTGAATGAAGGCGGTATTGTACGTCGAGCCAGATCACGCTGCCCATCGCGCATGCCCGGGTGCGGGGCGGCCTTCTCGCCCAGCCGCAGCCGTCCAGCCGCATGCGGCTGAACCTGGCGGGGGCTGGACAAGGCGGCGTGGCGTTTTCCGACGGGCAGGCCGCCCGGGGCGCGGCTAGCAGGGGATGCTGGACTCCATCATCTTCTTCGCGCCTTCCTGGATTTCGTCGATGCTCAGGTCGCGTTGCTTGCTGGCGATCGACCAGCGGTGGCCGAACGGATCGACCACCTGGCCATAGCGGTCGCCCCAGAACATGTCGGACAGCGGCATCAGCGGCGTGGCGCCGGCGGCGGTCGCCTGCTCCCAGGCGGCGTCGGCGTCGGGAACATAGAGGTGGATCACGACCGGCGAGCCCTTCAGCGCCAGCGGGTCGAGGCTGCCGTATTCGGGGTAGGCGTCACCCAGCATCAGACGCGAGTCGCCGATGCGCATCTCGGCGTGCATGATCTTGCCATCCGGTCCGGGCAGGCGGAAGGTTTCGGCGGCGCCGAACGCCTTCTCGTAGAACGCGATCGCATCGGCGACGCCTGCGCAGACCAGGTGCGGGGTGATGCTGCGGAAGCCTTCGGGGATGGGTTGTACGGACTGGCTCATGGTGGGCTCCTGTAACGGTTGAGGGACGTGCAAACGCTACGACGAACATCGACGGCAGGATTCGACACGATGGGGGAGAAAAAATGCGTGGTCAACGTGATTTTTTCGATCACGCGGCGTTCTTGTCAAAATGCCTCTTGAAATCCTTTCGACGGGCCCTATATGCCTCCGAGTCTGACAACCCCTTAAGTTTTTACGAGGAACAACATGGCGAACGCCGAAAAAGAAACCCTTGGCTTCCAGGCAGAAGTAAAACAGCTGCTGCAACTGATGATCCACTCCTTGTATTCGAACAAGGAAATCTTCCTGCGCGAACTGATCTCCAACGCCTCCGACGCGGCCGACAAGCTGCGTTTCGAAGCGATCAACAACGACGCGCTGTATGGAAACGACCATGAGCTGAAAATCAAGGTCACGTTCGACAAGGACGCCAAGACCATCACGATCTCGGACAACGGCATCGGCATGAGCCGCGACGAGGTCATCTCGCACCTGGGCACCATCGCCAAGTCGGGTACCAAGGAATTCTTCTCCAAGCTGTCGGGCGACCAGCAGGCCGACGCGGCCCTGATCGGCCAGTTCGGCGTGGGCTTCTACTCCGGCTTCATCGTGGCCGAGAAAATCGTCGTCAACACCCGTCGCGCCGGCGCATTCGCCGAGCAGGGCGTGCGCTGGGAATCGCGCGGTGAGGGCGAGTACTCGATCGAGCAGATCGAAAAAGTGGGCCGCGGCACCGATGTGGTTCTGCACCTGCGCGATGGCGAGGAAGAGCTGCTGTCGTCGTGGAAGCTCAAGTCGATCATCCGCAAGTACTCGGACCACATCTCGCTGCCGATCGTGATGCAGAAGGAAGAGTGGGACGAGGAGAAGAAAGAAACCGTCGTGAAGGACGAGCTCGAGACCGTGAACCAGGCCAGCGCGCTGTGGGCGCGCTCGAAGAGCGAGATCAGCGAAGAGCAGTACAACGAATTCTACAAACACGTCTCGCACGACTTCCAGGAACCGCTGACCTATACCCATAACCGCGTCGAGGGCCGCAGCGAGTACACCCAGCTGCTGTACGTGCCGGCGCACGCGCCGTTCGACCTGTGGGACCGTAACAAGCGCGGCGGCATCAAGCTGTACGTCAAGCGCGTGTTCATCATGGACGACGCCGAGCAGTTGATGCCGACCTACCTGCGCTTCATCAAGGGTGTGATCGATTCGAGCGACCTGCCGCTGAACGTCTCGCGCGAGATCCTGCAAGAGTCGCGCGACGTGCGCGTGATCCGCGAAGGGTCGACCAAGCGCGTGCTGGGCATGCTCGAAGAAATGGCGAACTCCGACGAGCAGGCCGGCAAGGACAAATACGCCACCTTCTGGAAGGAATTCGGCCAGGTGCTCAAGGAAGGCGTCGGCGAGGATGCGACCAACAAGGACCGCATCGCCAAGCTGCTGCGCTTCGCCTCGACCGCGAACGAGTCGGACGAGCAGAGCGTGGCGTTCGCCGACTATGTCGGGCGCATGAAGGAAGGCCAGGACAAGATCTACTACGTCACCGCCGACAACTTCAAGGCCGCGAAGAACAGCCCGCACCTCGAGATCTTCCGCAAGAAGGGCGTCGAAGTGATCCTGATGACCGATCGCGTCGACGAATGGATGCTGTCGTTCTTCACCGAGTTCGAAGGCAAGGAACTGGTGTCGGTCGCCAAGGGCGGCCTCGACCTGGGCGCGCTGGAAGACGAGGCGGAGAAGAAGGAGCATGCCGAAACCGAAGCCGGCTACAAGGAACTGGTCGAAAAGATGCAGGGAGCGCTGGGCGACAAGGCCAAGGAAGTGCGCGTGACGTTCCGCCTGACCGATTCGCCGGCCTGCCTGGTGGCGGACGAAAACGAGTTGTCGGGCAATCTGCTGCGCATGCTGAAGGCGGCCGGCCAGGACGCGCCGGAGTCGAAGCCGATCCTCGAGATCAACCCGAACCACCCGCTGGTGCAGCGCCTCAAGTACGAGGACGCGAGCGGCGCGCGCTTCGCCGACTGGTCGCACATCCTGTTCGACCAGGCGATGCTGGCCGAAGGCGGCAGCCTGAGCGATCCGGCGTCGTTCGTGAAGCGCCTGAACGAGATGCTGCTGGCGAAATAAGGGCGGCAAGGTGGGCGGGTTTGCCGCCCACGCATAAAAAAACCGGGGCATCGCCGCCCCGGTTTTTTTACGCCCGCCGGTATTCGCAGGATGGCCCCGGCGGCCGCGCCGCCAGCCCTACCCGACGCATCGCGCCAGCTGCTCTCTTGGCATGGCTGGCTCAGAACACGGCCGACAGGGTCGCCGTCACATTGCGCGGCTCGCCGTACCAGTTGCCGCCGCTGGTGCTGCCCAGCGTGCGGTAGTAATGCTTGTCGAACAGATTATTGACGTTGACCGCCGCCTGCAGCGTGCGGCTGATGCGGTAGCCGACCCGGCCCGACCACACCGCGTAGCCGGCCTGCTCGAAACGCAGCGCGCCGCCGGTCTTGTAGGTGTCGCTCTGGGCGTTGACGCCGCCGCCCAGGCTCCAGGCGCTGCCGCCCGGCGTCCAGGTGGTCCAGATGCGCGCCAGGTGGCGCGGCGTGAAGGTCGACAGCGGCTGGTTCTCGTTGGCGCTCGGCAGGCCGGTGGCGGTGCGGTCGCGCAGGTACCTGGTCTGGTTCCAGGTATAGCCTGCGCTGAGCTGCCAGCCCGGCGCCAGTTGGCCGCTCAGCTCGGCGTCCAGGCCCTGGCTGCGCACCTCGCCTTCGTTCACGAAGCAGGCGCCGAGGGTCGGCGAGCCGGGGCAGGGCGTCGGATTGAGCGGATCGCTCTGCGAGCGGTTCTCTTCGAGGATGCGGAACACGGCGAGCGCCGCATTCAGGCGGCCGCCGAACAGGGCGCCCTTCAGGCCGGCCTCGATATTGTTGCCGGTGGCGGGTGCGAGGCGCTCGCCATTGGCGGTGAACTGGGTCGCCTGCGAGCGGAAGATCTCGGCATAGCTCAGGTAGGTGGTCCACTCGGGCGCGAAGTCCCACTGCAGCGCGCCATACGGCGTGAATTCGCCGCTTTCCTCATAGGGCTGGGTGCTGAAGGCATTCGTCACCCGGTTGAAGGTCGAGCTCTTCCAGTCGCTGACGCGCCCGCCCGCGATCAGCTTGACGCTGTCGCCGAGCGCGAAGCGCAGCGAGCCATACACGCCCGCCTGCTCGAGTGCGGTGAGCGAGCGGGTGGCGGCGCGCGCCGGCACGGTCGGCGCCACCGCATAGTCGAGCGGGTCGAAGGTGAACGGGTTGACGACCGGATTGGCTACCGTGTACAGCTGGCTGGTGCTGTCGTAGTCGCGCTGCATCCAGTTCGCGCCCAGCAGTACGTCGTGGCGGCGGCCGAAGGCGCTGAAGCTGCCTTCGAGCGTCGCGTCGGCGGCTTTCTGTTCGCCCAGCAGGTGGGCGCCGAACGACGAGATGGTCGGCCCCAGACCGGTCGCGCGGTTGACCGCGCCGAAGGCCGAGCCGCTCAGGTCATGGTTGTCCTCGCGCATGCGGCTGAAGGCGACGCGCAGCTTCCAGTCGTTGCCGAAGCGGTGCTGCAGGTCGGCGAAGGCGGTGGTCGAGATGATGTCGTTGTCGGACCAGGCCGCGTTCAGGTAGGTGGAGCGCGGCAGGCCCAGGTCGGCGCCATCGGCGAAGCGCGGCAGCCCGCCGTAGAACGGCGTCGAGTGGTTTTCCTCGCGGTGGATGCCCGCCCCGAGCGTGGTGGACGACGCCAGGTCGGCTTCGACGATGGCATACACGACGCCGCGCTGCGACTCGGCCACGTCATGGAAGAATGCGCGGTCTTCATAGGCGCCGATCACGCGTGCGCGCACGCTGCCGCTCGCGTTCAGGACGCGGGTGGCGTCGACCTGGGCGCGGTAGTTGTCCCAGCGGCCGGCGCTGGCCTGGGCCTCGATGCGGTCGCTCCTGAGCGGGCGCTTGCGCACCAGGTTGATGGTGCCGCCCGGGTTGCCGGCGCCGGTGAACAGGCCGGACGGGCCGCGCAGCACCTCGACCCGCTCGAACACCGACAGGTCGGGGCTGACGAAGAAACCGCTGCCGCGCTGGGTGGCGACGCCGTCGTACTGGACGGTCTGGATTTCGAAGCCGCGCGCGTAGTAGCTACGCTCGTGGCTGCTGGTCTGCTCGACGACCAGGCCGGTGGTGTTGGCCAGCGCTTCGTCGAGGGTGCGCAGGTTCTGGTCGTCCAGGCGCTGGCGGGTGGCGACCGACACCGACTGCGGGGTCTCGCGCAGGCTGGCGCTGCCCTTGGCGACCGAGGCGCTGTCGGCGCCGTAGCCCTCGACACGGTCGGCGCTGACCAGCACGGTCGACGGCGGCGCGATGTCGTCGAGCGTGTCGGCGGCGTGGACGGCGTGGTCGGGATAGGCGAGGGCAAGGGCCAGCGCGAGCGGCAGGCGCAGCGGAATACTCATGCGTGTCTTTCTTGTCCGGAGTGGGCGGGCATTCGTGCAAATACGCGAATACAAATGAGAATGATTCGCATTATGATGCATGTGGGGAATTCATGCAATATGTACATGCACGCCGAGGCGCTTGCACCACAGCCGGGATCCCATGCCGTCACTGGAGAGCCAGCACACGCCGGCACTCCGGAGTTCGCCAATGGCGCCGCGGCGTTACGGCCCAAGCCCGGCTTGCCGGCCATGCGCCACGATCTACAGATGGCGCACTTCGGCCGGTGGGTTTTCCCAGTTGTCGTTGCGGCCGTCGATATACCGTATTGGGGCCGCCAGCAGTTCGTCCACGGCCAGGTCGTCCAGGCTGGCCACCGTCACCGCCACGAACGGGCCCGAGCGCAACGCGGCGCCGGTCGAAAACACATTCACGCCGCACTCGCCGCAGAAATAATGGCCGTCGCGCCGCGTGTGGAAACGGTATTCGCGCAGCGCGCCGCTGCCTTGCAGCAGGCGAAACGCCGGCGGCGCCACCACGGCGGCCCAGAACCGCATCTTGGTGCAGACCGTGCAGTTGCACTTGACGGTGCCGAGCGCGAGGTCGATCTCGGCCTGGTAGCGCACCGCGCCGCAGTGGCAGCTGCCGTGGAAGGTCTTCAATGCGCCGCGCCGGCATTGGCCCTGGCCCGGGCCCGCGCCTGCCAGGCGGCGCGGTCGATCTGGTAGGCCAGTGTCGGCACGTCGTGCCAGCGTTCGTGGCCGCGCAGGCGCATGCCGAGCTTTTCCATCACACGCGCCGAGCGCGCGTTGGCCGGATCGCAGATCGCGCACAGCAGCGGCGCTTCCAGGTTCTCGAAGGCGAAGCGTGCCATGCGCTCGGCCGCTTCGAGGGCGTAGCCGTGACCCCAGCGATCCGGACGCAGGCGCCAGCCGATCTCGTGTTCGTTGGCCGGATCATGGCCCAGGTGCTGGATGCAGCCGGCGCCGACCAGTTCATCGGTGTGTTCTTCGATCAGGCTCCACCACGAATAGCCGATTGCCGTCCAGCGCGCCTGGACCCGGGCGATGACGGCGCGGGTCTGCTCCGGCGTCTCGGGCTGGCCCGAGATATGGCGCATCACTTCGGGATCGCCGTTCAGCACCCGCAGGCCAGCGTAGTGGGCGTCGCTCATCGGTTCGAAGCGCAGGCGTTCGCTGTGCAGGATCATGGCCGATTCAGCCCGCGACTTCGGCGCAGAAGGCTTCCAGCAGGCGCAGGCCTTCCGGCCAGTCGCCGTGGCCGGATTCGGTATTGAGGTGGCCGGCGTCGCCGATCTCGACCAGCCGGCTGCCCCAGGCGTCGGCGAAGGCGCTGGTGCGCTCGGGCTGCGCGAACGGATCGTTGGCGCTGCCCACGACGACGCTCGGGAAGGGCAGGGGGTGCAGTGGAATCGGCGCCCAGCCATTCAGGTCGGCCGGGTAGGACGCGGCTTCGACGTCGCTCGGCGCCACCAGGAAGGCGCCAGCCACCTTCAGCGGCGACTGCGAGCGGGCCCAGTGCGCGACCAGCATGCAGCCCAGGCTGTGCGCGACGAGGATCGGCGCGCCGCTGCACTCGGCGATGGCGGCGTCCAGTTCGGCCACCCATTCGTCCTGGCGCGGATTGGTCCAGTCGCGGTGCATCGCGCGCTGCCAGTGCGGATTGCGCTCATGCCACAGCGACTGCCAGTGGCGCGGGCCCGAATTCCACAGGCCGGGCAGGATCAGTACATCACACATCATCTTGTTTCTCCTTGGGTAGAACGGCGCCCGATGGCGCCAGGCGGCCCGGGCGCCGCGCCAGCCGTTCCAGCGCGCGCCGGAACAGGTCCTTGCGCTGCTCGGTCAGCAGGCCGAGGATGAAGGTCGCCACGGCCACGGCGGCGGCCAGGGCGAGCAGGTCGGCCAGCCTGGCGGGATCGTGCGGGTACAGCGCCGGCCAGGCCAGCAGCACCAGGGCGTGCGACAGGTACAGCGTGAGCGTATAGGCGGCCAGGCGCCGGACCGGTGCGGCCACCCGCAGCAGGCCGGTGAAGTCCGCGAAGCGCGCGCAAGCGAAGTTCAGGCACACGATCAGGCCGACCAGGTAGTCGCCCAGGAAGCGGTCGGCATTGCCGAGCTGGAAAGCCTGGCCGAGCCAGGACGCGCGCGCGGCCAGGCGCAGGGTTTCTTCGAGGCCGCCGGCCTCGTAGGCCACCAGCAGCACCAGGCTCACCAACCAGCCGAGGCGGGCCAGCGTGCGCGGCAGCGCGTGGCTGGCCTGCCAGCGGTAGAGCGCGACCCCGGCCAGCCATACCGGCAGCAGTAGCCACAGCTTGGGCCCCATGACGGCCAGCGCCAGCGCCAGCGCCGGCAGGCGCCATGGACGGCGCACGAAGCAGGCGACGCCGAACAGCACGTAGTACCAGACCTCGTAATTGAGCGACCACCAGGGTCCGAGCCAGGGCGGATAGTCCGACATGGTCCACAATTCGCCGAGGAACAGCAGGTGGTAGGGAATATAGAACCAGGGTTTCGCCAGCTGGTAGGGCTTGTCCATGCCGGTGGCCAGGTGCTCGTGGAGCAGGCTGGCGCACAGGAACGCCAGCAGCAGCACCGGCAGGGCGACCGAATAGATGCGCGCCGCGCGCGCGATCGCGTAGTCGCGCGCGCCCGGGCGGCGCTGCGCGGTGGTGTAGGCGATCACGAAGCCGGACAGCACGAAGAAGGCCATCACGGCTTCGCGCCCCAGCAAGGTGAGGTGGTGCGAACCGGGCAGCTCCACCAGCGCGAACTGGCGCACGTGCATCAGGACGACCGCCAGCGCCGCCAGGAAGCGGACCAGGTCGAGATACACCGAGAACGGCGGATCGAGTGGGGTGGGAGCTGCGCGCATACTGTTAATAGTAAAGCAAAACCGACGGCAGGTGACGCCGGCCGCCGCCCGTTCCCGGAGAGCGCGCGCCTACAACTCGGTGCGCAGTGCGAACAGCTCGGGGAACAGCACGACGTCGAGCATCTTGCGCAGGTAGCTCACGCCGGCCGTGCCACCGGTGCCGGTCTTGAAACCGATGATGCGCTCGACCGTGCTGACGTGGCGGAAGCGCCAGAAGCGGAAGGCCGTCTCCAGGTCGACCAGCTTCTCGGCCAGTTCATACAGCGCCCAATGGCGCCCGGTGTCGCGGTAGACCTCGAGCCAGGCCGCCTTGACGGAATCGTCCATGCTCGTCGCGCGGGTCACGTCGCCGCCCAGGCGCGCGGGGTCGACCGGCAAGCCGCTGCGCGCCAGCAGCATCACCGCCTCGTCGTAGATCGACGGCTGATGCAATTCGCGCTCCAGGATCGCATGGGCGTCGGGCGTCTTCTCGTGCACCGCCAGCAGCTGGGCATTCTTGTTGCCGAGGATGAATTCGAGTTCGCGGTACTGGAACGACTGGAAGCCGGACGAGGCGCCCAGGTAGGGGCGGATCGCCGTGTACTCGGGCGGGGTCATGGTCGCCAGCACGTCCCAGGCATGCACCAGCTGGTCCATGATGCGCGCCACCCGCGCCAGCATCTTGAAGGCGGGCGGCAGGTCGTCGGCGCGGATATGGCGGCGCACGGCCTGCAGTTCGTGCAGCATCAGCTTGATCCACAATTCGCTGGTCTGGTGCTGGACGATGAACAGCAGCTCGTTGTGGTTAGGCGAACGGGGATGCTGGGCGGAGAGGATCCGGTCCAGGCCCAGGTAGTCGCCATAGCTCATGGCTTCCCTGAAGTCCATCTTCGCGCCATGCCAGTCGCCGCCCTGGCCGGCCTGCTGTTCGTGCCTGTCCTTCGTGTCGTCCATATTGTCCATATCGTCCATGCCGTCCCTGCCATCCATCTCGTTCATCGTCTGCTTCCGGTAGCGGTCAAGCTACGTCACGGCGCCGCGGGCGGCCGCCACGTCGTAGTCGGCGCGGTCCAGGATGTCCTTCAGGATCTCGACCGCGTCCCACACGTCGGCGAAGCTGGTGTACAGAGGGGTGAAGCCGAAGCGCATGATGGCGGGCTCGCGGTAGTCGCCGATCACGCCGCGCGCGATCAGCGCCGCCATCACGGCGTAGCCGTGCGGATGGGTAAAGCTGACCTGGCTGCCGCGGCGGGCGTGTTCGCGGGGCGTCACCAGGCCCAGCGGGTGGCCGGCGCAGCGGCTTTCGACCAGCGCGATGAACAGGTCGGTCAGGGCCAGCGACTTGGCGCGGATCGCGGCCATGTCGGTGGCTTCGAAGATCTCGAGGCCGCATTCGACCAGCGACAGCGCGACGATCGGCTGGGTGCCGCACAGCGCGCGGCCGATGCCAGCGACCGGGGCGAAGGCGGGCGCCATCGCGAACGGGCTGGCGTGGCCCCACCAGCCCGACAGCGGGTGGTCGAAACCGGCCTGGTGCCGCTGCGGCACCCAGATGAAGGCCGGGGCGCCGGGGCCGCCGTTCAGGTATTTATAGGTGCAGCCGACCGCGAAGTCGGCATTCGCGGCGTGCAGGTCGACCGGCAGCGCGCCGGCCGAATGGGCCAGGTCCCACACCGCCAGGGCGCCGGCTTCGTGGGCCAGCCGGGTCAGCGCCGCCATATCGTGCTGGTGGCCGGTGCGGTAGTTGACGTGGGTGAGCATCAGCACCGCGCAGTCGGCGTCGACGGCGGCGGGAATCTCGTCGATCGCGTCGACCAGGCGCACGCGGTAGCCGCGCTCCAGCCAGCGGGTCAGGCCCTCGGCCATATAGATATCGGTCGGGAAGTTGCTGCGTTCGGTGACGATGACGCGCCGCGCGTGCCCCGCGCCCCCGGCCTGGAGGGTGAGCGCCGCGGCCAGCGCCTTGAACAGGTTGAGCGAGGTGGTGTCGGTCACGGCCACTTCGCCGGCGGCCGCGCCGATCAGCGGGGCCAGGCGGTCGCCCAGGCGTTTCGGCAGGTCGAACCAGCCGGCCGTGTTCCAGCTCTTGATCAGGTCGGCGCCCCATTCGCGCGCCACCACGTCCTGGACACGGGCCAGGGCGGCGCGCGGACGGGCGCCCAGCGAGTTGCCGTCCAGGTAGATGACGCCCGCGGGCAGGTCGAAACGCTCGCGCAGTCCGGCCAGCGGGTCGTGCGCATCGCGCGCCAGGCAATCGGCGCGGGTAGGGATGGTAGCGGTCATGCGAGGTCCATAGGAATGGTTGACGCTTCAAGGATGCGTGCAGGCGGGCAGTGTAGCAAGTTCCGATGGCGCCAGCGCCGAAAAGTTGTATTTGAAATAGCAAAACGGCGTGCCGAAAAATATTTTCATTTTTTTTGCGGCGAACCCTCAAGTTCCCGATGGGCTGTCCGATAACAGTCCCAGATAGGCGGAAATGGGTCTGAAAAAAGTTCAAAAATAATTGCGAACGACCCTAAAGTTGCCGATCCAGCTGCCGTTAATCGAACAGCAAGGCGCAAAAAGGCTGAAAAAAAGTTGTTCGGACCCTAAAGTTGCAGCGCAGTGTGTCGTTAAAGGTACAAGCGGCTTGAGGCCGCGTAGCAAAACTGCGACAGGCAACGCCTGTTCCAGCTTCACTTCAAGGTGCTTTCCAGCATCGTCTCCGGCCCCGTTTTCATAGGGGCGTCACGGTAATCCGGCAGAGTTTGTCAGACAAACTCCTACGGGTTATGCTCGTCATTGTCGGACGTAAAATACAGACTTCGTCCAATTACTCAAAAGTTGCCACAGAGTCAGAATCTATCTCGTCGGCAACACAAAGAGCGACGAAACAACTACACGGAGAGAGAAGATGACGATGAACGACATGATGGCTGAGATTCGCGACGCAAACCTGAGCTACCTGATGCTGGCCCAGCAGATGATCCGTGCCGACAAAGTCACCGCTATCTTCCGCCTGGGTGTCTCGGCCGAGATCGCCGACCTGATCGAAGGCATGAGCAATGCCCAGATCCTGAAGCTCGCCGGCGGCAACATGATGCTGGCCCGCTTCCGCTTCGACGACAGCGCCATCCTCGGCATGCTGACCAGCCACACCAAGGAACGCAGCCTGGCGCAATCGCACGCCGCCATCCTGATGGCGGGCCAGCCGGCCGAAGAGATCGTATAATTCTGCCAGCGGCCTTGCTGGAAGGCCGATCGGGATGAGCAGGAGCAGTACATGAGCAAGAAAAGCGTCGTATCCGAAGCGCAGGAAATCCAGCTCGCTATCGAACTGATCAACCTGGGCGCACGCCTGCAGTTGCTCGAGACCGAAGTCTCGCTGTCGCGTGAACGCTTGCTCAAGCTGTACAAGGAGCTCAAGGGTGTCTCTCCACCCAAGGGCATGCTCCCGTTCTCGACCGACTGGTTCCTGACCTGGCAGCCGAATATCCACTCCTCGTTGTTCATCAATATCCACCAGTTCCTGGTGGAGCATGCCGGCGCCACCGGCATCCGGGCCGTCATGAAGGCCTACCAACTCTACCTCGAACAAATGCCGCCCGCGCCGGGCGAAGAGCCGCTGCTGTCGCTGACGCGCGCCTGGACGCTGGTGCGCTTCTTCCAGAGCGGCATGCTGCTGCTGGCCCCGTGCAGCCGCTGCCAGGGCAAGTTCATCGTCAACGCCCTCGATCTGAACGCCGACTACCTGTGCGGGCTGTGCCACATGCCTTCGCGCGCCGGCAAGACGCGCAAGGCCAAGGACGCCAAGGAGGCGGCCGAGCGCGCGCTGGCGGACGACGAGGCCGCCGACCGGGATCCCGCCTGACTTGGCGCCGCGCCTGCTGCGCTCGCCGGCGGTCCAGGCCCTGCTGATCCAGGCCGGCGCCTTTCCGCTCACGCTCGCCGTCGTCTACCTGCTGGCCAGCGCCGGCCTTGCCTTCTCGTACTGGCAGGTGGCGCTGGTGCAGGGCGCGATCGCCGCCGCGCTCACCTGGTGGCGGGCGTTGGCCAGCTGGTGGCGCGCGATCCAGTTCGGGTTTCCGCTGGCGCTGCTCGCGGCCAGCCAGTTCGCCATCCCGCCGGCCGTGTTCCTGGCCGTGTTCCTGTTTCTTTTGTTGCTGTACTGGTCCACCTACCGCACGCAAGTGCCGTACTACCCGTCCGGGCGCAAGGTGTGGGCGGCGCTCGACGCCGCACTGCCGCGCGACCGTCCCTTGCGCGTGATCGATATCGGCAGCGGCATCGGCGGCCTGGTGCTCGACCTGCAGCGGCGCCGGCCCGACGCGCGCATCGAGGGCATCGAGCTGGCGCCCTTGCCGTGGCTGGCCAGCCACCTGCGCGCGCGCGCGACCGGGAGCCGGGCCCGTTTCATCCGCGGCGACTACGAGGCGCTGGACCTCGGTGACTACGACGCCGTCTTCGCCTACCTGTCGCCGGCCGCCATGAGCGCGCTGTGGAGCAAGGCGGCGCGCGAGATGCGGCCGGGGTCAACGCTTTTTAGTTACGAATTCATCATCGTCGATCGGCCGCCCAGCCGTGTTGTCCATCCGGTCATGAATGGACCGGCGCTGTATATATGGGACTTTTAGGCGACAAACGGTGAGTTTTCAGGGTGGTTTTGCTTGCCCGTGGGCCATTCTCCAGCTAGAGTAGTTCCCTGCATAAACTTTTTCTGAAATTACCGGTTTAGGCGCCTCAAGACGAGGCCCGTCCCGGCCGTTCTGGAGCTAAATCCTTTGTTAGTCATTGTCGGTTACATCATTGTCTGCGCCTGCGTATTTGGCGGTTTTGCACTCGCGGGCGGTCACCTGGCGTCGCTGTGGCAACCGATCGAGTTGCTGATGATCGGCGGCGCCGCCTTCGGCGCCTTTTTTGTCGGTAATAACGGCAAATCGATCAAGGCCACCATGAAGGCCTTTCCGACCGTGTTCAAGGGCTCCAAGTTCACCAAGGACATGTATATGGAGCTGATGGCGCTGCAATTCGACGTGCTGTCGAAAGTGCGCAAGGAAGGCCTGATGTCGATCGAGGGCGATATCGAGTCGCCCGAGGCCTCGCCGCTGTTTTCCAAGTATCCGGCCGTGCTGGCCGACCACCACATCATCGAATTCATGACCGACTACCTGCGCCTGATGGTGTCGGGGAATATGGACGCGATGCAGATTGAAAACCTGATGGACAACGAGATCGAAACCCACCACCATGAGGGTGCGATCCCCGCCCATGTGATCGCCAAGATCGGCGACGGCCTCCCGGCCTTCGGTATCGTGGCGGCGGTGATGGGCGTGGTCCACACGATGGAATCGGTGGGCCTGCCGCCGGCCGAGCTGGGCATCCTGATCGCGAAGGCGCTGGTCGGCACCTTCCTCGGCATCCTGCTGGCCTACGCCTTCGTGACCCCGCTGTCGAGCGTGCTGGAACAGAAACTCGAAGAATCGACCAAGATGTTCCAGTGCGTGAAAGTGACCCTGCTGGCGAGCCTGAACGGCTATGCGCCGGCCCTGGCCGTCGAATTCGGCCGCAAGGTCCTGTACTCGACCGAGCGTCCGACGTTCGCCGAGCTCGAAGAGCACATCAAGAAGAAGAAGTAAGCCGCGATGACTTTTTCCGACACCGTGAACAGGCGAGGCGCGCATGGCTGACGACAACGCGCGGCCCATCGTCATCAAGCGCATCAAGAAGGTGGCCGGCGGCCACCACGGCGGCGCGTGGAAGATCGCCTACGCCGACTTCGTGACCGCGATGATGGCGTTCTTCCTGCTCATGTGGCTGCTGGGCTCGACCGCCAAGGGCGACCTGGTGGGCATCTCGGAGTACTTCAAGACGCCCCTGAAAGTGGCGATGGCGGGCGGCTCGGGCTCGGGCGACTCGTCGTCGGTGATCAAGGGAGGCGGCGAAGACCTGACCCGCACCGCCGGCCAGGTCAAGCGCGGCGATTCGCCGCCCGAGAAGAAGACCTACGACCTGCAGGCGGCCAAGGCGGCGCTGGCGCGCGCCGAGGGCGAACGCCTGCAGTCGCTGAAGGCGCGCATCGAGGCGGCCATCGAGGTCAATCCGATGCTCAAGAAGTACCAGAACCAGCTGCTGCTCGACATCACCAGCGAAGGCTTGCGGATCCAGATCGTGGACGAGAAGAACCGTCCGATGTTCGCCCTGGCCAAGGCCGAGCTGCAGCCGTACACCAAGGAGATCCTGCACATCATCGGCATGGTCCTGAACGAAGTGCCCAACAAGCTGGGGATCTCGGGCCACACCGATTCGACGCCGTACTTCAGCGCATCGGGCTACAGCAACTGGGAACTGTCGGCCGACCGCGCCAACGCCTCGCGGCGCGAGATGGTGCTGGGCGGCCTGCAGGACGATAAGGTGCTGCGCGTGGTGGGCCTGGCCTCGGCCGCCCACCTCGACGCCAAGGACCCGTTCAACCCGATCAACCGCCGCATCAGCATCATCGTCATGAACAAGCGCACCGAAGAAGCGGTGCGGCGCGATGCGGCGACGCTGGACGTGCCGGCGGAGGACGCCGAAGGCGCGGCCGCCGCCACGCTCGAAGCAGTCAGGAAGTAGCCGGTGGAGCCGGGCGCGCAGGATTGGAGAGATTGGAAATGACAAGAAAAAAAATACTGGGATCGCATGTCAAGCGCCTGCTGTCGGGCGTGTCGATGCACGGCCGGCGCCACCTGACCGAGGTCGAGACCGACCTGCTGCAGACCGAACTGCTGCTGGAAGAGGCGATCGACAAGCTCACCGCCAGCTTCATGGCGGTGCATGCGGTAGTCGGCGCGCGCCAGGAAGCGATCGGGCGCCTGCTCGACGGTGGCGTGCCGACGCCGGAAGAGCGCGAGCTGCTGCTGTCGATGTCGGGCGAAGTGGGCCTGCATGTGAATACCGCCATCACCAGCATGCAGTTCCAGGACATGACGGCGCAACTGATTGAACGTACACTGCGACGCGTGTCGGGCCTGCGTGACTTCCTGGGCACGCTCAGCGAGCATGGCGCGGATATTTCGCCCGACACCGATGGCGACGAGATCGTCGAGCGGCTGGGCAAGGTCAGCATGGCGCTGGCCATCCAGTCGCTCGAGCTGCGCAGCACGCTGCGCCGGTCGGTCGAGCAGAAACACCTGGAAAGCGGCGACGTCGAGCTGTTCTGAGCCGACGCACCGTTCGTATGCAGCAAAGATCAACAATCAACCGGGTCAAAGCCGGAAACAAAACAGCAGGAGCATAAGATGGCAAAAACGATTCTCGCGGTCGACGATTCCAGTTCGCTGCGCCAGATGGTGGCCTTCAGCCTGAAGGCGGCTGGCTACAACGTGGTGGAAGCGGTGGACGGCCAGGATGGCCTGGACAAGGCGAAGCAGCAGACCGTCGACCTGGTGCTGACCGACCAGAACATGCCCAAGATGGACGGCCTGCAGTTGATCAAGACGCTGCGTACGCTGCCTGGCTACGCCAAGACGCCGATCCTGATGCTCACCACCGAATCGTCGGACGAGATGAAGAACAAGGGCCGCGCCGCCGGCGCCAATGGCTGGCTGGTCAAGCCCTTCGATCCGCAGCGCCTGATCGAGGTGGTCAAAAAAGTGATCGGCTGAGCCATGTGCCAAGGCACTCTCTCGCGCCCTCTTGACCGGACTGCACCATGACCATCGACATCAGCCAGTTCTACCAGGTCTTTTTCGACGAAGCCGAAGAGCTGCTCGCCGAAATGGAACGCCTGCTGCTGGGCGTCGACGTGGCCGCGCCCGACGCGGAAGACCTGAACGCAATCTTCCGCACCGCCCATTCGGTCAAGGGCGGCGCCTCGACCTTCGGCCTGACCGATATGTGCGACGTGACCCACGTGCTGGAGTCGCTGCTGGACCGCATCCGCAAGGGCGAGATGGCGCTGACCTCGAACCACGTGGACGCCTTCCTGGCGGCCAAGGACGGGCTCAAGATGCAGCTCGACGGCCACCGCCACGGCGCCGCGGTCGACAACGAGGCGATCGCCAATGTGCGCATGGCCCTGCACGACCTGGCCGAAGGCCTGGTGCCGGCCGCGCCGGTGGTGGCGCCGTCGTACCTGACCGCGCAGCCGCGCCTCGAGCACCAGACCGAGGGCGCGCACCGCTACAAGATCGAGCTGCCGCAAGTTCCCCAGCGCGACATCAACGCCCTGGTCGACGAACTGGGCCTGATGGGCCGCATCTCGGTGGCGCCGCTCGACGGCGGCCGCACCGCGGTGGTCATCACGACCCACGAGAGCCTGGAAGACATCATCGCGATCTGCTCCTTCGTGCTCGACCCGGACGACCTCAGGATCTTCGAGGCGCCGGCATTGACGCCCGAGCAGCGCGCGATCGAGGCGGCAGAACGGCGCCGCGTGGAAGATGCGCAAGGCTACGGTTTCTTCAGCCCGGCCGACGACGTCGCGCCAGCCGGGACCGAGGCGTCGGACGACGACCTGGGTTACGGCTTCTTCCAGCCGATCGAACAGATCCGCGCGCAAGCCGGCATCGTCGACGGCAGGCCGGAACCGGCCGCCGGCGTCCCGGTCCAGGCCCAGGTTCAGGCATCGGCCCAGAACGTGGTCGAGCACCTGGCTGAACTGTCAAGCGAGAAAAAAGCGGGCCGGAAGGATGCGCAGTCCGAATCGTCCTCGATCCGCGTCTCGGTGGAGAAGGTCGACCAGCTGATCAACCTGATCGGAGAACTGGTGATCACCAACGCCATGCTCGAGCAGCGCAGCAATGTGCTCGACCCGATCCAGCATGAGCGCCTGCTGTCCTCCGTCAGCCAGCTCGGGCGCAACACGCGCGAGCTGCAAGAGGCGGTGATGTCGATCCGCATGATGCCGATGGACTTCGTGTTCTCGCGCTTCCCGCGCATGGTGCGCGACCTGGCCGGCAAGCTTGGCAAGAAGGTCGATTTCATCACCCACGGCGCGGCGACCGAACTCGACAAGGGCCTGATCGAACGCATCGTCGATCCGCTGACGCACCTGGTGCGCAACTCGATCGACCACGGCGTCGAGATGCCGGCCGCGCGCGTGGCTGCGGGCAAGTCCGAAGCCGGGCGCCTGTTCCTGTCGGCCGGCCACCAGGGCGGTCACGTCGTGATCGAGGTGGCCGATGACGGCGGCGGCCTGAATCGCGACCGGATCCTGGCCAAGGCCAGGCAGAACGGGTTGGCGGTGTCGGACGAGATGAGCGACGCCGACGTCTGGCAGCTGATCTTCGCCCCCGGCTTCTCGACCGCCGAAGTGGTCACCGACGTGTCGGGCCGCGGCGTCGGCATGGACGTCGTCAAGCGCAATATCACCGCCATGGGCGGCACGGTCGACATCCGTTCCGCGGCCGGCTTCGGCACCACGATCTCGATCTCGCTGCCGCTGACGCTGGCGATCCTGGACGGCATGTCGATCAGGAGCGGCGACGAGGTCTACATCCTGCCGCTGTCGTTCGTGGTCGAGTCGCTGCAGCCGACCCCCGAAGACGTGCGCGACATCGCCGGCCGTGGCCGGGTGCTGAAGGTGCGCGGCGAATACCTGCCGCTGATCCCGCTGCACCAGATGTTCGACATCGAGCCGCGCCATCGCGAGCCGTCCGAAGGCATCGTCGTCATCCTCGAGACCGAGGGCAAGAAGGCGGCCCTGTTCGTGGACGAACTGGTGGGCCAGCAGCAGGTGGTGGTCAAGAATCTCGAAGCGAATTACCGCAAGGTGGCCGGCATTTCCGGCGCAACCATCATGGGCGACGGTGGCGTCGCCCTGATCCTCGACGTGGCGGCGCTGGTGCGCTCGTCGCGTCAGTTGACCGACGATACCGTCGTTCTATAATTTTCACACTAAAAGGAAACCCCCATGTCCAATCTGGCACACACCATCTCGGCTGACGGGACCGCGCACGACGGCGCCGGCAATGAATTCCTGGCGTTCACCCTGGGATCCGAGGAATACGGCATCGATATCCTGAAAGTACAGGAAATCCGCGGCTACGAAGCGGTGACCCGCATCGCCAACGCGCCCGAATTCATCAAGGGCGTGATCAACCTGCGCGGCATCATCATCCCGGTGGTCGACATGCGCATCAAGTTCAACCTGGGCACGCCCGTGTACGACCAGTTCACCGTCGTGATCATCCTGAACATCGGCGGTCGCATCATGGGCATGGTCGTCGACAGCGTGTCGGACGTCACCACCCTGACCCCGGACCAGATCAAGCCGGCGCCAGAGATGGGCACCGCGTTCAATTCCGACTACATGATCGGCCTGGGCACCGTCGATGAGCGTATGCTGATCCTGGTCGATATCGACAAGCTGATGTCCTCGGGCGAAATGGGCCTGATCGACAAGCTGGCCGCGTAACGATCGCGGCGGCGCAGCACCAACAACCCGGTTCGCACCGTCAGGCGCGCGCCACCAGTATCGAAGAAGGCAAGGTAACGTGCCGCAGCAGAAAACAGAGACGGTCAAGGAATTCGATTTCACCAGGCGTGATTTCGAACGGGTTCGCGCGCTGATTCACCAGCGCGCCGGCATCTCGCTGGCCGACAGCAAGCAAGAAATGGTCTACAGCCGCCTGGCGCGGCGCCTGCGCGCGACCGGGATCCAGTCGTTCGTCAACTACCTGGATGACCTCGAAGGCGGGCGCATGGACCGCGAGTGGGAGTCGTTTACCAACGCGCTCACCACCAACCTGACCTCGTTCTTCCGCGAGGCCCACCACTTCCCGCTGCTGCTGGAACACCTGGTGGCCACCCGCAAGAAAGACACGCGCCCGCTCACCATCTGGTGCTCGGCCGCGTCGACCGGCGAGGAGCCGTATTCGATCGCGATGACGGCCTGCGAGGCCTTCAACACGCTCACCCCGCCGGTGCAGATCGTGGCGACCGACATCGACACCAATGTCCTGACCACGGCGTCGAACGGCATATATCCGATGGAGCGGCTCGACAAGATGGCGCCCGAGCGGCTGCGTCGCTTCTTCCTGAAAGGGAAGGGCGCCCACGAGGGCATGGCGCGGGTGCGCCCCGAACTGCGCAACCTGGTCACCTTCAAGCCACTGAACCTGCTGGCCGACGGCTGGCCGCTGGAAGGGCAGTTCGACGCCATCTTCTGCCGCAACGTGATGATTTATTTCGACAAGCCGACCCAGCGCAAGATCCTGTCGCGCTTCGTGCCGCTGATGAAGCCGCACGCGCTGCTGTTCGCCGGCCACTCGGAGAACTTCCTGTACGTGTCCGATTCGCTGCGCCTGCGCGGCAAGACCGTGTATGAGCTCGACGCTCGCAAAGGCTGAGCAGAGATACGACCATGAACAGCCAGTTCGCCACCAATCTCTATCACGACCGGACGTTCAACGTCGATGCGGCCAAGATCCTGCCGGGCGAGTATTTTTATACGAACAAGGACATGCTGATCGCGACCGTGCTCGGCTCCTGCGTGTCGGCCTGCATCCGCGACCGCCTCACCGGCCTGGGCGGCATGAACCACTTCATGCTGCCGGACGGCGGCGCCGACGCCGGCAGCAATCCGGTCTCGGCCTCGATGCGCTACGGCTCGTTCGCGATGGAGATCCTGATCAACGACCTGCTCAAGGCCGGCGCCCGCCGCGAACACCTGGAAGCGAAGGTGTTCGGCGGCGGCGCCGTGCTGCGCGGCTTCACGGCGCTGAACGTGGGCGAGCGCAACGCCGCCTTCGTGATGCAGTTCCTGAAAACCGAACGCATTCCCGTGCTGGCCGAGGACCTGAACGATATCTACCCGCGCAAGGTGTTCTTCTTTCCGCGCACGGGCAAGGTCCTGGTCAAGAAACTGATGCAAACCCATAACGAAACGCTGGCGAAGCGCGAACTCGACTACGCCAAGCGACTCAAGGTCGAACCCGTCGGCGGCGCCATCGACCTGTTCTGACCTGAAAGGATGCCGAGATGAAGACCAAGGTGCTGATCGTCGACGACTCCGCGCTGATTCGCAGCGTGATGAGCGAGATCGTCAATTCCCAGCCCGACCTCGAAGTGGTCGCCACCGCGCCCGACCCGCTGGTAGCGCGCGAGCTGATCAAGAAGCACAATCCGGACGTCCTGACGCTCGACGTCGAGATGCCCAAGATGGATGGCCTCGACTTCCTGGAAAAACTGATGCGGCTGCGTCCGATGCCGGTGCTGATGGTGTCGTCGCTGACCGAGCGCGGTTCCGAGATCACCATGCGCGCCCTTGAACTGGGCGCGGTTGACTTCGTGACCAAGCCGAAAATCTCGATCCAGACCGGCATGCGCGAGTATGCCGACATGATCGCCGACAAGATCCGCGCCGCCGCGCGGGCGCGCATCGCGCCGCGCTCGCGCACGCCCCAGCCGGCCAGCGCGCCGCTGTCGGCGCTGAGGAGTCCTCTCATTTCTTCTGAGAAACTGATCATCATCGGCGCCTCGACCGGCGGCACCGAGGCGATCCGCGAATTCCTGATGCAGATGCCGTCCGACTGCCCGGGCATCCTGATCGCCCAGCACATGCCCGAAGGATTCACCAGCTCGTTCGCCAAGCGCCTCGATTCGCTGTGCAAGATCAGCGTGGTCGAGTCCGCCGGCAACGAGCGGGTGCTGCCGGGCCACGCGTATATCGCGCCCGGCCACTCGCACCTGCTGCTGGCCCGCTCGGGCGCCAACTACATGACCCGCATCGAGCAGTCGCCGCCGGTCAACCGCCACCGGCCGTCGGTGGACGTGCTGTTCCGTTCCGCTGCGCAGGCGGCGGGCAAGAACGCCGTTGGTGTTATCCTCACCGGCATGGGCAAGGACGGCGCCGCGGGCATGCTCGAGATGCGCGAGGCCGGCGCCCACAACTTCGCGCAAGATGAAGCGAGCTGTGTCGTGTTCGGCATGCCGCGCGAGGCGATCGCCCTCGGCGCGGCCCACGATGTCGGCCCGTTGCAGGCCTTGCCGCGCATGGTGCTCGAACATCTGGCGGCGCAGGGCAACCGGGCGTTGCGTGTTTGATCCGGATTGGTCGCAAAGTGCTGCTTTGCAGGCTATTTTATCGCCGTAAAGCAACAAAAATGCTATTCTTGAGTCTGTAAAAAAGCAGCTCACCCAACAAACCAAAGTAAAGATTCAAACGGAGTTATTCATGGCTGATCCAAAGATGCGTTTCCTGGTTGTTGACGATTTCTCGACGATGCGCCGCATCGTGCGGAATCTGTTGAAAGAACTGGGTTATGCCAACGTCGACGAGGCAGAGGACGGCGTGATGGCGCTGGCCAAGCTGCGCAGCGAATCGTTCGACTTCGTGGTGTCGGACTGGAACATGCCGAATATGGACGGCCTGACCATGCTGCAGAATATCCGTGCCGATCCGGCGCTGGCCAAACTGCCGGTGCTGATGGTGACCGCCGAAGCCAAGAAAGAAAACATCATCGCCGCCGCCCAGGCCGGCGCCAGCGGTTACGTCGTCAAGCCGTTCACGGCGGCGACCCTCGACGAAAAGCTGAACAAGATCTTCGAGAAACTGGACAAAGCCGGAGCGTAAGATGGTGGAGCAGAACACCGTGCTTGATGCCGGCCCGGCGTCCCACGAAGAGGTGCTGAGGCGCGTCGGCCACATGACCCGCGCGCTGCACGAGAACCTGCGTGGGCTGGGGCTGGACAAGCTGATCGAAAAGGCCGCGAGCGACATTCCCGACGCGCGCGACAGGCTCGACTACGTGGCGCGCCTGTCCGAACAGGCCGCCAAGAAGGTGCTCGACGCCACCGACGCAGCCGGTCCGCTGCAGGACGCCATCGAAACCCGTTCGGTCGAGGTGTCCAGGGGCTGGCAGGCGCTGCTCGAGAACGGCGCGACCGAAGCCGAGTGGCGCGAGATGGCCCGGCGCACACTGGCCACGCTGGACGAGTCGCGTGCGGGCGCAGTGGCGACCCGTAGCGAGCTGATGAACATCATGATGGCCCAGGATTTCCAGGACCTGACCGGCCAGGTGATCGGCCGCATCACGGGCATCGCCCAGAACCTGGAACAGCAGCTGGTCCAGGTGCTGATCGATTTCGCACCAAGCGAGATCAAGCGTGACCTGGACAATGGCCTGCTGAACGGACCCCAAATCAAGCCGACCGGTACCGAGGTCGTGGCGGACCAGGGCCAGGTCGACGATCTGCTCGACAGCCTCGGTTTCTGAGCTAGCGCCGAGCGAACACACACGGCGCCCCATGCATCGCACAAACTTCATCGTCCGCGAACCGCTGCTCGATCCCAAGCAGCGCGTTCTTGGCTACGAACTGTCGTGGCAACAGCACGACGGCTATATTCCCACCGACCAGGACCTCGAAGGGCTGGTCGGCTTCGTCGCCGAACACGTCAACCATGCAGACCATGGCTGGCTGCTGCGCGACAAGATCCTGTTCCTGGACGCGGTGCCGGCCATGCTGTCGACCGACGCGCTGCACGCGCTGCCGCCGGAACGCACCGTGCTGGCCTTCGACATCCGCCAGCTGACCGACCAGGACGTGCGCGCCGCCGTGCAGGCCGTGCGCGCCGGCGGCGTCGGCGTGGCGATCCGCGGCTGCGACATCAACCTGCTGGGGCGCAACCTGTCGCCGTATGCATCCTATCTCGAGGTGCAGTTCACCGGCGCGAACGTGGCCGACCAGGCCCGCACCTATGCCGCCGCCAAGCACTCGGCGCTGCGCATGGTGGGGCGCCCGGTGGGCACCTGGGCCGACTTCGACGCCTGCGCCGCGCTCGGCCTCGACGCCTTCGTCGGCAAGCTGCACCTGACGCCGCGTCCCGGCAATCCGGTCAAGGGCATGAACGCGACCCAGAGCGTGATCCTGCAACTGATGCAGATGGTGCAGGCGAACGAAGACGTGCCCAAGCTCGAAAGCGTGCTCAAGCGTGATCCGGCCTTGACGTACAAGCTGCTGCGCTACATCAATACCGCTGGCTTCGGCGCCGGCCGCGAGGTGCAGTCGCTGCGCCAGGCCATCTCGCTGCTGGGCTATGCGCCGCTCTATCGCTGGCTGGTGCTGTTACTGGCCACCGCCAGCGCCAGCGGTTTCTCGCCGGTGCTGATGGAAACCGCCGTCGTGCGCGGCCGCCTGGCCGAATTGCTGGGGCAGAAAAACCTGGGCAAGAGCGAGGCCGAAAACCTGTTCGTGGCGGGGATGTTCTCGCTGCTGGACCGGCTGCTGGGGCTGTCGATGGCCGAGGTGCTGGAAACGATCCAGTTGCCGGAGCAGGTGGTGCAGGCGCTCGAGCGGCGCGAAGGACCGTATGGGCCTTACCTGGCACTGGCCGAGGCCTGCGAGCTCAATTCGAAGCTGGTGGCGTCGCTGGCGAACTCGGTGGAGCTCACACCGTCCGACGTCAACCAGGCGCACCTGTCGGCGCTGGCCTGGGCGCAGAGCGTCGCTGCCTGACCCTGACCTTGATCGTTGGCTCGGCGGTCAGGCCGCCGAGCCGACGATCCTGCGTTCGGCTTGTCCGGTCGTCATGAAGCGCTCGAGGGTCTGCTGCATCTGCATCGAAATATTCACGAAGCTGCAACCGATCTGCACCTGCTCTCCCAGCAAGAAGGTGCGGAACGGCCGCATCAGCCGCACTTCGAGGTCGGCGACGATCACCAGCGCCGGTCCCAGCTCGAGCCGCACGGCGCCCAGTTTCTTCCCCACATGCAGCCCGAAACATTGCTCGGGCGTGGCGCGCATGCCGACCCCGCCCTGCGAGAAGTCGTACAGCGGCAATTCAAACTGTTTATTGTTGAGCCCGAAACTGGCCGTGTAGTTGACGCCGACCGGGGTCTCGATGCGGCGCGCGGCGCGCCGGTTGAGCACCAGGCAGTGTTCCGGGAATACCGCCGGCACCAGGTGCGGCTGGCTGGGCAGCGTGGCCCAGTCGCTGTCGAGCTCGAACTGCAGCTTGGCGTTGCCCCCGATGGCGGCGACAAAGGTGGCGTGGCGGGTCTGCGGCAGCGGGCCGCCGGTGAAGTCGAGCACGAAGTGCGGCAGCTCCGGGTCGACCGACTCGATGCGTACCAGGATCGGATCCTGGACGCCGGCATACACCGTCAGCGCATCGCCGCTGTGCGCCAGGGCGCTCAGGGCTTCGCCGATGTCGAACGGATCCGCCATCTGGTGCGGCGCGGCGGTGCCCGGAATCGGGACGAGCCGGTCGGAAGGCTTGGGAGGGCCCTTGCGGGCAACGGCAACGGGGACGTTCACGGCGGGTTCCTGGTCGTGATTTCGGAGAGCTGCTGCCCGCGCAGTATAACCCTCAATACAATTTTCTTGCAAACCAGAAATCAATGGTGCTCGTTTGCAATCGATCAAATTTCGAGGTTGTCGATCAGGCGGGTGCTGCCCAGCTTGGCCGCCGCCAGCACCACCAGCGGCTCGCCGCGCTCCAGGTCGGCGCTCGCGGGCGCCTGCAGGTCGATGCGCTTCCTGACCGAGATATAGTCCGGCTTCCAGCCGCGCTCGGCCAGCGCGGCCATGGCGCGCGCCTGCACCGCCTCGACGTCGCGTGCGCCGCTGCGGATGGTGTCGGCCACCGCGTTCAGCTGCTGGTACAGCAGCGGCGCCTCGGCCCGCTCGGCGCGCGAGAGATAGCCATTGCGCGAAGACAGGGCCAGGCCATCCTCGGCGCGGTAGGTCTCGGCGCCGATGATCTCGGTCGGCAGGGCAAATTGGCGCGCCATATTACGCACGATCATCAGCTGCTGGTAATCCTTCTTGCCGAACACGGCTACGCGCGGCTGCACGCACGAGAACAGCTTGGTCACGACCGTGCACACGCCCTCGAAGAAGCCGGGACGGAACTCGCCTTCCAGCGTGTTGCCCAGGTCGTCCGGCGGACGGACCCGGTATTCCTGCGGCTCCGGATACAGGTCTTTCTCGGTCGGCGCGAACAGCACGTAGACGCCTTCCTTTTCCAGCTTGGCCACGTCCTCCTGGAAGGTGCGCGGGTATTTGTCGAAATCTTCGTTCGGGCCGAACTGCAGGCGGTTGACGAAGATCGAGGCGACCACCGGATCGCCGTGGCGGCGCGCCAGGCGCATCAGCGACAGGTGGCCTTCATGCAGATTGCCCATCGTCGGCACGAATGCGGTGCGCAGTTGACCGCGCAATTGATCGCGCAGTTCGTCAATGGAAGAAATGATTTTCATGGATGGATCAAGGAGAATGAACCGGCATCAAGCCGGCGAATAGGCCAGGCGCACGTAGATCGGCGCGAAAGGTTCAGCCTGTGTAATTTCAATCAATGTTTCTTTTGCCAGTTCGAGCATCGCGACAAAGTGTACTACCACGATCGGAACGGTGTGCTGGCCCGCGAACAGGTCGCCGAACTCGACGAAGCGCTGCGATTGCAGGGTGCGCAGGATGGCGGACATGTGCTCGCGTACCGACAGTTCCTGGCGCCCGATCCGGTGATGCTGGGTCAGCTTGGCGCGGCGCAGTACGTCGAGCCAGGCGCGCTGCAGGTCCCACGGGTCGACCTCGGGCAGGGCCGTCGTCAGGCCCTGTTCCACGAACAGTTCCGGCCGGACGAAGTCGCGGCCTTCCTGCGGCACATTGCCCAACGCTACGGCGGCGGTCTTGATCTGCTCGTAGTCCAGCAGGCGGCGCACCAGTTCGGCGCGCGGGTCGCCGGCATCCTCGACCAGGTCGTCCTGGCGCTTGGGCAGCAGCATGCGCGATTTGATCTCGATCAGCATCGCGGCCATCAGCAGATACTCCGCCGCCAGTTCGAGATTGCTCTTGCGGATCTGCTCGACATAGACGAGGTATTGCAGGGTGACCTGCGCCATCGGAATGTCGAGGATATTGAAGTTCTGCTTGCGGATCAGGTACAGCAGCAGGTCGAGCGGGCCTTCGAAGGCGTCAAGGAAGATCTCGAGCGCGTCGGGCGGGATGTACAGGTCGTTCGGCAGGCGCATGAGCGGCTCGCCGTACAGGCGAGCGATCGCAGCGTCCTCGGGTTCTGGCAGGGGCGGGACGGGGTCGTGGTCCACGCTGGCCTCGACGGGCAAATCCTGTCCGTCAACCGCCCCTTCGGGCATCATCCGCCTCGGTCCTCAGACCTTGCTCTGGTACGGATAGGCTTGCTGGCGCAGGCGCGACTCCTCGGTGCGGGCCTGTTCGTCGAGCGATACCGGGGCCTTGTCCCACAGCAGCGCGCGGCCGGCGACCTGGCCGGCGTCGAGGTGGGGATTCTGCTTCTTGAGTTCCGAGATGAACCTGGTATGCTCGGATTCGTACATCGAGTGTTTTTTCGAGAAGATCATGATTTCGCTTGGTGAAGGCTCTGTGGAGCGGCGGGGCAGATTCTTCTGCCCCGCGCCGCTGGCGTCAAGTGTTACTTGTGCAGCTCGTTCAGCTGGCGGGCGATGATGTCGTGGTTCAGCCACAGCACCGGCGCGATCTTTTCGGACGCGCCATGGAACATCAGCGGGCCGGCGCCTTCCAGCACCAGGCTCGACAGGTGGTCGGTGACCAGCGCCTTCTTGTCCTTGTGCAGGGCGGTGATCGCTTCCGAGGTGCCGATCATCACGTCGGCCAGGGCCGGGGTGTTGTCCATCGGCCAGGCTTCGAAATCGCGGAATTCGGCGCTGGTGGCATCGTTATTGTAGCCCTCGATCGTGTCGAGCAGTTGCTGCAGCGAGGTGCCGTCGTCGAGCAGGTCTTCGCAGATGCGCCATTGCTCGTCGGCCCAGGCGCCGCCGCCTTCCTTCTTGAGTGCATTCAGCAGCGGGAACAGCGACAGCTCCACGCCCACGAAGATGTCGGACGAGTTGGTGCGGATTTCCGGGCAGTTGAAGACGGTCGCGACGACGCCCTGGTTCCAGGCCGCCTGCGCGATCGACTCCAGGCGCATCTTGGCGTAGCCCTGGGTGTAGTTGGTATAGGTCTGCCACTGGTACTGGTCCTGGATCAGGATCTCGGTGCCGTGGTAGCCGTAGGCCGTGTAGCGCACCTCGCCGCCGGCCTGGGTCACGCGGTCGCGAATCGCCGCGGACGCGTCGATCAGGTACTTGAGCGTGTTGGCCGAGACTTCGTCGAAGTTCATCAGGATCAGCTTGCCCAGGTCGCTGTCGAGCAGGGCGCGCGAGGACATGAAGCGCTCGCCGCGGCCTTTG
>Ga0265780_10001821_pt1 | contig 29538 bp, 23 predicted proteins | sample P1T30metagenome_FD_192432 | JGI IMG/M metagenome (GOLD analysis project Ga0265780, IMG submission 192432) | Plant litter microbial communities from East Loma Ridge, Irvine, California - P1 T30 | ecosystem: Environmental > Terrestrial > Plant litter > Unclassified | place: USA: California... | reverse complement strand
CATTCCAGTTCAATTTTTTTAAAAAACGATTTGATTTTTTGATTTTCGATTACTTCGTCCATGATTGAGCATTATAGCCATAAAAATACGGCTAGATGCGCTATAAACCCACTCAAAAACTGAATTGTTGTTAAAAATGAGTTGACAAAAATCAATTATTCAAAAAAAAAGCCCGTTGCTTTTGCAATGGGCTAAAATGGCGTGGGTTGTTTAACAAAAGGTCAGCCAAGGCATCACTTTTAAGTTGTGGCAATCCACAAAATTGAATAAGATTAACGAATAAAGAACTGTATTAGGTTCGCTTATAGTTTCTCCTAACTCATTATAAAAAAGGTTAAGAAAAAAGTCGGTTAATACGATAGACGATGCTACCCTCTATTACGCTTTTCTGTATCCAAATGTATTTGATTACTTCGATAATTGCAAGTTTAATTTGTCTGTTCAAAACTAATGGCTGGTAAAGCAAAATAGCAACATCAATGTGTTGCTAATTTGCTTCGCGGATTAGTAGCGATGTGCCGGAACCCAGTAACGCCCGCCATGTGGCCCAACATTATAATGTCCGGGAACCCAATGCGCTCTTGGTGCTCTGGTTCTAACTACGCATGCACTCAAATTAATTACCATAACTAATAAGAGTAACAGATTTACCATTCTTTTCATAACCTAACCGTTTAGTAAACAATAACTTCAGCCTTTCGCTGTGTGTATGTTTTTGACAGTTATTGGTGCGAAAAGTTTAATGTAGTTTCATAAGTTTACAAGGTCCATTCGGGGCGCTCATAATGGCAGGTGTAGCCATAAGGGTTTTTCTGCAGGTAATCCTGATGCTCTTCTTCCGCATTCCAGAAATCGCCAGCCGGAACAACCTCAGTAATAATTTTGCCAGGCCATTTCCCAGACGCATCCATCTCTGAAATCAAGGCGTTTGCAACATCCCGCTGCTCATCATTTAAATAGAAAATAGCAGAGCGATAAGACATTCCAACGTCATTACCTTGCCTGTTTTTTGTGGTTGGGTTGTGAATTTGAAAGAAATATTCCAACAATTTCCGAAAGGATAATGTTGCTGGGTCAAAGATAATCTCGATTCCTTCCGCGTGCGTGCCGTGATTTCTGTAAGTTGCATTGGGCACATCGCCACCGGTGTATCCAACAACTGTTGAAATTACGCCTGGCTGTTGTCTGAACAATTCCTCTACGCCCCAAAAACAACCGCCCGCAAGTATCGCTTTTTCTGTATTCATATGTTTTCTTTTAAATCTTAAAGTTACATGGATTATAATCGGCAAAGGCAACATAATTGTAATTTAATACACAGCCTTCCTCGGTACATCTTACTCTACATATTTTTCCCTCATTAGTTTTTTTAAATAAATTTTAAATTTTAAAGTATTTTCTCTTTTGATTCGTCTACGTAGATAAATCTTCATGAAAAAAGCTTTCCTGAAGTAAAACCAAAGCTTATGATTTCTGTATTTAAAACCAATGTGCAATCTGAAGTTGAACTGCACAAGCTAAAGCCAATGCTTAACTTTCCAAACGTGAACTGGAACCTGGACCTATACGACTGCGATAAGATTTTGCGCATAGATTCGCAGGAAAACGTTAATGACGTAATCATATCCCTGTTTAAAAACCTTGGTTTTAACTGTACCGTTCTTGAGGTATTTTATAGTCCGCCGCTTTAAAAAGAAAGTGATTAGCGTTAAGCTGATCTAAAAATATTGGTTTGTAACTCTTCCAGCTAATACAGTTTGCTGCCTTAGCAACCGAGGCCGGAAATTGCGAGCTAACAAACTTGCGTTTTAAGCATTTCGATTTTAGTTCTACCATTAAATAACAAAGGATGGCTTGAAAGAGCCATCCTTTGCTGAATAATAAACGTTTTTATTAGTTCCAGCCACCGCCAAGTGCATGGTAGATGTTTACAACAGCATTGAGTTGTTGCTTTTTAGTTTCTATTAATTCCAGTTTTGATTGCAACGCGTCTCTCTGAGTCATTAAAACTTCGAAGTAATCCGCTCTTGCGGATTTAAACAAATCATTTGAGATATCGATTGACTGTGTTAAAGCAAGGACTTGTTTCGATTTCAAATCATAACTTTTTTGGAGATTAGTGATGTTCGAAAGTTGACTAGCGACCTCGATATAGCCATTTAATACCGTTTTTTCATAATTGAACACGGCCTGAAGTTGCTTTGCATTGGCTGTTAAATATTCAGCTTTAATGGCATTACGATTAATCAACGGCCCAGCCAAATCCCCTGCTAACGAATAAGCTAAAGATTCGGGGGTTCTTAGCAAGTACGAAGGATTAAAGGCCTGGTAACCAATTGTGGCAGAAATGCCCAGTGAAGGATAAAATTGGGCTTTAGCAACCTTCACGTCTAATTTCGCTGCTGCTAAATCGAATTCTGCCTGTTTTATATCCGGGCGGTTTGCCAATAATTGCGAAGGTAAACCTGCCTGCACTGTTGGGGGAACCAAATCCGTAAAACTTGTTTTATCCCGAACGATTGGCTGAGGATAGCGACCTAGCAGAAAGTTAATTTTATTTTCACTTTCTGTAATGTTCTGTTCAATATCAAACTCCAAACTCTTTGAATTTAACACCTCCGCTTCAAATTTTCTTACCGCCAGTTCAGTTACCCGTGTTGCCTGTTTTTGAATTTTCATCAACTCTAATGCATTGGTTTGTAGGGCGATGTTTTGTTTTACGATAGCCAGCTGGTTGTCGTAAGCCAGCAACTCATAGTAGCCATTGGCCACTTCTGCAACCAGGTTGGTAATTACGAAGTTTTTGCCTTCTACAGTAGAAAGGTAGCGATTTACCGCAGCCTTTTTTGAATTGCGTAGTTTGTGCCAAATATCGGCCTCCCAGTTTGCCTGCAAGCCGAAAGCGTAATCAGGCAGCACATCGGGCACTTCCTTACCCGGCGTAATGTCGGTAGATGCATCACCAGCGCCAGAACTGGTGTAGCGGCCAACTTTCTCTAATCCGGCACCAACCCTGTAGCCCACAGTTGGTAAAAGCTCGCCCTTTCTGGCTTTGATTTCATTCTTAGCGATTTCAATCTCCTGCAGGGTAATATTTAATTCCTGATTATTTTTCAGGGCCGTATCGATTAAACTAACCAGATTTGGGTCGGTAAAGAACTGTTTCCACTGTATTTTGCCAGTATTTGTACTGTCAGATGAGTTGTTGAAACCCATTGGCAGGTTTTTTTGCTCATCGCGTTGTGCAAAATCAGGAACTTTACATGCCGAGTACGTAGCGCAAATAATTAACAGGCCAACGCACTTATAAATATTTCTTTTAAACATTATCTTCTATTTCTTCAGTTAATGGATGTTCTTCTTCAATTTTAATCAGCTTATGTTTTGCTGCAATTGTTCCAAATACGTAGTATAATCCTGGGATGATAACGACACCGAAAATGGTTCCGAAAAGCATACCACCAGCCGCGGCAGAACCAATCGTTCTGTTTCCTATTTTACCAGGGCCGCTGGCAATCATCAGTGGAATTAAACCGGCAATAAAGGCAAACGAAGTCATTAAAATCGGCCTGAACCTAACACCTGCACCTTCCATGGCTGCTTTTAGAACCGTGGCCCCCTGTGCCTGCCTTTGTGTGGCAAACTCAACAATTAACACGGCGTTTTTACCCAGCAAACCAATCAGCATTACCATGGCTACCTGGGCATAAATGTTGTTTTCCAGACCTAAAATTTTGAGGAAAAGGAAGGCGCCAAAAATCCCAACGGGAAGTGATAAAATTACAGAAAGCGGTAATATAAAACTCTCGTATTGTGCCGCCAGCACCAGGTAAACGAAGCCAAGACAGATTAAAAAGATGTATATCGCCTCATTACCTCTCGATACCTCATCTTTAGAAATACCCGCCCAATCGATACCGAAACCTCTTGGTAAAGTCTTTTTGGCAACTTCAGTTATCGCGGCAATGGCTTCTCCGGAACTATAACCCTGTGCAGACTGACCGCTAATTTCGGAAGCATTATACATGTTATGTCTTGTGATTTCTGAAAGACCATAAACCCGTTGCATTTTCATAAAAGCTGAAAACGGAACCATCTCATCCTTATCATTTTTAACCGATAATTTTAAAATGTCTTCGGGTAAAGCTCTGTATTGTGGCAAAGCCTGCACCATAACTTTATACTGGCGATCGTACTTGATGAAACTGGTTTCATAATTACTGCCAACAAATGTAGAAAGCGTGTTCATTGCGTTGTCAATGGTAATTCCTTTTTGCTGTGCTATATCATTATCAATATTTAGCATATACTGTGGAAAACTGGCACTGTAAAATGTAAACACAGAGGATAGCTCTTTACGTTTATTAAGTTCGCGAACAAAATCGTTAGCAACTGTTTCCATTTTTTTATAATCGCCACTACCCGCCTTATCCAGCAACCGAAGTTCAAAACCGCCTGCCGCACCATAACCCGGAACTGCGGGCGGCTGGAAAAATTCGATTGTTGCACCCGGAATCGATTTAGATTTTTCTTCGAGTTCCTTAATGATGTCTTGAGCAGAACCTTTACGTTCATCCCAGTCTTTAAGGTTTATTAAACAGGTTCCCGAGTTTGAGCCCGTACCTTCTGTCAGGATTTCATAACCGGCGAGAGAAGATACCGATTTCACGCCATCAATGCCTTCACACATTTTTTGTAACCGCTCTGCAACCTGGTCGGTACGTTCCAAAGTAGATCCGGGCGGGGTTTGAATAATTGCATAAACCATACCTTGATCTTCGTTAGGAATAAAGCCTGACGGTACGCTGCCACTCAAGGCCCAAATACCCAGGCAGAATAAAATTAAAACCCCGAAGGTTACTAATTTCCTGCTAACAACCTTTGTTAAAACCAGTTCATATTTGCCTGATAGTTTTGCGAAACCGCGGTTAAACCCATCCAAAAATCTATCTACAATGGTTTTCTTTTTAGCATGACCATGATTATTTTTCAACATGATGGCACATAAAGCCGGTGTGAGGGTTAAGGCAACAATACCCGAAAGGATAATCGCGGTTGCCATGGTAATGGAGAACTGGCGATAAAATATACCAACCGGCCCAGACATGAATGTTACCGGAATGAAAACCGATGCCATAAGGAAGGTAATGGCGATAATGGCACCACTTATTTCCTTCATTGCTTCCTGTGTTGCCCGGAGCACAGACAATTTTGGATTGTTTTCCATTTTTGCGTGTACAGCTTCAATAACAACAATCGCGTCATCCACAACAACGCCAATTGCAAGCACAAGTGCAAACAAGGTTATTAAATTCAGCGTGATTCCAAAAAACGACATAAATACAAATGTTCCGATAAGGGAAACCGGAACTGCAATAGCCGGAATAACGGTAGAACGCCAGTCGCCAAGGAAAAGAAATACAACTAAGCCTACCAGAATAAATGCTTCCACAAGTGTGTGGATAACCTTTTCTATCGATGCGTCCAGAAATTTCGAAACGTCGTAGCTTACTTCATAATCCAATCCTTTAGGAAACGAACTTGCCTTAATCTCAGCCATTTTGGCCTTAACATCTTTAATTACCTGGCTTGCATTACTTCCGTACGATTGTTTTAACACAATTGCCGCCGAAGCCTTTCCGTTTAATGTTGAATATAGGTTGTAAGCAGAAGCACTGAAATCTACATCGGCAACATCTTTTAAGCGCAGCATTTCGCCATTGGCATTCGCCCTTAAAACAATATTCTCATAACCTTCTTTGGTGTTAAATCGGCCAGAATATTTTAAAACATATTCAAAAGCCTGCGATCTTTTTCCAGAACTCTCACCTGTTTTACCGGGCGATGCTTCTAAACTCTGGTCATCAAGCGCTTTCATCACTTCATCAACAGAAATTTTATAGGCTTGCATGCGGTCGGGTTTTAGCCAGATACGCATTGCATAATCCCGGTCACCAAGAATATCGGCGAAACCTACACCATCAATCCTTTTTAGCTCTGCAAGTAAATTAATATCTGCAAAATTGTATAGGAAGTTTTGGTTCATTTTCGGGTCTTTACTATACAAGTTAATGTACATCAACATGTTAGATTCTTCCCGGGTAATTTTAACCCCTTCCCGAACAACCAGTGGAGGAAGTTTATTTGTTACCGCAGCCACACGATTTTGAACGTTTAATGATGCCTGGTTAGGATCGGTACCCAGATTGAACACTACCTGAATAGACGCTTCGCCATCATTACCTGCATCGGATGCAATATATTTCATCCCAGGAACACCATTTAAGGCCCGCTCCAACGGAATGACAACTGATTTTATTAATAATTCGTTGTTCGCTCCAGGATATTCTGCAGTAATATTAACCTTAGGTGGCGAAATAGATGGAAACTGCGTAACTGGCAGATAGCTGATTGCCAGCACACCAAGAAACACAATTACAAGCGATATAACTATAGAAAGGACGGGCCTTTGTATGAATTTGCTAAACATAAATTAAGTATGAGGGTTTAAGATTATTCGGTTTTCAATCTTAACTGTTTGATAACTTCTTGTGGATTCTGGAACTTATAGGCGATTTTGTCATCATCCTTAACCTTCTGTACGCCTTCGAGCAATATTTTATCGCCAAGTGTTAAACCATCGCTTATAACATACAAATCAGGTAATTCGCTGGCAACAGTAATTGCTCTTGAATGAACTTTGTTTTTGCTATCTACAACAAAAACATATGTTTTGTCCTGGATATCGTATGTTGCTTTCTGTGGAATAACAATTGCATTTTTTAAAGGCACAACCATCTGAATTTTGCCGGTTTCGCCATTTCTAAGCAAGTTATCCGAATTATTAAACCTGGCACGGAAGGCTATGTTTCCCGTTTCATTGTTGAACTCACTTTCAATAACTTCTACTTTACCTTTCGATTTTAGCATCTCATTATTTGCAAGTAGCAAACCTACCTCCTGCTGTCCTTTTGCCTTTGCAGCCGATTGATAACTTAAGTATTCTGGTTCCGAAACATTGAAATAAGCGAAAACCTGACTGTTATCGGAGAGACTGGTTAACAGAGCGCCTTCATCTACCATACTTCCCAATTTCAAAGGAATGCGATCGATGGTGCCGTCAAATGGTGCCTTTATTTCTGTGAATGCCAAATGCATCTTGGCCATCGCTGTTTCTGCATTAGCGCCCTGCAGTTTTGCTTTTGCCATTGCAAGTTCATTTTTAGAAACCACATTTTTATCGGTCAGTAATTTTGTATTCTCCAGCTCAATTTCTGCAGCTTTGGTTTCTGCCTGTGCCTTTAAAAGCTCAGCCTGAAGCATTTTAGGCATAATTCTAAACAGAACCTGCCCGGCATGCACATGCTGACCTTCATCTACATAAATGTTTTGGAGGTAACCCTTTTCAAGGGCACGGATTTCGATATTTCGCACAGATTTAATCTGCGAAACATACTCTTTCGTAAAAGAGGTATCAATTTTTACGGGCGAAGTTACCGCATATGTTGCTACTTCTTCTTTTTCTTCTTTTTTCTCGGTACAACCTGTTACGTAGAGTAAAGCACACAGGCCAAGGAACATGACATTTCTCTTCATCTTTTTACTGATAGTTTTATCTGATTTATTTTTCTTATTAACCTTCAGATAGTTAATCTATAAAAGACGATACTGCAAGTGCAGACGAGAGACTTCAATAAACTAGGGCTATCCGTTGGTTAATTCTGATACGAAATAACTATAGAATTATGAAGTTATAATGAAGTTAAAATTCAGGTGTAAATTTTACACTTAGGTTTGGTATTAAAAGTGTTTTCCAAAGCAGATTTTTGAGAGAAATTGTTGCAGATTTTGAAACAATTTTTTATTCAGAGGGGTAAGTTTAAAGACATACGATTAAGCGCAAACGACGCCGCTTAATCAATAATAATAATTTTGATAAACACAATCTTGTTATTTTAAACGGTTCCTGGTCAGGTTTTTACTAATCAGGTTATTAATCGTTTTTAGCACTGTATCAAAATCAACAGGTTTTATCAGGTATGCATCACCATTTTCGAAGGCTTTCACAGCGTACTCTTCATGCCCGGTTACAAAAATAATATACCTGGCCTTTTTTTTCAGCATCCTTGCTAAATCTAGTCCAGATACCTCCATCCCGATATCAAGAAACAGGAAATCGATTAGCTCAAAATTTTGAAATGCCGCCATTGCAGCAACCGGATCAGTAAAAGTGCCTTTTAAAGCTAGCTTATCAACATTAGTTAAATAACTTTCAAGCAGGAAAACACTTAACGGGTCGTCGTCGAGAATTACGCAACTATAGGCTGTTTTTTCAGATGGTTTCATTTTATTTTGAGATTAAAATTTTTTACTGCGCAATAAAATCGGTAATTTCTTTTATTTGTTTCAACTTTTCAAGGTGCTCTTCCTTCAAAGGTTTGCTAATAAAATCGTAAATATTATCGTAGGTATTTGCCTTTTGTTTATCACGTTCGTTTATAGAGGAAGTAACCATTACCACCGAAACATTTTCCTTAAAAACGCTGGCACTTACTTCTTCAACCAAATCCCAGCCACTTATCATTGGCATATTAATATCCAGCAGAAGCAGAAATTTTTTACACTGTTCTTTTTGCTCTTCCATGTAGAGAAGTGCATCGCCTGCGTCTTCAAAATATTTGCAGGTAGAATCTGGCAGGGCCGATTCTAAAACCGCCTGATGAATCATCAATATGATCGGGTCATCATCAATAACTAAAATTTCTCTCTCACTCATTCCTTATAAATTTGTTTTGTCAGACATTGCTGTAATCTCCCGTATAATACTATCGAGTTCTGCAGCAGAAGTTTGAATGTGTTTTTGTATGTCTTCCTTTGTAATTACGTTTTGCTTTGCTTCATTGCCCAGCATATCTACAAGGGCCATAATTCTTGCTAATGGTGCCCTAACCGTGTGCGACTGTATCCACGCAATTTCTTCTAACCTGGTGTTCTTTTCTTCAATCGCATCTATATACAACAATTCTTTGGTAATGTCTGATGCTACGATAAGTTTTGCATCTCTTCCTTTAAAAAGCATTGGCGTACTTCGAATATCGATTTTGATAATGTTGCCATCTTTGGTTTGATGACTGTATACCGTTCTGTTGTAAAGCAATTGTCCACTTCTTATCTGTTCCAAAGCCTGCTCCAGCGCCGGAATTTCAGCTTCAGGCCGGATATCACGGATTGTCATTGAGAGAAATTCTTCTCTGCTGTATCCATAATTTCTTATGGCAGCGAGGTTTACATCCAAAAAGTATAAAGTATTTAAATCGTAAACCCACATCGGCAGCGGACTAAAATGAAAAAGTTCGCTATATCGTTTCTCTGATTCTGCAACCTCTGCCAAAATCTCACTGTTCAACAATTCTGCACGTTTTCTTGCATCGATATCCTGGAAACTTCCAAAAATCCTGAAACACTTTCCATCTACCATTTCGGCTTGCCCTATTGTTCTAATCCATTTAAAGTTGCCTTTAAAAGTTTCAATTTCAAGTTCTTCATCCCAGGGTGTTCCGTGCATCATGCATGCCTGCACCTTTGCCTTTATGGTATCTTTATCTTTACCATCTCTAAAATAATGAATTCCTGTGTCTAAATCAGGTTGGAAATCCAGCTCGGCTTCCCTTATTTCTTTAGTTACATCAGACCAAAAGACCGTCCCATCAACTACATTTATTTCCCAGCTTCCTATCCTTGCCAGACTGTTGGTTTTATGCAACAAATCTGCAAGCATTTTTTTTTCTGTGATGTCTTTTGCAACTGCGAATATTAATCCGTCGACTGAAACCGCATTTGCTGTCCACGAGAGCCACTTCACCTGACCTGATTTTGTTAGATAACGATTCTCGAAACTCATTGCTTTATCGCCTCTGCTAAGCTTCTTTATCATTCTTATCGTGGCAAACCTATCGGCAGGATGAACAAAGTACTGAGCGGGTTTTTTCAGCAATTCAGCTTCCGAATAACCCAACAAATCTGCCGCGGCCGGATTTATCCTTTTAAAGTAACCGTCATAATCGAGCGTTGCTAAAATATCGGGTGCGAACTCAAATACCTCACCAAGTTCCTGTTCTAAAAGTTTCCGCTTAATCTCACCTGCTAAAAATTCAGAAAAGTTATCGGAAAGTATAGCCATACCTTCCAATTTATGGCTGGCCCTTAAAGCGAGGACTAAAACTCCTACGAGCTTGCCATTATAAATAAGTGGCAGGCCGTAAACATGTTTTATCCCGGCATTTATTGCAGCAGGAATACGTTTGCCTTCAACTTTGATACCTGATATGGAAGTATCTTCGGCCTTCATTTCGTGCCAAACGCGGCCTGCAAGTCCCTCCCCTCTTTTACAAACCATTAAATCTGCAGTTTCCTCGTAAAAACGTTCCATCCTTTCATCCACCTCGCTCCTTGCAAATAGTTTAAGCTTGATTTCATTAGCATCGGGCAGCCAAAGTTCGGCTGTACAAAAATTACCACATTTACTAATTTCATCGAGAACCGAAGCAGCCGTTTTCTTCAAATCAGCCGGGTCGTTAAATAATACACTTATTCCGGATAGCAGGCTTTGTCTTACTGCTTCAACTTTTAATTGTGTAACATCTCGCTGAATGGATATCCAGCGATTGAATTGCCCTTTATCATCAGCTATAGGTGTTACCGATAAATTTAACCAGAACTCTTCTCCATTCTTTCTATAATTTATCAATGTTGCCTCGCCAGGTAAACCCATCAATAACTTCTGGATTAATCCCTTTAGCTCTTCCTGGTCTGTTCGGGAGCCTTCCAGCATTCTGGGCGAGTTTCCGATAAGTTCATCGTAGCTATAGCCAGACATTTTACAGAAAGCTTCGTTCACATAAACAATTTCACTTATTGGAAATTTTTCCGGATCAACTTCCATAATTGCAACCGAATCCGTTGTATTTAAGACCACCGATTCGAGCAATTTCAGGTGCTGTTCTTCTTTTTTAGTCTTGGTAACATCTTGCATAGCACCTACCATGCGCAGGGCTACACCATTCTTGTCAAAAATCACGAAACCCTTATCGGCTACGAAGGAGTAACTCGCATCTGCATTTAGCAAACGGTACTCATCAAACCAATTTGTTTCCTTATTATCTATTACAAGGTGGATGCTTTGCAATACTCTATCCAGATCGTCGGGATGTATCTTGGCATACCAGGATTGGATTGTAGCTTCCATCTCATCGGCCTGGTAACCAAATTTGGTAAAACCTTCACCCCATGATAATGAGCCCGTTGCTATGTCCCAGTCCCATATTGCCTCAGAACTTGCCTTTGTTACGTAACGAAGTCTTTCGTTTGTGAGCAAAACATTATTTCGGGCATCTATCTGATCGGTAACATCCCTTGAATTAGCAACAATTCCATTTACAGTTGGCTCTTTACGAAGGTCAGTTAGAATCGTTTCTATCCATCGCCAGCTTCCATCACGATGCAAGAAACGAAAAGGCTGTAGAAAAACCCTGCTTTTCCCGGCGATGCTGGATAACGCTATTACTGCTTGTTCTGCATCATCCGGGTGGATAAATTCAAATGCATTTCGACCAATGAAATATTCTGGCTCGAAGCCTAAGACCGAAAGTGATGTATTGCCCACATATTTGTAGTTTCCTGCATCATCAAGGATAGCAATCATGTCTAAACCATCTTGAATCAGGTGATTAAACCGCTTGTTAATCAATTCATCCTCCGGTAACTCAGTTTTCTCTACCAATGACTGACTATTTTGAACAGTAACTAATGAAAAGGAGACCACGATAAAGGAGAAATCCTGCCCTGCAGCATGATAAGGCTCGACTATACAAGTAAATTCACGGCCTTGATTTTCGTGAAAAAAGGAAAAACTTGAAACTTGTTTGGAATGTTTTGCTTCCGTTAGCTGATCTAGAATTAAATTATAGCTTTTCTCATCAGCTATTAAATGAGCAAGAGTGTTAGGTGTAGAATTAGAAGAAATTAGCCGATTGTTTAACCCCATTAACTGTAAATAGGAATCTGTCACCTCTAACACCCCAAAATAATCGCTTGCCACCTCGATCAGCATTGCAGCTGTTAGCGATTTGCGAAACAATTCCCGAAAGATATCCTTTAACATTTTATTAGAATTTTAGTCACGCCTTTAACTTTCAGCTTTAGAAAAATCAAAACCGTTTGATATAAAGTTTGAAAAATATTTATATTTCAACAGTATTACAAATTAATTACATATACCTGTAAAACTTTATACAGGAAAGCTTGAAAGGAAATTAGCCAGCGCTAACGGAAATCTTCGGAACTTTTAGGAAATTGTACTGATAATGAAAGCATTGGAATAGTAACAGGTTGGGCAAATCACCTGTTCATTTTTTGCTTAAAAAAATGTTCATTCTATTCATTTAATTATGAACCGGGCGCAAAAGTGCGAACTGTGATGAGTGTGTTGAACTCATGGTTGTATAACGCTTATTGTAAACTTTTATTTTATACAATCAGAACATTATCAAGCTGTTTTTGTTAGCAGTGTTACGATTCTGAAAATATGATCAAAAACTATCCATTTTATATCAAGGCGCCGGTAATTTTACTTGGCCTTGTAATAACTGTTTTTATTTTGAGCACCCTGCGGGATGTGCTTGTACCTTTAGCGTTTGCTACGCTGATAGCCATACTTTTAAACCCTTTAACAGTTAGAATTGAACGGTTCGTAACAAAAATTGTAGCCATTATATTAGCGATGCTGATTGCGCTCCTGTTTATCGCCGGGCTAGCCTACTTTCTTTCATCACAAATTGCCCATTTCTTTGATAACGTCGAAGCAATGAAGCAAAAATTTTCAGAATTGCTGGTTATTATCCAAACATGGCTGGAAAGAACTTTTGGTATTGCAACGCAAAAGCAGGTACAGATGGTGAAAGAAGCTGCGAATAACAGTAAAGCATTGGTTGGCCAAACACTTAGCGGTGCGCTTGGTATGTTGAGCGTAATTTTTCTGATTCCCGTTTACACCTTTTTGATAATGCTTTACAAAACTTTGATACTGAACTTTCTGTATGAAGTTTTTTCTGAGGAAAATCAGAAAAAAGTTGGTGAAATCCTCTCAGAAACAAAGGCAGCCATCCAGAGCTACATTATTGGTTTGCTTATAGAAACCGGTATTGTGGCAGTAATGAATTCTAGTGCATTGTTAATTTTAGGCGTTCCTAATGCAATTTTGATAGGTGTAATTGGTGCGATACTCAACTTGTTACCATACATCGGCGGTATAATCGCGATTGCGTTACCCGTATTAATGGCAACGCTTACGTCGGACGGGTTTACAACTCAGTTGTTGATTATTGCATCTTATGCATTAATTCAATTTATTGATAATAACATACTTGTTCCAAGAATTGTCTCTTCTAAAGTTAAAATAAATGCGCTGATTTCTATTGTAATAGTACTATTGGGCGCTGCATTATGGGGCGTGCCAGGCATGTTTCTCTCCATTCCTTTTATCGCAGTGCTAAAAATTATTTTTGATAGAATTGAAGGCTTAAAACCATGGGGTAAACTCCTAGGCGATACGATACCCACCGAACACATGGGCCAATTAAAGCGAATGCGACGAAGAAGAAGTGTAGCTGCCGCTAAGTAAACGACTTTTTATAGCGATCAGCATACATTTCTAGACTTTAAAATAGATAAAGGACAGAATTCGTTCAGAAAGACAAGGAAATATCTTACAAAAATAACGATAAGGTAGTCTTTAGCCAATGCAGTTGCTAATAAATAATACGGAATATTGGGCGAAATGTCATTTTTTCTCACCAAAACAGAAAGTTCTCTTTATTGGCTTAAATTGCATTAAATCCCGTTAAACTAACCAATAATGACCAAATTACTGCTGGCCTTAAGCTTTCTTTGTTTAAGCTTACCATCCTCTGTAAATAAGCTCGCTTTTAAGAAAAATCCTGTACCAGTTGCAATCGACTTATTCGAAAAGCCGGAAGATATTAAGCTATCGTGGCTCGGAGATTTACAGTCGGACAATACAGACAGGCATATAACAAACTTACCGATGTTCATATACCGCGACGGACAGTCTACCTATGCAAAAATTATTTGCGTACCAAAATCACTGCCGAAATGGAATGAAAAATTTAAAGGGAAGAATGCTAAAGAGAAAGCATCGATTAATAAAACCCTGGCTCTTGGTATAATAAACCATTCGTTCGGAGAAAAAACATTTTCTATTTATGCTTTTCTTCAACAGGATAATAAAAAAGGCATCCTGGTAGATAAGAATAATAATGTAACGACATTTCCGGCGACAATATTTATTTACAGGAATAATGGAACAAAATGGACGCAACTTGCACAGAAAATAGTTGCAAGCAGCAAGGCATATCAAAAACTTCAATACAGCATTGCCCTGGCTTCGGCCACTATGTAAATGGTTGAGGCCGCATACTATTTTAACAATAGCATGCGGCCCCTAAAATTTTATAAATATTAATTAAAGTGCCTTAACACATTAAGGTTTAACAGGTTCTTTTACCGGAACTGGCACTTCAGTACCATCCTGGCCATCTTTAAATTCTTTGATGCCTTTACCCAGGCCTTTCATTAGTTCTGGAATTTTCTTTCCACCAAATAAAAGTAATATTGCTAATGCAAGGATAATCATTTCAGGACCGCCCAATAAGGCTGCGATAGTAGTTGTCATATGATTCAGGTTTAAGTTTGATTTTGCATTTGCAAATCAACATTACATACGAACTTTACGAACCATTGGTTTTTTTCACAGTACTTTTAATGAGGGATTGCGCTGCAATTGCAATCTCAGCAATAAAGTGTTTTTTTTAGATATAAACCCCCGAATAGCAAAAACCTAAAATTTCAATTGCTAGGCCTGAATTTTTGCTCTGATTCTACTCAACGTTTCCAGCCTGATTGCTAAAAAAGAAGCTACGTACTTTAGGGAAACCCGATTAATAAGATCGGGAAAAGAAGATAAAAATCTGCGGTATCGCTTTTCGGCAGACGAAATTCGGCATAAATAAGCGCTTTCCTCAGCGGCACGATAATACTGTTCCATCATTTTCCGGCCGACAATATTTGCCTCAGGATAATGCTCATAAAGATAATCTGAAACTGCTCGTGGTAAACAAATTAATTCTACATCTTCAAGCGCCTGCAAGTACTCCTGAAAATCTTGTTTTGCCCGAACGTAATGTATTGTACCAACAATTTCACCTTCACCCGCAATCCACGTTGTAATCTCAGTTTTACTGTCTTGTATAAAGCCCCTTACGATACCTTTTACAATCAAAAAAAGACTTTCATTATGCTCAACCGGTGTGATGATAAATTTGTTCTTTTTAGAATTTACCGGAAAGGTATTTTGATTCAGGTACACTTCAATCTCATCGTTCAGATGGTGAAATTGTTTAAATACCGAAATTAGCGGAGAAGAACCGTTGTATTTTTTCCACCGGTCCTCTTCAGGCAAATTAACTGCAATCATATAATTGTTAGGGATAAATTAAAGCCCTTAGTGCTTTAGAACGCAATTATAAGAAGATGAATTTTAAAGACGAAGTTATTTATGGTGAAAAATTTTTGCAGTTACATCTTTTTTTCCACACCCAAACCAAAAAGTGCAAAATCGTATTTTACAGGGTCAAGGTTATCGAATATTCTAAGATTCTGGGTTAGTTCCAACGCAGTTTGCCAGTCGGTTTGTTTGCGGTGAATCAGGTTTAACAATCTGCCAACCCGGTCTACGTGAACATCGCAAGGGCAAATTAAATCTGCCGGCTTCAAAGTATTCCATATGCCGAAGTCGACACCGTTTTCATCCTTGCGAACCATCCACCTTAAAAACATATTCAATCTTTTACAGGTTGATTTTTGTTGCGGGGATGAGATGTGCTTTCTGGTACGGTACGGAAAGTCTTCGAGAGAAAAAAAATAACTTCTAAAATGGTTCAAAGATTGTTCAATGCTAAAGGTCAGATTAGATGAAAGGCATGGTGCTGATGCCTGTAATGGTTCAGAACTTGACGAAGCTGACTCTAAATAAGCAGGCAAAAATTCTGTGGCAGTCGGAATAAAGGCACTTTCCAAACTTTGGAACTTAAGGTAATGTGATTGGAAAAAAGCAATGAAATAGAGTAAATCAGTATCATTAAAAGTTCGGTGCTTGAAATCCAGCAGCTGCTTTAAATCATTATCCTGATGATTCAGAACGAAATCATATGGCGCATTATCCATACGGGTTAACAACTCTTTACACTTATTGATTATGGTTTTGCGCTGGCCCCAAGCTAACACAGCGGCGAAAAAACCTGCTATCTCTACATCTTGTTTTTTAAGGAACAAATGTGGAATACATATTGGATCATTTTCAATAAAATCGGGCTTGTTGTATTGCTCAACTTTACCATCAAGAAAATTTTTGAGGTCTAAATAATCCATCTTAAAATAAACAAAATCCGATAGTTCAATGCAAAAACCACTTAACTATCGGATTCTTAAAGTTTGGGCAATACTATTTCAATGCGTTTTCCAGGTCTTCGAGCAAGTCGTCGATATCTTCCACACCAACGCTTAAGCGAAGCAGGTTATCTGTAACGCCAACTTTTTCACGTTCTTCCTTGGGTATAGAACCATGCGTCATCGTTGCCGGGTGATTGATTAACGATTCTACCCCACCCAGTGATTCCGCCAAAGTGAAAACCGAGAAGTTAGATGCAATCCTGAAAGTTTCTTGTAAATCTGCATCTTTCAGGGTTATCGAAATCATCCCACCAAAACCCCTCATTTGTCTTTTCGCGACTTCAAAATTAGGATGATCTTCAAATCCAGGCCAGTAAATTTTATCTACTTTAGGATGCTTTTTTAAATAGTGAGCAATCTTTTCGCCGTTTTCGCAATGTGCTTTCATGCGTAAGTGCAACGTTTTAATTCCTCTCAAAACCAAAAATGCATCTTGCGGACCTGGAGTTGCACCGCAGGCATTGTACACAAACCAAAGGTCTTTGTAAAGTGCCTCGTCATTCGTAATTAATGCGCCCATTACAACATCAGAATGCCCGCCAATATATTTCGTTACCGAATGCATTACGATATCTGCACCCAAATCAATCGGGTTTTGCAAATAAGGCGAAGCAAAAGTATTATCAACCGTTAAAATCAGGTTCTTTTCTTTAGTAATCTTTGCAACGCCCTCAATATCAATAATTTGCATGGTTGGATTTGTTGGCGTCTCAATCCACACCAATTTAGTTTTTTCATTGAGGTATGGCCGCATATTCTCTGGATTAGACAAATCCAAAAAATGAAACTTAATGCCGTATTTGGTAAAGATTTTTGTGAAGATGCGATAAGAACCACCGTATAAATCATTTCCGGTAATAACTTCATCTCCAGGCTGCAAAAGCTTCAGTACGGCATCGGTAGCGCCCATCCCACTGGAAAAAGCCAAACCGTATTTTGCGTTTTCCAAAGCCGCCAGGCAATCCTCCAGGGCTTTACGCGTTGGATTTGTTCCGCGGGAATACTCATAACCTTTATTGTCGCCCGGCGATTTTTGCCAGTAAGTAGACGTCTGATATATAGGCGTCATCACGGCACCTGTTGTTGGGTCAGGCTCCTGACCGGCGTGTATAGCTTTTGTTGCGAATTTCATTTTCGTTGTATTTTGATGTGAACTTAGAGATGCGTTACAGGCAGATATTTACGTCAATTAGCCAAATTAATATGCCCTGGCAAACAACACACGTTCTTTTGAAGGCTTACCCGAGTAAATGCAAACTCCGTCTTCCAGTTTATTATCTAAAGGAATGCAACGGATTGTTGCTTTAGTTTCTTCCTTAATTTTTTGTTCCGTTTCCGGAGTTCCATCCCAATGTGCAGAAATGAAGCCGGCCTTACCGTCAAGAAGCGTTTTAAATTCTTCGTAACTGTTCGCTTCTGTAATGTGTTCATCACGATAGGCCAATGCTTTATTAAACATACTGGCTTGAATGTCTTCAAGTAATTTAGCAATGTAGATATCTAAACCTTCCTGAGGTACAGTTTGTTTAGTTTTTGTATCCCTGCGGGCAACTTCAACGGTTTTATTTTCCAAATCACGGCCACCTATCGCAACGCGGATAGGCACACCCTTCATTTCGTAATCGGCGAATTTAAAGCCAGGCCTTTGTGTATCCCGATCATCATATTTAACAGAAATGCCCATGCCTTTTAAGCGCATTGTCAGCTCATTTACATAGGTTGTGATTTTGGCTAAATCATCTTCGCCCTTGTAAATTGGAACGACGACTACCTGAATCGGCGCAAGTTTTGGCGGGATAATTAAACCAGAATCATCACTATGTGCCATAATTAATGCACCCATTAAGCGGGTAGATACGCCCCAGGAGGTTGCCCACACATAATCTAATTTACCATCTTTGCCAGTGAACTTTACATCAAAAGCTTTGGCGAAATTTTGACCCAAGAAATGTGACGTTCCCGCTTGCAGCGCCTTTCCATCTTGCATCAAAGCTTCGATACAATAGGTATCTAATGCGCCGGCAAAACGCTCATTCGGCGATTTTCGTCCACGGATAACCGGAACGGCAAGCCAGTTTTCAGCAAAATCAGCATAGATGTGCAACATGCGCTCAGTTTCTTCTACCGCCTCCTGGGCGGTAGCATGGGCGGTATGGCCTTCTTGCCAAAGGAATTCAGCTGTACGCAAAAATAAACGGGTGCGCATTTCCCAACGCACCACATTTGCCCATTGGTTAATCAGAATTGGCAAATCTCTGTAAGATTGAATCCAACCCTTGTAGGTATTCCAGATTATCGTTTCAGAAGTTGGACGAACAATTAATTCTTCTTCCAACTTTGCAGTTTCATCGACAACAATATTTCCATTTCCATCATTTTTTAAGCGATAATGTGTCACAACTGCACATTCTGTCGCAAAGCCTTCAACGTGAGAGGCTTCCTTAGAAAAAAATGACTTAGGTATGAATAATGGAAAGTAAGCATTCTGATGACCTGTATCTTTGAACATTTTATCTAAAACGGCCTGCATTTTCTCCCATATGGCGTAGCCATTAGGCTTTATCACCATACATCCGCGTACTGCAGAATGTTCTGCCAAATCGGCCTTGATAACGATATCATTATACCACTGGGAATAGTCTGCTGCTCTACTTGTAATTTCTTTACTCATATTATGTATTTGGAACGTAAATTGTGTGTTAAATAATGTGAAATTAAGTTACAAATTTATAAATTTATGCCTACAAAACGATTATCAGCACAAGCATTAGGATTATTTATATTTCCTTCTTAGTTTGAAACTGGATTTTTATTTTTTTGACACACACAACTAAATATAAACACAATGAAACCAATTAAATTTTTACCCATTGTTATGATAGCCGCCGCAGGGCTAGTGGCATCATGCTCTACATCAAAATTGGCGCAAAATAGCGCCGGTGATGATGTTTATAATACTGTTGCAAAAGCCAGGGAGGTTGAATATGCTGCACCGGTGCCACAACAACAACAAGTTCAAACACAAAATGATCAGGATTATGACGAGTATTACGGAACCAGTAATCCTTATTATGACATGGATTATTCTTCGAGGATAAATCGTTTTTATAATGGCAGTACATTTAGAGGCTACTTTGACCCATATTACGATAATTACTATTACGGAAACAGCTACGGCAATACCAACTTTTTAGGCTATGGCTTAAACTGGGGAAGCGGTTATGGTTTAGGTGGCGATTTTGGCTACGGAAATATGTGGAACAACCCATACAACTATAATTACTTCGGGTACAATCCATACTGGTATTCTGGCGCTTGGGGACCATACTCTTACTACGACCGTTTTGGTTGGGGCGGTGGCTTTTACGGTGGCGGATACGGCTACGGAGGCGGTTACTACGGTGGTGGCTTAGGTGGTGTGTATTCGAACCGAAATAACAGGGCGAGACCAAACAGAGACGGTGACAACCGCAATGCATACGGTGCATCGGGCTCTAGAACGGCTCCAATTAGTGGAAATTACGGCAGACCAAATGTATCGACAAATAATTCTGGCAGACCAGAAAGGTATTCAAATGGAAATAATTCAACCATCAATGGCCGACCAGCTGGTGTAAGTTCAAGACCATCTCGTGATGACAGTTACAGACCACAACCTCAAACTCAACAATCTCAACCTGCTAGCAGACCAGATCGTGGCAGCTACAGTCCACCTCCAATGCAATCATCTGGAAGTAGCGGTGGTGGCGCAAGTTCAGGCGGCGGCGGCGGTGGCGGCGGCAGACCAACAAGAGGTGGAGGAAGATAATCAGCACATACACATTTTATAAGATGAAACTAAGATCAATTTTTATTGTGGCAGGAATAGTTCTTGCCAGCAACTCTTTATATGCGCAATACACCAGTGATGTGTTAAGATTTTCACAACCCGAACTCGGTTCCTCGGCCAGATTTAAAGGACTGGGCGGTGCACAGACCGCTTTGGGCGGAGATATAAGTTCACTATCCGGTAACCCTGCAGGTTTAGGCTTTTTTACAAAATCTGAATTTACCTTTACTCCGGAATTCAATAATTTCAAGGTTGGCTCGGAATATCTGGGAAGCACTCAATCTGATAAAAACAGTAAAGCCGGAATTAACCAGGTTGGCGTGGTTTTCTACTCTCCGGTTAACAAACCAAAAGGTTCAGATTTGAATAGTGGCTGGGTAAGTCTAAATTTCGGTGTTGGATATAATAAAACGAGTAACTTTAACAGTAGAATCTCATACGGTGGAAAAAACTCCAAAAGTTCAATGGCCGATTATTTCGCTGATTTAGCAATAGCTTCGGGAGGAGGTGATCCTGCCACGAGCACTGATGCTTTAGCTGCCGGTTCGCTGGAACAAATGGCATACAATACTTTTTTGATAGAATATGACCCCGCAGGATATTTTCCTACCACAGCATTAAATAACACTCAGCAAAGTGTTATCAATAGATCTGGTTCGCAATCTGAGGTGAATATTGGGATGGCTGGAAATTACGAAAACAAACTTTATTTGGGTTTATCATTAGGACTCACTAACATCAATTATACTTCTGATTTAGCTTTTACTGAGTCGGGTAATAACTTAAACTACACAGGTCAACCAGCCGATTTTTTAAATGGAACATACACTTTTGGTTACAATTCCATTCAGGAAACCAAAGGAAATGGAATAAATGCCAAACTCGGCTTAATTTACAAACCAGTTAATGAATTAAGATTGGGCTTAAGTTTTGTAACGCCTACGTGGTACAGCTTAACAGATAACTTTTCTGAAAACTTGAACGCCTCTTATAGGAGAGCAAACGGGTCGGCAGTTCCTGAGTATACTAATCCATTATCAAGTTATAACTCTGAATACTCATTAAGAACTCCATACAAAGTTAGTGGTGGAGCGGCTTATATTTTGGGAAATAGTGGATTAATTACCGCTGATGTTGAGTATGTAGATTATAGCAGTATACATTTTTCTTCTAACTTCCCTAATGAGGAAAGAAGGACCAATCTTGATGTAGCAAATCTATATAAAGGCAACTTTAATTATAGAGCAGGTTTAGAATTTAAGGTGGTAGACAATTTTATGTTGCGAGGTGGGTACTCATTCGCAGGTTCGCCTTACAAAAACTTGGATTTTACAACGCAAGCTTATAGTGGTGGATTAGGCTATCGGTTTGATAATTATTATGTAGATGTAACTTATAGACATACCAAATGGGATTCTACGAATTCGCCCTACACGATTTCTTCAAGCTACCCTGATTACAATTTTACCGGAGCAGGGCCAACTGCAAACCTTAAAAATACAGCAGATAATGTATTCTTAACTTTCGGAGTAAGGTTTTAAATTATCTTTATCCAAAAATAAAAGTCCCGGCAGTTCGCCGGGACTTTTATTTTTTAACCGTTATGGTTTTTTCTGCATAGACGGGCCCATTGTCGGTTATTCCCTGTATAATAATTTTGAATTCCCCGCTCAAATCGCCTGTTGTGAAAGTCAATGAGGTATCTCCTGTTTTACTAATGGCAGTTTGGTAGTTCCAATAAATAGTTGAAAAGTTTATGGGTTCGTTCAAATTTCTTAGGTCAGCAACATAAAATTCTTTCGGCAAGGATATTCCATCCAGGATAAATAAATTTGGTTTATTGGCATCGGCCGAACAGCCGCCGTATACAGTAGTTCCACCGCCGAACAGCTTGTAGCTTCGGTTGTTTTCAGCGGGTTTATTTTTCGGATCGTTCCTATGATTTGGGCAATTTAAATAGCCGTTACCGCAAACATAGTCGCCGCACTTATTCATGTTACTGGCAAAAAACATTGAGTTATCTTTTACCTTTTTTATGGTTACATCTTTAAGTTTAATTCCAGAAAGAGCATTTATACCTTCACTTCCCGATTGTAAAACACTTGTATTTTGGCTTTTCGGAGCGTAATGACTACTTCGTAGGAAGGATTTAATTTCGCTAAACGGGTTAAGAATGTTAACATTATAAGCTGAAAAATTTCGATCATTAATGGTTAGCCAAATTTTGGGTTTGTCTTCAGTAATTAAGGTGCTATAGGGCAAAACAAATTTGCCTAAACTATCGGTTGTTATGGCATTGAGGTTAGAACCTGCAATTGTAGTTAGAGAAATAGGTACCTTCAACATTTTTTTACCCTTGGTTATTTCGCCACGATATTCAAATGCTGAAATTGTTTTTTCCTGAGGAAAACCTTCAGTGACTTGGTGAGGCCATTTATACTTTCGCCATCCTTTTATAAGTAATACGTTTTCCAGATAATTCAAATCCTCCAATTTAATCCCTGAAGAACTTGGAGGCAATTCGTTCGTGTGATTTTCCAAATAAGCAAAATCAACAATATTTTTTCTACCTGACAAATTAATCCTGTTTCCTTGCACCACCGCTATTGAAACAAGGCCGTTTAGTAATTTACCGCTACTCGAAACCTGCAGATTAAGCTTCACACTATCTCTGGTTTTAAACTCCTCCCCTTCCGGAAGAATTTCAAGTTTACTGAGTTCGTTGTAATGAGCAAAAAAAATCCGCTCGGCGATGGGTCTATATAAACCATCAAACAATGTAATGGTGTTCAGGCCTTTCGGCACAGAATCTAGTTTCAACAAAACTTTCAACGGCCGGTTATTCTTCATATCCAATGCAGTTACAAGAAAGATCTTTTCCTGGTTATGAACTACCAAATGTATCGTTTCATCGATGTTGCTTTGCAACACAGCCCGAATTTCATCGTTCCCAATTGCCGAATTTAGTCTGATAACTGTGCCTTGCTTTAAACTTTCCGGCAAAGCGTAACTCCCAATCAGTTTATTTTCGTTAAGCAATTTTACCTTATAGCTTTTACCGGATTCGGGCTTCAAGTAAAAGTTTCCAAGGCCCGATAAATCAGTTGAAATCGTATCTAAAACTTTATCATCCGCAAATAAAACGGCTTTGGCACTTATGGATAATTCATCCCTGTCTTTCACCTCCCAACCAACCTTATTTTGGATACCGGATACCATATATCCGCCTTCGGGAAAAAAACTAACCTGAAAGCGTACCTTTTCCTTAATCGGAATTTCGAAATTTAGATATTCCTTACTGGCACCCTTTTTTACAGAAACTGAAACAAGGTTGTTTTCATTCGTTAGTCTGTTTGCAGGAAAGTCTATCATCATCTCGCCGATGACGCTCGTTTTTGCCTTGCCTGTTTTCAAAATATTACGATCTCTGCCGATAGTATAACTTACTTCGGCATCAGCAACGAAGCGATTGTCGCCCGTGAGCGCTTTTAGCAGAACAGTTCCATTGCCAGTGGTTTCATCACCTGCCTTAAATAACGATAAACTCGCAACTAATGGATTTATGGTGGTCGATTTGATTGTTATTGGTTGCAAGAATTCTACATCAGGCTTATTGCCGAATTTGATATTGGTATTCGCAACAAATCTATAGCTGCCGCTTTGCAACGAATCGGGAAGAATTAAACTCCCGAATGTATATCCTTTTTCAATCAGAAATTTTTGTTGCAGCACAACGGAGCTGTCGGCATCACGAACAAGAGATAAGTAGAGCGTATTGTAATGCGCTAACCCGACGATGGTTTTAAGCAAATATCCTGTAAACCAAACCTGATCATTGTTGGTATAAATATTTTTATCGAAATGGACGAATAAAACAGAATTTCGATTATGCAGATCGTAGCGCTCTAAAACATTTGCCAGACTGTCAGTTTTGTTAGTCTGAGCCCGAAGGTTTAAGGCCAGAAACAAACTTAAAACCAGAAAAAGCAGGCTTTTTTTAAGCATCATCCATTCATTTTGCTTAAAAATCAGGATATTATTTTAAAAATTCAAACTTAAATGATGCCGGACAACGGCCCGCCTTCTTCAGCAAGTTTATCAATTCGCTTTTCCACTTCATCATTTTTAATTAATTCTGGTGCATGATGTGGCTTTTTCCTCGCGTCGATAATTAGTGAACCTTTGCAACCCCAATGCTTATTAATTGTAAAATCGTTAATACCAAATATGTCAGCTGCTGGATTACTTCTTGTAAATGTAATCCAAACGAGGTTATTAATGGTTTCGGCTGCGAATGTGGAATCGTCGCATAAAACAATTAACGGAAAGCCAGATAGATCTAAATCCATCAAGGCCATATTAAGTAATGCGATTTCAGCTGCCGTTTTCTCCTGGTTTTGATAAAGCGGTGCGCTAAGTGTAAATATACCTGGGATAGCGACTCTGGGATTTTCAAATCCGGCAGGAAAAATTATTCCTTCTGGCAGTTCGGTCCACAAATTTCGCTTTTTTTCGCCTGCAGCTGCAAAAACCACTTTTGAACCACTATTAAGGCCATCGCCACTATAATCCAGAGTATCAATCGTTGTATTTGTATAAAAATGAAGGTCTGTTTTGAAGTCGATTCTTTCCAAAACATGTTGTAAAAACGCAGATATATCATGCGTAGTCAATTGCTCATCATCCTCCCTCGCGGCGATAAAGAGGTACTTTGCTAAACTAAGTTGGTTTTTACCCAAAATATGGTTTGCGATTGTTAGAATTTCCTGTGGCTTCCTCCCCTTTAAATAAGGCGTATATCGCTCACTTCCAATGGCAAACAAAAGCGGATGTACGCCGGCGGCATCAACTGCGTTAACCTCCTTTAAGCCATTAATTTCCTGAGGAATTGCCGAACCCGTTATCTCGTGAATCAAAGCACCAAAACTTGTGTCTTCCTGGGGAGGGCGACCTACCACAGTAAACGACCAGATAGCATCTTTTCTGTGGTAAACATTGCTAACTTTCATCAGTGGAAAAGGATGCGTTAAACTGTAATAGCCTAAATGATCTCCAAACGGTCCTTCTGGTTTATTTTCGTTTGGATAAACCATTCCTGTTATAATGAAATCAGCATCTGCAGAAATGCAGAAGCCTTCATCATCGTAAAAATACCTGAACCTTCTGTCGCCCAACGCACCTGCAAAGGTCATTTCAGACAAGCCTTCGGGTAAAGGCATTACCGCTGCCAAAGGATGAGACGGTGGTCCGCCAACAAAGATACTCACCTTTAAAGGTTGCCCTAAGGCATTTGCTTTCGATTGATGAACACCAATGCCACGATGAATCTGATAATGTAAACCGATTTCCTTATCCTGCATGTATTCGTTTCCACCGAGCTGAATCCGGTACATTCCAAGATTTGAATTCATTACGCCAGGCTTTTCAACATCTTCGGTGTAAACTTGAGGCATTGTAACAAAAGGGCCTCCATCCATCGGCCAGTTTACAATTTGAGGCAATTTACTAATGGTTGTCTTTAAAAAATTATTTTTGGCTGATGGCGTTTTTAAAGGTAAGGCGGAAAGTGCCGACATCGCTGAACCTGCATATTTAAAGGGATTTTTGAGCGCTTTAATTGGGTCGTTTCGTAAGGAAACCAGTTGCTGCACTTTTGGTAAGGTATCGCGGAAGATAAACTTTGAACGTTCTAATGTACCAAACAGATTAGAGACAGCCGGAAAAGGACTTCCCTTTATCTTTTCAAAAAAAATAGCAGGCCCGTTGCTTTCATAAACGCGTAAATGAATAGCGGCCATTTCCAGATAAGGGTCTACTTCATCCTTTATCCTTAATAAATGACCGTGCTTTTCTAAATCACTAACACATTCTGCTAAACTTTTGTATGCCATGCCCAAAGATATGTGCTCCAAAACAAAAAAGCCACAGAATAACAGATTATGTTAAATCTATTATACTGCGGCTTCATCAATAAGATAATTCTATTTCTTACCTGCAAATGAGCGAAGCATCCAGGTGTTTTTTTCTTTAAATTGCATAAAACGGTTAACCATATCGTTAGAACCATCATCGCCGGCACTCGCAGTTGCATCTAAAATTTCGCGTTCCATTTCAATTAAGGTCGACATATCATCTAAAATCGCATCAACCATATCCAGGTCTTTCATGCCAATGGTATCAATTTCTTTAATTTTTGATTCCTGTATGTAATCTGCGAAACGGCTATGTGGCGGCTTACCCAACGTTAATACACGTTCAGCTATTTCATCGATGGTTAATTGCGCATTGGTATATAATTCTTCGAATTTAACATGAAGTGTAAAAAAGTTTTGTCCTTTGATATTCCAATGGCAACCTCTTAATTTTTGATAATGAATATGATAATTGGCCAGGTAATCATTTAATAAGTCTACAACTGGTTTAACTTCCTTTTCGTTAAGGCTGATTTCTTTAGCGTCCATTTTAATTTTTGTTAAAGTATGCTTTCCGAACAAATAAAAATTAAAAAAGTTTGTCATAAAACAACAATTAAACAATACAGAATTTATCCTTTCGTTTAATAGACGTAAATACAATGGAGCAAAAATTATAAACAATTGTTAATTAGCGAAGTGTGGTTTCAGTGAACGAATAATCGAACTATAAATATCAAATGCCGGCTTCTACGCGGCTATAGGTTTTATAATATTATTCGTATAATTGCTACCCCTGATAAAAAATTTAGATAAAAATAAATGTATAAAATAGGTTTAACTGCTATAGTTTTGTTTGCTTTAAATGCAACAGGTGCTAAGGCAAATGCAGGAATCGACTCTATCGGAGTAGAAAATAATAATGGAAAAAAATTAATCATACATCAAACAGCTGCAAAAGACACATATTATTCTATTGGGAGAAGGTATAATGTACCACCAAAGGAGATTATGGCTTTTAACGATAACAAATATCTTCAGATTGGTGTTGTTATAAAAGTTCCCACGAATTTCCCTTTTAGCCCTGCAGCGGGGAGTGCTGCAAATCAAACTGTTAGCTCAACAACGAACGTTACGGAATATGTTGTAAAGCCAAAGGATAATTTGAATATGCTGGCTGAAAAATATGGCACAACTATTAATGAATTAAAAGCGCTTAACAATTTAAGTGGCAATAATTTGAGCATTGGCCAGGTTTTAAAAATACCTTCAAAAACCGTAGAAGTAACTCAAACTCAAAAAACCGAAACCGTTGTACCGGTAAAATCAGCGGAACCAACGAGCATTCCTCAGCAAGCTGAAAATACACCATCTACATTGATTGAACATACCGTGCAACCGAAAGAATTTTTGGGAAAAATTGCAGAAAAGTACGGCACAACCGTAGAAGAGATAAAGAAAGCAAATAATCTTTCAGGTATTAACTTAAGAATTGGACAGAAACTAAAAATTCCTGCAACAAAAAATATAGAAGATAGTAAGGTAGCGCCTGCCGGCGAAAGTGTAACAACCCAAACAGTAGAAGTTAAGGATGCGCCTGGTACATATACTGTAAAAAAAGGAGAAAGTATTTTCGCAATTGCGAAGCAGTTTGGTATAACCGCATATCAAATCAGAAAGCTTAACAATTTAACGGATAATGGTTTATCGACTGGGCAAGTTTTGAAAATCCCTACCGAAATCACAACGGAAATTCCGAAAGTGACAGAAAAAGAAGCTCCAGTTGCAGTGAAAGAAACTACTAAAAATGAAAGTTTTATTTACACCGTTGGTAATGGCGAATCTATCTTCAATATTGCGAAAAAATTTAATTTAACAGCTTACCAGATTAGAACGGCTAACAAATTAAGTGATAACACTATTACAACAGGTCAGAAACTTGTGATTCCGAAACCACCTGAGCCGAAATCTGTCAACGATTTAGCCAAACAAGATCAGGAAGAAAATCCGGATAGCACATCGTTTAAAGACCCAAAACTTAGAGGCGCTCCCAGCAAATATGGATTGAACCAGATAGAAGAAAAAGGAACAGCTGTTTCCATTGCCGATGCTGATTTGGATGCGTCGAAAATGCTTGTTCTACACCGTACTGCACCTATTGGTACAATAATAAAATTAACCAACCCAATGACAAATCGAACTGCGCTGGCCAAAGTTGTTGGTAAATTTACAGAGAACGAATCCACAAAAGATGTTATAATTGTAATGACGAAAGCCGTAGCAGACTCGCTGGGGGCTTTAGACAAGAGATTTTTTTGCAATTTAACGTACGGTGTGCATGAGCTTGAATAAGAAACCATTTATTATTGGAATTGCAGGAGGAAGCGGTTCAGGAAAAACATTTTTTTTAAATTGTTTTCTTCATCATTTTAAACAAGATGAAGTTACGCTAGTTTCTCAGGACGATTATTACATTCCTGCCGGAGAGATGACGCAGGAGGAAAACAAACTTTATAACTTCGATTTACCATCAACAATAGATAGTGAGCAGTTTTTAAGAGACATTAAGCAGCTTCTCGCTGGCGAGGTCGTTTACAAAAAAGAGTACAACTTCAATAATCCTTTAGCAGTTGTTAAAATACTCGAAATAAAGTCGGCACCAATAATAATAGTTGAAGGCTTATTTATTCTTTATTTTAAAGAAATTGCCGCTCTGCTGGATCACATGATTTTCGTAGATGCAGATGAGCAGGTGGCGTTAGACCGCCGCATAAAACGCGATGGATTAGAGCGTGGCTACCCTGAAGAAGATGTGCTATACAAATGGCGAAACCATGTTCTGCCGGCTTATAAAGAATATTTATTGCCTTATAAAAACGACTGCCACAAAATCGTTATAAACAATACAAATGAGCCCGATGAGATAATAGCCATTACGGAGGCCATTTCCAATGATTTGAGAAATAGCATTTTGGTAGATATTTCTTGATGAAAGCGAACTTAATGCCGATATGCACAAACCTTCTGGCTTTTGCATATTGGCTTTACCTACTCGATCCTCTCAAATCCAAACCACAAATCAGGAGATACAAATCTTTGCTGGAAACAAAAAATGCACTGGTTACACATTTGCTCGTCGCCACATTTTTTGCATTGTTTGCAATGCTGTTAATCATCAATAAAGAGCAAAGGGATATATTTTCTTTTATCCCG
>Ga0265780_10001819_pt1 | contig 29539 bp, 34 predicted proteins | sample P1T30metagenome_FD_192432 | JGI IMG/M metagenome (GOLD analysis project Ga0265780, IMG submission 192432) | Plant litter microbial communities from East Loma Ridge, Irvine, California - P1 T30 | ecosystem: Environmental > Terrestrial > Plant litter > Unclassified | place: USA: California... | reverse complement strand
CAAGCGCACCCCAACCGCTAAATCCTCAGCTCCGCTCTCAGACGTAGGCGTCCGAGAGCGGAGCCCCACCCGGGACCAGAACCATCGAGGGTCCCCGCCTGGCGGCTTCGAGCAAGCACGTCCGTTGAACGACCGGCTTACGGGTCGGCCGCTGCCAGCTGATCACCTGGCTCACCGCCGTGCCGTCTCGACAGGCGGCAGCCGCCGTTTGGGGGTCGGACTGGTTGGCTCAGGGGGCGAAGTTCACCCACCCCAGAGCAAGGATCTGCGCCAGTGCTTGAAGCCAAGAAGCCGAAGACCGCCATCGCCTTCGGGCTGTTCTTCGTCCTGTTCGGAATCGCAGAGATGATCTTCAGCCCCGCGGATGCTGCGGGGAAGATCATCTTCGCGGTAGTCCTGATAGTCCCCGGGTTGCTTTTCATCGCGGCCGGCGCACGGGCATTGACGCGCGGAGATCACTCCTAGCGACTCAGCACGCGGCGCCTCTCTGGAGGTTGAAGACCTGCCGGTCCGCTGAAGGGATCGTTCACTGGGCCACTCCCATCCGGCCGCCAGCGATCCTCGCTGACGCGTCGGAGGTCGCTCATAGGGTCAAGGTGTGGAACATCTCAAGAAGGATCTCGGGCAGTTGAAGAAGGGGGCGACGGTCGTCGTCACCCTGCGCCAGCAGGCGAACGTCCTGCTGATGGACTCGTCGAACTACCGCACCTATGCGGCGAGCCGAGGTGGACGCTTCCGATACGCCGGAGGACTCATCAAAAGGAGCCCTGCAAGATTCACGGTGCCGTCCAACGGGCACTGGTATCTCGCTATCGACCTTGGCGGTGCGAAAGGTCGCATCAACGCGACAGTCGCGGTAGAGCCGCCTCCTCGCGGGAATCTGCCCGAGTACCGATCGGCACCGGAACGAGGCGTCTCGGGGCAGGTCTCCGTCCGTCGTCCGCTTCCGCCTGAATCGGATGCGGACTTCGACGGGCGCACCTGGGACGTCTTCCTTTCGCATGCCAGCGAAGATAAGGCCGATGTCGCGCTCCCTCTCGCGCAGGCTCTTCAAGACCGGGGGGTCTCGGTGTGGCTTGACAAGGCCGAGTTGCGCATCGGCGACAGCCTCCGACGTCGTATCGACCGCGGGCTACGCAGCAGTCGCTTCGCGGCGGTCGTGTTCAGCGACGCTTACTTCTCAAAGGGCTGGCCGCAGTACGAGCTCGACGGCATCGTCACCCTCACCGTTGGCGGGCAGCAGAACCTGTTGCCTGTCTGGCACAACGTCGACCATGCCGCTATCTCGGCGCACAGCCCGTCCCTCGCTGACAAATTTGCTCGATCAACCAGTGACACTCCCATTGACGAGATTGCGGCGGAGATTGCCGACCTCGTGATCGAGGCTCGAGAAGCACAGCAGCCGTGAGAGATGGCTCAATGAGGAGCGGGGTTCGGTAGCTGATCGCCTACCGGACGGTCCGAGCGGCGGCCCACTCACGATCGAGCATGGCGTATTGGTAACCGTCAACCCACCCGAGGATGGCGTGCCAGGAGTCCTCGACGCCGTGCTGCTCGCGTCGCATGCCGTTCTTTTCGAGTACGCGGGCAGAGGCGATGTTGTCGGCGTTACAGCTGGCGGTGACGCGTCTGAGTCGGAGCACGTCGAACGCCGCGGTCAGGAGGCCGCGTGCCAGGTCAGTTCCCAGTCCCTGTCCGGCGAGGTCGGGTTGCAGCATGTAGCCGATGACCCCTTCCGTCGCCAGCGGCATACCGGGTTGTCCCAGGCCGTCGACGACGTCGAGGAAGCCCAGGCCAGCGAGCTGGCCGTCCAGTTCCGCGATGCAGGAGAAGTCGGTGTCGATGTCGGGGATGCTGGCCCACTCTTGGGCGTAAGCGTCCGGATCGACGTGGGTGCGGAGCATGAACCGGTTGACGACGGGGTTGTTCCGCAGCGCGACGAGCTGGTCTGCATCCTCGGGTCGAGGATCACGAAGGAGGAGAGCCCCGCTCTGAGCGGGCCACGGAGAAGTGCGCACCCCGTCATCCTCCCAAGACTCAGGTTTGGTGACCGATCGTCTGCCGAACAGCGTGGACGGCTCGGCCGTCCTGAGCTGGCCCCCGTCGCGCATGGACAGAGGTGTTCGGGCTCAGGCTAGTTCGGCGACGAGATGTTCGACCAACTCGAGTGACGCGCGCGCCTTCGGGCGGCCTCTCGGGGCCGTGTAGCCGACGACGCTCGACGCCCGTTCCACTTGACGGGTCCGGCGCTGATGCGACGTAGACTTCGTTCTGACTTGCGTTTGGCAAGTAAGACTAGAGAGTGGAAGACCGATGGATACCAACGGCGCGGCTGTTCTTGTTACAGGAGCAAGTGGGGGCCTCGGGAGGGAGTTCGTCCGACAAGCACTCGATCGAGGGGCGCGGCGCGTGTACGCGACGACCCGTCGCCCGCTCGAATGGGAGGACGACCGCGTCGTGCCGTTGGTCGTCGACGTCGGTGACGAGGGCGCGATCGCAGCTGCCGCCGAAGCCGCGTCTGACACCACCGTGGTCGTCAACAACGCGGGGACCTTCACGGGCGGGTCGTTGCTCACGCAGCCCGCCGACGAGATCCAGGAGATGTTCTCGACGAATGTGTTCGGCGCACTGAACGTCGCGCGCGCCTTCGCTCCCGTCCTCGAGCGGAACGGTGGCGGAGCATTGTTGAACGTCCACTCGATCCTGAGCTGGACGGTCTTCCCGGGCGGAGGAGCCTACGCAGCCACGAAGGCGGCGTTCTGGGCGTTGACCAACGCCCTGCGACTCGAACTCGCTCCCCGAGGCACGCTCGTCACCGGGCTCCACCTCGGGTACACGGACACCCCGATGATCGAGTCGTTCGATGTGGACAAGAACGACCCCGCCAATGTCGTCCGCGTCGCACTCGATGGCCTCCGCGACGGCCGGTACGAGGTCATCGCGGATGAGATGACGGACCGCGTGCGGCACCTCCTGTCCGCGCCGCTTGAGGAGCAGTTCCCGGTCTTGGTCCGTTGACGCGGGGCAGAACCCCTCCGATTCGACGGTTCGGTCCGCTCGGAGGGGTTCTGCTGGGCGTCGTGCTCCCGCCCGCGCACTCGCTTCGACCTCGGGATCAGATGCGATCCGGGCGGTACACGAGGTTCGCCCGAGGGTCCTCGATCCCTTCGAGCACCTTCCGCGCCAGCAGGGCTGAGAACTCTCGGAACGAGAAGGGCGCCCGGTCGTCGGTTCCGGCGACCACCTCGGCGGTCAGGTCGATGAGGTCCTGCAGGACGGTCACCGGCGCGTCGCCGGTGGCATGAGAGATGAACACCCGGTCGTAGAGTCCGCTCAGGTCGTCACGGACCCGTCGCAGCGTCTCGGCGTACTCCGTGACCGTTGCAGAGTCGTCTGCGAAGAGGAAGGTGCGTTGGTTCGCCGCGTCTCCCGTGATCAGGGTCCGCTCCTCGCCGAGGAGGACCGCATGGGAGCCAGGGGTGTGGCCCGGCATTGGGATCGTGCGAACCGTCATGCCACCGAGTTCGAACGTCGTGCCGCTACCGAGGTCGTGGAAGCGCTCCGGCGATGCGGCCGGCGCGAGGACCCGCCCTTCCCGACGCGCCTCGTCGTGCACGTCCGCGATCCAGCTGCGGTGGACTGCGTGGACGGCGAGGTCGGCGTGCGCCATGTGGACGTCGTCGAACCAACCCGCGCCGAAGGCATGATCGAGGTGGCCGTGGGTGATCACCACCGTGACCGGCTTGTCGGTGAGGTCCCGGACGAAGGCCGCGAGGTCGCCGACACCGAAACCGGTGTCCACAAGCAGGGCACGGTCCTGTCCTTCGACGAGGTACATCTGCGCGTCGAGCCGGTCGTAGATGCGTGTGACGCGAGCCGTCAGTCGTACGGACGAGAAGTCCGGGGACGGGGACGAGGACGAGGACCCATCGGGCGCCGGTGCCGCCGTCACTTGACGCTCCTGACCCCGAACATGAACGCAGCTCCGACGGCCGCCGCGGCAGCACCCAGGACGAGTACCCAGGTGTAGGAACCGGTGAGCCCGAAGACACCGGCAGCGACGAGTGGAGCAGTCGCCGCGGGGACCGACGTCGCGAGCGCCAGGAGCGCGAGATCGCGGCCCTCGTCTGCGCGGCTCGGCAGGACCAGGGACATGATCGCGATGTCTACCGCGAAGTACACACCGGTTGCAGCACCGCCGAGGATGGCGTACACGAGCAGACCTGCCCAGTCTCGGGCGATGATCGGCGACACGAACGCAGCGGCCATGGCCACCGCACTCAGGGCCACGACGACCTTCCGTCGGTCGAGACGGTCTGCGAGCCAGCCGAAGGCCACGATGGCCACGACCTGGCTGATGGTGTTGATCGACGCGACGGCCGCGACGGCGTCGTTCACACCGCTGAACGGCGTGTTCTCGGGTCCGACGTAGTCACTGACGATGTAGAACACGTAGTCGATCACCGCGAAGAAGCCGAGGAAGAAGAACAGCCGAGACAGGAAGACCAGCGTGAAGTCCCGGTGACGGAAGCCGGTGAAGAAGCCGGCGATGCGCGCGGGGACACTCCGGCGTGGTTCGGACGTCCTGAGCTCGGGTGCGCGCACCGGCGCTTCGGGCGCGACGACGACGAACACCACGGTCGCCAGGACGAGGAAGATGCCGAGGACGGCGTACCCCCAGAACTGCCCGGTGCGCGTCACGACGTTGACGGACGCGAGGATCCCGAGCGGGAGACCGAGGCCCACGACGGACGAGGCGGTGCCGCGCAGTCGCACCGGAACGCGATCGGGGATCACCGCGTAGATCGTGCTCTGGTAGATGTTCGCGAAGAACCAGACGAAGCCAATGCTGACCGCGAGGAGCGGAACGGTCGTCACTCGCGCCATCAGGACGCATGCCACCGCGGTGAGGACGGCGCTGACGAGCAACCACGGCGTCCGTCGTCCGAGACGTCCTCTGGTGCGGTCGGAGAGTGCGCCGCCGAGCGGGAGGGCGACCGTCCCCGCCACGGACGAGACGAGCGCGGTGAGCGCGACGACGGCGACCTTGTTGGTGGGGTCCATCGATGCGACCTGCGCGGGGAGCAGGGCCTGCTGGATGCCCTGGTAGACCCCGTAGAGGCCGATGACGCCGGGGAAGAGCGTCGACAAGACGCGGGTGGTCCCAATGGTCCGTGGGGTGGGCGGGCTCGCCTGCAGTTGGTGGGTCACGGTTCCTCCTCGAATCGCTGACACGTGTCAGTGCTGACACGTGTCAGCACAGTAGACTCGCTGCATGACCACGTCAAGGCGGACCCCTGACCGCCGTGCCACGAGTGCTGACGTCGCGCGGGCCGCCGGGGTTTCGCGCGCCACGGTGAGCTACGTGCTGAACGCCACGCCCAACCAGTCCATCCCCGACGCGACGCGCGATCGGGTACGCGCAGCCGCGGATCGACTCGGGTACATCCCCTCGGCCCACGGCCGAGCACTGCGCCAAGGTCTCGGAGATACGGTCCTCGTGCTCGAGCCGGACTGGATGCCGTCGTCGACGTCAGCCCGCTTGTGGTCGTCGTTGAGCACGTCGCTCGCGGAAGTCGGTCTCGTCTGCGTCTTCTCCCACACCGCGGGCGTGGCGACCTCACTCCGGCAGGTCCTGACCACGTTCGTCCCACGACTGGTGCTCTCGTTCGTTCCGCTCTCCGAGGACGACGCGGAACTGCTCGCCACGCAGTCCGTGCCACTGCTGCGCCTCGACGTCGGGAACGGTGGCCGGGGCGGCGACCACCTCGAACTGGACGAGCACATCGGCCGGGCGCAGGTGGAGCACCTCGTCACTGCTGGCCGGAGGAAGCTCGCTTTCCTCGACCTGGTGGACGAGCGAGCTCGCGCGCAGTCCACCGCTCGGGCTGCCGGCGCCGGTGCCGCGGCCGGCGCCGCGGCCAGGCAGGGAGTCACCCTCGAGCGACTCGACTTCGACTTCACGTCCGAGTTCGTGGGAACGGCCGTGCACCGGATCCTCGACGGAGGCTTCGACGGCGTGTGCTGCTTCAACGACGACGTCGCCCTCGTCGCACTGTCGAGACTCCAGGACGCAGGGAGCCGCGTCCCGAACGACGTGGCGGTGGTCGGGGCGGACGACCTTTCCGTCGGGGCCTTCACGTCACCCCCGCTCACCACCGTTTCGCTCGACAACGAGCGCATCGGTCGCTACTTCGCGCTCAGCGTTGCAGCCGCGGCCGGGTTGGACAGCGCCTCCGAACCGGACCGCGATGCGGCTGCCAGGGTGCACGTCATCCACCGTGGCTCCAGCTGAGTAGACCGACCCCGCCATCACCGCCTACCGACGAACACGAGGATCCGATGGACTCCATCCCGTCTGCTCAGACCACCGCCGAATTGACGGTGTGGTTCTTCGACGACTACCTCCCAGCGTGGACAGCAGCTGCGCTCCGGGACGACCCTGCGTTCATCGGCGCGTACTGGGCGTCACCGCTCTGGGTCGGTGACGACCGCGGACCGGCGACGCTGATGCGCGACGACGACGCCGTCCGCCACTGGGTTGCGAGCACCTTCGCGCGCCTGCGCAGCGAGGACTACGCCCGCACCGCGGTCCTCAGCCAGCGGGTCGTCGCGCACACCGCACACGGCGGCACGGTGGACGTCCTCTGGGCCAGGGTCCGACGCGACGAGAGCGAGATCGAGCGTCTGGCCGTGCACTTCACAGTGGTGCGAACGCAGGAGGGCCTGCGCGCGGTGGCGATCCAAGCGCATGCCACGGACGCTGGTGCCATCTAACTTGTTATGAACAAGCAAGGGGAGCATCATGGCGTCATGCGTGTGCTCTTCGTCGGCGCCGGCTCCGTCGGCGGCCTGTTCGGATCCCTCCTCCTCGATGCCGGGGTGGACGTCTCCTTCCTCGTGCGTCACCACCGACGTGCACAGCTGCTGCAGTCCGGCCTCGCCATCGCGTCGTCCGTCGCGGACGGATCCGTGCGACGGCTCGCGGTCCGAACAATCGTGCGCGACGACGTCCCGGCATCGGACCTCGTAGTCTTCGCGGTCCGGGCGCCGGACCTCGACGCCGCCATCGAGGAGGCGCGGCCCGCCGTCGGCGCGTCGACGATCGTGCTCCCACTCCTCAACGGCATGCGACACCTCGCGCCGCTGACCGAGCACTTCGGCGACCGGGTGCTCGGTGGGGTCGCGGTCGCCGGAGTGATGTCCGGTCCAGACCACGTCGTCCGTCGGCTGAGCGAGGACGCGAGCATCACCTTCGGTGAACTGACCGGCGGAGCGTCCGAACGGTGCGCTGACCTCGCGGCACGCTTCAGGCCCGCCGCGTTCCGGACCGTCGTCTCCTCGACGATCACACAGGACATGTGGGAGAAGTGGATCTTCATGGCGGCGGGCGGGGCCGCCACGGTCCTGCTCGGCGGTCCGATCGGCACGGTGATCGCCGTGCCGGGAGGCCTCGAGACGGTCGAAGCCGTCCTCGCGGAAGCCTGTGCGGTGGCGGCCGCTGCAGGGCATCCTCCCCGGCTCGCCGCGGTCGAGAGCATCCGCCACACCCTGACGCGGCCGGGCTCCCCGTTCACGACGTCCATGTACCGGGACTTCGCCATCGGTCGGCGGACCGAGGTCGAACCGGTCCTCGGAGGGCTGCTCGACGAGGCGCGGGCCCTCGGTGTCGATGTGCCGCTGCTCGCGAGCGCCGCGGTGCGACTCCGGGTCCACGAGGCGTCCCTGGAGCTGGTCCGATGACCGAGGTCACGCTCGTCACGACGGTCGACTGCCACCTGTGCGACGACGCTCGCGGCGTGGTCGCCGAGGTCCTCGCCGCGTTCCCCGCGGTGGTCCTGACGGAGCGGTCGCTCCTCGACGACCGGGCGTTGCGCGAGGAGTTCGCGGAGGACGTCCCCGTCGTGATCGTGGACGGACGGGTCCACAGCACGTGGTTCGTGGATGCCGATCGACTGCGCCGGCGGCTCGACCGCGCGACCGCGCATCCGTGACCGACGGGCACCGCTCCGCGGGTCCCCGCTGGCGGGACCCGCGGGCAGCGTCACGTCACTGCGGGAGCTTGGCCGCGACGAGGTCGACCGGCGTGATCGTCGGGGGCACGGCGAAGAGGTCCCCGTTCGCGTCGATCGCCTGCCGCACCTCACCCTGGAGGTGGAACGCACGCCCCTCCTCGGTCTCGAAGGCGTCGAAGATCCCGAACGTCCGTTCGTCCTTCCGGAACGCGAACCACGTGATCGTCTCTGGCTCCCGTTCGACCATCGCGCGTGCCGCGACGAGGAATGCTGCCACCTCGTCCTCGCGTCCTGCTGCTGCCGTGAACTCCACGACGAATCCGTTCTGCACCATCTGTCGTTCCTCCTGTCGGGCCGATCCGGCCTCGCTCCGACGCTAGATCGACAACGGGCCGGAGACCCCACGCATCCGGCCACCAGCACCGCGGTCTCCGCCAAGTCCTCCTGAGACCGTCCCGTCCCGGTGGGCGAACGTCGTCCGGTACGCGGATGCCGGGATGCCGACGTGGGCCCGGAAGTTCCGTCTGAGGGTCTCCGCCGTCCCGAACCCCGTTGCGGCTGCGATCTGCGCCAAGGGCAGCCGCGTCGTCTCGAGCAGCACCTTCGCCCGCTCGATCCGCTCGTGCGTGACCCAGGCCGCGACACTGGTGCCCACTTCGCGTCGGAACCAGCGGACGAGCGTGCGCTCGCTGACGTGCTCGACACGAGCCAGCCGCTCCAGAGACAGTGGTTCGTCGAGGTGCTCGCGCATCCACTCGAGGAGGCGCGGGGTTGCGGTCGGAGCACGGAGGGCGTCCTTCACGAACTGTGCCTGCCCTCCAGCTCGGTGCGGGGCGGCCACGAGGTACCTGGCGACGTCGTTCGCATAGGCCCGGCCGAGGTCGCGCGCGGTCAGGTGGAGCGCGAGGTCGACCGCAGCGAGGCCTCCGCCTGAAGTGAAGAACGCGCCGTCGGCCACGAAGAGGCGGCCCGCCCGCAACCGCACGGCTGGGAAACGCACGGAGAACTCCTCGGCGTGCACCCAGTGCGTCGTCGCGGTCCGCCCGTCGAGCAGGCCCGCCTGCGCGAGGATGACGGCACCGGCGCACAGTCCGACCACCCGTGCCCCGGAGGCTGCCGCGCTCCGGAGCGCCTCCAACAGCGCCGGTGGCCGAGGCCGGAACGGCTCCGCTGATCCGGGGACCACGACCGTGCCCGCGGTCCCGACGGTCCGCAGTGCCCCCTCGTCGGTGGCGTCGACGGACCGGAGCCGGTAGCCAGGTCCGGGAGGCGTGAGCCCGGGCACGGGTCCTGCCGTCGCAAACACCTGCGACACCACCGCTGTCTCCAACGGGTCACTGTCCGGTTCCGTCACCAGCGCGACGAGGTGTGGTGCACCGTCGATGGAGTCACCCACGCTGCGCGACCGCTCCGCGCCCGCCGGCCGAGTGCTGCCGGCCCCGGTGTGCCCCTCGTCGCCGGGGTCGTCCCACCACCGAACCTGCGGCGACCAGCACGACGAACGCCGAGGCGACGCCCAGGACCGACCATGCGGCCGCCTCCCATCCGGGTACCTGCACGGTGACCGCCCAGTGGATGGCGAAGTTCGTGGTCGACGCGAGCGGGAAGGTGAACGTCCACCATGAGACGCCGAACGGCAGCGACCAGTAGGTCCCGACGACGAGCACAGCCTGGACGGCGAGCATGAAGACGAGCATGCCGATGAGGATCGACTGCACTTCGCCGATGGGTCCTGGATGCGCGACGATCCACGCGAGGTTCGAGGTGGCTGCGGCGGCGAGGAACGCGGTCATCGCCGGCTTCAGGGTGTCGGGTAATGCCGACCCGGTCATCAAGCGGATGAGGACGACCGTCCCGATCATCAGCCAGAAGAACAGGCCGGCGCCGAACGCGCCGAGAGCGGCCTGGTGGAGTCCGGCGCTCGACAGGGAGATGCTCGCGACGTTCGCCCCCGCGACGACCGGGACGAAGTACCCGGGGTGGACCGCGGCGAGCTCGACACCGCCTGCGATCCAGTGCGCCACCAGTTGCGCTGCGACGGAGCCGAGCAGGACCACGAACACGAAGCAGACCCAGTCCAGGTGCGCTCCGGGGAGGGCGGTGCGGTAGTGCGAGGCCAGCAGTAGGCCGACCAGCGGGATGTACGCCGCGAAGGGCCCGGAACCCGGGTGCTCGAGGTCGGCGCGGAACGCCCCGGAACGTCGCAGGCCGGGCACGACGTACAGGACGGCGAGCAGTGCCCACAGGACGCCTGCCACCGCGAAGAGCGCCTCGGACGGCCATCGGACGGCGTGCAGTTCTGCCGTTGCGGTCGTCCAGCACCCGGCCAGGCCTGCGAGGCCGAGCGGAACGCCGAACGAGCCAAGGGTGACCAGCCGCCGGGAGAGGGGCCGTGTCGATCCGTCGTCCATCGTGCTCCTCACGTGGTTCACCTGACTTGTAGAGTACAAGTTAGCGAGGTCGGACCGGCCTCAGCGCCGACGCCGACCCGGAGGTCCCCATGCCCATCTCGCTCGCCACCGCCGTGACAGCAGCCGCCGGCGGGTCCCGCTGGTCAGAGGTCGAACGCATCGACTTCAGTCGGACGCTCGGCGGGGCCGTGTGGGGGCTGAAGCACGCATCCGGTACCGTCGAGCACGGGCTGACCCACGTCGACGTCCAGCGTCAGCGAACCCGCATCGACTCCTTCGGTCCCACGGACGGCTCCGCGGAGTACACGCCCGACCGAGTGACGATCACCGACGGGGCGACCGGGGAGTCCGAGTCGTTCGTCGGGCACGGCGTCGAAACCCCCTGGACACCAGCACAGGTCGCGTACTTCGTCGGGTACACGATGTGGACGTACACCACCGAGGCCTGGTCGCTCCAGCTCCCGGGAGTCAGCACCGAGGAGGACGGCACGTGGACGGAAGCGGGCAGGAGCCTGCGTCGTCTGCGAGTCACCTACCCGTCGAGCATCACGACCCACAGTCGGGTGCAGACCCTCTACGTCGACGGGGACGACCTCGTGCGACGGCGCGACTACGAGGCCGACGTCATGGGCGGGGTCCCGAGCGCGCAGCTCGTCACCGGCCACGTCGAGGTGGACGGGATCGTCATCGCCACGGAGTGCGACGTGTTCCCCCGGGACCCCGCGGGTGGGATCGTCGCCGACCAGCACCTGGTGTCCATCCGGCTCGCCGACCTCGCAGTGGTGTGAGGTGGAGAACGGCCTCAGGGCGCGGGCGAACCGGCGCCCACGGGCCCGGCGCCCTCCGGCCCGGCCTCGCCGAGCTCACCGAGGAGGTGTGACCGTGCCGCGCCGAGGACGTCGGCACTGAAGTCGGTGGTCGAGGTGGCGCGCGCGAGGAACAGCGCGCCGACCATCGTCGACATCCGGACCAGGGCAGCCGGTGTGACGGCATCACCCTCGTCGGACAGCCACGCTGCGAAGTCCTGCACCCCCTGGGCGAATGCCGTCCGCACCGCTCGGTCGTCCGACCGCGCCACGTCCGAGCCGAAGCCGGTCGTCACGCACCCCCCGGCCCAGTCGTCCCGGTTGTGCTCCGACAGGTACCCCCGGACGAGCTCGGCGAGCGCGGCTCGGTGGTCCACCGAGGTCTCCTCGAGGCCTGCGAGGCCCGCGTTCATCTGCTCGTACGCGTTCGCTGCGGCCTCGGCGACGAGCGCGTCCTTCGACGGGAAGTGTCGGTAGAACCCGCCGTTGGTCAGCCCGACCTCGTGCATCACGTCGCCGATGCTTACGGACGCCGCACCCCGCTCCCGGAACACGTGTGAAGCGGCTTCCACGATCTGCTGACGGTGCCGGTCTGCCTGGTCCCGTGAGACGCGTCCCATGTTTGCCCCTTCCGTAGATGCTGATAGTAATCTATCGTCTGGTCGAAAGATGTCGACAGGCATCTAACGAGAGGACACCATGAGCGATGACATCCCCGACCAACGTGGTCGCCGCTATGTCGTGACGGGGGCGACCGGCGGCATCGGCGCCGCTGCCGGTCGTGCGCTGAGCGCGGCCGGCGCTGAGGTCGTGCTGGCGGTCCGCGACCTCGACCGCGGTGCGGCGGTCGCCGCGACCTTCCCGGGCCCGACCGAGGTGCTCGCGCTCGACGTCTCCCGCCTCGACTCCGTCCGCGCGTTCGGTCGAGATTGGTCCGGTCGACTCGACGGGCTGCTCAACAACGCCGGCGTGATGGCGACACCGTTCGCCCGGACGCCGGACGGCTTCGAGTCCCAGCTCGCGACGAACTTCCTCGGCCACTTCGTGTTGACCCGCCTCCTTCTGCCGTTCGTCACCGACCGCATCGTGAACGTCTCGTCCGTGCTCGCGTCCTTCGCCAGGATCGATCTCGACGACCTCAACTGGCAGCGACGCCGGTACGGCCCGTGGCGGGCGTACGGGCAGTCGAAGCTCGCTGACCTCCTGATCACCGATGAGCTGCAGCGCCGCCTCGACCTCGAGGGCAGCCGCGTCCGCGCGGTGACGGCTCACCCCGGAGTCGCGCGGACCGGGCTCTACGGGAACGGGAACGCCACGGGTGCGTTCGGCGTCGTCCTCCGTGTTGCCGCTCGCTGGCGCGGTGTGCCTCCCGAGATCGGTGCCCGATCGGTCCTGCAGGCCCTCACCGCGGACGTCCCCGGTGGCTCGTACCTCGCACCACCGAGCCGTCCGTCGGTCGTCCGCGAGCAGCGCCGTGCCCGCCACGAGGACGACCACCCCACTGCGCTCGCCCTGTGGGAGCGCGCATCGACACTGACCGGCTTCTCCGCCGCACTCTGACCCCCTTCGCCCGAAACACTCCGGGCCTTCCGCACCGCGGCGGTCCGTTCGAGCTCGAACAGAAAGAGGAACACCATGTCCACGACACCCTCGACGACGACCGTCCAGACGGCGTCCGCAACTCACACCTACCGACGGACCGGTCCGGTCCGGTCGGCGGGGTACCACTCGTCCTCCTGATGCGCTTCCGCGGGACCATCGATGACTGGGACCCGGCCCTCATCGAGCCCCTCAGCCGGAACCGCGACGTCATCCTGGTCGACAACGTCGGCACCGGGCGCTCCACCGGAGAGCCTCGCGACTCGATGGAGGGCGCAGCCGCGGGCATCATCGACTTCGTCGAAGCCCTCGAGCTCACACAGGTCGACCTGCTCGGTTGGTCGCTCGGCGGGGTCGTCGCTCAGTACGTCGTCGACGCCCGCCCGGACCTGGTCCGACGCGTCGTCGTGGCGGCGAGCACGCCGGGGCTGGTACCCGACACCCCGGCGCCCGACGCCCGTGTCACTGAGATCCAGATGAAGCCCGACGCCACTGCTGCGGACATGGCGTACCTCTTCTACCCGGACACCGACGACGGCCGAGCAGCCGCCGCCGCGTCCGACGCCCGGATCGCGGCGGCGCGTCCGGCGGACGCCGTCGTGGTGTCCGACCGTGCCGCCGGTGCTCAGCTGGTCGCGGCGTCCGTCGCGTACCAAGTGCCGGTGCCCGACCTGGTCGCCCGACTCGCGAGGACTACGCAGCCGGTCCTGTTCGCGAACGGAGTGCAGGACGTGGGCATCCCGGCCTCGGCCTCGGTCTTCGGTGCGACGCACGCGCCCCGCGGGACCGCTCTGCTCTACGGCGACGCCGGGCACGCGTTCCTGTTCCAGCACGCGGAGCACTTCGCTGCGACCGTGGACCTCTTCCTGCGCTGACGCCGAGCTGGGATGGTCTGGTTCGTCCGGCTCGGGTCCTCCTCGGCCGGACGCACCGCTCAGACCGTCAGCGTCCAGCCCGTCCGGAGGCCCAGGTCCCGGAGGCCCGCCCGGCGCAGGTTCCGCAACGACTGCCCCGGCCGGTCAACGGAGCCGAGGGCAGCCTCGGCGAACACCCACCTACAGCCGGCGCGCCTCGCCGCCTCGATGCGAGCGCGGATGAGGACACCCTGGACACCGCGGCGGCGGGCGCGGGGCAGCGTCGCGCCTCCGAACAGCTCCGCAGCGGGTCCGCGGACCGAGACCGCGCCGACACCGACGAGCTCCATGCCGTCCCACGCTCCGAGCGCGACCCAGCCGTCGGCATCCACGGAGCCGGCTCCCATAGCGGCGAGGTGCGGGTCAGCCGGATCTCCGAAGGCCTCGAACATCGTCGCGGACCACGACAGTGCTTCCTCGGGCCGGACCGCGCGGACCATCATCGGCCCGGTGGGCGCGGCGGACACGGCGAGCTCCTCGAGTTCCGCGCCCAACTTCACGAGCGTCGGCCCCGCCGACAGTCCCAGTCGCTCGCACGTCTCCCGCCACCCGTCAGGCTCGAACGCCGGAGCGATATGCAGCGACGCTCGACGCACTCCGCTCCGCGTGAACCGCTCCCGTGCCAGCGCGACGAGGTCATCAGCGGTCCCCGTCCACCGCGTGACGCCGACGACGCGACTCCACTGGTCGGTCGGATCGTGGGGCATCGAGACGAGTATGCCGTCGGCGAAGACTTCCGCAGTCAGTCCGAGCGCTGCTCGGGCTTGCGCAGGCGTCCGACCGACGAGGTCAGCGAGGGCATCGGCTTCGGCGTGTTCCGCGATGCGGATGAGCTCTGTGGCTGTGGGCGGCATCCACCTAGCTTACTTTCTCAACGAGAGTCAGGTGGGCGTATCCCGGTGGTTCCGAACCGGTGGCGGTACGCGCTCGGCGTCGTGCCGGAGGCGCGCCGGAACGCTCGGCGGAACGCGGCCGGGTCGGTGAAACCCGCTCCGTGGGCGGACTCCGTCACGGTCGACCCCTGCTCGAGCAGCAGCCGACCAAGGTCCACCCGCGCGCGCTCGACGAAGCGGACCGGAGTGGTGCCCAACTCCTCGACGAAGAGCCGCGCGAGGTGTCGGGCACTGACGCCCACGGCTCGGGCCGAGTCCCGGGTGCTGAACGGCGACGCTGGATCCGCGAGGACCACGTCCACGACGGACCGCACCGGCGAGGAGCGCGGGGCAGGCCCACGCAACCCCGCCGAGAACTGGGCTTGACCGCCAGGACGCTGCATGTGCACCACGAGAGCTCGAGCGACGTCGCGGGCCAAGTCACCTCCATGGTCGCGTTCGACGAGCGCCAGGGCGAGGTCGATCCCGGCTGTCACCCCTGCGGAGGTGACGACGTCCCCGTCCTGGACCCAGATCGAGTCTGGCGTTACCTCGGTGTCCGGCGCGACCCGAGCCAGCAGTTCCGCATGTCGCCAGTGCGTGGTCGCGCGCCTACCCGCGAGCAGTCCGGCCTGGGCCAGGACGAACGCGCCTGTGCACACCGATGCGACGGTGCGGGCGGAGCGGGCGACCGCTCGGACACCATCGACGAGTCCGTCGGGTGCCGATCGATCGACGAGGTCGTCGCCACCAGCGACCAGCAGGACGTCCGGCGCGTCGAGGTCCCCCAGGGAGGCGTCCACGGGGACGGTCAGTCCCACCGACGTGCGGACGGGCCGTCCATCGGGGGAGACGAACCGGAGGACGTATTGGGCTCCGGACCGGTTGGCTTCGGCGAACACCTCGGCCGGCCCGGTCACGTCCAGGAACTTGACCCCATCGAACAAGACGATCGCGACGGTCGTCCCCTGCATGTCCATCGGTGCCTCATCTCCGTCCTGATGTCGCTCGTCGTCGGTCGCGCCGTCCACCCACCCTGGAGTACACGATCCACGAGAGAGGACGCGATCCATGATCGACACCATCGCCGGCATCACCGTGCCGGACACTGCCCTCGTCCGCGCGGCGACCGACCACGTCCGTGCCGCTGAGGACGACCTGCTGTTCCACCACTCGCGCCGGGTCTTCTTCTTCGGCGCCCTGCAAGGTCAGCGGCGCGGGCTCCGCCCCGACCTGGAGTTGCTCTACGTCGGCGCGATGTTCCACGACCTCGGCCTGACCGATCGACACCGCGACTCCGGGCAGCGGTTTGAGGTCGACGGTGCGGACGACGCCCGCACCTTCCTCCTCGAGCACGGCGTGAACACCCAGGCGGCCCGAGACGTGTGGCTCGGCATCGCGCTGCACACCACACCCGGCGTGCCGGAGTTCCTCGAGCCGGAGATCGCGCTAGTGACCGCAGGTGTCGAGACGGACGTCCTCGGTATCGGCCGGGACGACCTCCCGGAGGACACCCTCGGAGCGGTCATCGCGGCGCACCCGCGGCCAGACTTCAAGCGACGCATCCTCGAGCGCTTCGCGGAGGGCAACCGGCACCGGCCTGAGACGGTGTTCGGGAACGTCAACGCGGACGTGCTGGCGCACTTCCTGCCCGGCTTCCGGCGGACCGACTTCGTCGAGGTCATCCGCGGCAACACGTGGCCGGAATGACCGGAGCGGCGGGTCGGGACCCGCGGCCGTGACGGACGGGAGGCGCGGTGCGGGCTGGTACCGCGCCTCCCGTCCGTCTGCACGCACGCCGGCGCGCGGTCAGCGTGCGAGCAGACGCCGGACCCACTGGCCACGGGTGCGGCGTGCTGCCTTCGAGAGCTCGGCGTCGGGTGCCAGCAGTTCGAAGAGGTGGTACCCGCCAGGCCACACGTGCAGCTCGGCCTCGCCGCCAGCGGCCCAGATCCGGCTCGCGAAGGCGACGTCCTCGTCTCGGAACACCTCGGCCGAGCCGACCTCGACGTACGTCGGCGGGAGACCACTCAGGTCCTGCTCACGGCTCGCGGACTCGTACGACGTGATGTCCTCGGTGCCCCGGCGGTCGCCCAGGTAGAAGTTCCAGCCGGTCTCGTTGCTGGTTCGGTCCCAGATGCCGATGCCGTCGATCTGCTGCGCCGAGATGCTGTCGTTGTGCTCGTCGAGCATGCCGTACATGACGACCTGGCCGGCAAGGGCGGGCACTCCGCGGTCTCGGGCCATCAGGGTGATCCCCGCGGCGAGGCCCCCTCCGGCACTGCCACCGATCGTGATGAGCTTCGACGGGTCGAAGCCGAGCTCCTCGGCGTGCTCCGCCGTCCAGACCAGCGCAGCGTACGAGTCCTCGAGCGCGGCCGGTGCCGGGTTCTCCGGCGCGAGGCGGTACTCGACGGTGACGACGACGGCGTCGAACTCGACGACGTAGTCGACGACCGGGGCGACCCCGACGAATCGGTCGCCGAAGATCATCCCGCCGACGTGCGTGAAGAAGAACGCGGCACCGGGCTCGGTGTGGTCCGTGCGGCGGAAGACCGAGACGACGAGGTCGCCGACGGGCCCGGGGACGAGGTGCTCCTCGTGGACGATCGGACGCCCCTCGAGGAGCTGCTCCAGGGACGGGGTGAAGCCCGGGCCGCGCAGGACCTCGAGGTGCTCGGGCAGGAGCGTCGGGGAGATCCCGGCCTGGGCGAGGACGGGCTCGAGTTCAGCGTCGAACGGCGGGGGCGTGGTGTTGCGGGTCATCGTTCCTCCAGTGCGAGTGCAGTGCCGATCGGTCGACCGACACGGGGGAACGTAACACTGACTGACCGTCGGTCACAACTGACTTTTCTGAAACAAGTGAGATGATGGGCGCACCCGGTGCGCACCCTGCGCACCGACAACGAGAACGGATCCCGCCATGACCAACCGCACCGAGACCGCGCCGACGCACACCGTCGACACACCCTCCGGACCTGTCGCCTACCGCCGGTTCGGCCCGACCGGGGGCACCCCGGTCGTGTTCTTCCAGCGCTTCCGCGGAACGATGGACCACTGGGACCCGGCCTTCGTCGATGTCATCGCCGCCGAGCACGACGTGATCCTCTTCGACAACATCGGCGTCGGCCGGAGCGGGGGCGTCTCGCCCGACACCTTCGGCGGCATGGCCAGCGCGGCGGTCGACTTCCTCCGCGCGCTCGGGATCGAGCAGATCGACGCGGTCGGCTGGTCCATCGGCGGCTTCGTCGCGCAGCTCGTGGCACTCGACGAGCCGGGCTTCGTCCGCCGCCTCCTCGTCCTCGGCTCCGGCCCCGGCGGTCAGAACGGCGCTCCCGGTCCCGAGCCGAAGTCCATCGAGGTCATGGTCAAGCCGGAGAACGACGACGAGGACTTCCTCTACCTGTTCTTCGGTCAGCACGAGGACGGGCGACGCCGCGGCAGCGAGTCGCTCCGTCGACTCGAGTCCCGTCTGACGCCGGATGCCCCGCAGGTCGGCCCCGAGACCATCCAGGCGCAGCTGCACGCCATCGGCGCCTGGGGAGAGGACGAGGGCTCGGCGTGGGAGCGTCTCGAGGAGCTCGACATCCCGGTGCTCGTCGCGAACGGAGCGCACGACGTGATGGTGCACGCCGAGCACTCGTTCAAGATGGCGCAGCGGCTGGCTGATGCCACGACGGTGATCTACAGCGATGCCGGCCACGGCTTCCTCTTCCAGCACCCGGAGGAGTTCGGCGCCACCGCACTGCGGTTCCTCGCCGCGTGACGGACGGAGGGCGGGGCGCACACCGTGGTGCGCGCCCCGCCCTCGACCGACAGGAGCAGTCAGCGCGTCTCGACCGAGACGCGGTACCGCCGGGCCGTGGCAGCCATGAGCACGAGCCCGATCACGAGGGCGACGAGGGCCGACGCCGCACCGAGCTGCACACTGCTGCTGGTCCCGACCGCATCCACCGCGAGGCCCGCGAGGAACGAACCAGCAGCCACACCGACCTGCACGACAGCAGTGAAGGAGGCGTTCACGGCCTCTGCCGAGAACCGCTTGCCGTCGAACGTGAAGAGCCAGTGCTGGAGCGCGACCGGTGCGTTGCCCCACGACAGGCCCCACAGCACGAGCGCGACGACGACCGCCACGACCGCAGAGGCACCGAGCGCGAGCAGCAGGAGCCCGACCCCTCCTGCGACCAGCGTGGCGACCACGGTTCCTCGGATGCTCCGTCCGAGGAGTGCACCTCCACCGAAGTTCCCGACGATGGTGAGGACCCCGTAGACGAACAAGAGCAGCGATGCCGTGGCAGCCGACAGGCCGGCGACCGAGACGAGGTAGGGGACGACGAACGTGAACGCGCTGAACTGGCCGAACACGACGAACAGGACGATCGCGAGCAGCGCAACCGCTGGGGCAGACGTGAGGATCGTCCGGAAGTCCGCCCCCGTCACACGGTCTGCCGCGGGGATGCGCGGTACGAGGACGAGCTGCATGACGACGGCGAACACGGCGACGACCGCAGCACCGGCGAAGGTCCAGCGCCAGTCGACGTGGGCCACAGCGAGGGTCGCGGACGGAACGGTGATCACCGATCCCACGGCGATGGCGCCGAACACCATCGAGCTGGCGGTGTGCACGATCCGCTCAGGGACGAGCCGTGCCGCTGCGGACACGGCGGTCGCCCAGACGCCACCGACGCTGACACCGAGCAACAGACGTCCCAGAAGCATCACGCCGAAGGTCGGCGCGACCGCGCTGAGGACACAGGACACTGCGATGAGCGCAGTGAGCACCTGGACTGCGACACGACGGTCGAGACGCCGCATGAGGACGGTGGCGACCGGCGCAGCCACCGCGCCGACGACCGCCGGCAGCGTGACCAGCAAGCCGGCCTCCCCCTCGGACACGCGGAGCCCGCGGGCGATGGCGGAGAGGGCGCCAACCGGGACGAACTCGGCGACGACGACCGAGAAGGACCCAAGGGCGATGGCGAAGACGGCCGCCAGGGGCCGGCGACCCCGCGGGGCGAGGTGGTTCTGAGACATGCTTCTCCTGTTGAGACTGATCGGTGCGGAATGAAGAGTCGGATCGAGACGGGGTTGGGAACGACCCCGTGGACCCAGTCAGTTGTGTGGATAGTGGCGGAAGCGGAGTCGAGCGATGGACTCGCAGGCGGCTCAGGACACCAGTGCGGCGATCTGCCGGATGACCGCTTGCTGTCCGTCCTCGGAGAGGCCCGCGGCGGATCGCGCGCGCAGCCCGATCCAGGCGGTGTGGACGAGCGGCGCGAGCGCTGCCGCCCGCGCACCGCCCGCCTGACGCAGCACCGCCGCGATGCGGTCGGTGCTGCGCTCGAAGTGTCCATCGACGATCGCGCGGACATCCGGGTCACCACCACGGTCCGTCCCCGCGTTGACGGCGAAACACCCCGGCGGTGTCGCGTCCGGCAGTCGGAGGCCGGAGCACAACAGCGCTTCGATCCTGTCTACCACTGGCCCGTCTGCGTCGAGCACGGTCTGGTGCACGAGTTCCGCACGCCGGACGTACTCGTCGAGCACGCTGAGGTACAGCGCGCGCTTGTTGCCGAACGTGTCGTACATGCTCCGCTTACCGACGCGCATCACCGCCATGAGCTCCTGAGTCGAGGTGCCCTCGTACCCGGCGGCCCAGAACCGCCCCATCGCGCGATCGAGGGCAGTCTCCGGGTCGAACTCCTTGCTTCGTGCCACGGACAGAGCGTAGCGCAGATCGAGACCGATCGGTGCGGAAAGCAGGTGCATAAGATGGCGGACCAGGAGGACGCATGACAACGGCAACCCGATCGACGCGGCCACCACGCCGGGTCAAGCCCGCGGAGGAGCGCCGTCGCGACCTGCTCGACGCAGCAGTCCTGGTGTTCACGGAGCGCGGCGTCGCCGACACCACCGTCGAAGAAATCGCTCGGACCGCGGGCATGTCGAAGGGGTCGTTTTACCTGCACTTCGCCACGAAGGAAGACCTGGCTTCGGCAGCGTGGGCGCGTCACATGGAGTCGTTCCTCGACGTGGGAGCGCAGATCCTCTCGGACGAGACCAGGACCGTCGCGGGACGGCTCGTGACCGTGCTCGAGGAGTTGACCCGGTTCGCACTCGATCACGGCGACGTCCACCGGGCCCTGTACGGGACGTCTGGTGCCGACGCAGTGAAGAACGACGTGAACGAACGGCTCATCTCGATGATCGCCGCCGCCGCCACAGCAGGCGTACGCGCGGGAGTGATCACCGCGGACGGTCCGGAACTCCTGGCCCGGGCGCTCTACCACGGGTACTGCGGAGCAGCGACGGACGCCGTCTCCGGAGCGGCCGACATCGACACCGACGAGCTCGTGCGCAGCGCCGGCGTGATGACGAGGGCGGTCTTCCCCGGAGTCGACGAAGTCCGCTGACGACGGCGTCGACCCGGCCCGGCCCGTTCGGGTCGGGTCGGGTCGGGCGACACCGGGTCAGCGGCGGTCGGCGATCAGACCGGCGACGACCTCGGGCTGGTCCCACTGCGGCCAGTGCGATGCGCCGGGTACCTCGTGCACCACGGCACCGGTGAACCGGTCCGCGATCTGACGCGCCAGCGCTGGACTGAGGTACCGGTCCTCCGCGCCGAAGGCCAACGTCACCGGCTTGCTCAGCTCGCGGAGTTCGCCAGCGGCCGCGCGACGGGTCTGCTCACCAAGGTCCCGCGGCAGCGCGCGGGTCCACGCCCGGACGGCGCGCAGCGCGTCCGGCTGCGAGGCATCCCCGAAGAACTGGGGGATGACGGCCCGCGAACGGACACTGTCCGGCGCGTCCGGGTCGTACCCGAAGCGCCTCGCGGTGTGCCCTAACAACCAGGCGCGCTGCGCCGGGTCGGCGATGACGGCATCGGAGAGCGGTGCCAGACGGGGGTCGCCGAACATCTGGATCATCTCCGGCAGACGGAGCGCTGGCTCACGGCCGTAGTAGCTGTTCAGGAGGAAGAGGCTCGTGACCCGTTCGGACGCCAGTGCGGTCTCGACGGCCACCGGTCCGCCGCTGTCGTGGCCGACGACGATGGCGTCGCTGAGGTCGAGCGCCTCCAGGACGGCCACGACCTCGTCGACACGCTGCCCTGGGCGGACGAGCGAGCTCTGCGTGCGCTCGGATGCGCCGTAGCCGACGAAGTCGATGGTCACTACCCGGTGCCGGTACAGGAGCGGGACGATGCGGTCGTGGATCCGGCTGTCGTCGGGGAAGCCGTGCAGCAGCACGACAGGGGCACCGTGCCCGTCGTGGTCGTGTGCGGCGACGCGACCGTACCGGGTCGAGATCCGGCGGAGTACGTTCCGTCTGATGGCACGTGTGGCCGACACGTCAGACCTGCCCAACGGGGTTGGGGAGGGCGCTCTCGTACGCCCGCAACCAATCGGTGTGACCGCCGATGCCCCAGTCCTCCGCCTCGAGCTCGACGATCGTCACCCAGACGCGGCGGAGCTCCTCGGGAAGGGGCACACGTTCCTCGGCCTCGATGAGGATCTGCGCGAAATCGCGCATAATGCCGGACTTGTCCAGACGCGTCAGCCGGCCGGCGGGGATCCGCACCTCCACGAAGTACGAGGGCAGGGTGTGCTCCGGGGAGCCACCGACGTAGTCGGCGCCGGACTCCACCTCGTACACCCACCCCTTCATCACTCTGCGCGCGACCGGAGTATCCGGTACGTGTTCCCAGTGCATGAGCGCGTCGGTAAGGCGCGCCATCGCCGCAGCCTGCTGCTGCTGGTCGAGTGCGCCTTTGCGCATCGTCACGTTGATCCAGGGCATGGTCTCTCCTTGTCGGTCGTGGTCCGGCGCGCCGCATGGGGGATAGCGCGCCGGACCACGGTCTTCCCGAGCACCGTCAGCGGGCGACGCTCGGCTCGTTCTGACGGACCCAGTCGAGTGCCGTCTTCGCCACCGTCTCCCAGCCGCTGTCGAAGACCAGGGAGTGGCCTCGCCCGTCGATGCGTCGGTAGGAAGTGTTCAGCCCCGGTTCGTACAGCAGGGCTGCCTGGCGGGCGACGACCTCCGGGATGGTGTGGTCACGGCTGCCGCCCATGACGAGCAGGGGGCCTCGTCGCAGGTCGTCGAGGTCGACCTCGGTCGGTGAAGACGCGTCCTTCTTCGCCGCGGTGAGTTCGAACACGGGTCGACCGGGACCGGGGATCGCGTACTGACGGTGCAGACGGTCGGACTCGGTCCGGCTGATCGCGTTGCCGAAGCCATACCGGAACTGCCGCGGCGTCAGCGACACCGAGCGGTCGGTGTTCGCCTTCTTGCTCACGACCGGGAGTGCCGAACGGATCTGCGCGAACGGGAGCGCGCGGACGCCCTTGATGGGGGCCGGGTCGATCGCCACTGCGGCCCGCGCCACTCCGGCCGCGAGGAGCTTCTGAGCGACGAGACCGCCGAAGGAGTGACCGATCACGATCGGCTTCTCCGGCAGGCGTGCTGCGATGCCCGCGTAGTGGTCGGTGATCGCACGCACGCCGATGCCGGCGAGACGTTCGGGGTGTGCGCGGGTCTCCTCGACCGTGGCGCCGTCGCCGGGCCATCCGGGCGCCTGCGCGTCGTAGCCGGCCTCCTCGAAGAGGTCCTGCCACGGACGCCAAGCCGACGAGTGGATCCACAGGCCGTGGATGAAGAGCACCGGAGTCATGGCCGCGCCTACTTCGTCTTGGCCGCGGTCTCGATCACGCGAGTGATCGCCGACGGCTGCTCGAGCATGGAAAGGTGGTCGGCCTTGACCTTCGTCACGTCGCCGTGCGCCCGCTTCGCCATGGCCTCCTGACCGGCTGCCGGGATGACCTTGTCCGAGGAGCCGATCACGAACCAGCTCGGGATCGTCTTCCACGCCGGGTCACCCGAAGGCTCCTGGAGCGCGCCACCCGCCACCGGAGACTGTGACGCTGCCAGCACGGCGGCCTTGCTGCCGCTCAGGTGTGCCGCGAACGCGGACTTGAACAGGGTCTTCTTGATGTAGAGGTCCGGGTCGCCCGCCGGCAGGTTCGGGTCCTGCACGGCGTCGAAGACGGTCTTCGGGTCTGCCGCCAGCGCCGAGCCGGGGACCGAGCCGGAGAGCTGCACGACGGTCTCGCCCTTATCGGGTGCGAATGCGTCGACGTAGACCAGGTCGGTCACGCGGGAAAGGCCCTTCGCGGCGTTGGTGATCACGGCGCCGCCGTAGGAGTGCCCGACGAGGACGACCGGCCCGGTCGTTGCCTGTTCGACGAACGCCTTGAGGGACGCGGCGTCGGTCGAGAGGCCGCGCAACGGGTTCGGTGCGCTGACGACGGTGTACCCGTCCGACTGCAGACGCTTGGTGACTGGCGCGAAGCTGGAAGCGTCGGCCCATGCGCCGTGCACGAGCACAATTGTCGGCTTCGCGGCCTTGGTCGTGGAGGTTGCGGACGCGGTCGAAGACGTGGACGGGGTGCCGGCGGCGTGCGCTGCGGTCGGCACTGCGATGAGCGCAGCCGCGGCGGCGCCGATGGCGAGGCGAGTGGTGAGGCGATGGGACGAGGTGGTCATGGGGGCTCCGATCAGCGGGAGAAAGAACGATCGTTCTTTCTGCTGGAGAGCATGGCATGGCTTCTAGCTTGCGTCAAGCAACCTAGCCAGAAAGAACGAACGTTCTTTCTATGTTATGATCCGCCGATGACCGCCACCGACACACTCCCGATGACCTCCCCTCGTGAGCACCTGCTCTCGGTCGCGGGCGAGCTGTTCTACCAAGAAGGCATCACGGGTGTCGGCATCGAGCGGATCGTCGCCGAGGCGCACACCACCCGCGCGACCCTCTACCGGCACTTCGCCGGCAAGGAGGCACTGGTGGTGGCCTACCTGGAGCGTGAGGACGCGATGCTCAAAGCCGCCTTCGATGCCGCGGAGTCCGTGGCGACGGACCCAGAACACCTCCTCGAGCTCGCGATCGAGGGGATCGCCGAGGACGCGAACCGGCACCACACGCGGGGCTGCCCCTTCATCAACGCCACCGCCGAGTACGCCGACGCCCAGAGTCCGGTACGGGCCGTCGTCTCGTCCCATCGGCGCTGGTTCCGGGGACAGCTGGAGCGGTACCTCGACGCCGCAGGCCGGGTCAACGCCGGGGACCGAGCCGACGAACTCGTCATGCTCCGCGATGCTGTCCTGGTCGGGAGCTACCTCGACGACCGATCAGCTGCTCATCGCACATTCATCCGGGCCGCACGAACAGCGGCATCGATCCGTAGATGACGCACAGCCGCGCAGCTGACTTGCGCAGTACGATGCAGGGATGTCGCGCGCCCGGACTCCCGAACTCGGACCCGTTCAGCCGTTCTGTTCGATCGAACGGACGCTGACCATCCTTGGTGACCGGTGGGCGTTCCTCGTCCTCCGCGAGTCCCTGCTGTACCAAATCGAGCGCTTCGCTGACTTCCAGGAGCGACTGGGGATCGCGACCAACGTGTTGACCGATCGACTGAAGCGGCTCGTGGACGGCGGAGTGCTCGAGCGAGTCGACTACCAGGAGCCCGGTCGCCGAGCACGTTCTGCATACCGCCCGACCACTGAGGGGCGACAGCTCCTCGTCGTGCTCGGTGCGCTCCAGCAATGGGGCGACGACAACATGCCGCGAGCTGACGGCCCGACGATGACGCGACACGAGCAGAGCAGCGAAGCGCCTGTTCGTGTGGGATTCGTCCGCCACGACGACGACAGCCTCCCGCCTGAAGCCGTGGAGTTCAGCCGAGTCTAGGTCAAACTGCTGACTTGTGATAAACCAGTCAGCAGTGATGGTCGGGTGACCGTCACCACCCGTGAGGGAGGGGCAGTCGTGGCAGAAGCGTTCAGCATCGACGCGATCAGGACCCCGTTCGGCAAGGGCAAGCCCGACGGACAATACGCGGGCACGCATCCCGTCGATCTCCACGCCCACGCGATCCGAGAAGTTGTCCGACGGGCGGGTATGCCCGGTGCAGCCGTGAGCGACGTGATCGCTGGCGCCGTCGGACAGGTCGGCGAGCAGAGTGCGAACACCGCTCGCTGGGCGGCGCTGGCCGCCGGGTTGCCTGTGACCTTGCCTGCCGTCACCATCGACCGGCAGTGCGGCAGCAGCCAGCAGGCGCTGCACTTCGCGGCGCAGGGCATCCAGGCAGGCGCCTACGAGGTCGTCATTGCATCGGGCGCCGAGTCCATGAGCCGGATCCCGATCGGCAGCCAGATGGCCGGCAGGGACCCGTTCGGCGAGGCTGTGCAGCGGCGGTTCACCCCCGGACTCGTTCCCCAGGGCATCAGCGCCGAGCTCATCGCGGCGCATTGGGCGATCTCGCGGGAGGAAGCAGACGCCTTCGCGCTCGAGAGCCATCGCAGAGCTGCCGAAGCGCAGCAGACGGGGCGGTTCGAGCGTGAGTTGTCCCCTCTGTCCGCGGGCGACGTGGACCAGTCGATCCGCTCCAACACGACGTCGGAGGCGCTGGGAGCGCTGCGTCCGGCATTCGAAGACCCTCGCTGGTCGGAGCGCTTCCCAGAGATCGCTTGGAGCGTCACAGCGGGGAACGCGAGTCCGGTCAATGACGGTGCCGCTGCCGTGCTGGTCGCCGGATCGGGAGCGGTGGAGCGGTTCGGTCTGCGCCCCCGGGCGCGCGTCGTAGCGACTGCGGTCGTCGGCGACGATCCGATCATGATGCTCACGGGCATCGTCCCGGCAACGGAGCAAGCTCTGCGCCGCGCCGGGTTGTCGCTCGACCAGATTGATGCGTTTGAGGTAAACGAGGCGTTCGCGTCCGTCGTGCTCGCGTGGCTCAAGGCTACCGGCGCTGATCCTGCAAAGGTCAACGTGCACGGCGGTGCCCTCGCGATCGGACATCCGCTCGGTGCCAGCGGCGCACGTCTTACCGGCACACTGCTCGGAGTGCTCGACGCGACAGGGGGCCGCTACGGCCTCCAGGTCATTTGCGAAGCGGGCGGGTTGGCGAATGCGATGGTCATCGAGCGGCTCGGCTGACAGGAGACCTGATGGCCATCGAATACTCGGTCCACGTCTCGCACGGACGCGAACGCGCTGGCGACGACAGAATGCCGGACGGTTCCCCGCTGATGTGGAGCCCACTCGCGACCGTCCTGATCGAAGGGGATCGCGACGCGTTCCTCGTCGATCCACCGTTCCTCGTCGATCAGATCGACGAGGTGATCGACTGGGTGGCGCGGAGCGGGAAACGCCTCGTAGGGATCTACGCTACGCATGGCCACGGCGATCACTGGTTCGGCACGGCACGAATCCAGGAGCGCTTCCCCGGCGCGCGTGCGTGGGCAACTCCCGGGACCATCGAGCTCATGCGCCTCCAGGCGACCACCGCACGAGAAGTACTCTGGGATCGGATCTTTCCGGGCCTGCTCCCTGCGACGCCGGTCGTGGCTCAGCCCGTCCCCGAGGAAGGGCTCTGGCTCGAGGGCGCCGAGCTCGTTCCCGTTGAGGTCGGGCACTCCGACACGGACGCGACCACCGTGCTCTGGGTTCCCTCGATCGGACTGGTGGTGGCCGGAGACGTCGTCTACAACGGCGTCCACCAGTTCATCGCCGAGGGCACCCACGGCGGCTTTCGACGCTGGCAGGAGGCCCTTGACCAGGTCGACGAGTTGCACGCGACGTCCGTGGTCGCCGGGCACAAAGACGCGCGACGAGCCGACTGGCCTGAAGCCATCGGGGAGACGCGGCGGTACTTGTCGGACGTTATGGAGGTGTCTGCCTCCGGCGTCGACCGTATCGGCTTCTTCGACGAGATACTCCGACGCTGGCCCGAGCGGTTGAACCCCAGTCCGGTCTGGTACGGCGCCTCGGCGGTGCTGGCCGTGGCAGAGGAGTCCTGACATCAACGATCTGGTTGCCGCGGACCGTGACCGGACCGCGTCAGGGCTTCAGAGCAGGTCCTTTTGGACAGCGGCCAGTGTGCCGGCTCTCGCCTTGTGGGGGAGTGGAGCGTCAACGCCGGTCTACCCGATCTACCGGACCGATTGGGGCCTGAGTCAGGTCGAGGCAACGACGGTCTTCGCCGTCTACCCGTTGGCCCTGGCGCTGGTACTCGCGTGTTTCGGGGGTGTGTCGGACCGCGTCGGTCGGCGGGCGGCGATGCTCGCCGGAGTCGTTTCCATCGCTGCCGGAGCGCTGGTCTTCGGCGTCGCGCCTGACCTCGGGTTGGTCATCGTTGGCAGAGCCCTGATGGGTGTTGGCGTCGGATTGGGCTTGAGTCCGGCGACGGCGGTCATGGTCGCTTTTGCGTCGCATGCTCCTCCTGGCAGGTCGAGTTCGATCGCAACCGCATCGACTGCGATCGGTTTGGCGTTCGCCACCTTCATCGGCGGAGCGCTCGTCGAGTACGCGCCGGCGCCACTTCACTTCTCGTACTGGGTCCTTTTCGCGGTCGCGGTCGTAGTCCTGCTCATGCTGCTCCGACTCCCTCCCGACCGGCCGGCCCGGATCCTCAGCGAGCAAAAGAAGGACGGCCGACTCCCTGCCGAGTCCCGCGGCGTCCTCGTCCGGGCCTCGATCTCGATCGCAGCCGCGTACTCGCTCGGGGCGCTGGAGCTGTCCCTGGGCGCGGACATCGGCAAGACGCTCGTAGGGACGTCCAACGCGTTCGTGATCGGCTCTGTCATCTCCCTCACGAGCCTGGTCATCGGCGTCGTGGCACTCGCAGCGAGGCGGTTGTCCGCCCGAATATCCGGTGTGTTCGGCGGCATCGCCTCTGTAGCCGCTACTGCGACGCTCATCGGAGCCGCACAGGCTTCCTCGCTTCTGCTGTTCGTCGGCTTCGCGCTCCTCGGCGGTATCGCCTACAGCCTGTTGTTCGCGTCGGGTATCGCGGCACTCGCCTCGTCGATCCCGGAGTCGTTCCGGGCGACAAGCCTCTCGACGGCATATCTGGTCGGCTGCGTCATCCAGGTGGCAGTCGCTCTCAGCCTCGGTGTGGTCGCCACGACCTGGGGACTGCTGGAAGGGGTCTCGGCGGGACTACCCGTAGTAGGTGGGGTCGGGGCGATCGCGCTGATCACGAATGTTCTGCCGCCCGTACGCCGAGATCACCGGCGATGACAGCCGCCTGCCGGATCATCTGTACGGTCGTCCTGTCTTCCACGAACCGCGCAGTTTCATCTTCAGATGAAACCTGAATGAGACGGTGCCGTTCAGTCGCACGTTCATTGAGGTCGCCGGCGGCACTCTCGGTGTTAGCACGCCCGGTGCGATGCCCAACAATATGCGCCTCTTGATCTCGTCCTCAGCGCAATCTGGTCCCGCTCATCGAAACTGTCGTTAACGGCACACAGCGACGAGATCGATCTGTGAGCAAACGACTGTTTCAATGAACAGTCACATCTCACAAACTGTCGCCCCGCGCACCAGGCGACAGTTTGCGTGCGCCGGCGACACTTTGCGTGCGTCGTTCACACGCGCCTACTGCGGCATGTCGACGAACCGCGAGAACATCCCGTGGAACGCCACGGTGATGGTGTCCGTCGGTCCGTTACGGTGCTTCGCCACGATCAGGTCCGCCTCACCCTGACGCGGGTTGTCCTTCTCGTACGCCGACTCACGGTGCAGCAGGATGACCATGTCGGCGTCCTGCTCGATGGAGCCGGACTCACGAAGGTCGGAGATCGCCGGCTTCTTGTCGGCACGCTGCTCTGGACCACGGTTCAGCTGCGACAGGGCGATGACGGGCACCTGGAGCTCCTTGGCCATCAGCTTCAGGGCACGCGAGAACTCGGAGACCTCTTGCTGGCGGCTCTCGACCTTCTTGCCCGAGGTCATCAGCTGCAGGTAGTCGATGACCACGAGCTTCAGGTTGTGCTGCTGCTTGAGTCGACGGCACTTGGCGCGGATCTCGACGAGCGTCATGTTGGGGGAGTCGTCGATGAAGAACGGGGCGTCGT